>Ga0163109_10000396_pt1 | contig 35225 bp, 21 predicted proteins | sample CRUFie1St13metaG_FD_108704 | JGI IMG/M metagenome (GOLD analysis project Ga0163109, IMG submission 108704) | Marine microbial communities from the Costa Rica Dome - CRUD Field 142mm St13 metaG | ecosystem: Environmental > Aquatic > Marine > Oceanic > Photic zone | place: Costa Rica: the Eastern...
ACATCTGTAGCACATTGGTTAGATGAGGATGATTTTCGTACCAATGGTGGTGTGATGAATCACGAGACTCTCGAAAGTATATCCAAGAGAAAGAAACCATTCACAGTTGACTATACAGGTTTCGGTTGGCTCCTTATCAAGAAGGGTGTATTTGAACATGCAGACATGAAGTATCCATGGTTCGCACCAAAGATGCAGGTATTTGAATCTGGAGAAGTGCAGGATATGTGTGGAGAGGATGTCTCATTCTGTTTAGATGCAAAAGAAGCAGGATTTGAAATCTGGTGTGACCCTCGTATTCGTGTTGGTCATGAGAAGACAAGAGTAATCTAAATGGCAGATCGATATAGTATCTACATTGAAGGTGTTGAGAAGTTCTCAGACCTTACACAATTTGAATATTTTGATATTATGGAGGATTTGGCAATTGAGTTTTATCAGACAGGCAAACCAAATCCTTCTGATATTCATACAGAAATTATAGGAGATTAAAAATTATGGCAAAAATGAAGAGTAGTCTGACAGGTAACCTGTTTGTAGAGACAAGACCGAAAAAAACTCGTCAGGGAAGCGGAAAACACTCGAAATACTCGGCAACTTCGCGTAACTCGGCTCGTAAAAGGTATCGAGGTCAGGGAAAATGAATTGCTGGCACTGCGGTACTGAGTTAATCTGGGGTGCGGATCACGATATGGAAGATGTAAATGATGGAGAAGAGTCTGAATATGACTTTTTCTCCAATTTTACTTGCCCCAAATGTCAATCTTACGTTGAAGTTTATCATCACAAATAATGTCTACTCTAATTGCGAACCTACCCTCCTATGAAGTATGGGTAAGAAAAGAATATTTAACCGACCATCAGAGTGGTCACGGTGAATTTGTCAAAGGTGTATGGGTTTCTGCCAAAAGTATACCTGGTCGTGCGTTTTATTTTGAGACTTACCTTCCAGAATATGCTGCAATGTTCGATAAATTGCCAATTTCGGCATTTACAACTGACCCAGAGTTGCCAAAACCTGATATGACACTTCATAATCTTCAATTTTGGAACTGTATGGACTATGGAGTCGTTGCAGTACAGAAACAATTCATTGGAAGTATGCATTATGAGGTCATGACAAGAGATTATGGTAACCAAACTGGTACTTATATCTGTACTTTGGACAATTATCATGAAAGTGTTGACTCAATTGACTACTCAACAAGTGAACAACCTGCTGAACATAAGTCTCATAACCTTCTTGAACTCGATAATGGTCAATTTTGCCTCTATCCGAACAACAGAATGAGAATTTATGACAACAGTATCACTCCTGAGATACCAAAAGTGCCTGATTTTAAGGTTTCGACTGTTTATTACCAAGTTGAGAATGGTCATGACCGCGATGGACTCGGATCTGAAGAGAATTATTTCTGGAAAACGGCAAAAGAACGAAAAAATCATGAAGTTGAGGTTAATATTGAACCAGAACTCGGTTAAATAAATTAAAAATCGCCAAACAAGGCGATTTTTTTATGGTTTGAAGTATAAATAAAGAATTATCGCTACGAGTATAAATAAATCTAGCAAACTGTTTACTAAATTGAATGAAAACTAGGATATCTAGGTCATTTAAGGATATTAATTTATCATTTAAACCCCATCCAGTCACAAAAGACCTTACAATTCTCAAAAATGCGAATGCAATTAAGAGATCTGTAAGAAATTTAGTGGAAACTATTCCTAGAGAGAGGTTTTTTAACCCAAATTTAGGTACAGACATTCGTTCTAGTCTATTTGACTTCTGTGACTTTGGTACTGCATCAGTAATCGAGAGACAAATTGTTACAACTATTGAAAACTTTGAACCTCGAATCGATAATTTGGATATTGAAGTAATTCCTCGACCAGATGACAACGAATTTGAGGTAAATATCTTCTTTGACATTGTTGGACAACAGTTTCCTCCACAAGCATTCCAGTTCATATTAGAAGCCACAAGATAATATGCCATTTACTAAATTTACAAACTTAGATTTTGATCAGATAAAGACCTCAATAAAGGATTATCTTCGAGCGAACTCAGATTTTACTGATTTTGACTTTGAGGGGTCTAATTTTTCAGTCTTAATTGATACTCTTGCATATAATACTTACATCACTGCGTTTAACTCAAACATGGTTGTAAATGAGTCCTTCCTTGACTCTGCAACAGTTCGAGAAAACGTTGTTTCACTTGCTCGAAACATTGGATATGTTCCAAGATCTAAGAGTGCAGCAAAGGCAACTATATCTTTTGATATAGACTCAAACGATACCACAGAGGTGTCTACAGTGACCTTGAGGGCAGGTCTAGTTTGTATTGGTAGCAGTAATGATATTACATATACTTTCTCAATTCCAGAAGATATAACGACCACTGTTATACCTGAATTTGATTCAGGGGGTAGTCGAACTGGATACACAGCATCTTTCAATTCAATTGAAGTTTTTCAAGGAACTTTGATTCGTAAAACTTTTACAGTTGATGGATCATTGGATCAAAGATTCATTTTAGACAATCCTTCAATTGATACATCAACAATTGTTGTATATGTAAAGGATGACCCAAGTGGTGTAGATAAAGGAACTCTGTTTACTCAAGTTGATAACATTTTAAATATTGATTCAAACTCAACAACTTTCTTAATTCAGGAAGTTCAAGATGAAAAGTATGAACTTTTATTTGGAGATGGTATCTTTGGTCGAAAGATTGAAAATGGAAAAACAATTAACGTAACTTATCTTATAACAGATGGAAGAGAAGGAAATGGTCCTGCATTCTTCTCATTTGCTGGAAATATTGAAAATGATTCAGGGTCAGCATCAGCATTAACAAACACACCTACCATATCTGTGGTCTCTGCTGCCTCTAATGGCGGTGATATAGAGTCTGTGGACTCGATTAAGTATTTTGCCCCTCGACTTTACTCGTCACAGTACAGGGCGGTTACAGCAAGGGATTATGAGGCAATCATTCAACAAATTTATCCAAATACTGAAAGTGTTTCTGTAGTTGGAGGTGAAGAAATTGATCCACCACAATTCGGAACTGTTTTTATTACAATCAAACCAAAAAATGGTGACTTTGTATCAGATTTTGATAAGACTCAAATATTATCAGATTTAAAAAATTATACTCTTACAGGAATTACTCAAAAACTCGTTGACTTGAAAGTTCTTCATATTGAATTAGAATCATTTATCTATTATGACTCATCAAAAGTTAAATCTATCAATGAATTAAAAACAAGAGTAATTAACGGTCTAACTACCTATTCTAAATCAACTGATGTAAATAAATTTGGTGGTAGATTTAAGTATAGTAAAGTTTTAAGTGTAATTGATAATATTGAGGATTCAATAACATCAAATATTACAAGAATTCGAATCAGAAGAAACTTAAATGCCCTTTTGAATCAATTTGCACAATATGAGATTTGTTTTGGTAATCAATTTAATGTCAAAAGTGAGGGATTAAATATTAAGAGCACTGGATTTAAAATTTCAGGAGTATCAGAAACAGTATTCTTAACGGATACCCCAAATACTGATAAACAAACTGGAATAGTATCAATCGTCAAGAGAGATATTGTTGATGGTCAAAAAATAATTATTGTGGAAAACGCAGGAACAGTTGATTACATCAAAGGGGAAATAAATTTAACCACAATTAATATTACTTCAACTGATAAACCAAATAATATAATTGAGATACAAGCGTTCCCAGAATCCAATGATGTTATAGGTCTTGAAGATTTATACTTGAAATTTAACATTGAAAGTAGTTCAATAAATATGGTTAAAGACACCATTTCATCAGGAGATCAAATATCTGGTGTTGGTTACAAAGTTACATCAAGTTATACAAACGGAGACTTAATACGAGGATAGTATGATAAGCACTGGTATTGATACAAGAATAAAAGTTCAACAGATAATTGAAAATCAACTCCCTGAGTTTGTTCTATCAGAAAGTCCAAAAGCAGTTGATTTTTTAAAGCAATATTATATCTCTCAGGAATATACTGGAGGTCCGATTGACCTAACAGATAATTTAGATCAATATTTAAAGTTAGATAACTTAACACCCGAAACACTAAAGGGTTCAGTTACTCTTGATGCATCAATTTCATCGGCAGATTCGGTAATTAATATTTCACCAAATACAAAAGGATTTCCAAAACAATATGGATTGTTAAAAATTGGCAGTGAAATCATCACATACACTGGTATCACCACAAATACCTTTACAGGATGTAAACGTGGATTCAGTGGAATTACAACTTATAGAGATATTAACAACCCATCAGAATTAGTATTTTCTACGTCAACAGCACAAGAACATCCAAAGGGTGTAAATGTAGATAATTTAAGTTCATTATTTTTACAAGAGTTTTATAAAAAGATAAAAAATACCTTTACACCTGGTTTAGAAAATACAGATTTTGTTTCAAATTTGGATGTAAATAATTTTATAAAGGAAGCTAGAACATTTTATGAATCAAAAGGAACAGAAGAATCTTTCCGAATCTTATTTAATGCTCTGTATGATGTAGATCCAAAAATAATTGATTTAGAAGAATATTTAATAAAACCATCTTCTGCAAAATATGTAAGAAGAAAAAGAATAGTTGCAGAAAGATTGAAAGGAGAACCTTTAAACTTAAAAGGTCAAACTATTAGTAGGTCAACAGATACAACCTCTACTGCATCTGTATCCGAAGTTGAAATATTAACAGGTATTTCTGGAATATCCACAATCAAGGATTATTTTATTTTAGATCTTTTTGTTGGATTTGATGAAGAAGAATTTATAACTGGAAATTTTGATGTAACAGGAAAAACAAAAGCTGTAACTGATGTTTCAATTGGTGCTTCAGTTATAACTGTAGATTCAACTGTTGGTTTTGGAACGACTGGAACAATCATTTCAGGTATAAACACAAATATTGTTTATACTGACAAAACTGTTAATCAGTTTTTAAGTTGTACAGGTATCTCAAATCAAATTAATTTGGGTGATGATGTCATTGCTGATGATAATATTTTTGGATATGAGGATGGAGATTTAACAAAAAAAGTTGAATTGAGAATTACAGGTGTATTAAGTGATTTTGTATCATCCGAAAATAATAGATTATCATTAGAAAATGAAACTATTCAGATTAAAAGTATTGGTGAAATAATTGAAAATCCAAATACAAGTAAAACTCAAAAAGAAATATTTGCAAATTCATGGATTTATAACACATCTTCAAATTATGATATTATTGATTCAATTAGCGGAACACAAAGTTTCATTCAATTAAAATCTAAGATAGATAAAGCAAGTTTAAGAGTTGGCGATTCAATTCAAATTTTAGAAAAGAAGAGTAGTCCTTTTTCTTTGGGAACCGTTGTTCAAGAATCGGTGATTGAAAGTTTAGTTATAACACAAAATAAGATAACAATAAATCCATCGTTTGAATTTAGTTCTTCAAAAAAATATGCAATTAGAAGAGTAATAAGAAAAACTTCTAGTTCTGTTGACATATTAAAATATGGAAATAATACACTTACTGCAGATGTTCAAAATGTATATAATGAATCAGATAAAAATCTATATGTAGCAAGTAATTCTCTTCCTTCATCTGGAATTAGTAAAACAACCTCAACAGTTAGTATACCAAACGTAATTGAGAATACTACAATTCAAGACTTTAATAGTTTAGATAAAAAATACTCAACGATTTCATTTAGTGTATCTGATATTCCTTTTATAACAGGAGATCAAGTATATTATGAACCAGAAGCAGAACCATTGGTAGGACTTACTGCTGGTCTGTATTTTGTTCGAACAGTAGGTTTTAATAAAATTAAACTATTTAAATCACCAGCTTTTATTGAAGCTAATGATTTTATCGAATTTGGTGTTCCCAGTAATACCAGCACTTTTCATAAATTTACTCTTGCAAATCAATATGATAAATTTGTAGCACCTCAAAAATTACTTAAAAAGTATCCAGTAAACGTTGCTGAAAATTTAGGTAAAAATATAGAAACAGTTCCTGGACCTGTTGGAATGTTGATTGATGGTGTTGAAATTGAGAATGGAAAATCAACTGATAGTATTTTTTATGGATCTATTGAAAACTTTTCAGTAATTGGGTTTGGAACAGACTATGATATAATCAATCCACCTGTTATTGAAGTTGGATCAGTATCTGCTGCATCAACACAAGCATTAGTTAGTCCCGTATTAAGTGGAGATATAAAAGAGATACAAGTTGATCCACAAAATTTTGATATAGAAGATGTAATCTCAATTCAATTGACTGGAGGAAATAGTGGAGAAGCAGTTCTTCAACCAGTTCTTCGTAGAAGAAATAGAGTTTTAGAGTTTAGTGGAGTTACCAGTGCCTTTGGAGGAGGTATTGATACATTCTCAGAAACAATTACATTCTTAAAACCTCACAATTTGGTAAGTGGTCAAGTTTTAATTTATGATAAAAATAAGAATACTCAGTTAGGAATAGGAACTTTTAAAGGAAGTAACCTATCTAATTTTGAAAATCTAATTGATGGACAGCAATATTGGCCAGAGGTAGTTGGATTATCGACTATTCGACTTTATAGAAATGAAGTAGACTACACCTCAGGTATTAATACAATAGGATTTACAGATATTGCAAAGAGTGGAATACATAAATTTAAGTTAAAAGATGCTAAAAATAGTCTATCTAGTGTTAGAGTTATAAAATCAGGAAAACCTTATCTAAGTAGAAAAGTATTTGTCGATTCTTCTCTTGGAATATCTACATACAAATCGATAGTTACATTTAAAGATCATGGATTCTCAGATGGTGAATTGGTTTCTTATTCACCATTTGTAGGTTTAGGTACAACTTCACCTCAAAATATATCAGGACTATCTACCACAAATCAATATAATATTATCAAAATCGATAATGATAATTTTAGAGTTGCAAATGCTGGTGTTGCTGGAACTGATAATACCAATTTTATTAGAAAAAATCATGTTGATTTTAAAACAACTGGAACAGGATATCAGTTATTTAAATATCCAGATGTTGAATTAACTATAAATGCAATTTATTCTGTACCAACTTCTGATAAGATAAACTTAACTCCTGTCATACAAGGTCGAATCATAGATGCATCCTTGTATAGAAAAGGTAGTGGTTATGGATCAACAGATATTATTAACTATGAAAATAAACCAAATATTCTAGTTAAAAATGGAATATCAAGACCAGGCAAAAATATAACTCCATCAATAGTTCCTATTATTTCAAATGGTAAGTTAATTAATGTCAACATTCAAGATGGTGGTGACGAATATCATTCAACTCCAGATTTAATTGTTATTGGAGATGGAACTGGTGCGAGTATAAGAGCAGTGATTGATAGAAACGAAAATTCATCTACATTCCTAAAAATAATTGATGTTGTTATCTTAAATTCTGGAACCAATTATACTTTTGACAATACAAGAATTAATATAGTAGCCAGAGGAAAAAATGCAGTGTTTAATAGTTCTATTAAAAAACTAAGTATAAACAATATTCAGACCTCAAGACCATATAAGGAAAGATATTCTAATTTTGCATTATTACCAACTGATAACGAACTTAAGTTCACAGCGGTTGGTTATTCTACTGCCATTGGAGAATCTAGTTATGGTCAAATATCAAATAATCACTCACCAATTGTAGGATGGGCATATGATGGAAATCCAATTTATGGTCCATTTGGTTATAGTGATCCACTTGATAATTCATCTGCAATAAAAATACTAAAGACAGGATATTCTATAAAAACAAATATAGAAGATAGGGGAGATCTACCTTTTAATTTAGGATTTTTTGTTGAAGATTATTCGTATTTGCCAACAGATTCTACTGACTTAGATGAACATAATGGAAGATATTGTAAAACTCCAGAATATCCAAATGGTGTTTATGCATATTTTGCTGGTATCAATACTATAACAAAGGAACCAGAATTTCCTTACTTTGTTGGAAATACTTATAGGTCAACTCCAGATGTTTTAGACCCTCTCTTAACAATAGATCAATCATTTAATTTTAATGATTCAAAGTTAGTTAGAAATACATTTCCATACAAATTATCAGATTCATTTGCAAATAACGATTTCATTATTGAATCAAATGAAATATTATCACAAACAACAAGAGTCACATCTGTAAGTCAAGGTTCTATTGATTCATTAGATATTTTAAAATCTGGTGAAGGATATAAGGTAAATGATAATGTAGTATTTGATAATAGTAATACGAGTGGTGATGGTGTTAGTGCTTTTGTAAGTAAATTAGAAGGTAAACCAATATCTGATATTGCAACATCTTATGAAAAACTTGAAGGTCTTACTTTTATAAGAAAAAATCCAAGCACAATCTCAGTATTTGTTTCAGATACTCATCAGTTAGAAGTTGGAAATAATCTTGAAATATCTGGACTATCAACAGATATTAAATCAGCATCTGGTGTTTCTCTAATTGGTAATCACAATATATCTGGAATTTCAACCGAGAGTACTATTTTATACAAACAATTACCATCAAACTCAGTTGCAGGAATCGTTACTGATATATTTGTATATAAAACATCAGATTTAATTTCTGTCGGAAGTAGTATTGGAATTGGAACTGAAAAATTACTAGTTTTAAATAAATTTAATGATAGAAATGTATTGAGAGTTCAAAGGGGTGTCACTGGAACAGCACATACACTCTCATCTGAGGTTAAGTTAATTCCTAGTTTCTTTGATATATCATTTAATTCTAATTTCTTAAATTCAAAAGTAGACGATGTAGTATATTTTAATCCTAAACAAGCTGTTGGTATTGCAACTACAGTTGGTATTACATCAGCGATTAATGTTTCTGTTGGTGATACTACAAGCGTTGTATCAGTTCCAGCACAAAGTATTTACTTACCAAATCACCCATTTAAAACAGGACAACAAATAACATTCCAGACAGATGGAAATAGTGTTCTTGAAGTATCAAGAGATGGAGCAGCAAATCAATCATTTAACTTACCATCCACAGGTACAAGTCAAAATTTATTTGCAATCAATAAATCTCCAAACTACATTGGAATCGTAACTCAAGTTGGTTTAATAACTTCTACCAATGGTTTATTCTTTAGAACAAATGGTGATGATTATTTTAAATACAGATTTGAATCTAATTTCAACAAAATTACTGGAAATGTAGAAAGAATAAATTCAAAAGTAACTTTAACAACATCACATAATTTATCTGTCGGAGATATAGTTACCTTAGACATTGCTTCTGATCAATCTGTGGGTATTGGAACCTCTACTAAGGTTAGAATTAAATATAATCATTTAATTGAAAGTTTACTTATAAATCAGGTAGGATTTACTTCAGCAGGAATTAACACATCTAATAATACAATAACTTTAAATTCTCATGAATTTAAAACTGGAGATAAAGTATATTATGATTCAACTGATACTATCGCTGCTGGACTTGAAACTGGTGGATATTTTATTTACAGAGTAGATGATAATAATATAAAATTAGCAGAAACATTTTATGATGCAAAACAAATTCCACCCAATATCGTAAGTATTGTATCAATTGGAGGTTCTGAACATCAGTTATCATTAATTAATCCACCGATAAATGTCGTTAGAGATAATAATTTAGTATTCGACATATCAGATTCTTCATTATCTGATTTTGATTTTAAAATATATCAAGACGAAGATTTCAGTAATGATTTTGTTTCTACGGGCAAAACGACTGTAAATACAGTTTCTACTTCAGGAACAATTGGAGTGACACCAACAGCTACTCTAACTTTAAATTATTCAACTAATAATCCTTTAAATTTATTCTATAATGTTGAAAAATCTGGATTTATCAGCACATCAGATATTGATGTTTTAAATGGATCTAAGATCTCATATGTAGAGAGTGACTACAACAAGGATTATTCAGTTGTAAGTGTAGGAACCACTGATTTTGATATAAGATTAAAGTCAAAACCAGAAACATTATCTTATCAAATATTAGATACTAGCGTATTAAAGTACACTACAACATCAAGAAATGATAATGGTGCTATTAATAGAGTTAATTTAATATCTGGAGGTTCAGGATATAAATCTTTACCAAAATTTGTCAGTGTTGCTTCTACTCAGGGGATAAATGCTAAATTATTACCATCATCAACAACCAGTAATAAGATCGAAAATACCGATATTTTAAATATTGGATTTGAGTATGCATCAGATAAAACTTTAACTCCGATAGCAAGGTTATCACCAGTTATTAGCACAAAGAACTCAGATAAAATAGTAGCAATCAATGTTAAAAATGGTGGCACAAATTATACAACCCCTCCAAAATTAGTTTTACAGGATGTTGAAACAAAACAGATTGTAGATAGTGGATCTCTAATTGCAAACATTAGTCAAGCATCTCAATCTATTAATAGTGTTGATATAATTAATACTCCACAAGGAATTGGTAATTGTAAATTATTTACTAAGGATAATTCAAGTGCAATACCAATTACAAATGTAACAATAGCGTCTACAATTATCACTGATGTTGTTAGTGGTATAGTTACTGTAACTTTGGCAACACCAATCTTAGGATTTTCAACTGCTCCTTTTGCGGTGGGAGATACAATTTTTGTAGAGGGTATAGAAAATGAATATGGGGATAGTTTTAATTCACCAACTAATAAATTCAATTTCTATCCTGTAGAAAAAATAGTTGGTAGTGGTTTAAATCCAAATCCATTCATATTAGAGTTTAATATTCATGGAGGTGGTGCAAATCCATTAGTAACAAATCCAGGATTAGCAAAAACAATTCAGTCTTTTGCTGGAGCAATTAATTTTAAAGATTATCCTAAATTCACAATAGTTACTGCACAATCTGAATTTACACTAGGAGAAATACTTTTAGTATCTAGAAATGGATCTACATTTAGTAACGTGGGCCTTAACTTAGATAGAATAACTAATAATTATATTAAAATTCAAGGTAATTTTGATTTACAAGAAAATGATAAAATAAAGGGTCAATCTTCTGGATCAATTGCAACTATTAACAGTGTATTCAAAAATGAGGGACAGTTCAAAGTTGATTTTGCATCAGATAGAGTTATTGGATGGTCTAATGATACTGGTAAGTTAAATCAAGATTATCAAGTAATTCCTGATAATGATTATTATCAAACATTATCGTATACGATACAAAGTCCAATTGAATATCAAACACTAGTAAGTCCCGTCAATAAGTTATTACATACCACGGGTCTTAAAAACTTTGCAGATTTAGGAATTTCAACATCAGTTGGAGTTGGTTCTACATCTAGTGTTGACTCATCTACAATTATTAGAGATTTATCATCAGAAAATAGAGTTGATGCAATTGATAATTTTGACTTAGCAAAAGATGTTGATACTTTATCAAATCCATTACGATCTAGATTCGTTTCTTTTGATACTAAACTTCTATCAAATTTCTTTGAGTGTTCAACAAACAGAGTTTTAGAAATAGATGATATAAACAGTTTATTTAAAAATGCTACAAATAATGCAGCGAGAGATGGTTTTATAAATCTTACTAATTCGTTTAATAGATTTTTAGTACAAACGAGAGTTCCATCTGTTTCTGTTGGAATCGGAACTACAACAAATACTTTTCAATTAACAGAGTTACTCACATCAATAGATTTTGTAAAGGGTAATATATTTACTATTCAAAAAGGATCAATTAATGATGAGGCAAAAATAGTTGATATTTTAGGAGAAAATGGTTCTGGTGGCAGTTATAAATTATCATTTACTCCTGTTGATCCTTTAAACTCTGATTTAGATATCAAAATTTTACAACAATCATTCTTAGCAGGAGTTGGTGCTGGAAAATCTTCTATCGGATTTGTTGATTTACATGGGATAAATCAAAATGTTTCTGCATCTACAACTTCTACGGTAATATCTTCAAACATTGCTAATATAGATTCTTATTTTGCTACAGTTGAAGTTAATGATTCAGTGTCAAATGAGAATAACATTGTTGAAATTTATGCAACTCATGATGGGGTAAATTCCTACATATCAAATTATTCTTTAGAAACAAATACAACCAATTCCATAGGAACTTTTACTACAAACTTAGATTCGGATATCTTATCTTTAAACTTTGAAAATGATAGATCAAATCAAGTTCTTGTTAGAGCAAAAGTTGTTGGTTTTGGTACTACAGCAGTTGGAATTGGAACTCATAGATTTAAAACTAGTTCGCAAACATCTGGGTCTGAAAACTCTGGTAGATTTGAATCTAATTTTGTTAGTATTGCATCAACTGCAGTCATAGCAGGATTTACCACAATCAGAGATACTTCAATTAAGAGTATAGTAAGAGTATCAATCGGAAATACTAGTGCCTTACATCAAATTCTTATGGGTCATGATGGTGAAAATACATTCATCACACAATATCCATTCATGACCATAGGAGATGATTTAGGAATAGGAACATTCTCCTCAGAATATAGTGGATCTAATCTAAATTTAAAATTCCATCCAGACTCCAATTTTATTGGTGTAGGTAATTTATCAGTTCAATCTTTCAATGAGATTCTTAATACTAAATTGGATTTACTTAACTCACCACCAACTTTAAATTATGGTAGGAGTTTTGATGAGATATCTCTTCTACAATATGATGCCTTAAATTCTCTAAGGTCAAACGGATTAAACTTTAAGTTAAGGAATAATAATAATCCAATATTTGCTAATTTCTTTAATCCTGCAACGAATGTAAATCTAGCAACAGGAGAATTTATAATTGAAAATAACTTCTTTAATAAGAATGAAAGATTAATTTACACACCTGGCACTTCAAATGTTGGATTCTCATCCCTGATTATGTCAAATGGCAATCCTTTACCAAGCGAAGTTTATGTTGTTCATCCATCTGGAACTGTTAATTCAAAAGTATTCCAACTATCAACAACGAAAGCAGGAGCTGCAATAACCTTTAACAGTGCTGGATCTGGAGACAGACATAGACTGGAAATGTTTAAGAAGAATGAAAAAGCATTGATTACTCTTGATAATGTAATTCAATCTCCAATATCATTTACTCCAATAACAACAACACTATCAGGCAATGTTAGTGGGCAAGTTTCTGTATCAACTTCAATTCTATCTTTAGCAGGGATAACTTCTATCGTAGTTGGAGATTTACTAAAAATAGATGATGAGTTTTTAAAGATTAATAACGTTGGATTTGGAACTACAAACATTGGTCCTATTTCAAACACGGGTTCTCTAAATTTAGTAGATGTAAGTAGAGGAATTGTTGGTTCTTCACCATCAACACATACTGATACTACTTTAGTGAGATTATTTAAAGGTGGTTACAATATTGTTGGCGAAGAAATATTCTTTGTAGATCCACCTAAGGGAACTAATATTTTAGAAAAAGATGATTCAAATAGAGATCGAGGTAGATCTTCATTTACTGGAAGAGTTTATCTAAGACAAGATTATACTTCAAATGCAATTTTTGATGATATTTCAAACGGGTTTACTGGTATTGCACAAACATTTACCACAACAATATCTGGAGTCAATACTTCTGGAATCACAACTGGAAGTGCATTTGTAACAATTAATGGTATATTCCAACCACCAACAACAGATAAGAACCCTACCAATAACTACGAATTTTCAGAATCAGTTGGGGTATCAAGTTTTGTGTTCAGTGGTATTACCTCATCTAACGGAACTCAAATTATTAGTGAAGCAGATGTAAATCAAAATCAATTACCAAGATCAGGACAGATTGTATCAATTGGATTTAGTGGTGGATTAGGAATTGCACCATTAGCGGGAGCATCAGTCACAGCTGTTCTTGGTGCAGGTGGATCAATCACATCAGTGGGAGTTGGAACAAGAGACTTCCATGGTTCTGGATATCGTTCTGGAATCAGCACCACAGGAGATGGAATTATTCATATTGGTATCGCTGATGCTGTTGGAACTGGTGCCACAGTTACTGCAACAGTTGGTATAGGTGGAACATTAATATTCAGTGTTGTTGGAGGTGGAAGTGGATATGTAAATCCTAGAGTAGAAGCACCTGTTCCCAGATATGAAAACTTACCAGTAACTGGAATATCAAGAGTGGGTGTTGGTGCTACAACAGATACAGGAACTGGATTACTTTTAAACATTGATGTTGGTGGTAGTAATACTACTGGTATTGGATCAACTCTTTTTGAAGTTAAATCTTTTGATATAACAAGAACTGGTTTTGGATTTAAAAAGGGTGATGTATTTAAACCAGTGGGATTAGTCACAGATAAATCACTCACATCACCAATAACTGAACTTGAATTTACAGTTAATGAAGTGTTTACAGATTCTTTCTGTTCTTGGAATGTTGGTGAGTTTGATTACATCGACTCAATCAAATCTTTACAAAATGGAACTAGAAGGAGATTCCCATTAAACTTTAATGGTGAGTTAGTATCATTTCAACGTGCAGAATCATCTCAAATTGATATGAAATCATTACTATTGATATTCATCAATGGAATTATACAAAATCCTGGTGATGCTTACATATTTGATGGAGGAACCTCTTTTGAATTTACAGAAGCACCTGACATAAACGATAATGTATCAATATTCTTTTATAAAGGTACAAATGACGTTGATGTTACATTCGTAGATGTAATTGAATCAGTGAAAGTTGGTGATGAGTTCCAATTACTCAAAAATAATAATAATCCTGGTTTTGATCAGGATGTAAGAGTGGTGTCTGGTATTTCAACATCAGATTTAATTGAAACTCCTGTATATTTTGATCAAGGTATAGATTCTAATAATTTAAAATCATTCAGGTGGATCAAACAAAAAGCAGATAAGTTCATAAATGGTGAGTTAATAACGAAAGTAAGACCCTCAATTGAACCACTTGTATTCCCAGAAGCAAGAATAATTAAAGATCTTGGGTCTGGTGATAGCACAGTTTACATTGACAATGTTGGAGTTGGAACAAACTCATTAACAAATTTATTCTTCTATGAGAATCCAAATAATATTGGAACAATTGTATTTGACGAATCTATAGAACCTAAAGCAGCAGATTTAACCGCAGTTGTTTCTGCTGGTGGAACAATTCAATCTATTACTATTAATGATGGTGGAAAAGGATATGTCGGTTCTAGCACTGCAATATCAATTGCCTCTCCAATATCCAACACTGGAGTTGCTTTGACAGCATCTGATTTAATTACGCTAGGAATAGGATCTACTATCTTTGCCACAGCAAATGCCAACATTACAAGTGGCATTATAACTTCTGTATCAATTATAAATCCTGGTTTTGGATATACAACAACCGCAGTTCCAAATGTGGTTGCACCAACTCCTATTAGACCATCAGAGATAATTACTGGATTTACTGGTTCAAGTGGATTCTCAGGCATCATTACAGCAATAAATGTTTTAAGTAGTTCAACTATTAAATTCTTCTTAGAGAAAGAATCTGGAACATTTAGTGGATTAGGAAATGGAGATCCAATTTACATATTTGATACCGCAGTTGGGTCAGGTGTTACTTCAGTAGTAACTTCGTCAGGTGCTCCTGTTGGTATTGGTACTTCATTCCTTGATAACATATACCTAATCAGCTCTTACAGCACGACATCTAATACTGCTGAATTTGTTGCAGGTGTAAAAACTGACACATCACTCACTGGTATTTCAACTAGTGGCATATCTGGTAAGTTCTCTTGGGGTAAACTTACTGGTGGTGTTAGGTCAACTACAAACCCAATTTCAGTTACTATTTCAGGTAAAACTGTTAATTCAGGTTTGACAACTTTCCCAAGAATACAGAGAAGAAATTCTGGTATTAGAGACACTGGTGCTTTAATAGATAGGACTGGTGCCTAAACTAGTATAAATATAAGAAAAAAACTATACAATATAAAAAATGTCGGCAATTGTAACAGATCAGTTTAGAATTAATAACGCGGGTAATTTTTTAGGCGATGTAAATAATTCCTCAAATTCATACTATGTTTTTGTTGGATTGTCAAACCCATCTGCTGCAGTTAGATCGTCCAGTGCCTTTGGTAGAAATGCAAATGATGCAGAATGGAATGATCAAACAACTAGAAAAGTTCCTGTTGATAATTTTAACTACTTAAATCATTCCAGAGATACAATGGTTTTTGGAAAGAAAATTACTTCTGATAACGTAAGAAGAGTTGTTAGAAAAATAAGTTGGACAAAAGACACTATTTACGATATGTATCGTCATGATTATAGTGCATCTAACAGAACTCCAAATGGACAGACAGCAAGATTATATGATACAGATTTTTATGTAATCAATAAAGATTTTAATGTTTACATATGCATTGATAACGGTTCCTCAGGAATCAACACTACTGGTAATCCATCCTTAAATGAACCAACTCTAACTGGATTAGAACCATTTAGAGCTACTGGTGCTACTGATGATGGTTATCTTTGGAAGTATCTATTTACTGTTCCTCCAGGTGATATTATAAAATTTGATGCTACAGAATTTATTCCATTACCTAATGATTGGGCAACATCAACTGATGCTAACATTTCAAACGTTAGGGATAATGGAAATGCTGATATTAGCAATAACCAAATAAAAAAAATATTTGTTGAGGATGGAGGTACTTCATATAGTAATGCAGGTGCTGGTGGTCAAGAGGTAAACATTGTTGGTGATGGTAGTGGTGGAAAGGCAATTGTTGAAGTTGGAACTGATGCAAAAATTAGTGATGTAAAAGTTTCTGTAGGTGGAAAGGGTTATACTTATGGTATGGTTGATTTAACTGACTTACAACCTACTAATCCTAACGCTAAATTAATTCCAATCATACCACCAGCAAAAGGTCATGGTTCTGATATTTACAAAGAATTAGGTGCTGATAGAGTTTTAGTTTATGCTCGATTTGATGATTCTACTAAGGATTTTCCGATTGACACTAAATTTGCTCAGATTGGAATTGTTAAAAATCCAACATCAATTGGATCTACACAAGTTTTCACTCAATCTCAGTATTCTTCAGTTTCATCTTTATATCTAAGTTCTTTTGATAGTCCGACTCCTGCAAAAATAGGTGATTTAATTACACAAGATGTTAAAAATACTAGTGGAGTTGTAGTTGGTCAAGTAAGAGGTTATGTCGTATCTTTTGATATAATATCAACTGATGTTAGTGATAAGATCGCAGTTTTAAAATACTATCAAGATCGTTCATTATATTTTAATACTACTACTGGTGACCAAACAGATGCAGTTGGTATTAATAGTATATCTGGTATAAATGGTCAGATATATAAGTTCAGTGGAACTGAAATTATAAAAGGAACTGATGGTGCTGGATCAGATTATCAAGTTGGAATAAAAACTACATTCAGTGGTATTTCAACAAATCCTACAGGAACTAGAATAGTTGATTTGGGTGTTGAGTTTAAAGATGGCGTAGCACAATCTGAGATAAATAATCAGTCGGGTGATATTATCTATCTAGATAATCGACAATTGATCACTAGAGATAGTAGGCAAAAAGAAGACATCAAAGTTATACTGGAATTCTAAAACATGTCACAGAAAACAAATTTAAACATAAGTCCTTATTATGATGACTTTAATGATGACAATAATTTTTACAGAGTTCTGTTTAGACCAGGCAGACCTGTTCAGGCTCGCGAATTAACAACTTTACAATCAATATTACAGAACCAAATACAATCTTTTGGTAGTCATGTATTTAAGGATGGATCAATGGTTCTTCCTGGTGGTGTTGCATATGACGATAGATATTTTTCAGTAAGATTAGAATCCGAACATTTAGGTCTTCCAATATCCCTATATCTTGATAATTTAAAAGGAAAAAAATTAAAAGGACAAAATTCAGGTATAGAATTATTAGTTAATGATTGCAAACTTCCAAGTTCATCAGATGACATTACTGATGTTACAATCTTTGTAAAATATTTAACAGGAAATAATGATAACTTAATTGCAAATTTAGAGGATGGAGAACCTTTATTAACTCTAGAAGACATTACCTATGGAAATACAACCATAGTTGCTGGTGAAAGTGTTGCCACATTAGTACCTACAAACGCCTCTGCGGTTGGTAGTGCAGTTAAGATGAATGAAGGGGTATATTTCATCAGAGGAACCTTTGTATCCGTTCCTACAAGCACTATAGTATTAGATGCATACTCAAATGAACCATCATATCGAGTAGGATTGAGAATTACAGAGTCAATTATTACAGCAAAAGAAGACTCATCTCTATACGATAATGCAAAAGGATTTTCAAATTTTGCAGCACCTGGTGCAGATAGATTTAAGATAAGTGCAACTTTATCAAAAAAATCTTTAAGCGATACAAGTGATGTTAATTTTGTTGAAGTAATTAAACTAAGAAATGGTGAACTTAAAAAATTACAAGATTTTTCTGTTTACAATGAATTAGAAAAATACTTAGCTGCTAGAACATTTGAAGAATCTGGAAACTATTCAATCGATAATTTTAAAGTTGAAGTATCAGACTCATTGGATGATGGACTTTCTAATGGAGGAATATTTAAATCAAATCAAATAACCGAAGAAGGTAATACACCATCAGATGATTTAGGTTGTCTTGAAGTTAGTTCAGGTAAAGCATATGTGCAAGGTTTTAGAATTAGTACACCTGGAACAACTATTGTAGATTTTGAAAAACCAAGAGATAAAGGAAAAGTAAACACTGCGTTAGTTCCATTTGATATGGGAACTTTAATACGTGTCAATAATGTATCTGGAACACCTGTTTTGGGAACTGGTGTGAGTGAAAATACAGTATCCCTTTTAAGTCGAAGAAAAGATTCATCAGTCGCAACTGGAATCCCATCTGGTGCTTATGAGATAGGAAAAGCAAGGGTATATTCATTTGGACTAAGAAACACTCCATACGCAGATAATGCTAGTCAATGGAATCTTCATTTATTTGATGTTCAAACATATACGTTTATAACTTTAAACACATCTTTAACAGCGACAATTAGTTCTTTTGTTAGAGGTGCTAGTAGTGGTGCTACAGGGTTTATTAATAGTTCAGTATCAGGTGCAACTGAGATTGTTTTATCTCAAACATCAGGAACCTTTATTCCAAATGAACAATTAATTATTGACACTAGCAATGGAGAGCAATCTAGATCTATTGTATCAGTTAGACAATATACTTTTGAAGATGTAAAATCTGTTTATCAAAATACAAATGGAATGACTGGTGGTATAACAGGATTTATAGATTTTAGTGCAGATACAATATTAGAAACAACTCGAATCCAATCAATACCATCTTTCAACAATAGTGTAGTATCATCAACTAACGGGATTACAGGAACTATAACATCACCTGGTAATGCATTTACAGGAATAAAAACAGAATCAATCATACAATATCAAACTGCAGGAACTTCCGACATTAACTTTAACAGAGTTACTGATATCAGCACAGATTTAAAAACTTTAACTGTTGCTGGAATCACAACTGTTTCTGGAATAAATGATGGTAAAGTTGGTATTAACACCACATCCTCAGTGTCTTTAGCATCTCCAGTTGTTGTAGATAAGGAAAACACAGGATTATATGCAAAATTAGGATTTGATAATATATGTGAGGTGAATTTAGCAAATGCAACTCTAGCAGTGTCTTCCCAATCTGCAATGTTTGCACTAAGTGCTAATTCAACAATACAAGCAGTTCCTGCAGGAATAACAAGTGCATTTTATTCAAACTTTGATACTCAAAAATATTCTTTAGTTTATAGCGATGGAACAGTAGAACCATTGACAAGAGATCAATTTGAATTGGTTGATGCAGGATCAAAAGTTCAATTTAGTGGATTAAGTAAAAATAGTGGTAATGCAGTTTTAAATGTTACTGTAGAAAAACAAAGTATTACAAATAAAACTAAGCAATTTGTAAGAAGCAATAAAATAGTTATTGATAAAACAAAAGTTGGTGTAAGCACTAGTACAAATGGACTAACATTTAATCAATATTATGGTTTAAGAATAGAAGATAGGGAAATATCTTTAAATGCTCCTGATGTTGTGAATGTAGTTTCTATTTTAGAATCTAAAAATAATAATGATCCTACCTTAGATAAAATAACAACAGTATCTGGACTCTCTTTAAATACTAATGCTGTTGATGGTGAAAAAATAATTGGAGCAGAGAGTGGAGCAGTAGCACAATTAATCACCAGAGTTGATGGTGAAAATGTTGAAGTTGCATATTTTACAGATACACAATTTGTTTTAGGTGAGATAATAACATTCCAAGAGTCAAATATTGAGACAACAGTTCAAGCAATTACTTTAGGAAACAACATAAATGTAACACAAAAATATTCTCTGGATAAAGGTCAAAGAGAACAATATTATGATTATTCAAGAATAGTAAGAAAACCAACTCTTTCTGCACCATCTAGAAGACTTTTAGTAATATTTAATTCTTATATTGTCCCAACCACGGATACTGGCGATTTATTCACAGTTAATTCCTATGATCAAGAAAGATTTACAAGTGACATACCACATTTAGAGGATAATTTAAGAGCAACAGATACACTTGATTTTAGACCTAGAGTATCACCCACAAGTAGTACATCAATATCTCCATTTGCTTTTACATCAAGAGATTTTTCAGTGTCAGGTTCAACACCGAGTCTTGTAGTTTCCCCAGAGGGAGATTCTAGATTAGGTTATAGTTATTTCTTACCTCGAATTGATAAATTAGTTTTATCTCGTGGAGAAGCATATGAGGGTAGTTTTGCTATATTAAAAGGTGTATCATCTCTTAACCCCAAACCTCCAGCATTAATTGACGGTGCTATGCATCTTGCAACTATTGAACTTCCAGCGTATCTTTATAATTCCAGTGATGCAAAGGTAACTCTAATTGAAAATAGAAGATATACAATGAGAGATATTGGTAAATTAGAGGATAGAATAGAAAATTTAGAGATAGCTACTAGTCTAAGTTTACTTGAATTAGATACAAAAACATTACAAATTAAAGACACAACTGGTGATAGATTTAAATCTGGTTTCTTTGTAGATGACTTTAAGGATGTAAGTCGTATTGATTTAGAAAATCAAGACACAAAAATTAGTATTGATACTGAAAATGATGAATTAATTTCACCATTAGATCAATACAGTGTGAAACCATTACTAGGAGTATCTGAGAGTATTGATATAAATTCTGCAGACTTTTCTCAAAATTTACCTTTACTGGATTCAAATGTACAGAAAACAGGTGATTTTATAACCTTAAAATATAGTGAAGTAAAATCTGATATTGGGAATGATCAGGCAAGTAGAGTTGAAAATATAAATCCATATGAAGTGGTTGTTAGACAGGGAAGAATCACTTTAAGTCCATCAGAGGATAACTGGACAAGAGTTACAGAAGTTGATGGTGGAATAAGAAGACTTATTGGAGATAATGCAGGTACATTTACTGATAGAATTTTAACATCATCAATACCAGATCCATTTATAAGATCTAGAAATGTTGGATTTAGTGCTTTAAATTTAACACCAGGTGTTAGACATTATCCTTTCTTTGATGGAAGGAGTGGTATTGATATCGTTCCAAAATTATTAGAAATTTCAATGGTTTCAGGAACTTTTGGAATAAGTGAAACTATTCGTGGTATTTCAACAGATGGTAATCAAATATTATCATTTAGAGTAGCACAACCGAATCATAAAACTGGAACATATGACTCACCTTCGTCAGTATTCCCAAGCAACCCTTATGATACTTCATTAACATTAGGATCATTTTATACTGAATCTTCAACAGTATTAAATGTTGATATTGCTTCTCTTTCTCAAGATGCTCAAGGTCAATTTTTTGGTAGAGTTGCTCCTAATATGAGACTCATTGGAGAAACCACTGGTGCGATTGCTATACTATCAAATATTAGATTAATACCTGATGAATTTGGTGCAGTTTTTGGGTCATTCTTCTTTAGAGATCCAACTGGTTCGCCACCACCACCATTAAGATTCTCAAATGGAATAAAAACTTTTAGATTAACTTCAAGTGTCAATAATGAAAATCCATTACCAGGACAAGAAGGGATTAATATAACACGCGGTGATGCACGATATAGTACCATTGGATTAATTAATCAATTTACTTCTACTACAACGATTGTTCGTCTCCCACCACCACCTCCACCTCAACCACAAGTAAATGTTGACCCACTTGCACAGTCATTTATTGTCGATGAGACAGGAATGTTCTTATCCTCATTAGACTTATATTTTGCAACCAAAGATGATAAAATTCCAGTCACAGTTCAAGTAAGAACTGTTGAGTTAGGAACTCCAACTAGTCAACTTGTTCAAGATTATGCAGAGGTAGTTCTAGATCCTACTCAATTAGATTCAAGTGGTGAATCAATTATAAAAACATCTACGGACGCTTCATTACCAACTAGGGTTACTTTCCCATCTCCAATATATTTGGAACCTGATAGAGAATATGCTATTGTTCTTCTTGCACCAGCAACAATAGAATACAATGTGTGGATTGCTCAGATGGGTGAAGAAACAATTGAGACACAAACACTTGGTGTTGATGAAGGATCAAAGAGTATTGTAACTAAACAATACCTTGGTGGAAGTTTATTCAAATCACAAAATGGAACTGTATGGACAGCGACTCAAACTCAGGACTTAAAATTTAATCTTTATAAGTGTTCTTTTGTGACCAGTCCTGGTACTCTTACGTTGTTTAACTCAGATATAACAACAAGTGATTTAGTTAACTTAAGATTACAAGATAATTCATTTAAAACCTATCCAAGAAAATTAAAAGTTGGAATTGACACAACAAATGCTTTAAGTAGTATTATATCAATAGGAACGAAGGTTTCAGCATCTAACGTTTCTCCATATACAAATTCTACGGATGCAAAAGGATTTGTTGAAAAAATTGGTGGTCCTATTGTAACATCTAGTGTTAGCACTGTTGGATCTGGATATTCAACAGGGTCTTTCTTTAATGTAAGTTTATACTCTCTTACTGGTAATGGTTCTGGTGTAACAGGAACTGTGGTTGTTGGGGGGTCAGGTGCAGTTAGTTCTGTATCAATTGGCTCAACAGGTAACGGACATGTTGTAGGAGATGTTTTAGGAATCACCACAGCAGACATGGGTAATGCTGGTTCTGGTGGTGAAGTAACTGTCACCAGTATATTTGGAATGGACACTTTATATCTAACAAATGTTCAAGGTGAAAAAATTAATGATGGTAGAAAATTAGTATATTATACTGATATTGTTACAGAAACAATCGCTAATTCTACGGTGGATGTAAGAGGAGATTCCGTAATCAATGGTGATTTGTATTCTGGAAATGTTCTTGAAGTTAACACCTCAAATCATTCTATGAATTCTATTGAAAACGTTGTACAACTTGATGGAATAAAACCAGATACTGTCCCTGTTCTTTTAACAGAAAATATTTCTTCAACAGATACTGTAATTTCTGTTGCAAACACTGCACCATTTACAAAATTTGAAGGAATAACAACTAGTGCTGGTTATGTTCAGATAGGAAAAGAAATTATTTTCTATAATGGAATAGGTTCTGGAAACTTGACAGTTGGTGCAAGAGGATTTGGAGGATCTGTACAAGATGCTCATTTTATTAACGACCAAGCATTCAAGTATGAGTTTAATGGTATATCCATGACTGGTATTAACACAACTCATAACTTACCGACGAATGCCACATTACAATCATTAAAAACTAGCGATACTTATTTCTTAGAAATTAATAGAGGAGCAGGGAGATCTAACTTACTCAATAGATCAACTGGCGTTAATCAGATTAGTTTTACCGATGAAAAAGTTGGTGGAGAGAATCAATCTGTAGGATCACAAAACTTCCAATATGATGCGTTTGTTCCTTCATTCTCTGTAATGACACCATCAACATCTACCACAATATCAAGTCAATTGAGATCTGTTTCTGGAACAAGTGAGGGTGGTTCTGAACTATCATTTGTAGACCAAGGATTTGAAAGTGTTGAATTTAATCAATTGAATAGATTAGACACACCAAGACTTTTATGTTCAAAAGTCAATGAAAATGCAAGGTTGAGTGGTTTACCTCGAAATAAATCTGTTACATTATTAACTCAATTTAATACTACTGATCCTAATTTATCTCCTGTTCTGGATACTATGAATGGTGCATTTAGATTCTTGAGAAATAGATTAAATTCTCCTATAAGTGATTACACAGTAGATTCTAGATCAAATAATATATCTGGTGACCCACACTCATCATGTTATATTTCGCAAAAAGTTAACTTGCAACAAGCATCAACATCATTAAAGGTATTGATAAGTGCTTACAGACATCCATCTGCTGATTTCAGAGTTTTATACAGATTATTCAAGACAGACTCAAGTGAAGTAGAACAATCATATGAACTATTTCCTGGTTTTGATAACTTGAATGATGTGGGTATTGATAAGATTGTTATTGATCCTAAACTGAATAGTGGAAAACCCGATGTCTTTATACCAGCAAGTAAAGAAGATGAATTTAGACAGTATGAATTTACCGTCGATGGATTGGATGAGTTTGTTGGATTCCAAATTAAGATAGTATCAAGCGGAACCAACGAAGCATATCCTCCAAGATATAAAGATTTGAGGGTAATTGCTTTAGCATAATGATTCCAGTTAACGGTTACAAACATCTATATCGAGATGAAAAATCGGGTGCGATTGTAAGTACCGATTCTCAAGGGTACTTACAATACAAAAAATTACAACAACAAAAGAAATATCAAGAAAATGAGATACAAAGACTGAGAGAAGAAATTGATGAACTTAAATCATTAATCTCAGGATTAATCAATAAATCCTCTTAGATATAAATATTTAAAAATGTATTGATTAATAATGGCAGTATATGTATCCAACATCACAATTGAGCAAGGGTTTGACTTTGATACTTCCTTTCAATTAGAGGATACTCGTTCAAACGAATTTTTGAATTTAGTTGGAGCAGCAACAACAGCAATGCTTAGAAAACACTCAGCAGCCAAAAATAAGGTGTCTTTTATAAGTAAAGTTGCTGATGCTGAAACTGGTATAATTTCCATATCTCTGACTGCTGCTAATACAGTGTTACTAAAACCTGGAAGATACGTATATGATGTAAAGATAATAACTTCTGGTGGTCGAGAATATAAGGCTATAGAAGGAACAGCACTCGTCAGATCTGGAGTAACAAGGTAATGACAACTATAAATGATCGAATCGGATCGCAAAATGTAATTAGGGTATTATCTAATGCTTCGGCACCTCCAACCAGATTGGCAAATTTGGGTGATGTTGACTCAACGAGAAAAAGTGAGAATGGTTTAGTATTAGTATGGAGTTTAACAGACGAAAAATTTGTCTTAACTGACACGGTTGATGCTGCTGAACTCATTATAACTGGTATTACATCATTCTCTAATGTAACAAACTCTACGAGTCCAACAACAGGTGCATTGAAGATTGCTGGTGGTGTTGGAATAGAAAAGAACTTAAATATAGCAGCAAATTTACAAGTTACTGGTTTATCTACATTCGTAGGAGTCGTAACTACGTCGAATGATTTGTATGTTGGTGGTGATCTATATGTAAATGATGATATTGTTCTTGATGAAGTATCTGCAAGACAAATTAATATTTCAGGAATTGGTTCTTTTGGTTCTATTTCCATTGGATCAACTGAAGTTTTAAGTTCTGGATTTCAATTAAAGAATATCGCATCGCTAGATGCAACAACAACATCAACAATTGAATCTGCAATCGCAAATGCTCCAAATACTTTCACAAATTTAAATATTACTGGGATTGCAACCTTTTTAGACCAAACAAATATTAATCATCTGAGTGTAACTGGTGTTACTACTGTTAGTAATGATGTAGTTTTTACAGGTGCAACTTCTAATGCAAGATGGGATTATTCTACAAGTGATTTAATATTATTTGATAATACTCGATTAGAATTTGGAAGTAATAAAGATTTTGAGATATGGCACGGAGGTGCTCATACATACTTAAAAAATAGTGGTGGTGATCTTAGAATTCGTGGTGATAAAATCCTACTCAAAAATGAAGATGGTAGTGAGAAATATCTTGAAGCCACTGCTAATCAAGATGTAAAATTGTTCTTTAATGATGTTGAAAAAATGGCTACTACTGTAGATGGTGTTAATGTACTTGGAACCTTAACTGCCCAATTGATTGATGGAGGCTCGTATTAATGGCAAAACCAACCACCAGACAGGAATTAGTTGATTATTGTTTAAGACAACTAGGTGCACCTGTTTTAGAAATAAATGTAGATGACGATCAAATTGATGATTTGGTTGATGATGCTATTCAGTATTTCAACGAGAGGCACTTTGATGGTGTTGAGAGAATGTATTTGAAATATCAAATAAGTGATGATGATATTAAAAGGGCAAGTGGAAGTGGAACAGATGGTGTTGGGATAGTTACAACAACAGGAACTGCAAATGTAAGTGGAGTTGGAACAATAACCTCTAACTTCTATGAGAACTCTAATTTTATTCAAGTTCCAGATTCTGTCGTAGGAATTGAAAGAATATTCAAATTTGACACAAGTTCAATATCAGGTGGAATGTTCAGTATCAAGTATCAATTGTTTTTAAATGATTTGTATTACTTTAATTCAGTTGAATTACTTCAATATACAATGACAAAAAGATATTTGGAAGATATTGACTTTTTATTAACCACAGATAAACAAATAAGATTTAACAAGAGACAGAATAGGTTATATTTGGATATTGATTGGAAAGCACAATCAAAAGATACTTTTTTAGTTATTGATTGTTTTAGAGCATTAGACCCTGAAAATTTTACAAAAGTTTTTAATGATAGTTTCTTAAAGAGATACTTAACACTTTTGATTAAAAGGCAATGGGGATTAAATATGATGAAATTTAGTGGAACTCGATTACCAGGTGGAATTGAGTTAAATGGTAGACAATACTATGAAGATGCAGAGAGAGAATTGGCAGACATAAAACAAAGAATGTCTCTCGAATACGAGTTGCCACCTCTCGATTTTATAGGATAGTGACACATGGCATTAAATCCCTTCTTTCTACAAGGATCTAAAACTGAACAATTTTTACTGCAGGATGTAATCAATGAGCAGTTGAAAATTTATGGTATAGATGTCTTCTATCTACCTAGAAAAATTTTTAAAACTGATAATATTATTCGAGAAGTTCAATCATCAAAGTTTGATGATTCTTTTATTCTTGAAGCATATTTAAATAACTATGAAGGTTACAATCCAAATAGTGATTTAATGACTAAGTTTGGATTAAGATTAACAAATGAAGTAAGTTTAACAATATCAAGAGAAAGATTTGAAGATTTTATAACACCATTCTTAGAAGGTATTTCAGCAGGTATTAAAGAAGGTCTCATAACAGATTACACTTTTGAGGATTTAATTAATCGACCAAAAGAAGGGGATTTAATATATTTTCCTCTTGGTGAGAGATTATTTGAAATTAAAAGAGTTGAATCAGAAAAACCATTTTATCAATTAGGTAAAAATTATACTTATGAACTAAGTTGTGAATTGTATGAGTATGAGAATGAACTTATTGATACTTCAATTGAAGAGGTCGATAATACTGTTGAAGATGAAGGTTATATTACAACTGTTAATTTAGTTGGAGCTGCACTTACATCATCAGGAACTGCTGTAATAGGTGGAACTGGAATGATTGGATTTATATCATTGACAAATGATGGTTTTGGATACAAAACTGCACCATCAGTTGAAATATCACCACCAGCGTCTGGATCAAGAGCAACAGCAGTGGCAATCACAACATCATCTGGTGGTGTTAAGTCTCTGAAAGAAATAAGAATCTTGAATCCTGGTTCTGGGTATGATGCAAGTAATCCACCATTAATTATTTTAAATGGTGGTGGAGGTGCTGGTGCAGCAGTTACGTTTGGAATTGTTGATAGTGGTATTTCAACAATAACTAATCTTGTTAGAGGTAAGGGTTATTATGTCGCACCCACAATTACATTTACTGGATCAACTGGTATTGGTGGTACAACTGCAATTGGAACAGTTGTTATTGATGATAGTGGTTCAGTAAATAGAGTTGAATTTAACAATGTTGGTTCTGGATATACAGTTGCTCCAACAATAGCATTTTCTGGTATTTCAACGACTGGGGTTGGGACATATTTCTATAATGAAGTTGTCACTGGATCACTATCAGGAACTACTGCAAGAGTTAAAAACTTCAAGAAACGTGTTGATATAGATGCGGTGAACCCACCAATTGAACTACAAGTATCTCTAAATAGTGGAAGATTTAGTGCTGGAGAAGTAATTGTAGGATCTATCTCATCAGCTAGATATGTTGTAGAATCTTATAGTGACGACAGTTTTGACAATGCTTTTGACTCAAATAAAGAGATAGAAACTGAATCAGATTCTCTACTTGACTTTACAGAGAACAACCCATTTGGAGATTATTAATGTTAGGTACTTATTATTATCATGAAATTATTCGCAAAACGATTATCGGTTTTGGTACGCTATTCAATGAAATTTTTATTAAACATGAAAATATTGATAACACTACTTTAGATGAAACTAAAGTTGGTCTTGCATATGGACCACAGCAAAAGTTCTTTGCAAAAATTAGAGAGCAAGCAAACCTAACAAAAGCAGTTGCTATAACTCTTCCAAGAATGTCATTTGAAATGACATCAATTCAATATGATGCGTCTCGTAAATCTGGTATTACTCAAACATTCAAAGCGTCTGATGGCACTAACTTGAAAAAGGTATTCATGCCTGTACCATATAATATTGGATTCGAACTTAGTATATTTTCAAAATTAAATGATGATGCTCTACAAATCATCGAACAGATATTACCATTCTTTCAACCATCTTTTAATATTACAATCAATTTAGTCAGTTCAATTGGAGAAAAAAGAGATGTTCCAATTGTTCTAGACAATATTTCATTTAGAGATGAGTATGAGGGAGACTTTACGACAAGAACAGCATTAATATACACATTGCAATTTACTGCAAAAACATATCTATTTGGTCCTGTTGCTGATACAAGTGATGGACTAATTAAGAAGGTTCAAGTGGATTATGCAGCGGATACAGCAGCGTCGGCAAGAAGACAGGTTCGTTATGTTGCCACACCAAAAGCACTTAAAGATTATAATAACGATGAAACTACAACAATTACAGAAGATTTAACAACTACTGAAACTAGAATAAGTGTAACAACTTCTTCATTACTAAGTGTCAATGATCGAATTGTGATTGATAGTGAAATTATGAAGATAAAACAGATAGTTGACTCAACAACAATTATTGTTAAGAGAGGATTTGATAGTTCAATTCCTGCACAACATACAGCAACTACATTTATAAATCTGTTGACAACTGCTGATGATGCTGCAATTGTTCCAGGTGATGACTTTGGATTTAATGAATTTGATTCATTCTTTGATGATGGCAAATCATATAGTCCCACAAAACAAAGTGATGTATAATGAATACCATGTCAAGTTACGATCCTATTGATGAAGCACTAAACACTCATACTGAAGTTGAAGCGATTGTGCCCTCAAAGAAAGAAGTAAAATTAGAAAAGAAAGAAAAAAAATCTGAGGACATTGAAAAAGATTATGAATATACTCGTGCTAACTTATATTCTCTAATTGAAAAAGGACAAGAATCACTAAATGGTATATTGGAACTTGCAGGGGAAAGTGCAAGTCCAAGAGCATATGAAGTTGCAGGACAGATAATCAAGTCAGTAGCAGACACAACAGATAAGTTATTAGATTTGCAGAAGAAAGTAAAGGAAGTGGATGAAGATAAGAAACAAACAACAAATACAGTCACAAATAATGCTCTATTTGTAGGGTCAACATCAGACCTATCAAAAATGATAAAGAAACAATTTCTAAATAATAAAGATAACACTAAGTAAATCGTGGATTTAGCACAAAGAAAACAACAACTTCGTTTAAAACAAGTCGATGCTGTCAAAAAATTTAGACAGTCAAATATGTCGGTTTCTGCTGCTACACAAAAAAGAAAGGAGAGAGAAGAAATGAAAAAAGAAGTCAGAAAAGAAATTGAAAATGAAACTCAGAATGAATCAATTGATATTGAAAACTCTGATGGAAATCTCTATGCAAGAGTAATTGATATTTTAGGACCAGCACATATGAGACCTGTTGTATCAAATGGTGTATGGAAAGGAACTGAGCAAATATCTGAAATGAATGGTCAGGCAGAAGATCCACAGAAAGAAGATCCAGCAATAAAGGCAAAGCAAAAGAGAGCAGATCAAATTAAAAAACAAGTATTACTTAAAAAAATACAGGCAGTAAGGTCTGGTGGTGGAGAAAATATAATGGCATCATATGAACCATCAAATTGGAGAGCAGATAAAAATATGAGATTTAATAAGTTGATGGATAGGTAAACATCATGTCTGATAATGTATATCTTGGAAATCCTAATTTAAAAAAAGCAAATACACCAATCGAATTCAGTGAAGAAGATGTCATTGAATTTGTAAAGTGTAAGGATGACCCTGTTTATTTTGCAAGAAAATATATAAAAATTGTGTCTCTTGATGAAGGATTAGTTCCTTTCAACATGTATGATTTTCAAGAAAAGTTAATTGATAGATTTCATACGAATAGATTTAACATATGTAAAATGCCTCGACAGACAGGTAAATCCACAACCTGTATTTCGTATCTCTTACATTATGCAGTTTTTAATGATAATGTTAATATTGCAGTTCTAGCAAACAAAGCATCAACTGCCCGCGATTTGTTAGGTAGATTGCAACTTGCTTATGAAAATTTACCATCTTGGATGCAACAAGGTATCATATCTTGGAACAAAGGTTCATTAGAATTAGAGAATGGATCAAAAATATCAGCAAACTCCACATCATCATCTGCTGTTCGTGGTGGATCTTATAACGTCATATTCTTAGACGAGTTTGCATTCATACCAAATCATATTGCAGATGATTTCTTTGCGTCTGTATATCCTACAATTACATCAGGACAAAGCACAAAAGTTATTATAGTTTCTACCCCTCGTGGTATGAATCATTTTTATCGTATGTGGCATGATGCCGAAAAAGGTAAGAGTGAATATGTCCCAACTGATGTTCATTGGAGTGAAGTTCCTGGTAGAGATATAATATGGAAGGAACAAACTATCGCAAACACATCTGAAGAACAATTTAAAATTGAGTTTGAGTGTGAGTTTCTAGGTTCTGTTAACACATTAATAAGTCCAACAAAACTTCGAAATCTTGTATACGAAGAACCTTTAAAGAAAAATGCTGGTCTAGACATCTATCAAGAACCAATCAAAGATCATAATTATCTCATTACAGTTGACGTTGCCCGTGGTTTAGGTAATGATTATTCCGCGTTTATAGTTTTTGATATTACTAAGTTTCCATACAGAGCAGTTGCAAAATATCGAAACAATGAAATTAAACCAATGTTATTTCCAAATATTATATACGATGTGGCAAAAGGATATAATGAAGCATTTCTACTAATAGAAGTAAATGATATTGGAGATCAAGTAGCAAGTATTCTTCAATATGATTTAGAGTATGATAATTTACTCATGGCATCAATGAGAGGTCGAAACGGTCAGATAGTTGGTCAAGGATTCTCTGGTAAAAAATCACAGTTGGGTGTAAGGACAACAGCTGCTGTTAAAAAACTAGGATGTTCGAATTTAAAAACTCTATTAGAAGATGATAAAATATTAGTTAACGATTATGATATTATTTCAGAGTTGACAACATTTGCTCAGAAAGCAAACTCCTTTGAAGCAGAGGAGGGTTGTAATGATGACCTAGCAATGTGTCTTGTAATATTTGCGTGGTTAGTTGCACAAGATTATTTTAAGGAGATGACTGATAATGATGTAAGAAAGAGAATATATGAAGAACAAAAGAATCAAATTGAACAGGATATGGCACCATTTGGTTTTATCGCTGATGGGTTAGATGATACTGTTTTCGTTGACAATGAAGGTGATAGATGGTATGCTGACGAGTATGGGGATAGATCCTATATGTGGGATTATAGATAATATGAAAGAAACTGAAAACATGATTACAGTCTACGAAGAACACATCAAAAATCTTGAAAAAGAGAATAGAAGCTTGAAAATGCAAGTCGATTTTCTTAAAGAACAGTTAGCGTATAAAACATTTGGAAAACCAAATTTAGATGAAAAGAGTTGATGGAATTCGACGACCAGTTAAAACTTGGACATTTATTACTTAATGATAGAAAGTGTCGAGTTTGTGGTGAAGAAAAAAATTTAATTGAAGGATTTTATAGATCTAGAAAAGGAAGAGGTGCTACAGCATCATCATATTCATATGAATGTAAGGTGTGTACTATCAAAAGAATTGTTGAAACAAGAAAGAAGAGAATACAGTTTATCGATTGGCAGTATCCTGATTGGTAATAAATAAAAGTAAATGAAAATTTTAGCAGAACCTTCAGTAGGTTTACACTTAGATAGTATTGTAAAAGAGTTATATCCAGATTTAACCAAAGAAGAATTAAATGAAGTTGTATACGAAGTATACCATCATATGAATCTTAGTTCTCTAAGAAAACAAGCAGAGAAGAAGATACATGAGTCCGTTCATGCACTGTTTCCCCAATCAAAAAGGTCATTTTAATAAATAATTTTAACATATTTCGAGATTCGGAGAATAAAAGATGCCAGTAAATTTAGCATCTCCTGGAATTGTAGTTAGAGAAGTTGATTTAACTATTGGTAGAGTCGATTCTGCTACTGACAAAAATGCTGCAATTGTAGGACCTTTTGAAAAAGGACCTGTTAACATTCCAATAATAGTTGAGAGTGAGCAGGATTTGATTGATAATTTTGGTAAACCATACAATACAGACGATCAAGTTGAATACTGGATGGTCGCATCATCATACTTGGCATATGGTGGAGTATTAAGTGTTGTTCGAGCAGCAGATGCTAATTTAAACAATGCTACCGATGATGGTGGTACTGTGGTTATCAACAGTGTAGACGACTATATTAACAAAGGATATGATGAAAGCACTTTGGCAGGGACAGTGGTTGCTGCAAGAAATCCTGGTTCATGGGCAAATGGATTAAAAGTAGCGATTATTGATTCTTTCGGTGACCAAGTTATATCAGTAGCTAGCACTACAGGTGCAACGATTGGAATGGGAGTTACTCAAACAGCATCTGGTGTATTACCTGGTGCAGGAACAACTTCAGTTCTTGATGGAACATTCAAAGGTATTATCACTGAAATAGGAGCTGGAACAATTACAGTTAAGTTCTTATCACATACACCAAGTGGTGGAACCGAAACTGAAAAGGACTATGAAGCATCAGGTGTGTATAAGTTTGGCACTGGTGCAATTACTGTTGTTAATAATAGTGCAGTCGGAGTTCTAACAACCACTGCAAGCAGCACAGCAGATTGGTTTGATAGTCAAACAATCACAACCACAAACGGAGATCCAATTAGTTGGAATCAAATCGCAGATAGACCTGGAACATCAGCATATGCAGCAGCAAGAAGTTCAAGATTTGATGAGGTTCATGTTGTTGTAATTGATGATGATGGAGATGTTACTGGAAATGCAGGAACAATTCTTGAAAAGAATTTAAACCTATCAAAAGCAAAAGACGCTGAGTTCTCTGCTGGTTCTACTTCTTATTGGAGAAAGTTTCTACTCAATGCCTCAAACAATATCTTCGGATTAAGTGGTCCTACAAGTCCTGTTACCACAGCATTTAAGAGTACTGGAAATGGATTCGTAAAAGAAACTGATGTAGCGTGGGATCAAAATGCACAGAATATTAAATTTGCTGCAAATGGCAATATAGGTTATTCTTTATCTGGCGGTAAAAATTATGATGGAACCACCGACATAACTGCTGCTGGTGCTCTAACAGCAACTTTAGGTGACCTAACTAATGGTTATGGTTTATTTGAAAATGTTGAAGAGTTTGATATTGATTTCCTACTTATGGGATCAGGTTCATATGCAACTTCTACAGCACAGGCACTTGCAAATAAGTTAATTTCTGTTGCTGAAATTAGAAAGGATGCAGTGGCATTTATATCACCAAATAAATCAACATTTATATCAGGTGCTGGAACTGATTCTGCAACAGTAGCATCTGCTGCGGATATCACAAACAATGTGTTAGAGTTTTATGCTCCAATCACATCATCAACTTACGCAGTTCTTGACAGTGGATACAAGTATATGTTTGATAGGTTTGGAAATACCTTCAGATATATTCCCTTAAATGGTGATATTGCAGGAACTTGTGCTAGAAATGACATCAATAACTTCCCTTGGTTCTCACCAGCGGGAACAGCAAGAGGTGCTATTTTAAACGCAGTTAAACTTGGATATAATCCAAATCAATCACAAAGAGATAAACTCTATACAAATAGAATTAATCCAGTGATCTTCTCACCAGGAGCAGGAATAGTTCTATTTGGTGATAAGACTGCATTTGGAAAATCATCAGCATTTGATCGTATTAACGTTCGCAGATTATTCATTTTCATCGAAAATGCAATTGAAGCTGCAGCAAAAGATCAATTGTTTGAATTCAACGATGAGATCACAAGGACTAACTTTGTGAACATTGTTGAACCTTTCTTACGTGATGTTCAAGCAAAGAGAGGTATTACAGATTTCAGAGTTGTTTGTGATGAGACAAATAACACTGCTGCTGTTATAGATAATAATGAATTTATAGCAGACATCTTTATTAAACCTGCAAGGTCAATTAACTTCATTGGTCTTACATTTGTCGCCACTAGAACTGGCATCTCATTTGAAGAAGTAATCGGTACAGTTTAACTAAAGGTATAAAAAACTATGGCAACCCAATTTAATAAACCACCA
>Ga0163109_10000397_pt1 | contig 35183 bp, 36 predicted proteins | sample CRUFie1St13metaG_FD_108704 | JGI IMG/M metagenome (GOLD analysis project Ga0163109, IMG submission 108704) | Marine microbial communities from the Costa Rica Dome - CRUD Field 142mm St13 metaG | ecosystem: Environmental > Aquatic > Marine > Oceanic > Photic zone | place: Costa Rica: the Eastern...
CCCGCGGCAGCCATTCGGAGAAAATATAGTCGATGGTGCCGTCCTGAAACTCAAAGCCGCCATCCTTGACCTTGACCGCCTTGTCTTCGTCGAAGGCGAAGTACTCGGAAACCTGCCCCGGCAGCTGGTTCATGCGCTGATCGAAGGTGGTGAGACGATCGACGATCTGCCCGGGCACGCTGCGCAGTGCCTCCTCAGCCCGTTCCTTGGAGGTCAGGTTGCTGGTGTCGACCGCGGCCACCTCACTGGCGGTCGCTGCCTCAGCCCCGTCCTCTGAGACGTCGGATGAGGTCGGTTCAACAGCGCCGCATGCCGTCAGAGCAAGCAGCAGGACAAAGGCCAGACCAATGGGGGCAGACTTTTGGGAACTTCCGGTCAAGGGGACATCCTTACAGGGGTAACTCACTGATGAATGCCTTAGCTGCATAGGGATTCAGCCAGCGGATTCACACATCAATGCGGCGGAAACAGGATTATGTGACCTAATCTCGACGATGACACGCCGGAATGGTGCGATTTCAGGGCTCAGACCGCCGTGACTTCGCGCACGTCGGGAACATAATGTTTGAGCATGTTCTCGATTCCCATTTTCAGGGTCGCGGTCGAGGACGGACAGCCAGCGCAGGCGCCGCGCATGTGCAGATAGACCACACCGTCCTTGAATTCGTGGAAGACGATATCGCCGCCATCCATGGCCACTGCGGGGCGGACGCGGGTGTCGAGCAGATCCTTGATCTGGGTGACGACTTCGCTGTCTTCCTCGCTGCTTTCCCCGGCTGCTTCGGTCTCGCGCATCACGGGCCGACCGGCGGTGAAGTGCTCCATGATCAGGCCGAGAATCGAAGGCTTGATCAGGAACCACTCCCGATCCTCGGTCTTGTGTACGGTGATGAAATCCGAGCCCAGAAAAACACCCGTTACGCCTTCGACTTCAAACAGGCGTTCGGCCAGCGGTGACACGGACGCTTCTTCGACGGTATCGAAGTGCGCGGAACCGCTTTCGAGCACGGTCAGGCCAGGCAGAAATTTCAGCGTGGCCGGGTTGGGGGTCGATTCAGTCTGGATGAACATGGGTCTTTCCCTGCTTTTGCCCCCCTAACATGAGCGGCAGACAGGCGGAGATCAAGGCATGACTGCGGTATCCTGCCCCGCGTCGTGTCGCCTCGGTTCGGGGCGTGCTGCCCTTTGTTTCCCGTATAGCTGGCAACGCGCCGGTCAACGCGCCGGGCAACGCCACCGGGTCTGCACCAACGGGTCTGGGGCTGCGCTGAGGTCTTTGTGACTGGTCTTTTTGGTACAAGTCGGGGCAAATACGCCATAATGCTTGCAAATATCTGCGCCACACTGGCTAAAGCCGAAACCTGACCGACGCTTATTCGCCCTGACGCCCTGACATTTTGGCATCGTGGCACCCCACCAAAGCCCGCCCTCTGACAGACGAGACCTCCATGACCCGAGCCCTGCCGTCCTTTGCCGCTGCTGCCGCCGCTGTTGCCGTTGCGGGTGCCGTTGCCGCACTGCTTCTCTTTCTTGCCGCCCCCGCCGCGAAGGCCCAGACCACGCGGGAACAGGTGATCGCCTTCCTTGGCGAGGTCGAGAACCAGATCGAACGGATTGCCACGGCGCAGGGGCGCTTCATGCAGATTTCCGACGCCGGACAGATCGTCCGGGGCGACATCTATATCGCCCGTCCGGGCCGCATGCGCTTTGACTACGACGATCCTTCCCCGGCCTTGCTGGTCGCCGACGGGCGCTTCATCGGCACCTACAACACCAAGGACGAGACCTCGGCCCACCGGCAGATCAACCAGACGCCGCTGAAATTCCTGCTCGCCGAAGACCCCGACCTCGCCAACGGGGTGAAGGTGCTGAAGATCGAGCGCGTGGCTGAATCGGTGCTGGTCACCATGCAGGACCGGCGCAACGCCAATCAGGGACAGCTGATCCTCGTGCTCGACACCCAGACGCTGGAGTTGCGCGCCTGGCAGGTGATCGACGACAAGGGCGAGCGCACCACCGTCCGGCTGGAATCCATGGCCTATGGCGTGCCGCTGCCCGACGCGCTGTTCCAACGCCCGGGTTTCTGAGGATGGCGGCTGACAACACCCCGGTTATCGGGGTCATGACCTGCGCCCGGCCCAAGCACGAGCGCACGCCCGAGTTTCTCGAACTGGCGGTGGGGCAGAAGTACCTCGAGCCGCTGCTCGACCGTGGTGCTCTGCCGCTACCGATCCCTAATTTCGGCGCGCAGACGCCCTTTGACGCCCTGCTGGCCCGAATGGATGGCCTGCTGCTCACCGGGAGCCTGAGCAATGTCCACCCGGACCGCTACGGCGGCGCGGTTTCCGGCGAAAGCCTGCCGCTGGACATCCACCGTGACGCCTGCACCTGGACCCTGCTCGAGCGCTGCATTGCGGCGGGCAAGCCGGTCTTTGCCATCTGCCGCGGGTTTCAGGAGCTGAACGTCTTCGCCGGCGGCAGCTTGGTGCAGACCGTGCACACGGCCGCGGGCCGCCACGATCACCGCGCGCCCACATCCTTCGCGCCGGAGATCAAGTACGGCGCCTGGCAGCGGGTGCAGGTCACACCTGGCGGGGTGCTGGCCGGCATCCTCGGCTCGGACGATCCGATCCGGGTGAACTCGCTGCACCTGCAGGGTGTGGATCGGGTCGGTGACGGGCTGCAGGTCGAAGCCACGGCTGGCGATGGCCTCGTGGAGGCCGTGTCGCTGCGGGCGGCGCAGGCCTTCTGCCTCGGCGTGCAGTGGCACCCGGAGGCGGTGCCCCATGACCCTGTCAGTACGGCGCTTTTCGACGCATTTGTGGACGCCTGCCAGCCTCAGGGCTAGGGTCGTGCCATGAGACTTGTCACCTGGAATGTGAACGGCCTGCGGGCGCGTGCGGCGCACGTGGACCAGGTCATCGAGGCGCTTCAGCCCGACGTGCTGATGCTGCAGGAAATCAAGATGGACGCGGCGATTTTCCCGGTCGAGGCCTTTGCGGCTGCGGGCCTGCCCCATACCTGTGCGCACGGGTTCAAGGGCAAGCACGGGGTTGCCATCGCTTCACGCCACCCGCTGCGGGACATCGACAGGACCGTCATCGGCGGGGTCGACGACGGCCGTCACGTCTCCGCGACCATTGCCACCAGCGGCGGGGATCTGCGGGTCTCGAGCCTGTACGTGCCTTCGGGCGGGGATAAGCCCGACGTGACGATCAACGACAAGTTCGCCCACAAGCTCGCTTTCATGGAGGAGATGAAGACCTTCTTTGCCGGTGACGGGCTGCACGTGGCCGGGGGTGACCTCAACATTGCCCCGCAGGAGCATGACGTTCACAACCACAAGAAATGCCGGCGCCTGGTCGGCCACTCCGATGGCGAGCGGCAGATCATGGCCGAAGCTATCGAGGCCGGCGGCTGGATCGACACCGGGCGTGCTGTGCAGCCCGAGGGACCGCTGTTCACTTGGTGGGGCTACCGCTACCCACCGGCCTTCGAGCGGAACATGGGCTGGCGGCTGGATCATTTGTGGCTGAAACGGGCGCACGCCGACCTGATCCGGGGGGGCTCGGTCTTCCGGGAGAGCCGCGCGTGGGAGAAGCCCTCGGACCATGCGCCGGTGGTGCTCGACCTTGGACTCGATGCAGCCTAAGCCACCCTTCGAAGCCCGCTATGGCCACGGCACCTGGATCGGAGATGCCGTGCTCGGGGGTCTGGGTGCCGCTCTGCTCGGCCTGTGGACGGCGGTGCTGCTGCCCTCGTTCTGGGCGGCTTTGCCGGGGCTGGGACTGGTAGGGAGCCTTTACCTGCTGGCGCGCATGCTCTGGCAATGGACGGTGGTTTACCGGGTGGATCCGGGCGGCATGACGTTGGAGCGCCGCGCCGCCTTCGCCGGAACCGAGCGGGTGGATCTGAAGGGGCTGGAGCGGGCCGATCTGCACTACCTTGGCACGCTGCTCCGGGGCGCGCGGGGGAAACGCGGGCTGTTCGTCCTGCACGTGAAGGACGGCGCAGGGGGCGCCATGCGGATCGAGAGCAAGGTTGAAGGCTTTCACGTCATCGCGACGCTGGTGCTGCAGAGCGCCATCGGTCAGGGCCGCGCCATTTCGCTGGCGACGTACGACAATGCGACGGCGCTGGAGTTGGACGTCCGGCTGCGGACCGAGATGATCGACCGGCCGGTCTGATCCCAGAGACAATATGGCGTGCTCGATTTGACGCCGCTTCGCGGCTTACAAATCTCCCCCGCGCAATTAAACGGAAAGGCCGCGCAGTGCGCGACCTGACGTCTTTTCGCATTTTCTGTGAAAATGCGCGACGCTTGGACCCGCCGCGCGAAGCGCGGTCGGGGATAAGTCGGCGCAACTCGTCTCAGACGCCCAGTTTGTATCCGCCCGGCTCGGTGATCAGGATCACATTCTGCTGTGGGTCGGGTTCGATCTTTTGCCGTAGGCGGTAGACGTGGGTTTCCAGCGTGTGGGTGTTCACCCCCGCATTGTAGCCCCAGACCTCATCGAGCAACGTGTCCCGCGACACCACCTTGCCCCCCGCCCGGTACAGGAACTTCAGGATTGCCGTTTCCTTCTCGGTCAGGCGGATCTTGCGATCGGTTTCGCTGTTGGTCAGCATTTTTGCGGCTGGCAGGAAGGCATAGGGCCCGACGTTAAAGACGGCATCGTCCGACTGCTCGTGGGTACGCAGCTGCGCCCGTATCCGGGCCATGAACACGTTGAAGCGGAACGGCTTGGTGATGTAGTCGTTCGCACCCGCGTCCAGCCCGAGGATCGCGTCAGCGTCGCTGTCCTGCCCGGTCAGCATGATGATCGGCGCCTTCACCCCCCGGCGCCGCATAAGCTTACACAGGTCGCGGCCATCCATATCCGGCAGCCCGACGTCGAGCACGATGGCATCGAAGTGGTCGGCGTCGATCGCCTTGACCGCTTCGGCGCCGTTCTCTGCCTGCCCGACCGTGTATTCCTCGTGGAACCCCAGCTGTTCAGCGAGGGTTTCCCGCAGCGCGGGGTCGTCGTCGACCAACAGGATGCGGCGGCGGGTGACGTCAGAAGCCGTGGTGGACATGGGCAGATCCTTCCTGTGCTTAAGGGCTTTGAGGCGGTACCAACCAATGTGTGGTCTGCGCACGCGCCTGTCACCCGATCACAAGCGCCTGTTAAGCCAATGTGAAATTTGTCAAATTGACGTGAGGATAAGACCCTGAGCTTTCAAGGGCTTAACGGCTATCGCGCACCAAAAATAGCGCTGCCGACGCGAATATGCGTCGCGCCCAGCTCCACGGCCGCGGGGTAGTCGCCCGACATGCCCATGGAGACCCACGCCAGCCCCAGATCGTCGGCCATACGCTTGAGAAAAGCAAAGTGTCCACTGGGCGCATCCTCGACCGGCGGGATACACATGAGCCCCTGCAGCGGCAGGCCCTCGGCCCGCACCAGCGCCACCAGCGCCTCGGTATCGGCGGGAAGAACCCCCGCCTTCTGCTCTTCTTCGCCCGTATTCACCTGAATCAGCAATGACGGACAGCGGCCCAGCGCCTGCGCCTCGCGCGCCAGCGCCCGCACCAGCTTGGGCCGGTCGACCGTGTGGATGACATCGAACAGCGCCATCGCATCGCGGGTCTTGTTGGTCTGCAACGGGCCGATCAGGTGCAGCTCCATATCCGGCCAGTCGGCCCGCAGGTCGGGGTACTTGCCCTGGCTCTCCTGCACCCGGTTCTCGCCGAAAATCATCTGCCCGGCTTGCAGCGCCTCGACCACCGCGCTCTGCGGCTTGGTCTTGGCGACCGCGATCAGCCGCACGTCCTCAGGCGCACGCCCGGCGCGCTCGGCAGCGCGGGCGATATCCCCGCCCACGGCGGCAAGATTGTCCCGGATCGACACGGCCTAGACCAGTCCCTCGCGGCCGATGGCCAGAAAGCGCTGCTCCCGCGCCTGCTTCAGCGCACTGCCGTCCATGACGGACAGCGCCCGCAGGTGCTGCTCGATGGCATCCCCGAGGGCCCGGGCAGCCTGCTCGGGGTGACGGTGCGCGCCGCCCACCGGCTCTTCAACAATGTCGTCGATAACGCCCAGCCGTAGCAGGTCCTGCGCAGTCAGGTTCAGGGCGCCTGCCGCGTCTTTCGCGAACTTGCCGTCGCGCCACAGGATCGAGGCGCAGCCCTCGGGCGAAATCACGGAATAAACCGCGTGCTCGTACATTAGAACACGGTTAGCGGCCGCCAGCGCAACCGCGCCGCCCGAGCCACCCTCGCCGGTGATGACGGCAATGGACGGGACTTGCAGCCGCAGCCCGGCTTGGATCGAACGCGCGATGGCCTCGGCCTGACCGCGCTCTTCTGCGCCTTTGCCGGGGTAAGCCCCGGGGGTATCGACGAAGGATAGCACCGGCAGGCTGAACTGGTCGGCCAGCTCCATCAGGCGGATGGCTTTGCGGTAGCCCTCGGGCCGGCCCATGCCGAAGTTGTGGGTCACGCGTGAGGCCATGTCGTGGCCTTTCTCGTGGCCCATGACCACCACCGGCCGTTCGCGGAAGCGCGCCAGACCGCCGAGGATCGCCTTGTCATCGCCGAAGTTGCGGTCGCCGGACAGCGGCTGATAGTCGGTCAGCAGCTGCTCGGCCAGCGCCTTGAACTGCGGTCGGTCCGGGTGGCGGGCGACCTGGCACTTCTGCCACGGGTCGAGGTTGTTGTAGACCTGAGTCAGGCGCTTGTGCGCCTGGTCGCGCAGCTTCTCCAGTTCGGACTCCATGCCGGTACCGCCGTCACCGCCGACCAGTCGGCTGAGTTCGGTGATCTTGGCTTCCAGTTCCTTGACCGGCTTTTCGAATTCCAGAGCCCCGGGGGTGGACATGTCTGTCCTCTCCTCGCAATGTGTGTCAGTGGTCCTGTGCTAACCCATCCCCGCCGCTTAACAAACCCAGATTCAGCGGGTGAGCTGCGCCGACAATGGCCTTCAGACGTTCATCAAGGATATGGGTATAGATCTGCGTGGTTGAAATATCGGCGTGCCCAAGAAGGCTCTGCACCGCGCGAAGGTCTGCCCCGTGAGCGAGCAAATGGCTGGCAAAGGCGTGGCGCAGCACGTGCGGTGACAGGATCGCCGGGTCCACGTTCGCCGCGATCGCCAGCGCCTTCAGCGTCGTGCCCAGTTTCTGCCGGGACAGATGCCCGGCCTTGCCCGCATCGGGGAACAGGAACAGGCTCTCGCGACCCGGCGGCAGAAACGCAAAGCGCCCGTCATCGATATAGCGCTGCAGCGCTGCCTGCGCCGGTTCACCCACCGGGATCATCCGTTCCTTGTTGCCCTTCCCACGCACCACCAGAAACCGCGGGTCGCGGGCCGCCACGGCGATGGGCAGGCTGACCAGCTCAGTCGCGCGCATACCGGTGGCGTAGAGCAGTTCGATCATCGCCAGCGTGCGCAGCGCCGTCGGGCTCTGCGCGGCCGCAGCCTGCTCCTGCGCGGCGCCGATCAACCGACCGACCTGATCTTCAGTGACCAGTTTGGGCAGTGGCTTGCCGGTCTTCGGGCCGTCGATATGCCGGGCGGGATTGTCGCTGCGCAGGTCATCCTGCTGCAGGAACAGGAAATACTGTTTCAGCGCCGAGAGCTTGCGCGCGGCCGAACGCGCCGACAGGCCGGCATCGACGAGGCTGGCCAGATAGGCGCGGATGTCGGTGGCATCGGCCTGCGCCATGGTGTCCCCGGGTGGCAGGCTCTCCGACTGTTCGAGAAACCGCTGAAACCCCTGCAGATCGCGGCCGTAGGCCTCCAGCGTGTTGCGCGCGGCACCGCGTTCGCTGCGCAGCATCTCGAAGAACAGGTCGAGAAAGGGGCCCCGGTTCGCCATCACCGCCTCAGCTTCCATGCCCCGGCGGCGGGACATCGGTGCCCAGAATCACCTCGCGGCTGAGCTCCTCACGGATTGTCTGCGAGGGCCGTGGCGGCTCCCACGTGTACAGCAGGATCAGGAAAAACACGCCAATGACGCACAGGATCACCAGGAAAAGCAGAAAGGGATTGGGTTCATTCCGCCGATAGGTCATGGGCTCAGGGTCGGTCCTGTGGTCGTTTACAGCTGGATCAAAGGGGTCTACACGCCACTTTATGACGCAATCGCCCAATAAGAAACTAGCCCATAAATTGCGGCCCAAAATCGACCGCCCGATTGTTTTTGTCGGGCTGATGGGTTGCGGCAAGTCCAGCCTCGGAAAGGCGCTGGCCCCGCTGCTGGGGCTGGATTTCTTCGACGCCGACAACGAGATCGAAGACGCCGCCGGCATGAGCGTCAGCGAAATCTTCGAAAAATATGGCGAGCCGGAGTTCCGGTCCCTCGAGCGCCGGGTGTTCGAACGCCTGATCGACGGCGAGCCGAAAATCATCGCCGCCGGGGGTGGGGCCTTCGCTCAGGATGAGACCCGGGCCGTGATCAAGGCCGGCGCCGTTTCCGTCTGGCTCAAAGCCAAGCTCGACGTTCTGGTTTCCCGGACCCAGAAGCGCTCCCACCGCCCGATTCTGGCGGGAAAGAACCACCGCGAAGTGCTCAAGCGCCTGCTCGACGAACGGCGCCCGGCCTATGAGCAGGCGGATTTGCACCTGTTCTCAGGGCCCGAATCGATTGATAAGACGCTTCGGGTTACCCTAAACAAGCTGCATGAGTATCTGCAGGCCTGAGACCGCAACAGGGCGCCAAGCACAGGGTTTATCATGGTTGAGACACTGAAGGTCGGCCTCGGCGACCGCTCCTATCCGCTGCACATTGGTGCCGGGGTGCTGGACCGGCTGACCGCTGACTGGTCCGAAAGGCTGACGCCGAAGCGGCTGTCGGTGGTGGCCGACGCGCGCGTTTGGGAAGCCCACGGCGATGCCATGGCCGCCCGGCTCGCCGCGGCGGGTATCGAATTGCGGCTGGTGACCGTCCCCGGTGGCGAAGAGAGCAAGACCTTTCCCGTGTTCGCCGATGTCTGCGAGCAGCTGCTCGCGCTGGGGGTCGAGCGGCGTGACGTGCTGCTGGCCTTCGGCGGCGGTGTGGTCGGCGATCTGGCGGGTTACGTCGCCGCGTCGCTGCTGCGCGGGATCGACTTTATTCAGGTGCCCACGACGCTGCTGGCGCAGGTGGATTCCTCCGTGGGTGGCAAGACCGGCATCAACAGCGCCAGCGGCAAAAATCTCGTCGGCGCCTTCCACCAGCCCCGGGCGGTCTACATCGACACAGACCTGCTGGCGACGCTGTCTGCGCGCGAATGGCGGGCGGGTTACGCCGAGGTCGCCAAATACGGCTGCCTCTGGGACGGCGCCTTTTTCGAATGGCTGGAGAGCGAAGGCCCGGTGGCCCGCCCGGACGACCCAGCCGCGCTGGAGGCCGCCATCACCCGCTCGTGCGCCATCAAGGCCGACGTCGTGGCGCAGGACGAGCGCGAAGCCGGGCTGCGTGGCCTGCTCAACCTCGGCCACACCTTCGGCCACGCGCTCGAGGCGATCTATGGCTTTGACGGCCGCCTGCTGCACGGCGAGGCCGTGTCGGTCGGCATTGGCCTCGCCTACGAGCTGGGCCGGGCGCTGGGTCTGTCGACCGGGCAGGATGCCAGCCGGGTCAAGGCGCACCTGCGCGCCGCCGGGTTGCCGGTGGACCGCGCCGACCTCGCGCCCGAGACCTTTTCACTCGAAGACATCTGGGCGCCGATGATGAAGGACAAAAAAGTCAGGGATGGCATTCCCACTTTCATTGTTCCCAACGCCATCGGTCGTACCCATCTGAACAGAGACGTGCCGAAACCGGCCGTCGATCAGGTTCTGAACCACTGGATGGAGTCCTAAAGCCGTGCTGACCACCATGGTCGCCATCGCCGTTGTAATCGTCCTACTGCTGGCGGTGTCCGCCTTCTTCAGCGGGTCCGAGACCGCGCTCACCGGCGCCAACCCGGCGCGCCTGCACCTGCTCGCCAAGGGCGGCGACAAGCGTGCTGCGCGGGCCGAGCGGCTGATCGCCATCAAGGACCGGGTGGTGTCGTCGATCCTGATCGGCAACAACCTCGTCAATATCCTCGCCTCGGCGCTGGCCACCATGCTGTTCAGCACGCTGTTTGGCGGCTTTGGTGTGGTCGTTGCCACTGTGGTCATGACCGTGCTGGTGGTTGTCTTCGCCGAAGTGCTGCCCAAGACCTACGCGCTGCGGGTGCCAGAGGCCCTCGCGCTGCGCGTCTCCGGGCCGCTGTCGTTGCTGACCGCCCTGTTCGCGCCGCTGACCTACACTCTGGGGCGGATCATCTCCTTCCTGCTGCCAGAGCAGACCCCGGACGAGGATGAAGGCGAAGAGGCCCTGCGCGGGGCCATCGCGCTGCACGCAACCAGCGGCGATGCCGAGGATGAAGCCGAAAGCCAGATGCTGGGTTCGATCCTCGACCTCGAAGACGTGGCCGTCGACGAAATCATGACCCATCGCAGCCAGATCGAATCCCTCGATCTCGACCAGAGCAACGCGGCGCTGATCGATGCCGTGCTGCAGTCGACCTTCACCCGGCTGCCGGTCTGGCGCGACCAGCCCGACAATATCGTCGGTATCCTGCACGCCAAGAACCTGTTCCGGGCGCTGCGCAAGGCCGGGGGCGACCCTGAGCAGCTGGACATTTCCGCCATCGTTTCCACCCCGTGGTTCGTCCCCGGGACGGCTTCCCTGCTGGAGCAGCTGCAGCACTTCCGCTCCCGCCGCGAGCACTTCGCGCTGGTCGTCGACGAATACGGCGGCCTCGAAGGCGTTGTGACGCTGGAGGACATTCTCGAAGAGATCGTCGGCGACATCGATGACGAAGAAGACGAGGTCCGCCGCGGCATCCAGCGCGAGGCGGGCGGGTCGTTCATCATCGATGGTGAGATTTCGCTGCGTGACCTGAACCGCAACCTTGGCTGGGGACTGCCTGACGATCGGGCTTCGACCCTTGCCGGGTTCGTCCTCTACGAAAGCCGCCAGATCCCGGAGGTTGGGCAGGTTCTGAGCTTCCAGGGCTTCCAATTCGAAATTCTGGGCCGCGACCGGCTGCGCATCACCCGCCTGCGGGTGACGCCTGAGTCGGTGCTGGTCCAGCGCCGCCGCACCCAGCGCCAGACAAGTGAGCAAACCACCCCATGAACGGCAGAAGCATGCAACACCCGGATCAGGGTTTGCCCACCGCAGACAAGCGGAAACTCGTCCACGAACGCACCTACGACATTCGGGGCTATGAGCGCGACGACGGCATGCTCGACGTCGAGGGCAAGATCGTCGACCTCAAGCCCCACTCGTTCGACAATCATGACCGCGGCTACGTTCCGGCGGGGGAGCCGCTGCACGAAATGCACCTGCGGCTGACCATCGATCACACCTTCACCATCCGCAAGGCCGTGGCGGCGACGCTGTACTCGCCCTACACCATCTGCCCCGGCGCGACGGACGCGTACTCCCGGCTGGAGGGGCTGACCATCGGCCCGGGCTTCAACAAGCGCGCGGCGGAAGCCATCGGCACCGTTTTCGGCTGCACCCACCTGACCGAAATGCTGCGCGCCATGGGCACCGTCGCCTTTCAGTCGATGTGGCCGATCCTCGCACGGCGCGAGAAAGAGCAGGCCAAGACCAAGTCGGCGAAAAAGTCAGAAGAGCGGGATGAGCTGCCACGGAAGCGACCAGGCCTGCTGAGCAGCTGCCACGCTCATGCGCCCTGGTCACCTGTCGTGGAACGGCAGTGGCCGGATTTCTTCGACCCGGCGGCCGAGCCTGCGGCCCGGGAGAAGCTGGCCGGTGGAGAAGTCCCGGCCGACCCCTGAGGTCTGCTGAGGCCCCGGGCCTCAGCGGCGACGGAAATAGCCCAGAATCTGGGACCGCATGGTTGAAGAAAACGAGGCGTCGCCCTTCCGGGCTTCGACGTGGTTGCAGAACTCGTCGAGCGTGACGTTTTCCCGTTGGAGCAATTCATTCAGGCCGTCCCAGAACTCCGGCTTCAGTCTGACGGACGTGCGCCGCCCCCTGACCCGGACATTGTGGATGGGGTGAACGGCTTTGGTTGGCGATTGTTGCAGCATTGCGCGTACTCTCATTGGTTGCAAAAGACGTTTAAGACCCCCACAATGAGAAGTATGATTGAATTACAAATAGACGTAAGGGAAAATGCGTTCAAAATACAACTAAAAGTTATTGCGGGACGTGTTTCCTGGGCAAAATTTTCCCCTCGCGCGGTCGCACACGCCTCAGTCTGTCACGAAATTCAGCGACAAAGCGTGCACCGGGCCGTCGAGTTCGGCCTGTAGAATGGCATGCACTTTCCGGTAGCGCTCAACCCGGGACAGCGCGTTCAGCGCTTCGACCTTCAGCGTAACGCGAAAGTGGCTTTCGCCTGAATTGGGACTGCCAGCGTGCCCGGCGTGGAGGTGCAACTGATTTTCCACCTCCAGTAATTCGGGGCTGAGGGCCGCTCTTAGCTTGGCTTCGATCTGTTCCTGCACGCTCATTTCGCGTATCCTGTGAAATCCTGTTCAACACAATTCTGGCGGCTGCCTGACCCATGGATCGTAGCGCGGATGACGCTCTGAAAGCACCCTTCAAACGGCTGAGCAAGTCTCAGGCGCGGGAGCAGGCGCGCGCGCAACAGCGTCAGCGAACCTGTGAGGCCCCGGGCTGTCGTCAAGAAGGCCTCTACCCTGCGCCCAAATCCCGCCGCCGGGTTCAGGACCGCTACTACTTCTGCCTCGAACACGTGCGCGAATACAACAAAGCCTGGAACTATTTTGAGGGCATGACCCCGGGCGCGGTCGAGCGCGACCGGCTGGCGTCCATGACCTGGGACCGGCCGACATGGCGCTTCGGGGAGCAGGGGCGATCCAAGGCGGCCAAGCGCGCCAGCGCCTTCGCCGGGCAGGGCTTTCGCGAAAGCTTCGGCTTTTTCGATGAGACCGAGGAGGAGCGCGACGAGGCCGAGATCCGGGCGCGGGACACGCGACGGCTGCTCCGATCGCTGCCGCCGGAGTACCGGGAAGCCTTCGAGACCCTCGAAATTGTGCCCCCCGTGACCCCGGAAGAACTCAAGACCCACTACAAAGATATGGTTCGCAAGCTACATCCCGATTTGAACCAGGACGATCCGGATGCGGAGGCTCGGATGAAGGCCGTTAACGCCGCTTATTCCCTCGTCCGCGACATAATTGAACAGGCCGATTAAACCGGCGCGCAGCCTTGCACGCAGGCCCCTTGCACGGGCTTCCCGGCTTGGCTGTAATGCGCCGAATTGTAGATTGAAGGGTAGCCCCGATGACCACCAGCGAGCTGCAGGCACCAGACACCACCGTCAACGTCCGGGAGGCGTTTGGCATCGACGTCGATATGGAGGTTCCGGCCTTCGCCGAGCCGAATGACTACGTGCCGCCGCACGACGACACCTATATTTTTGACCGCGATACGACGCTCGCCATCCTCATGGGCTTCAAGCACAACCGCCGGGTCATGGTGCAGGGCTACCACGGCACGGGGAAGTCGACCCACATCGAGCAGGTTGCCTCGCGCCTGAACTGGCCGCTGATCCGCGTCAACCTCGACAGCCACGTGTCCCGGATCGATCTGGTCGGCAAGGACGCGATCGTGCTCAAGGACGGCAAGCAGATCACCGAGTTCCGCGAAGGCCTGCTGCCGTGGTCGCTGCAGCGCCCCATGGCGCTGGTGTTCGACGAGTACGACGCCGGTCGGCCGGACGTGATGTTCGTGATCCAGCGCGTGCTTGAGGTCGATGGCAAGCTGACCCTGCTCGACCAGAACAAGGTGATCCAGCCCAACCCGCACTTCCGCCTGTTCGCCACCGCAAACACCGTCGGACTGGGCGATACCACCGGCCTGTATCACGGCACGCAGCAGATCAACCAGGGCCAGATGGATCGCTGGTCCGTGGTCTGTACGCTCAACTACCTGCCGCGCGCGGTCGAGACCGAAATCGTGCTCGCCAAGCTCCCGGCTTACCAGTCCGAGCAGGGCCGCAAGACGGTCGAATCCATGGTTGCGCTCGCCGATCTGACCCGGAAGGGCTTCATGGCCGGTGACATCTCCACGGTCATGTCACCGCGCACGGTGCTGACCTGGGCGGAAAACGCCGGGTACCTCGGTGACAACATTGGGCTCGGCTTCCAGCTTTCGTTCCTGAACAAGTGTGACGAGCTGGAGCGGCCGGTTCTGGCCGAGTACTTCCAGCGCGCCTTCGGCGAAGACTTGGTCCTCGACAAGGCCGCCTGACCTTGGCGCAGCCCGCATCCTTCAAGATCCCCCCGTCCAAGCGGCGGGCGAACCTGCAGGAAGACTTCCGGCAGGCAACGTCGGCGACGCTGCGGGCGCTGTCGGGCAACCGTGAGCTGGAGGCTGTCTTCGCCTCCAACGCCCGCGGTAAGATCGGCACGGATGTCTTCATTTCCTCGCCGTCGCGGGAGATGACCCCGGGGGAGCAGGCGCTGGTGCGCGGCGAATGCGACCAGAACGCCCTGCGCGAGGCCCACCACGACGAAGGCCTGCACCACCGCATGGCCCCGGTCGAGATGACCGCGCGGCAGGTCTTCGACGCCATGGAGCAGGTGCGCTACGAAGCGCTGGGATCGCGCGAGATGGGCGGGGTCCGGCAGAACCTGCAGGCCGCCCATGAACAGCGGGTCTCTGACCTCAACCTGAAATTCGTCAACGCCAAGGAAGAAGCGCCGCTGGCCGAAGTCATGCGCTACCTCGCCCGCGAGCACATCAGCGGCGGCGAGTGGTCCGTGCCTGAAAACGCCCAGCAGGTCGTCGACCTGTGGAAGCCGCACCTGTCTGAAGACGTCTATGAGCAGCTCGAACGGCTGCGCAACAACCTCGATGATCAGCAGGCCTTCGCCGAAATCGCTGGCGACCTGCTGCGTGACCTCGACTTCGATGTCGACCAGAACCTCGACGACCAGCCCGATGACGAGCAGGAAGCGGGCGAGGACAACGACGTTGAAAACAGCGCCAACGACGCGCGCGGTGAGGACGACGGCGACGACGATCAGCAGCCGCAGGACTCCAACCCCGACGACCAGCAGTCTGCCGACGAGCAGCAGATGGGCGATCAGGACGAAATCGACTCAGACGACAGCAGCCAGATGCAGGAGGGCGACGAAGCGCCTCTGCAGCCGGATATGACCCCGGAATACCGGCCGCCGACCAACGAAGCCCCGCCGCACGAATACCGTGCCTTCACCACCAAGCACGATGAAGTCGTCGAAGCGTCCGACCTGTGCGACGGGGAGGAGCTGACCCGCCTGCGGCTGATGCTGGATCAGCAGCTGACCTCGATGCAGAGCGTGGTGGCCAAGCTCGCCAACCGGCTGCAGCGCCGGCTGATGGCGAAGCAGACGCGGTCGTGGGAATTCAACCTCGAAGAGGGGCTGCTCGACACCGCCCGGCTGCCCCGAGTGATCATCGACCCGACCAACCCGCTGTCGTTCAAGATGGAGACCGATACCGACTTCCGTGACACGGTGGTGACGCTGCTGATCGACAACTCCGGTTCCATGCGCGGGCGGCCGATTTCAACGGCGGCAATCTGTGCGGATATTCTGGCGCGGACGCTGGAGCGCTGTGGCGTGAAGGTCGAAATCCTCGGCTTCACCACCCGGCAGTGGAAGGGCGGCAAGTCCAAGGAAGACTGGCTGGCCGCCGATCGGCCGACCAACCCCGGGCGGCTCAACGACCTGCGTCACATCATCTACAAGTCCGCCGACGCCCCGTGGCGCCGCGCGCGCAAGAACCTCGGTCTGATGCTGCGCGAAGGCCTGCTCAAGGAAAACATCGACGGCGAGGCGCTGCAGTGGGCCATGAACCGCCTGTCGGTGCGGCCGGAAAACCGCCGCATCCTGATGGTGATTTCCGACGGCGCGCCCGTGGATGACAGCACCCAGTCGGTGAACAGCGGCAACTACCTCGAAAAGCACCTGCGCGATGTCATCGATAACATCGAGAACAAGTCGGATGTCGAGCTGGTCGCGATCGGCATCGGTCACGACGTGACCCGCTATTACCAGCGTGCGGTGACCATCACCGACGCCGAGCAGCTCGGCGGGGCGATGATGGACCATCTGGTGTCCCTGTTCGATGAAGACGCCCTGCGGCGGATGGCGGCTGAAGCCATGGCCGCGGGTGTGATGACCGGGCGCGCCGCCTAGGTCAGCCTCCGCTTTTTTCTGCTGGCTGCCCCTGACGGAACCAGCCCAGCACGGGCGCTGCAGCCACCAGAATGAAGACCGGGAGAATACCCAGTACCATGAACGTGGTGCGGAATGTGTAGGTCTCACCGGCGAACCCCAGCGCGACCGGCCCGCCGAGGAAGGCGACGAAGCCCATGGCCGTTATGGCTGAGATCGCCACCCCCGGGGGCAGGCCCGGGGTGGTGTCAGCGGTTTTGATCACCTGTGGGATCACGTTGGCGGTTCCCAGCCCCACCAGCGCGAAGCCGACGAAGGTGTTCCACCCCAGCCCGCCCATGGTGGTCAGCGCAATACCGATGACGCCGAGTGCGCCGCCGATCTGCAGCGTGCCCACGCGGCCAAAGCGCGCCACAAACGGATCCCCCAGCAGGCGACCGAGGGTCATGGTGCCGGTGAAGCTGGCCAGAACCAGCGCCCCAGCGACGGCGGCGCGGCGGCGGGCTTCGGCTTGGTCGGCCGGCAGCTCCGCCCACAGCCGCTCGGGTATGATTTCGGCGCCGTGGCCCAGAACCAGTTCACGGATGAGGAAAGCACCCCAGTCCTGAAAACTGCCCTCCAGCATGAACCCGGCGATCTGGAACAGGGCAATTACCAGCAACGGCGGATACAGCAGATAGCGCAAGCGGAGCGGCGTGCTTTCGCCGCCGCTCTCCGCCTTGATCTGGTGGCGACGGAGCAGCCCCCGGTAGACGTAGATCAACCCGATCAGGCCCAGTCCAACAAACAGCCAGACCAGCCAGCGCCCGTCGATTTCCAGCAGCAGCCAGCCGCCCATGCTGGCCGAGCCAATGAAGGTGCCCAGCGACCAGAAACCGTGGATCGAGGACATGACCGGCTTGCCCAACTGGTCTTCGATCACCGAGGCCTGCGAGTTCGCCGAAACCTCCCACGAGCTGATCGACAGACCGAGCATGAAGAACAGCACGAAGAAAATCCGGATATCGGGCGCAGCGATGAGCAAGCTCACGATCAGCAGGAAGGCGGTCGAGCTATAGAAGACGGCCTTGCGCGAGCCGATCATCTTCAGGATCCACGGCGCCAATGGCAGCGACAGCAGCGCGCCGAGCGCGGCGAAGAACAGGCCGAAGCTGAACAGGCCCTCGCCAACGCCGAAGCGGTCCTTGATGAAGGGCAGGTAGGGGAGGTAGGTCCCAATCAGCAAGCCGTAGGTGAAAAAAACGAGATTGGCGGAAAGCCTGGCTCGCTGTGGCGTGGGATTCATAGGCGCCAGTCTTAGTTTGTGGGTGATTCGAACGGCACTTCACTGCATACTACTGACAGACACGAGAAGACAGGAGGCCCCATGGCTGAATCTCATCGTCAACAACGTGTAGCGGAACGTATCCGCAAAATCCTGTCTGGTGAGCTTTCCAAGGGCAACTTCTCTGATGCCGTGCTGGATCGGCAACCGATCACACTGACCCACGTCGACCCGTCGCCGGATCTGCGGCACGCCAAGGTCTACTTCACCGCGCTGGGCGGGGTGGCACTGGTTTCAGAATCGGAGATCAAGGACGCACTGTCGCGTCATAAGACCCGGTTGCAGGCCGCGCTGGGGCGCCAGCTGACCATGAAGTTCACGCCGAAACTGACCTTTATCGCCGACGATGCCTTCGACAAGGCCGACCACATGAATCGTCTGATCCAGGGACTGCCGCAGGCGTCCTGATCCCGTTCGCGGGACAGGGCGTCAGCCGGCCTCTGCTTCGAGCGATTCCCAGTGCTGGCGTTTGCGGTAGATGGTCGAGGCGGAAATTCCCAGCAGCGCTGCGGCCTTCGGGATATTGCCGCCGCAGGAGGTAATGGCGTCTTCGATCGCCAGCTTTTCCGTTTCCCACAGGGGAAGAATGTTGTCGGCGCGCTTGCGCACGGGCGCCCCTTCACCGGTGGCGTTGGGGTTGATGATCCCTTCCAGCGGCGCTGAGGAACGCGGGATCATGGTGCCGGCGCTGGCGAGCAGGGCCTCGGCGGCGATGCTCTCTGCCATGGGGGCAGACACGGCCGGGGATGAACCCGGCGCCGGGGGTGGCGTGGCGCCATTGGTGGTCGGCATCGCCGGTGCAGCGGTGACCGCCGCGGACCCAAAGCCCGGGGCACCGGCCTGCCCTATGCCGCCGGGGTTCACCGGCGCAGGCACCATGCCGGCGGTGACGGTATCGCCGGTGTTGAGCACCACGACATTGCGGATCACGTTCTGTAGCTGGCGGACGTTGCCCGGCCAGGGGTAGTTCAGGAACATGCGCGAGACTTCCGGGTCGAAGTCGCGGAAGCCCTTGCCTTCCTCGGTCGCGAATTCGACCAGAATCTTGCGGGCAATCTCCAGCGTGTCTCCATCGCGGGCGCGCAGCGGGGGCAGGTGGATCGGGATCACGTGCAGGCGGTAGTAGAGGTCTTCACGGAAGCGGCCTTCGCCGATTTCCACCAGCGGGTCGCGGTTGGTCGCGCAGATGAAGCGGATGTCGACCTTTTCCTGCTTGGTGCCGCCGACCTTGGTAAAGGTCCCGGTCTGGATGAAACGCAGCAGTTTGGACTGCAGGTGCAGGTCCATCTCGCAGACTTCATCGAGGAACAGGGTGCCGCCATCGGCCTGCGACGCTGCGCCTTCGTGGTCGCTGATCGCACCGGTAAAGGCGCCTTTAACGTGCCCGAAGATTTCGGACTCCATCAGGTCTTTGGGAATGGCGGCGCAATTGAGCACGACGAGTGGCTTCTTGCAGCGTGGGGACATGCGGTGAATGGCCTCGGCCGTGACTTCCTTGCCGGTGCCGGACTCGCCGGTGATGAAGGTGGTCGCCTTCGACGGCGCGGCAGATTCCACCATGCGGTAGATGACCTGCATGGCCTTGGATTTGCCGATGAAGCCCTGAAAGCCCTTGGTCGCCACCGGCTTGGGGGCGGCGATCACCTGCTGCTTGATGGTCTCGCGCTTGAGCGCGGATTCGATGGTCTGTACCAGCCGCTGGCGGTTGAAGGGCTTGACCAGAAAGTCGTAGGCCCCGCCGCGCATGGTCTCGACCGCCATGTTGATCGAGCCGTGGGCGGTGATCATGATCACGGCAGCCTTCAGGCCGCGTTCCTGGATGAAGTCGAGGATTTCAGTGCCGCTCATATCGGGCAGGCGCACGTCGAGCAAGATCAGGTCCGGCTCGTTGGTGGTGAGCTGATTGAGGGCTTCCTTGCCACTGCTGGCGTGGGTGATGTCGAGCGGCTCGTCCTTGAGGTACTCTTTGTACAGCGAAACCAGCGGTTGTTCGTCTTCGACGAGTAATACTTTATGGCGTTGAGCGCTCATAATTATCAAATCCCATGCCAAGGCTCAGGCGTAAAAATATGTGGCGGTCACAATATGCGACTGTGAAATTCTTGCTCTAAGTACTCCGTGAAAGGCACTGAAATCAAGAAGATTTTTCCGATTCGACATAAGCTGGTTTTTTCGATGCAATCTGCATCAACCCAAACGAGATTTTTCCACAAAGATTCGCCTTATTCACATTTACCCTGAAAACGGGAGCTTTATCCACAAGAAACGGGGATTTGAGACAAAAAAATTGGGCGCCGGAATCCAGCGCCCAAAATCGGATCGAACCGATGAAACCTATTATCAGTTGCGTGCGGAGAAAATCCGCAGCAGCGCCAGGAACAGGTTGATGAAGTTGATGTACAGGCTCAGCGCCCCGCCGATGGCGTAGGACTGTGCTAGATCATCATCACCCGACTGGCGGGCATGGTAGTACAGGCCCTTCAGGTTCTGGGTGGTAAAGGCGATCAGGCCCAGCGATGCGGCAATGATCACCAGCGAAATGATGATGTCGAAAGCACCGCCCTGGAAGAAGCCGATGTTGAACACGGCGCCCAGCACCATCTGCGTCAGGCTGGCGATGATCGCAGCGATCAGGCCGGCGAAGGCAATCGCGCCGATGCCGCTCAGGTCACGCTTGGTGGTGTAGCCCATGATCGACAGCACGCCGAAGCCCAGTGCAGCCGACAAGAAGGCCTTGAGCACGGTCGGGCCGGTGTAGCCGGTGGCGTTCACCAGCTGCTGCGCGCCGACGCTGCTCACGGCGAAGGCCATGATGTAGGACAGAGAAACCCCCATCAGCGTGGCAAAGGCCCAGAACACCATCTGCGCCGAGGCCGGCCGCATGGTGTAAATCCGTCCGCCGAAGATCAGCGCGACACCCAGAGGCGCCAGCATCACCACCCAGCGGAAGGGCGAACCGAAGAGCAGCGCGCCCAGAGCCGAGCCGTCCTGGAACGCGAAGTATGCCACGCCGTAACCGACGATACCGGTCAGCGCGAGGCCCGCGATCATGTAGTTGTAAACGGACCGGAAGAAGGTCCGCAAACCAGCATCGACCGCGACATCACCGGCGCGGCGATAGCTGATTGGATCATTGTCGAAATTGTTCGACATGGTTTCCTCCAAAGAAAGAGTGGGGAACGGGCAAGCCCGTCGTCCGGCGCATCCTGCCCCACACGGGCATAAAACGCCAGACATGCGCCTTATATAGGCGCTGCCGGGCCCTAGCGGAAGAAGCGTGCGACCAATTCGACGTGACCGGTGAACAGGAACTGGTCCAGCGGTGCGACCCATTCGAGGTCGTAGCCGCCGTCACGGAGGATGCGGGCGTCGCGGGCGAAGGTCGAAGGGTTACAGCTGACGGCGACAACGGTGCCGGGTCCGTCCTGCGCCAGAGCCTCGCACTGGGCCTTGGCCCCTGCCCGGGGTGGGTCGATGACCACGGCGCCGGCGTCCCGCAGCGCAGCGCCGGACACCGGCCAGGCGTTGAGGTCGCGGGCGGCGGCGGTCAGGCCGCTGAACCCTGCTTCGCGGGCAGCGGCTTCCAGCGCCGAGATGGCCGGGGCGGCGCCCTCGTAGGCGGCGACCCGATGCCCGCGTTCGGCCAGCGGCAGCGCGAAGGTGCCGTGACCGCTGTAAAGATCGAGCACCAGCCCGACTTCGTCGGGGATGGCCGCAAGCACGAGGGTCTGCAGGATCGCCTGCCCGTCTTCGGAAGGCTGGAGGAAGGCACGCTGGGGCAGGGGCACGCTGGCCTTGCCCAGTCCCAGCCGGGGCTGCTCCCGCACCGCAACCGGAAGCTCATCGTGGGTGAGTCGCGCCCACCCGGCGGCTTCGGCCGTCCGCGCCAGCCGGTCCTGCGTCTCGAAGCCGGGTTTCAGCCCACCACTCAGGGCAATGTCGAGGCCGTTGTCGGCCTCGGTGATGTGCAGGCGCAGGCCTTCGCGGTCCTCGATCAACCCATCCAGCGCTTCGCACAACAGGGGCAGGGCCTCGACCAGCGCCGGGCGCAGCACCATGCAGGTCTCGATCACTTCGACCCAGTGCGAGGACCGTCGCCGGAAGCCGATCTGCACCGGCTTGCCTGCAGGCTGGACCGCGACAAACTCCGCCCGCCGCCGGGTTGCCGGACCGACGCTTTCCAGCGGCAGCACCAGCGCCGGGTCAAAACCAGCACGCGAGACGGCCTCTTCGACCCGCGCGAGCTTCCAGTCCTGCTGGGCTTCGGGCTTCCAGTGCTGCAGCTGGCAGCCACCACAGGCGCCGAAGTGGGGGCAGGGTGGCTCGACCCGGTCGGGGCCTTCGCGCAGCAGTTCAAGAATTTCGGATTGGGTGCCGGAGGCGCTGCGGGAGGTGGTCTGCACCCGGACTTCATCGCCCGGTACCGTCAGCGGCACGAAGACCGGGCCATCCATGCCCGGTTGCGGGGCGAGCAGGCCGTCGCCGCGCCCGCCGATGCCGGAGATTTCGCCCTGAAGCTGCTTGCCGCCACCGCGGCGCTGTCGTCGTCTCATATCCGCTCCAGATGCATCAGGAATTCACGGTTGCCGTCGCCGCCGACGATGGGACTGTCCCCGGTCCATAGGATGCGCCAGTCCGCGTGCTGATCCTGCAGCCATGCGGTGACAAGGTCCAGCGCTGCCGCGGGGTCGCGGGCAATGCCGTCCTTCTGCAGGCCGTCACGACCCACCTCGAACTGCGGCTTGATCAGGATCAGGGCCTGCGCCTTGGCTGGCAGTGCGCGCAAGGCCGGGTCGAGCGCCTTGGTCACCGAAATGAAGGAAACGTCGGAGACCAGCCGGGTCACCCCTTCGCGCGTCAGCAGCGCGGGGTCGAAGTCGCGGGCATTGAGCCCTTCGAGATTGAGCACCCGTCGGTCGCCACTGAGCCGTGGATGCAATTGCCCGTGGCCGACGTCGAGCGCGATCACCCGACGCGCGCCTGCGTCGAGCAGCACCTGCGAGAAGCCACCCGTCGAGGCGCCGACGTCGAGGCAGACCTGATCCGGCACGGAGAAGCCGGGGCACTGGCGCAGACCTTCCACCAGCTTTAGCGCGGCGCGGGACACCCAGGGGTGATCGTCGATGACGAGGCGGGGGAAATCGCGACTGTCGATGCGGTCGCTGGCCTTGAGCTGACGGCCATCCAGCGTCACCAGACCGCGCTTGATCAGATCAGCGGCGCGCGAACGGCTGGCGACCCGACCGGCGGCAACCAGCTGCGCGTCGAGCCGCTGCTTGCCGGTGCGTGGTCGATCCGGGGGCGGACCGCCAGCGGTCATATCAGGCAGAGAGCGCCGAAATGGTGAGCACGGCTTCGGCCTCGTCCATGCCGAGCAGCTGCAACGCGCGGCAGGCGATGGTGTCGGGGTCCAGACCGGCTGCAGCCAGCTGGTCGGCCGGGCTCATGTGGTCGATGAAGCGGTCGGGCATGGTCAGGGTGCGGATCTTGAAACCCCGGTCGAGCGCGCCGCTGTCGGCGAGGTGGGTCAGCACAGCCGCGCCGAAGCCGCCCGAGGCGCCTTCCTCGATGGTCAGCAGCGCGTCGTGGCTCTGCACGGTGCGGTCGATCAGGTCGCGATCCAGTGGCTTGGCAAAGCGGGCGTCGATCACCGTCGGGTTGAAGCCCCTCGCGGCGAGCTTGTCCGCGGCCTTGAGCGTATCGTTCAGGCGGGTGCCGTAGGAGAGCAGGGCGACCGTGCTGCCCTCGCGCACCACGCGGCCCTTGCCGATGGGCAGCGGCACGCCTTCGGCGGGCAGTTCCGTGCCGACGCCTTCACCGCGCGGGAAGCGGTAGACGAAAGGTCCGTCATCGTGGGCGGCGGCGGTCGCGGTCAAGTGCACCAGTTCGGCTTCATCGGCCGGGGCCGCGACCACCAGCCCCGGGACGGTCAGCAGGCTGGCGATGTCGAAAGCGCCGTGGTGGGTCTGGCCGTCTGCGCCGACGTATCCCGCCCGGTCGAGCACGAAGCGCACCGGCAGGTTCTGGATCGCCACGTCATGGATGAGCTGGTCGTAGGCGCGCTGCATGAAGGTCGAGTAGATCGCCACGAACGGCTTCAGGCCCTCGCAGGCCTGCCCGGCGGCGAAGGTCACGGCGTGCTGCTCGGCGATACCGACGTCGTGGGTCCGCTCGGGGAAGTGCTCACCGAAGCGATCCAGCCCCGTGCCCGATGGCATGGCGGCGGTGATGGCGGTAATGCGCTCGTCCTTCTCCGCCTCGCGGATCAGGGCGTTGGCGAACACGCTGGTGTAGCTGGGCGCATTCGAGACGGGCTTGTTCTGCTTGCCGGAGATCACGTCGAAGCGCGCGACGCCGTGGTATTTGTCGGCAGCCGCCTCGGCGGGGGCGTAGCCCTTGCCCTTCTGCGTGACCACGTGGACCAGGAAAGGCCCGCTGCCCTGCGCGTTGGCCTTGCGCACGTTTTCCAGCACGGGCAGCAGGTGGTCGAGGTTATGGCCGTCGATCGGGCCGATGTAGTAGAAGCCCAGCTCTTCGAACAGGGTGCCGCCGGTGGCGTAGGTCCGGGCGAAGCCTTCCCAGCGCTTGGCGGCGGTCTGGATCGGGCGGGGGAACCACTCGGCGATGTTCTTGGCGATGTCGCGCAGGCCCTGATAGGCGCGGCTGGTCGACAGGCGGGAGAGGTAGGACGACATGGCGCCGACTGGCGGGGAGATGCTCATGTCGTTGTCGTTGAGGATTACGGTCAGCCGCCCGCGCCCGACCGCAGAGTTGTTCATCGCCTCGTAGGCCATGCCTGCCGACATGGCGCCGTCGCCGATCACAGCGATCACCTGCCCGTTTTCATCGCCGCGCTGGTTCATGCCGTCGGCCATGCCCAGTGCGGCAGAGATCGAGGTCGATGAATGGGCGGTGCCGAAGGCGTCGTATTCGCTCTCTGACCGGCGCACGAAGCCCGACAGCCCGTCTTTCTGGCGCAGGCTGCGGATACGGTCGCGGCGTTCGGTCAGGATTTTGTGCGGGTAGGACTGGTGCCCCACGTCCCAGATCAGCCGGTCGTCGGGGGTATTGAAGATCCGGTGCAGCGCGACGGTCAGCTCGACCACGCCCAGACCGGCACCCAGATGCCCGCCCGTTCGGCTGACCGCGTCGATCAGTTCGGCGCGCAGCTCATCCACCACCGCCGGCAGCGCCTCGTCGGGCAGCGCACGCAGATCCTCGGGCCGCTGGATCTGGTCCAGCGTTGGGGTCTGGGGGCGGGTGGTATCAGGTACAGACATACTCGAACTCGTTGCGGAACCGGGAACAGGCCGGGGCTGTCCGGAAGACAGCTTCGGACCGGAATCGGACTCAATGGTGGCGGGTTAGCACAAATTCCGCCAGAGAAGACAGGAATGCCAGTGCCGCACCATTGTCATTGATATGACCATCGAGGCCGGAAAGGGCAGCCCGCGCCGCGGAAATTTCCTGTGCAGCCCGCGCACGGGCCGCTTCAACGCCCAGCAGGGTGACGAAGGTCGCCTTACCAGCCAGCGCGTCGGCACCCACGGGCTTGCCCAGCGTCTCCGCATCCGAGACCGCGTCGAGCAGATCGTCGGTAATCTGGAAGGCCAGCCCGAGATGGCGGCCGTAGTCGCCCAGCGCCTGCGCGGCGACCTCTGACCCCACGATCAGCGCGGGCGCTTCGCAGGCAAAACGGATGATCGCGCCGGTTTTCTGCGCCTGCAGACGTTCCAGTGCGGGCAGGTCGAGGCTGACGGCGTCATTTTCGCTGAGCAGATCCAGCATCTGCCCCCGGACCATCTGCGCCGCTGCCCCGGAGAGCGCGCGCAGAGCCGTCGGCTCGTCCGCAAGGTGCCCGAGCGCGTAGGTCAGCAGCTGGTCACCGGCGAGAATCGCGGTGGCTTCGTCAAACTGCCGGTGCACGGAAGGGTGACCGCGCCGGGTTTCGGCGTCGTCCATGGCGGGCAGGTCGTCGTGTACGAGGCTGTAGGCGTGGAGGGTCTCGACGGCGATGGCGAGGCGTTCTGCACGCGCAGCCTCAAGCCCGCAGACCTCGCCCGCTGCCAGCGCCAGCATGGCCCGCAGGCGCTTACCCCCGCCGAGCAGGGCGTAGGCGGCTGCGTCTTCCACCCGGGTTTCAGGCGCTTCTGCCCCCGCCCGCCAACCGGCGAGCGCAGCGTCCAGACCGGTTTCGATGCGGTCGAGGTAGAGACGGCGCCGGGCCTCGAAGTCCATGGCGCGTCAGGCGTCGAAGGGTTCGCTGGTCGGCGTTCCGTCGGCTTTGACCCGGATCTGCTCGATCTTCATGTGGGCCTCGCGCAGCTTGGCGTCGCAGTGCATGCGCAGCAGCGAGCCGCGTTCGTAAGCCTTGATGCTCTGGTCGAGGGAGCCGTCGCCGCGCTCCAGCCCGTCGACGATGCCGCGCAGCTCTTCAAGTGCCTGCTCAAAGCTCATGGCTTTGATATCGTCGGGCAGTTCGGTCTCAGTCATGGCTCAGACTCCTTCAAACAAAGCAGTGGCGTGGGCTGTCACACTCCGCGACAGCGCAGGCAGGTCGTAACCGCCTTCGAGCACGGACACAACCCGGCCGCTGCTGTGGGCCTGCGCCAGCGTCACGATCCGGGCGGTGAGGTCGGCGAACCCCTCTTCGTCGACCATCAGCTGGGCCAGCGGGTCGTCCACGTGGGCGTCGAAGCCCGCCGATATTACGATCAGGTCGGGCTGGAGCTGGTCGACCCGGTCAAGCGCGGGCTGCCAGGCCTCGATGAAGGCGGCGCTGCCGGTGCCGGGGTCGATGGGGATGTTGATGACATTGTCGTGGGCGCCGCGTTCTTCGACCGTGCCGGTGCCCGGCCACAGCGGCATCTGCTGGCTGGTGACCACGAGGCAGTCCGGGTTGTCCCACAGCAGCGCCTGCGTGCCGTTGCCGTGATGAACGTCAAAATCGAGCACGGCGACCTTCGATGCGCCCAGCTCCAGCGCGCGTTCTGCTGCCAGCGCCACATTGCCGAAGAAGCAGAAGCCCATGGCCTTGTTGGTCTCGGCGTGGTGACCGGGCGGCCGGGCGGCGACAAACACCCGGTTCGCCGCGCCGTTCATTACCCGCTCGGCGGCCTCTATCGCGCCGCCAGCGGCGAGCAGGGCCGCGCGGGGCGACCCCGCCGTGCGCGCGGTATCGACGTCGAACCAGTCGATTTCACCCTCGGCCACTGGCCGGAGCATGGCGTCGACATAGGCGCTGCCGTGCAGGGTCTTGAGCCGCGCGGGGTCGGCCTCAGCCGCATCTTTGCGCTCGATCGCGGCCAGAGCCGGGCTTGCGCTCAGCCCATCGAGCACGGCCCGCAGCCGCGGCGGCTGTTCCGGGTGGGTGTAGCCACCCGGTGGGGGCGTGTCATCGGCGGCCTCGCGCGGGCGCTTGTCACCGTGGTACCGGCAGTCATCGTGGGTGAAGATCAGGTTGGTCATGCCGGTTGGCTCTCTCTCTCTTTGACAAACAAAACAGCTTATCTGGCTTCAGGGCTTGTACACCCGCAGCGTCAGCCGGTGCCCGCCCGGCTCGGCGACCTGCGACAGCAGTTCATGACCGACGGTATCACAGAGCGCGCGGAAGTCTGCCGGCGCTTTGGGGTCGGTGACGCGCACGCTGACTTCGGCGCCGTCGTCGTAGTCGCGCAGCGCCTTGCGTGCCTTCAGCACCGGCAACGGGCATTTCAGCCCGGAAAGGTCCAGATCGACGCCCGGCGCTTCCGTGGCTTTCTCGGTGTTCAATTCTCATCCTCCCGGGCCTGAGATGCGACAAAATGACATGTCTGGAGCCATGGTTTCGGCAAATATACCAAGAATATAAGGCCCAGACGTTGACTTTAGAAAGCAGCGAGAAACATCCCTACTATGGAATCGCACAACGATACCCCGACGGGCAACGCTGGGGCCGACTTCGATCTGTCGTCGGCCAGCCGTCTGCTACGCTCCATGTCCAACGACCGCAGGCTCCGCATCCTGATGCTGCTGCGTTCGCGGGAAATGGCCGTGGGCGAAATCGCCAAGCAGGTCAACCTGAGCCAGTCGGCCCTGTCGCAGCACCTCGCGATTCTCCGCTCTGACGGCCTCGTCAACACCCGCCGGCAGGCGCAGTCGATCTTCTACAGCCTCGCCTCGGATAAGGCCCTGACGCTGCTGGAAAGCGTCGAACAGCTGTTTTCGCTGTCAGCGACGGGTTTCAACCGCGACAACGTCGAGCACGTTGATTTCCGCCAGCAGTCTCGCTCTCAGACATAAGCCAGCCTTCATCGAAGCCTCTGCCGCTGCACGCGGGCCGCTGAACCCCGGCGGAAAAAATCGCGCGTGTGTGCAACCGCCTGACTGGCTCGGGCTGTCCTTTGCTTTCGCGCTTGCCCTTGCCTTCGCTATCGCGGTTCAGCGGCAGCCTTGGTAAAAAGCGGCATGTTTGACCTTTCCCTTTCTGATGATGGCCACCTCGCCCGCCTGACGCTGCGCGCGCCCGAGCGTCTGAACGCGCTCCGGCGGGAGGACTGGCGGGCGCTGGCCGACTTGCTGAACCAGCGCGTCAGCCTGCTGCCCGATTTGCGGGCGTTGCTGATCTGCGGCGAAGGGCCTCGCGCCTTCTGCGCCGGGGGCGACATCAAGGAGTTTGCCGATATCCGGCTGGGCGCGGATGCGGCTCAGGCCTACAATCACGATGTGGATCAGGCCCTCAGGGCTCTGGCGGCGGTGCCGGTGCCGACCCTCGCCCGGATTCATGCGAACTGCTTCGGCGGCGGGCTGATGCTCGCGCTGGCCTGCGACCTGCGATACGCGGCGGCCGACGCCGGGTTCTGCGCGCCGCCGGCCAAGATGGGCTTTACCTACAACATGGTTGCGCTTGAGCGCCTCGAAGCGCTGGTCGGTCCGGGGGTCTGCCGCGACTTGCTGTTCACCGCGCGGACCATCGACGCGGCCGAGGCCCTGTCCATCGGGCTGGTCAACGACGTCGGCCCGGATGCTGCGGCGCTCGACGCCCTGCTCGATGCGCGGCTGGCGCAGATCCTCGCCCTCGCGCCGCTGTCCCACCGGGCGCACAAACGGCTTCTTGATGAAAGACCTGAGCCGGGCTCTCTGGCGGAGCGGCACCTGACTGACCATCTCTATGACAGCGAAGACTATCGGCAAGCCGTCGATGCCTTCATCCGCCGAACCAAGCCCGAATTCAAAGGTCAGTAGCCCCATGCTCAGCAAAGTCCCCGTCCTTGGCCGCCTGTTCCGGGGTGGCGCCGCCGCTTCCGGCCCGGTCCATGTCCTGCGTCTGCATGGGGTCATCAGCCCGTCCCGCAGCAACGGACCCTTGGGCGGCAGTGGCCCGGTGCTCAATCTCGAAAGCCTCGCCGCCGATATTGAAAAGGCCTTCAAGCCCAAGGATGTTGCCGCCGTCGCCCTGCTGATCAACTCGCCGGGCGGCAGCCCGGTGCAGTCGAACCTGATCGCCGCCCGCATCCGCCAGCTGGCCGACGAGAAACAGGTGCCCGTGCTGGCCTTCACCGAAGACGTGGCCGCCAGCGGTGGTTACTGGCTGGCCTGCGCCGCCGATGAGATTTTCGCCGATCCGGCGTCGATTGTCGGCTCGATCGGGGTGATCAGCGGTGGTTTCGGCTTCACTGGCCTGATGGAAAAGCTCGGTGTCGACCGGCGGCTCTATACGGCGGGTGAGAACAAGTCCCGGCTTGACCCCTTCAGTGAGGAACGCCCCGCTGACGTCGAATGGATCAAGGACCTCCAGCTGGATCTGCATGAAATCTTCCGCCGCTACGTCGAAACCCGCCGCTCGGGGCGGTTCACGGTCGACGACCCGCGCGCGCTGATGAACGGGGACGTGTTCCTCGGCGACAAGGCGCTCGAAGTCGGGCTGGTTGACGGTCTGGGCGACATGCGCTCGACCCTGCGCGCGCGCTTCGGCGACAAGGTTCGCATCAAGCTGATCAACAAGCCCAAGCGCGGCCTGCCGCTGCTGGGCCTGCTCGGCTCGGGTGGCGGCGGCGCCGGTAGCGACCCGCTGAGCACCGCCGTCACGGCGCTCGAACACCGGGCGCTCTGGGGCCGATACGGGCTCTAGATCGCCTTGCGGGCCGGGCCTGAGGGCCGTTTGCACGGGCGTTGGCCTGGGTAAGGGTTGCAGCCGGGGCGGGGGCGGTCCCTGAGATCGCGGCTGTATCCCGCGCTGGCTTGGGGTTAGTCTCCGCGCTGAACGTGACCCGTGACCAGCCCGCGAGAGCCAGACGCCGTGACCTTCCAGAAACAACGGGCCGACAAGGCCACCTGTTTTCAACGCCTTGTGCTGAACCTGCAGACCTACTGGGCCGAGCAGGGCTGCGTGGTGCTGCAGCCCTACGACATGGAAGTTGGCGCGGGGACCTTCCACCCGGCGACGACGCTGCGTTCGATCGGCGATACCATCTGGAATGCTGCCTACGTCCAGCCTTCGCGCCGCCCGACCGATGGCCGCTACGGGGCCAACCCCAACCGGCTGCAGCACTACTATCAGTTTCAGGTGCTGATGAAGCCGAGCCCGGTCGACGCACAGGCGCTGTATCTGGGGTCGCTGGAGGTGCTGGGCATCGATCTGCAGAAGCACGACGTGCGCTTTGTCGAGGATGACTGGGAAAGCCCGACCCTCGGCGCCTGGGGCCTGGGCTGGGAAATCTGGTGTGACGGCATGGAAGTGAGCCAGTTCACCTACTTCCAGCAGGTCGGCGGCATCGACTGTCACCCGGTCCCGCTGGAGCTGACCTACGGGCTCGAACGCCTGATCATGTACGTTCAGGGCGTCGATAACGTCTATGAGCTCGACTGGGACGGGATCCCGACCGAGGAGGGCGGCAAGTGCTACGGCGATGTCTTCCTGCAGGCCGAGCAGGAGTTCTCCGCCTACAACTTCGAGCACGCCGACACCGAAGCCCTGTTCCAGCACTTCAAGGACGCCGAGGCCATGTCCCGGCACCTGCTGGCGCAGGACCCGCCGCTGTCGCTGCCGGCCTATGACCAGACCATGAAGGCCTCGCACCTGTTCAACCTGCTCGACGCGCGCGGGGTGATCTCGGTGACAGAACGACAGGCCTATATCGGCCGGGTGCGGGCGCTGGCGCGCGGTTGCGCCGAGGCCTGGGCGGACAGCCCGGGTGGGCGGGGTGTCCAACCCGCGCCGATGTCGGTGGAGGCCTGATCATGAGCACGAATGCGACTTCAAATGAGACTGCTGGCGTGACTTCCGGCGCGACCGACAGCCTGCTGATCGACCTGTTTTCCGAGGAAATCCCGGCGCGGATGCAGAAGACCGCCGCCCATGACTTTGCCCGCCTGCTGACCGACGCGCTCAAGGCCGAAGGGCTGGAAACCGGCGCTGTGCAGGTTTGGTACGCCCCCCGGCACCTCGCCGTGCGGATCGACGGTATCCCGGTGGCGCAGGCCGACCGCACCGAAGAACGCCGTGGTCCGCGTGAAGGCGCACCCGAGCAGGCCGTCGCCGGCTTCCTCAGCGCCAATGGCCTTGAATCGCTGGATCAGGCCGAGCTGCGCGAGACGCCCAAGGGCAACTTCTATTTCGCCGTCCGACACGTGCAGGGACAGCAGACCATCGACCTGCTGCCCGGCCTGATCGAAGCCGCGATCCGCGATCTCAGCTGGCCCAAGTCCATGCGCTGGGGCCGCGGCACATTCCGCTGGGTGCGCCCACTGCACCGGATTGTCGCGCTGTTCGGTGATGCCGTGGTGCCCGGCGCGCTGGATCTGGGCAACGATGTCAGCCTGCCCTTCGGCCGTGAGACCGAGGGCCACCGGTTTTCCGGTGACGGCGCGGTATCGCTGGGTAAGCCAGACGATTTCGCCGACGCGCTGCGCGCGGGCTTCGTGATGGTTGATCCGCAGGAGCGCGCCGAGGCCATTCTGACCGGCGCGCGCGCGGCGGCCGAGGCCGTGGGCTGCAGCCTGATCGAAGACGCGGGCCTGCTCGCCGAGGTGACGGGGTTGGTCGAATGGCCGACCATCGTCCGCGGCGCCATCCCTGAGCGGTTCATGGCCGTGCCCAAGGAGGTGCTGGTGCTGTCGATGAAGGAGCACCAGAAGTATTTCGCCCTGCAGCAGGCCGACGGTTCGCTGGCGCCGTTCTTTATCACGGTGGCCGACGGGCAGCGCCCGGCGGAGACCTTCGAGCGGATAGCTGGCGGCAACGAGCGGGTGCTCGCCGCGCGCCTTTCCGATGCTGAATTCTTCTGGAATCAGGACCGCAAGCAGAGCCTCGGCAGCCGGGTACCGGCGCTGTCGTCGATCGTCTTCCACGCCAAGCTGGGGACCGTCGGCGACCGGCTGGACCGGCTCGGGCCGCTTGCGGCCTGGCTCAGCCAGCACATTCCCGGCGCCGACCGGGATGCTGCTCGGACCGCCGCGCGGCTGTCCAAGGCCGATCTGACCACCGGCATGGTCGGTGAGTTCCCCGAGCTGCAGGGCGTCATGGGCGCCTACTACGCGCGACACGACGGCGAAAGCGATGCTGTTGCGGCAGCGGTGGCCGAGCACTATTCGCCGCTGGGCCCGAACGACGCCTGCCCGTCCGCACCGCTGTCTGTCGCGGTGGCTCTGGCTGACAAGATCGATGCACTGGTTGGTTTCTGGCGGATCGACGAGCGGCCGACGGGGTCCAAGGATCCCTTTGCCCTGCGCCGCGCCGCGCTTGGTGTGGTGCGGCTGATGGTCGAAAACGGCCTGCGGGTGCCGTTGATCGAAGCCTTTGCCGAAGCCGAGACGCTGTACGGCGACATCGGTGATGAGGGCGGCGACAGCGGCGAGGGCGGCATCGGCAGTGACCTGCTCGCCTTTATCGCCGACCGGATGAAGGTCACGCTCAAGGACAGCGGGCTACGTCACGACTGGATCGCGGCCGTGTTCGAGGCTGGTGAGACCATGGATGACGATCTGGTCCGGGTGACCCGCCGGGTCGAGGCGTTGCGTGATTTTGTCGGCACCGAAGCGGGCACGGACCTGCTCGCCGGCTACCGTCGCGCCGCCAATATCCTCCGCGCCGAGGAGAAGAAGGCCAGCAATGAGACCGGGAGCGGTCTGCGTCTGGGTGCCGTCGATCCGGCCCTGTTCGAGGACGAAGCCGAACGCGCTCTGCACGCCGCCCTGTCCGCTTCGCAGGCCGAGACGCTGCTGGTAGCCGAGGATTATGCGGGAACTTTCGGAGAGCTGGCCGGGCTCCGTGGGCCGATCGATACCTTCTTTGAGGGGGTTATGGTCAATGCTGACGCGGCTCAAGTGCGGGAAAACCGCCTTGCGCTCCTGTCGCAGTTCATCGGGTCGGTCGATAAAGTGGTTCGCTTGTCGGCGCTTGAGGGCTAAATTCCGGCCCCTTCGCCTTGCCGGCCCTTCGGGTCGCACCACTATCCCCGCTAACCGCTGTTTCTGACCCCTGACCCGGGCCTGTTTCCGCGTCCTGAATTTCACCCGCGCCCGGCCTATGAGCGCCGTGGCGGATTTGACGAGAGCTTGCTTATCCATGGGATTGGTAACCGACCGGCTCGATAGACTGGCCAAGGCAGGTCTGCCCGTCGCTGCTGTGCGCTATTTTGCCGACGAAGACGCCCTGCGCGCTGGTCTCGGCGCGCATGAGCACGGGATATCGCTGCGTTATGAGGGCGCGCGGCTGCGGTCCGCCAGCCCGCTGACTGTGATTGAATCGGCGCTGGGTTCGGGGCTCGACACGGCCCTCGATGCACAGAAGCAGGCGCTGGAGCGCGCGCGCATGCTCGGTCTCGCCGATAGCGGCGGTGCAGATCAAGGCGATGGCGCTGCGGCGTCGGTGGGCTGGATCGTGCAGGAGACGCCCACCGCCACGCTGGTCGAGGTCGACAGCCGGGACGCGGCGAGCGGTGCACCGACAGGTCACGATCTGGTTGCTCAGGCTGAAGCTGCCCTCGGCCGGCCACTGAAGCTGACCATCGCAGAGGGCGTGATTTTTGATGTCGAGCCACTGAACCTTGCTTCTCAGGCCAAGTTTGCCGCGCTGGTGGACATGGTTGAAAACGGCAGCCTCAGCCAGACTGAGGGCCTGCGCCTGATCTCAGCGTCGGACCTCGAAGAACTGCTGCACCCGCGTCTGGCGCCGGGTGGTGAGAACCTGACCATTGCCCGCGGCATCAACGCCAGCCCCGGCGCCGTTGCGGGCCGGATCTATTTTTCGGCGCGGGACGCGATCGACGTGGCGCAGACCTCTGGCGCCGGTCCCGTGCTGCTGGTGCGCAAGGAAACCACACCTGAAGATATCCGCGCCATCACTGTGGCTGCCGGTGTTGTGACCCGGGCGGGCGGTATGACCAGCCACGCTGCGGTGATTGCGCGCGGACTGGGCAAGCCCTGTGTCGTCGGCGTGCGAGAAATGGACGTCGACCCGGAGACGCGGACGCTGCGGATCGGTGATCAGCTGTTCTACGAGGGCGACTGGCTGACCATCGACGGCAGCTCCGGTCTGGTGCTGCCCGGGCGGGTTGAGACCCAGGAACCGAACCTGTCCGAGGCCTTTGACAAGATTATGGGCTGGTGCGATGCGACGCGGTCGATGGACGTGCTCGCCAACGCCGAGACCGTCGCCGAGGTCGAGCTGGCCCTGCGCTTCGGAGCCGAGGGGATCGGCCTGTGCCGGACCGAGCACATGTTCCTCAATGCGGAACGGCTGGGGGACGTGCAGAAGATGATCCTCGCCGAAACCATCGAAGCGCGGGAGGCTGTGCTCAAGGAGCTGGAGCCGCTGGTGCAGGCGGAGTTCCTGCGCCTGCTGCTGGTGTTGCAGGGCAAGCCGGTCACCGTGCGGCTGCTCGACCCGCCGCTGCACGAGTTCCTGCCGACCGAGAGCGGCGAGATCGAGCAGTTGGCGGAGACGACTGGGCTGGGGCTGCTGCGGGTTCAGCGCCGGTTGGAGGCCCTGCGCGAGGCCAACCCGATGATGGGGCTGCGCGGGTGCCGGCTGGGGATCATGTTCCCCGAGATCTATGAATCGCAGGTGAGGGCTCTGGTGGCTGCCTGTCGGCAGGCGCGCAAGCAGGGCGTCGAGCCACGGGTGGACATCATGCTGCCGCTGATCTCCTCGGCCAGTGAGGTCACGATCCTGCGCGAACGGCTGGAGCCGATTGCGGCTGAGGACGCGCGTCAGGCCATTGGCATCGGTGCGATGATCGAGACGCCGAGGGCGTGCTTGCGCGCGGAAGAGATCGCCCGGGGCTGTGACTTCTTTTCGTTTGGGACCAACGACCTGACCCAGCTGGCCTTCGGCCTGTCGCGGGACGACGCTGGTACCTTTATGCCCGAGTACCGGAACCTCGGGCTGCTGGCCTACAACCCGTTCCGGGTGCTGGATGATCAGGGCGTGGGCGAGCTGCTGGCGATTGCTGTCGAGCGCGGGCGGATCACGCGGCAGGACATGCCGATGGCGCTGTGTGGGGAGCAGGGGGCTGAACCTGAATCGGTGCGGCTGGCGCACGACCTCGGCTTTAACAGCGTGTCGTGTTCGCCCTATCGCGTGCCGATTGCCCGACTGGCTGCGGCGCAGGCTGCGCTGGGGGGGTGAGCGCTAGCGTTCTGTTCCGGGCTCAGGGCTTGGGTTGCGGGCTCGATTTGACGCCGCTTCGCGGCTTACAAATCTCCCCCGC
>Ga0163109_10000398_pt1 | contig 35155 bp, 34 predicted proteins | sample CRUFie1St13metaG_FD_108704 | JGI IMG/M metagenome (GOLD analysis project Ga0163109, IMG submission 108704) | Marine microbial communities from the Costa Rica Dome - CRUD Field 142mm St13 metaG | ecosystem: Environmental > Aquatic > Marine > Oceanic > Photic zone | place: Costa Rica: the Eastern...
TAGTAAATAAATCTAAAATTTTTGTATGTTCAATATGTATTTTCCATAATTCTTCATCACAACCCTCTTTTGTAAATGGAAATTCAAATAGTGTTTTTTCCCCATACATCGTGGTTCCATTATCACCAACAAGATTCCCGTTATATGGCAATGATTCGGGTGGAACAATTGAAGAACGGATTTCTTTTATAAAACGATTTCCATCATCATGGGGAACTGGGAAACGGACTTTACCGTATGTTAGTGGATATTTAGTGTCTGTGCGAAGGAATAAATCAATAGTTAACATACAGTTGTATAAAAGACTGTATGATAAACCTCCTAAAATCTCTGATGAGAACAGGCGATCCAAATCGGACATCTTGGAAAAAACATTCGTCCATTCTGCAACCTGCGCTTCATCTTCAATAAGCGATTTTCCGAGATTAATACGGCGTTGGATTGTATCAAGATGCGTACTTGGTTTAGTTATCCATCTTATATGTGTTCTATACCCCATTGGTGTCTTTGTATAATCAGTAATCCCAATAACACTACGATGTTTCTTCTTGATTGACGTGTCGTAATTATTATCTATAATATTTAACTGAGATAAACAATGATTTTCGAGTCTCATTGTATGTTCACGTCTATGTGTTACCATATGATACGTTGTATGAACCATAACATCGGGTATTGTGCTCATTAAATAATCAAAAGAACGAACAATAATGTCTGGAATATCAAATAAAATCGCATAGTTGCTTGAAACTAATTTGAAAACCTCTTTTCGTATCTCTGTATCAACTGGTGTTTTTCCAACATAACCACGACGAATAGGAGCATCTTCGGGTATTCCAAGAATAGAAGTATCAATGAATTCGTTTTCGTGCCATATCATAACTTCTGAAACGGGATGTTCCCTGATAAAATCAACAGCCTCTACCAAAATACCAGACGCAGATACTGGCTGTGTAGTTTCTAAAAACTGAAATCTGCGTGTCTGTGGTTGAATTACACACATACAAACGTAATCTTTAGACGACATCAATACTCCCAAAAACCACTTATGAGAAATTGAACCACCATTCACTTCTTCAGGAACAATTGTTGGAGTCCAAGTTTCCCCTAAGAAACGTTTACACACCTTTGTTATTGGGTCTTTTTTATTACTTGATTGGAAATATACAGGAACAGTATATCCTCGTCTTGTTGCTGCAGTAATAAATCGTTCCTTTGTTTCTGGAAGAAACGTGAACCCATATTTTGAATAGGTTTTAAGTTTTTTTCCATTATATTCTTTACCTATGTTGTCGTTGGGTTTTCCAACAGGATGAAGTATATCACCAAGATCACTGGCATGTCCAATTGTAGTTCCATCTTCAAATATAGCAGTGTACATTTCAAGAAAACTTCCCATTTGCATCATTACAATTGTCTGCGGACCGTGTAATTTTTCCGCCGTCTCTTGTGCCTCTAAATATGTTTTAAACCCAGGCGAGACGATTTGTTTCTTTGGCATTTATTATATATAAGTAAGTCTGTTTATATATGAACAATAGTTATATCTTCTGTTAATATATCTTCTACATCCTTTAAGTTTTCAAGAAGATTCAGTTTTGGGACACTCTCTTTAGGCTCATTATTGGTCTCATCATCGTCTTCAAGGTATCTGATTTTAAAAGAACGGCGATGCGTTCTGTTTTTATTTGAAGGAGGTGTTTTTGCTTTTGCGGTCTTATTTTTCATAAGTGTCCGTGTTGGATTTGCGAATTTACCTGGTTGAATACCGCTAGATTCTAAACTAAATCTTACTTTTTTAAATGTTTTATTTTTTGTTTTCCGCATTGCGCTTTTGATTTTTTGAGAAGATGCGACTGATGTATCTGTTTTTCCTGGTGTTCTTTTTGGAAGGATTATTTTTTTAATACCCCGTTTATTTTTAAAGGTTTTACGCGTCTTTCTTGGACTCTTAACTTGTTCTCGAATACTTCGTGGAATCCTTCCTTTCACGACAATATCTTTTTCTTTCATCTCTAAAGATACGAAATTGAAAATATCATTGAGTTTAAACCATATCCTCATACAAACAGACATATGATTATCCCGATTCGCTGTTACACTTGTGGTAAGCCGGTTGGAAATAAATGGGAGGCATATCAAGAACTGGTAAAGACTTATAAGAATCCGAAAAGGTTCCCAGATATTGTGGATCATGGGGAATTTCACATTCAAGCCGGTGGTATTTCAAAAGGTAAGAAAACACCAGAAGGAAAGGCTTTGGATATTCTTGGACTGAAGAGGTATTGTTGTAGAAGAATGCTTCTTACACACGTGAATATCATTGATCATGTATAAGAAACACAGGACAGAGTTATGGTAAAAATAATATTTGATAAATATCATACACAAATTGTAGATATATTATGATTGAACAAATCATTTTATTAAGTTTGATTGTAATTATGATCGCTGGTTCTTATATTACGTGGAGTGATATTACAGAATTATATAATAAAATCAAGTCTCAAGTTATAGAAATTATTTCATATTTTCCAAAAGACTTAATGACTACAATTCTGCTCGTAGTTGGTATTTTAGCACTTGCAGTAATTACATCGTTAAACGTATAAACAGATACTTCATCCACAGGGTAGTAGAACTACCCCAATGGATAGGCGGTTTGAAATCCTAGACAAAATGTTCAGGGGAACGAAAGATCTTGTATCCCATCATCAAGATAGTTATCAACGTTTTTTGGTATATCAAATACCAAGAATTCTAAAGGAGATAAGTCCCATTAAGATTCCTCTCGTTAGGAAGACAAAAACTGGTATTGTATCTGACGAGACAGGCGAAGGGGTTATGCGCAAAGAAGACGCTGTATTTGCCGAAGAGGACCGCATTGACGCCGATACATATGAAGGGTTTGAATCTGTGGTAAGTATATTTTTTGGGGGTAAAACTGGTGAATCCCTGAATATTTATAAACCGATACGGTATTTAGACGATGATAAGAAAGTACCACTTCTCCCAAATGAGGCCAGACTTCGTGGTCTCTCTTATATGTCTACCATAACAACCGATATCACAGTTCGCATTCTAAATCTTGTAACTGGAGAAGCAAGAGAAACCGTTATTGAAGATTTGCCTATCATAAATGTTCCAATTATGTTGCGTTCAAGTGCGTGTTGGCTGTATGATATGACCCCGGAGGCTCTTATGGAAGCGGGTGAGGACCCAGATGATCCCGGTGGATATTTTATTATGGACGGGGCAGAACGGGTTTTGATTACACAAGAACGTGTTATTCCAAATCTCCCGTATGTGAACTCTGTTCCAGAAGTTATGATGGCGTGTTCTGAACCGGATAGTTCTAAAGTAAAAATACTAAGATTGTCATTTGGAAAAAGGGGTATTGTCGCGTCCGTACCTGGAACAAAAGGACTCGTGCCAGTGGGAGTATTATTCAGGGCACTTGGAGTGATAAGTGATCAAGAGATTGTAAGATGTATTTTCAATACAGACACCCCAGATGAAGAAGAGGTTGGAATAATCCGTGAAACACTTGCTTCCTCGCATGGAATATATGATATGCATACGGCGTATCGTCTCCTAACTCACGTAAGTAGGGCAGTAAGTCTTGCTTCTGCTCATGGTATTATTCACAAATTCCTATTCTCACAGCAAACAGGCGGTCTCCCTGAAAAGGCGGCTCTCCTTGGATATCTTGTAAAAATGTTAGTTCATAGAAAGTTAGGAAGAATCCAAGATACAGACCGCGATAGTATGCAGAATAAGAGTCTTGCTATTTCCGGAACCCTTATGGGTGAAATCTTTTCAAATATTATTGCGACTCGCGAAGAAGAAATCCGTAAAAAGATTTCATCCACATTTAACTATAACTACGCTCAATATGAAGACGATAGAATATTTGATTTAGCATCAGTAATTGTAAGACTCAAAGATACAATATTCAATGAACAAGAAAACACCTCTTTATTGAGAAGGTCTATGAAAGGTCAATGGGGAGCCGACCCAGCAAGGGGAATACCTACGAAAATAGAGGGTGTATCACAAGCTTTGGATAGATTAACATATCTTAGTTCTTTATCTCATCTTAGGAGAGTTGTTTTGGAAAGAGTTCCTCAAGGAAAGGCGCTTCTTGCTAGACGATTACATATGAGTTCATATGGTTATATATGTCCCTCGGAGACACCGTCAGGAGGACCAAAGATTGGCGTGGTTAAGAATCTTGCTATTTTAGCAAGTGTTAGTTCTGGGGTATCTGCGTCTCAAATCAGGGATTTGTTATACAAACTCGGTGTTCGTAAATGTAAAAATGTAGATTATTTGAATCGAAAGGGAATGTATCGCGTTTGTTTAAACGGCGTCCTTCTTGGATTTACGAATACGCCAGATTCTCTCCATTCTGAACTTTTGTCAATGAGACGGCGTGGCCTCATTCATCACACGATTTCATTATCTGTGAATCGCATAAATGAGTCACTCTGGATATCTTGTGGTCCAGGAAGGCTTTTACGCCCTTTAATTCGGGTTAAAGACGGAAAACCAATGATTGAGGAAACCTTAAAACGCTTAGTAGAAAGTGAAAGGCTTGATAAAAATGTATATTCGGGTATTCCATTTGAGGGTAATTCATCTGTCCGCGAAGGAACTGGGGATATTGAAGAGGAAACACCTATTGAACTTCTAGACCCATGGGAGATTGAAAATCTATATATCGCGAACTATGAAGAAGAAATTACGGATAATCATACACATATTGAGGTTCATCCATCAACTATATTTGGTATTATGGGATGTCTTATTCCATTTGCACCTCATAACCAAGGTCCGCGTAATATTTATTCTTGTGCGCAATCCAAACAAGGAACATCTGTGTATTCAAAGGCGTTTATGTCCCGCTATGACCACAGTGCAATGGTTCTAATGAGTCCCCAGAAACCCATTGTAAGCACGTGGTATGGACGAAAAATATCAAGTGGAATGCTTTCATATGGAACAAATCTTATTGTTGCGATTGCCTGTTTTACGGGGTATAATCAAGAAGATGGAGTTCTTGTAAATAGAACAAGTGTAGAACGAGGGTTATTCCGTGTTCTTAAATTTACAGAAGAGTCGTCAGAGGAAGAAAATAGTAAAGATACAAAAACTAAAATTCGGTTTTCAGATCCAAGAGTATATCCTGGGATAAAACTCAAAGAAAAAGCCGATTATTCTTATTTAGACGAAGATGGGTTCCTTCCGGAAGGAACAGTAATCGGTCCTAATATGGTATTATTTGGAAGAGTTGCAGAACAAGAGGGTGAGACACCCAAAGATGTATCAATATTGGCTGGAAAGTTTTCAGGGGGCGTAGTTGATTCGAAAGTTATTATTCGCAATACCGATGGTCTTCGTCGCGTTCGTTATAAGATTGCAAAACTTCGTTCACCAGAACTCGGTGATAAATTCAGTTCACGCGCGGGTCAAAAAGGGACAAATGGAATGTTAATTAATCAAGTTGATATGCCGAGAACAACTGAGGGAATCGTTCCGGATCTTGTTGTAAACCCTCACGCAATTCCTAGCCGAATGACAATAGGTCAGTTACAAGAAAGTGTCCTTTCTAAAGTGGCAAGTCTGATTGGAACAGAAATGGATTCAACATCTTTCACTCAAAATGGCGTATCTATTGATAAAATCACTGAACTTTTGAAGGCAAATGGATATGAAAACTATTCAGGAGAAGGTGATGAGACTATGTATAGTGGGATTACAGGTGAGCGTCTTCCTACAAAGATTTTCATCGGCCCGACGTATTATATGAGATTGAAGCATATGGCTCAAGATAAACTTAATTACCGCGATGGAGGAGTTGAACGTGGTCCGGTGGACGCAAGAACTCGCCAACCCGTTGCTGGGAGAGGCAAGGAGGGAGGACTACGAATAGGTGAAATGGAACGTGATTCTATTCTGTCATATGGTGCTAGTAACTTCTTGAGGGAGAGTCTAACAGGGAGAGCTGATGGAGAGGAGGGTATTGTATGTGCTACAAGCGGAAAGAGAGGTTTCTACAATGAAGATGGTTACAGAAGTGTTGAAGTAGACGGACCATTACACGAGGGTGTTGGGGAGACTAAGAGTAGTGGGTTTTCAGTTGTTTCAATGCCAAGAGGATTGAATGTTCTTCTTCAAGAATTGGAGACAATGGGGATTGATACAAGATTGGTTACAGATGGTGGTTCTGGAAGAAGAGTTCGTTATTCAAAGAAAACAACACTAATACCCGGTAAAGATTATGAGATTCCTGAAAAAGACGAAATAGAAGTGATACGGACCTCATCAATGTCTTCCCGCAAAACCAGAAAACAAAGAGAAGAACCTCCAACTCTACGAAAGGTGGTTGTTGATGGTATAGGGGAAAAATCGGTTCAAGATCTCCAAGAAAGATTAGACTCTGTTAAAGACTATACTCAGGCAATGTCTCAGGCAAAACCTGTTCTCGAGGAACGGATTAAAATACCTCCTCCCACTCTCCCTGACTCCTCCCTGATATCTCAATTGAAGGAACCTGATACAGAAGGTGTAATAGCACAACCAGCACCTACTCTTCCAGCACAACCTCCTCCTCCTGTTCTCCCTGCTCTCCCTGACAAACCTCCTGTCAGAACCGGTTTGACTACTGCAGCAGAGGGTGGTGCCGCAATAGAGTCTAAAGTATTGGGTCCCATATCTGTTACTAAGATAGAATGAAAGTCTATATGAAGGTTCCTTATGAAGAAAAAGATATTGCAAAGCAACACGGGGCAAAATGGGATCGTGGGAAACGAAAGTGGTGGTTTCCAGAAGACAAGATTACAGAGTTTGTGGAGAATAAATGGGAACGAGTCGCAATGCCTCAATCAAATGTAAGATCCGCATTGCCAACCTCGGCAGACGGTTCAAAGTTAATTCGTGGCTGGTTTGACGGAGGGTCTCGTGGAAACCCAGGTGTATATGGATATGGTTCAATAGTTCGTTCTAAGAATGGAAAGGTTATGAGTGTTCGCATGGGAGGTGGTTCCCGTGGAACAAACAATGAGGCTGAATATCAGGGGGCAAAGCATCTTCTTGAATCGCTATGTGAAATACTAACTAAAACACCTATGGATCCAAAGGCCCATATATGTATTTATGGGGATAGTAAAATGGTAATTAATCAAATTAACGGGGATTGGGAGTGTCACGCCGAGAATTTAATTCCATTATGTGAAGAATGTAAGCGTCTCGCAAAGGAAATTCGTGATAATACCGAAAATGTGGAACATCTTACATTGGAATGGGTGCCAAGAGAGAAAAATGGGGAAGCAGATGACCTTGCGAACATAGCAATGGATAGGTTTAAACCAGCAATGGTATAAGAATTGATATAAACGTGTTAAAGAATCTTTGATAATACAACTAGACGATACCATGGAATTAACTCGTGAGGCATCATACTTCTTGAGAGCCAGGAATAATATCCTAGAGGTTTTGGAAGCCCGTGGATTTAATGTTAGTAGCCTTGTTGCCGAAGCGCCAGAAGAAGTTCGTGATTTATTCAGTGATCCAAAGCAGATTGATCTTACATATTATGTTCCTCATAATGAAGACGAAGATAGAAAGTGTAAAGTTATATTTATACAGAGTATTGCGTCTCTTCTTAAAAACTTTAAAGCGGAACATATAGATACAGAAAGTCCTGAAAAGGTTGTTCCTGGTAGAGATGATGTAATTTTAATCGTGTTTGGGAAACTTGGCGATACCGATATTGAAAAGACAATTAGAACGTCCAGATCTCTCAAGCTACAAATGGATGCGATTCATATTATGAATCTTCAGTTTAATCCTCTGAATCACATTGATGTCCCTTATTACGAACCTGTTGCGATTGGAAGTGAGCAGGAGAAGCAGATTCTGGATTCTGTTGGCGTGAAAAAAATGAAGAACTTCCCTCTTATCAGGAGTTATGATATCATTTCAAGGTTACTGGGCCTTCGTCCAAACCAGATTGTATTGGTGACGTCAAAAAGCCCGGTAGTCCGCACAGTAAAGGTTCGTGTTTGCGTGGATAGTTAGATGCCGTGTATATAGATGGGAACTGGTGGAAACGCATTGATTCCAATGGCGAAAGCAGGAATGACAAATCTTTTATCAGAGATTCGAATGAACCTGTTTTCAACAAGCACGAATCCAATATTTTCAAGACAACATTCTCAGGAAAGTATGGAACAAGAGGCAAAAAAGTTATCTAAACGTGATGAAATCCAAAGATATTTAAATATGGCAAAAAAGTCTCCGGATCTATTTTTTGAATCTGATACCGATGTAATCCGTGTTGCAAATGAAGATCCCGATGTTATTAATTCACAGACTGTTGCAGAGAAAGTAGAAGTGTATTCTGGTCATACAATTACTGCGACGTCACTTAGTTTAGTATCTTTAATTGCGGTAATGTATATTTTTAGGAAAAGATTATTTTTTTAAGAAACTTCTCTAGAAGTTTAGATGGGTGTTCAGGTTTCAAAAACCCAAATATCTGGTGGTTCTTTTTTTATGAAGGAAGGTGATACGTTTTTATATTCGGTAGAAGATCCGCGAGGGCGTGTTGTAAGATACGGTGGAAATCAGCCGAATTTGTCATGGTTACGGAATGTTGTAGTTAATCCAGGCGATGAAGGTAAGAAGCATCTTATTTACGAAGGGCGTGTTACTGGGATTCAAATCAAAGACGGGAAACCTCATTATAGATATGAGTTTACAAAACTTTGGACGACACCTGACCGTTTCCAGAAATCAGGAAAAGGTGCGATTGGTCCGTGGATGTGGTCTAGATTTGGGAGTACGAGTTTTTATCGGCAGTTTTACTTTGGAACAGGAGAAGACGCCCCTATATTCCTTTCAATGAAGCCAAAGGGTTCTGATTATGTTGCGAATCATACTAAAAAGGGCGAACCTGTTTATTCTATTGCTGCCCCCAAACTTATCCCATATGATGACCCTAATATTGGAGTCAACGGAGAATTCAACAGGTTGTCAAACGAGGAAATCTTAAAAATGTTAAACGAGTATGCAATGAATGCCTCTTTCACTGGGAGAACAAGTTCACCAGAGGTTCTTGAGAGGGCAGATGAATACCGAACAAAAACACTTAACGAACTAAAGAATGAATATTCATCGATTGAGAGAAAACTTCTTTCACAGATTGGCGACGATACATTAACGGTGAACTACATCACTAAAGAAGGCGTCCCAGAAAGTGAAACAATGTCCGTAAGACGCTTTTTAGAAAGAGGTATTCATATTCAAGTTTCAAAAGATAAGACAAGAAGATTTAATGGGATAGTTGCAGATAAGGGTGTGTCATATGATTCCGTGTTTGAAAAAGAAAAAGCAGTAATTCAAAACCATCGAATACTTTTCAAGGGGGATAATGAGTTTGGAGGCGAGACTGTTATGCCGGATATTGAATTTGAAAATGGAACACTTGCTCGTCCTTCACCTCGTAAGGACATTCCATTCGTATTGGTTAAAGACCCAATGGACACAGATCAGATTTCACAAGATCCTGGATATTCTCTTATTATGCGTGAACTTGATTCGAACCCGTCATTCCAAGGATGGACACAAAAGAAAACAACAGATCCTAATGGAAACGTAAATGTAGATACTATCTTTTATAAAAATATTGCGAAGAATGATTGGAAAACGCACGACGAACCCGTTCTTTTAGAAGACGGGGGCAAAGTTGAATATACATCTGGAATGGCCCGTGGTCGTCGGCGTTTAGATGTCGCCGGAAGTGAAGACAAAAAGGTAGGTCGTTCTCCACATTATAGTATTCGTGGAGCAAGAACTGAAACTCCTGAAAAACAAGAAGAATATTTATATGAAAAGAACTTGGAGGTTCTTGGAATCCTTCGGGCTTACATTGAAAAGGATAACTCGAGTCGTGGTATTGGAGGTGCGATTGAGTTAGTTCAAGGTGGTTCTGATCTAGCAAAACGGATGTATTTGTTATCTGAATCTCTGGTAGCCTTAAGAAATGCCTCTCTTAAGGCTCACGAAACTAGAGATAGAATCTTTGATACAAAAGATAGCATGGAAGGGTTCTCGTCTAAGGAAAGTGTTGAAGAAACCCGTGCGATTAATAATCTCCGCACTGCGATTGAACAAAACGATTCTGTATCGGAGCAGATTTCATACGCATCAACAGTGGCAACTACACAATTTGTTGGGGCAGTTGCTTCAGTAGCCGTTTTCACCGCCATTGCTTTTTACTCACTTAAGAGATAGAATGTCGGTCGCGGATATGCAAAAAGATAGAGATTCGGCTCTTGCCAAATATTCAGATTCCGTATATGAACTCAATATGCTTCGTGGTAACACTGAGTTTTATAGGAATATTACAAATATTTTCCTGGTCTTAACGGCTTTAATCCTTCTTCATAATGTCGGTGTGTTAAGTCCTATTTTATTATATTCAGCGTTAGCAATCGTTTCTTTATTTGGAACGATTTACTTAATCAATACGATTCGGTTCAATGAAAACAAGAGAGATGGTATCGTATATAATGATATAATTTTTAAGAGTTCCTAAATAACATTAGATGGATCCAGAGAACGTTCCAATTCACGCGGACATTCTTGAGGACAACAAATATGGTCCTTCAGTTCCTGGAGTTGATATCCTGCAGAGTCTTACAGATTTTGCAGGAAACTGTTTTTTAAAGGATGGTCTTGATCGTAAAAAAAGTGAATACGCAAAATTTAAAACAGACCCAGGCGTATGCGATGTAAGTGATAAACTTGCAGATTATTCTTACAATCAAGGAATACAAACAATTAATGTTCCATCGGACATTGTTCCCAAAGTTAGAATTCTTCTTAGAGAATTTCATCTAGTGAATGAGGTTACGAACACATTTTTTGAAGAAAGAGCAAAACGTGCCGTTAGCGTATTGGATACTCCAGAAGAAGTAAACAATACAAAATATTCAGTTCGTAGCGAATATATTGATCGAAGACACGCCGCCGAACAAGCAAACGCGATTGCTCTTATAATTATGGCCGTGATTAGTATATTTACTATTTTTACGGGTAGTTATATCATATTCACAAACGGACCTCCAAAAGAAAATTGGGAATATGTTGCATTGTCATTGCCTATTATTGTGTTTTTAGCAGTCATTTCAGTTGGATATATACTAATTCCTGGATATCAAATATCTGTTTTACGAGTAAATGGGTAATATTTACCTGTCCCAATCTTTGTCAAAGGTGTGATTTCTTGATTTTTTAAATATTCGCGAAGAACCTTTCCAATACTTCGCTTTTCTCTCATAAACTTCTCTGCGTATTCTGGTGATCTTAGGATATCTAAAATATTTTTCTCTGTTTGTAATTCTCTTTTTATCTTATCTTTATTGTATGTCCCATCATCATTTTTATAATCCTCTTCATATTTGTCTCTTGAAATATATGTAAATCTACTTTCAAATATTTCATGTAAAGTTTCGCTCTCCTGACGTTTCTGAACTGTGAACTGTTGAACCCTGTATGGAACCTTAATATCAGTATTATCTAACCAATGGTTTTTGTATTCTTCGATAAGAATAGACATAAATTGTGGGATATGTTCTTTAATAAATGCCGGGTCACTTACACGTTCATCTCTATAGTATTCTGTATCTTCTCCGTCCTCGGGATTGTTTAATGTTGCATCCTTTTTCTTGAACTTACTACGGAACTCAATCACTTTTAGCCTTCTCCACATTGCAGGCTCCGTGGTAATCTCCGGGAACGTATTACACGCAAAGAACAACTTAAACATAATATTAAAGTTGAATGGTTCAGAATAAAGTCTTCTAGCACGAATCGTTCCCCCACCTGACCATTCCTTTAGAATCGCATGATTGATTGAGCTTCCTGGTGTTTCGTCTGGTTCTTCCATAAAGACAAACCTCTTTGACTGTAAGGATGCGACCTCTGGAGATGCCGATTCTGCCCCACCCCTCTTTTGTGTGACGATTGAAGGTCCAAGTTTTATTCCATAATCCCCCATTGCCTCCAGGAGCCAATTTGCGATTACACTTTTACCATTCGCACCAATACCATTCAAGAAATATAAGTCCTGCATGAAGTTTTCACCACGAAGAACACTTGCAAAGATTTTCCACATATATTCACGAACATCGGGGTCTGTAAAGATTTTACGAACCATTTCACGGATATATTTAACTTTTTCATCGTCTTCATCATATTCAATGTAATCATATCCAGTTGTAAGACTAATCATATCATCCGGCTTTCCGGGGCGTAATGTACAAGTTCTCAAATCTAGAACACCATTTGTAAAGCAGATGAGATGGCTATCGGTGTCAAGATTCTTGATAAAATCTTCCCCGTGTGTCTGGTAAAATTCGTGACAACATTGACCCATAATCTTATCTAAGAATGAGCAATTTCCAAGGTTCTTTGCAATCTTTAGAGACTCTTTGAGATATTTATCCTTCGTAATATCAATCTCTGCTGTGTCTCGTTGGGATGTGTCTTCTCTAACTTCCCCTTCGTCAGAATCATCGGCATCTTGAACGGGTCTCGCCCTTTCACTCATAGCGATTTGTTCACGAATATCACGGTTTTTCCTCATAATCTGATCATGACGGTTGTCATAGAACGTATAAAATCTTTCACGAAACTCAGTATATAAATTACGTCGCAGGGTTGTTCCTGAATCTGTTTTGACAAAACGATGTTTAGTCTTATCAAAAGTATACCATTCTTTTCTTGAAATGTTGGCACAAATAAATTCATCACCCCATATGTGACGAACAAGACCCGCGATATCTGTATGTTGACCCGTGTTAATAACACGAATGATTTCTCTTCGCAAGGTCTTATTCAAATATTCACTGAATCTTTCAGGAGAGTCTTCTTTTGCCCATAACAAGAGTGTTGGTCTTTTGATCATTGTTTGGGTATCACGCCTTGTCCCAAAATGGAGCCACATTTTGTTATACCAATCGCCTTTGTCTTCTTCTCCCTCAATGTATTTTGGGCTTTTCTTAGAGAATTCAACCCACAAATCAAACATTCCGTGATCTACGATGATATTTGATTTATCCGGCATTTCTTCGCGAATACCTCCTCTTCGAAGATCTGGTAGACCTTCAATACGACTAAGATTGCGGAGGAGAATGCCGACACGAATCCAAGAATGATAATCGGTGCTTCTATCTACGCTAAGCATATCCATAAGCCAGGCAGTTTCTCTAAGAATATTTTTAAAGCCAGAACTGACCGTTTCAGTAGGGTCCATTCCATATGCGAGGATTTGATCTTCCAAAACTCGTCTCTGGTGGATATCTCGTTTATCAAGAATTTCAGATGAACTTGTTGGACGAACGGATGTAAGCCTAAGGGCCTGTTTGGCTTTTTGGTTTCTTTCAACAAAAGAACGAAGTTCGTCGCGAATCGTGCTTTTTAAACCAGGTGCCTTAAGACCAGATATACCGTGACGGATAGATAGTGTAAGAACTAACTCTTTGTTTTTTGAAATAGTAAGTTCGCTTGGCTTGTAACGTTTTACGATTGGAGATTCGTCTTCAACATTCGGGAAATGAGAAACCTTTCCAATCACTTGATATGGATTCTTTTCCTTCTTCCGGTTTCCGTGAATCATCCAGTTTCCCTTATATAGAACCGATTCATCGTAAATATCAGAAGAGGTTGTTTTCTTGAAACATTCTTCAGGTAAAACAGTAGGAAGGTGTTTTAGAATTTTTTTACGAAGAAAGAGATGAATCTCGGGTCTTAGTTGAATATCTTTACAAAAGATGTGGATTCCGTCTTTGACTATGTCCTTTTTGTCATCATATTCTGGCTGGGGCTTTTGAAGGATAAAGAATTCAACTTCATCTGTAGAATAGTCTTCTCCAAAATCACAAGTTTTGTCAATTTCTTTCCACAACAACTCAATGAACTTTTCGGCGTGATGAATGTCCACATGACGACCCAGTGGTTCGCGACCATCATATCCTTCTGGTTTCTCAAACCTGAAATCAAGGTCAACTCTCACAGGTGAAAGACACGTTCCGTCATCATTGTCATTTAATGGCCTCTCTACGAGCCCAAGTGGTACACGGTCATCAAATACGAGGGCAGCAATGTTCATCAGGAATCTTTCATATTCCTCCTTTGAAACATAAAATGAACCGTTTGTGACTTCAGGGTTCATTGAGAATACATTAGGGATAACTTTGTCTTTATCTTCTTTATCAATGCGCATTTTATTCAGTATATTTTTAGCATTAAATATACTTATAGCACTTGCGGGTGCCAAAGTTCTAGTATTACGCAATCGTTTTCCCGACATCCTGTCGTTATTATGAAAATAGGGTTTATGTTTGTATATAATCAATTGAATATAAAGACAAGATTAAACTTTGAACCATATCATAGGTATAGAATGTCTCTTAGGTTTTGTCCGGTTTGTTCAAATATGATGACACTCCGCGAGGGCGAAGAAGGGGTTCTTCAAGAATTCTGCAGGAGATGTGGTCATACACAAACTCTAATCCGCGATGGGGATGAAGATATCATAGTATATGAACGCACTTTAGTTGGAAAGGTTGTAGAACCAAGGGTCAATAAAGTTCTATTCTCAGATCCTGCTGTTCCTACGACTGATGAGGTTTTGTGTCCAAACGAGGAATGTCCTAGTAAGAAAGAAGGTGTTCCAAAAAAGGTAAAATATATTGTTCTGAATAAAGATTCCCTTGAAATTCTTTATCATTGCGATGTGTGTAAAAAGACCTGGAAGATGGCAAATTGATTTTAAAAACAAGTTTCTTGTTATTTTCACATTACCAGATTAGTATGGATACTACGTATGACGACGAAGAACGCAAAGAGCCTGAAAGCGATGATGATCGCAAAGAGGATGGGGATGTGATTGACGATGATGATGTTGGCGATGGAGATGAGGATGGAGATGGAGATGGAGATGAGGATGGAGATGGAGATGAGGATGGAGATGGAGATGGAGATGAGGATGGGGATGGAGATGAGGATGGAGATGGAGATGGAGATGAGGATGGGGATGAGGATGGGGATGGAGAGGATAAGAAGGATGATGTAGAGGATACTCCTGTTGTGTCGGGGGGTGTTGAAGGTGATGATGACGAAGACGAAACAGAACTTATGGATGATGATTATATTCAAAGAGTTCATCCAGAGGCGATTTTACCAGATTCAAGAGAACTTCGTAAAATCCTTTCTGACAAAGATACGATTCGCAAATCCCGTCCAATTTTAAGCAAATATGAAGCAACTTCTATCGTAGGGATGCGCGCCCAACAGATAGTAAAAGGAAGTGCCCCATTCTTGGATACTGATGAAAAGGATCCTATTGAAATCGCGATTCAAGAACTTAAGGCAAAGTTGATCCCAGTTATTATTCGAAGAATTATGCCCGATAATCAAAGTGAATATTGGAGACTTTCGGAGTTAACATATTATGATTAAGTTTACTCTTTCCATCTATTCCCACATACAAGACAACAAATAAATGTAGTCATAGGTTCGTCAGCAGAACGTGTTTGAACCTCAGTATAAACACATTTTCTATTCCCACATTTCCTACACTTAAACATATCAGTTGCAGCCTCACTCGTGCTTTCAAGAGTCGCAATCTGTTTCATAATTCTATCTTCTTCCATTTCACGCCATTTTTCAGGCCAAAGTTTGGTAGGATCCATAATGGCAACATCTTCACAAGAAATCACCTTACTTTTTACAAGTTCAAGGAGACGGGGGTTGCCAATAGAATGTTTATGTTCTTTGGGAGATAAGTTACGGAAGACTTTTTCAAATACTGTAGTATAAATTTCTCTCACAACACGATCTTTCCAGTTTCTTCCTGTAACACCATGATTTGTAATTTGCCTGATTGTTTGTCGCAAAATCCCCCTTTCAATATCACGTGTCATTTCACAACTTCCAACCAACTCTAGAAGAAGAACGCGTGCTCTATTTCTAGTATACGCACAAGACATTGGAGGAGGCATAGTCGCATCATCAGTAATTCCTTCACGATCAAATAAATCATTCAAATCCATAGAATCATCACGGTCATTGTTATGGCGAACCATAAACTCACGGGTCATCTCTGGCGTTGTATTATTTACAGTCGCTAACAATACGTCACCGCGGATATCTTTCAAGAACTTATCGGATGTTTCACCTGTAATATCCACTAATGTTTCGATAACATTAGTATTTGGATCTTTACGATTTTTATAACCAAGAACTACAATATTTTTTCCTTTATAAAGAACGACCGGACCCTTCTTTCGTCGTTTCCATAGAGTTTTCCAAAACTCTGGAGTCTCTGGAATATCATAAATCGTATCCCGAGAACCCTCTGCTATAATTTCACCGTCATGAGAATACATATTCCATTGCCAGTGAATTGAACTTGAAGCCATATTATTTGTTATATGATATTACAAAGATGTCTAAAGTTATATCAATTACGGATGTTCCAAATGTAACCAACGCGGTATATGGTATTGAAACGCGGTCATTTTGTGCAGATGGTATTATAACACTTACAAGGAGAAAACCTGGTATTAAAAAATGTGAACCGACCAAATTCTTACAAATTCAATATGATAAATCATATAAAGAAACAGAATACAGAATCATTGATTCTCTTTCTAAAGAGCCACTTGTTTCAAAATTCTGGAATCTTGAAGATGGAAAAGAACTTCATCATTATATTTCACCTCGTAAAATGGAAGGAATTTACGAAATTAGAGATAAAAACTACTATAAAGTTAGATGAATCTTACGTCGCCACTTGCGATATTCAGTTTAGGAATGCTTATTGTTCTTGTAACTTTCTTGGTTTTATATGTAATAAATGCGAATATTATTTATAACAAATATACCGGCAATTTATCTCAATCGGCAACATATGAGTTTCGGAACAAAATAAAACAACCTTTTTATGAACAGGATACATGATTCAACAAGTCATACTCATTTGTATGGTTTTTTTAGTTCTGTATCAAATTGGGGTGATACGTTTTGACCCTTTAACATCCTTCTTAACACAATCTGGTTATGAAAGTGATGATGATGCAGAATATTATAAAAAACCAAAGCGAAGACGAAAAAAACGCAGAAAACAAACGTATGACCAAGACATGACGCCTCTTAGCGAGATTTTACAAAAAAGATATGTAGACCGTGAAGAAGATTCGGCACAAGATCCTGAAGATATCCAGGCACAAATAATGAGTGAATTGAATAAACACGATGGCTTAATACTAACACCAGCACCAATATAGATGTTTGGAGGTTCAAAGCATAGTAAACACTCTAAAGAAAAAACGATTCTATCAGGGATTCGTAAGGTGATACAATTTCCGAAAAAAATCCAGAACCTGGATATTCTTCGGAAGAAATCTTGTCTAATCGCCCCTCGTTTTGGAGGAAAGGCTGTTTATTTATGGACAAAGGGGAAAACGCGAGTATGGGTTGATAGAAATACGGTATATATGTATCAAGGAACTCTCCCAAATTATACTTCGGAGGGACTTTTAGCATGTGCTGAATTGTTTAAAAATAATACAAATGAATGGGTTGTTGCATTTGAAGATATACTCTTTTATAACGGAGAATCTCTTCTTGAGTCTACCAGTTTCTCAAAACGTCAAAAAATATTACACAGTCTTGTAAAAGACCTTCGTGCTGGTGCGGATTTAGGAAAAGATCCGGGTGTGTTCTCAGTGAAGCCTTGGGTTCAAAGTAAAGACTTTCCGGATTTCATAAAAACAACAGAATGGAATAAACAGCCTGAATGGGTCATTGTATGGGCGGAAGACCATTCTACCGGTCGTAAAGGGTATTGGTTCTGTAAAATAGAACAAATCTCTTCTGGAGATATATTTGTCCTTACGAAGAGTGACGATACTGATCCTGACCAATATGACCTATCAAAAGATGACGGAACATTTGTTAGTCGTGCGTGCGTTCGTAGTATTAGACTATCAAAATGGTTAGCAAGTCTTTCAAATGGCACAAGGGTTCGTTGTAGAAATCTAAAGGGATTTGAATCACCCGAGCCTTACGAAACTGCATAAATAAATAATCTAAATGAATAACAAAATATTATTTGTTTTCTAATAAAACTATAGAATATGGCTCTTCACGTTGATCCATTATCAGGAGTTATCAATACGTCTTCTGGAGCACCCCTCGCGGCCAGAAGCGCCGCCTTTCTTGGATGCGAAACGGGAAATTCGCACACTGTGGCAACTAAGGTTATGACAGGACGAAAACGCAAACAGACTAAGGGCAGAAAGAGACCCAAGAATGCTAAAAAGGGAAAGAGTATGAAAAACAAAAAGAGGACTATGAACCGAAGACGAAAGAACAAAATGACACGAAAAAACAGGCGCGTTCAAAAGGGAAATGGTATCGGTCCTACACCTGATTTTAAGGCGAGTGCAAACGTTGTTGGAGGTAGAAATGCTGGACGCGTAGATGTTCGCGCCACAAACACTGCTGAAGTATAAATTAATCAATAAAATCACACAATACTACCTTATTTTCAGCCTCTTTTTTCTTACTAGGTTTTTTGGAAGCAACAAACTTGTTATGAACCCATTCGCCATTCATAATGGTGTATTTGTTCTTATTATAAAATGTAATACGTTTTTTGGATTGACGAACCAGACTGGGATGAGTGTCTATGATGTCAACTACTAATGGAGTAGCAACGCGGTCTTCCGCCTTTTTTCTCAAGATTCTTCCTACAGATTGAATAATGTCTGATTTTGGACTTGCTAATATAAGAGTATTCAACTCTGGAACATTCATTCCTTCAGATGCCATTGCATACGTTCCTAATACAAGAGGTTTTTTTGCAGATTCTATGAGTGCATCTTCTTTCATACCACCCACATAATATCCTGCACTTTCTGGAAACATTCTCTCATATTCATCGTGTAGCCATTTGAGTTGATTACGACGGTCTGTAAGAATTAGAACTCTTCGTTTTTGCTCAACAATTAGAGTTTTTACAATTTTGAGTATCAAACAATTTCTAGAATAATTTTCACATACACGAGTTATTAGTTTAGGAGAATTAACGTGTTCTGTTACAGTTAATGGTTCCGTCATATACTCTTCAACCTCCTCTGCACTCCCTGTCGCCTTGTGCGTTAATCTCCACACATGGAGAGTTTCTTTTCCACGATCTGTAATTTTCGCAAGATAATCCCCCAGATACCATTGAAATACACACGTAAGACGATCTTTTCGCTCAGGAGTTGCAGATAAACCAAGCATCCTCCAACAACCTAGAAACCCGAGAACTCTACTAAACACTTCAGCCCCAAGATGATGACATTCATCGAAGATTACCATTCCAAATGAATCAAACATTTTAGGTTCATATGTTTTCTTAACGAGACTTTGGAGCATACCGATTACAATATCTTTCCCTTCTGTATCGCAAACAGAACCTTGTATCTTACCAATTTTAGCATCCGGAAGAAATCTCCGTATCTCTTCTTGGAACTGATTCATAAGAAACTCCTTGTGTACGACAATCAATGTCTTTTTACCCACGAGAGAAGCACACCACAAAGACATAACCGTCTTTCCATAACCACACGGAACTGTCAAGATTCTCCCTTCAGGACGTTTTGAAGGGATTACGGTTGTCTCCCAATCTTTTACAATACCCTGTTGTCGCGGACGAAGGCTTCCACGAAACGTTAACCCTTTCTCACAAGATTCTCCTTCCCCAATACGATACGAATCTGGTTCCCCAAATTTAGAATATCCCCATTCTCTTGGAACCCACAAACGCAGAGGACTCTCCATATATACAAAGAATCTCTCTGGTTTCACTGGAGTGTTTGGTGTTACAAAAGGACGGACAGTTAATGATTTTTTAATATTATGAAGTTCTTTATTACTGAGTTCGGTTTTCAAAATTCCATATCCATGTCTATTAATAACTTTTGAAGGTGGAGTTGAACTCATATGATTTGTATTGATATAAGTTTAGATGGGAAACGATTCAATTATTCTTTCTATATTTGTCGCTATCACAGGTTCTCTGATATTGCCTCTTATCCCAGATGAATATTTGAGAAACGTAGATACGGTGGTTGGGAGAACTATTTTATTGTCATCACCACTTATTATGGCATATATGAATGATATTCCAGTTGGTGTCATAACAGGTGTTGTGGCTGCAATGACTATTGATCGTAGTCATGACCGCATAAACGTGGTCCCGAAAGGTCCAAGTGTGGTAAAAGACCTTTCCCCAGATTATACTTCATATCACGACGGCGAGGTCGTAATTCTTGAAAATCATCAAAAAGGTTCTCATTAATTGTAGTTATGCCCCGCAAACAAGAATCTATTCTCCCAATGGTCATTGGGGTCTCCGCGATTGTAGCCATTACTGTTGTGATAGTTGTTGCCATGATCCAGAAACCAGCCGATGTCAAAGAACCTCTCCCTAAGTCTCCCAGCGAAGAAGCACAGCCTTCACAGCCTTCTGTGATTGTTATCAATAAGGACGAAGCCCCAACGAATAATCCGTTTATTTATGAAAATGAAAGAAACCTTCAAAACCCACCTGCTAAACCCTTTTATCATCCAACACGTGGTAAGCCAAACTCATATCAACAATACGGAGTTCTAATAGGCGAAGAACGAAGACATCGTGGAGAACAAACTATACTTCCGCTTATTGGACGACAGACATACCCTGGTTCATCAAGATATCATTATTACACTAGCACAAATGGATATCATCCTATGAAACTACCAGTTGTTCATAAAAATAGAACCTGTAATGATACAACTGGGTGTGAAGAAATATTCAGTGGAAATCTTGTAAGCATTAAAGGATATGATTATGATTTTAAAGCAGACGTGTATCCTTCACCCGATCTTCAATACATATTGTAAATCTCTCCTTGATTAGATGTCCCGCACACTCATTATTCACAGAAGGGATCTTAAAAATCACCCCTTTGTATACAAAGATTCATACCGCCCACCAGACGACGATCGTCTCATTGACGTGTATGGGAACCCGGCAACACCTGTCTCGGCACCAGTTGATTTTCCAACAATATTGAATGTCGGGGAAAATATTGTATGGGCCGGGAAAAAGTATCAAATCACGGACATAAGCATAGATAGAACAATCGCTGCATTTAATCTTCCTGATGATACCCCCGATGTTCGGTTGGATTCAAATAAACAATACAAACCAGTATATCCTGTATTTTCTTATAATATATCTGCAAAAGTCGTTGGAAAGAGCCTATCTAGCGTTCCTTCTGTTGCCTTAAAGAATCTTCAAATGATTATCCCGGTATATTCGGAATCATCTAGGAGTAGACTTGGAGACGCCAACCCGGCAGTTACATTAACGAAAAAACCTACAAAGGAAACAATGAGTCAGTTCTCTAAATTTGCAACAACGGGGGAGAGAATCTTTTATGCGGTAGTTGCGAATGATACAATTCAGGTTGTTCCAAAGACTCTTTGTATTGTTCCCGATACTATCGCGAGTCAAATAAAATCTCTACCACTCAAGACTAAATGCCCCCAAGACTCCTCAAAAATGACAACTGCTACATTCTGTAGAGCACAAAATACTACAGAAGTTCAAGGATATACCCAAGGTAAGATGTTTTACAGAAAAGATGCTGCAGATACATATACCTCGTCAAGACTATTTACAATCCGAGCAATATCATATACACCGGATCCCAAACTACCTGTTTCTGTTGAAAGACCCGATGATGGTATTCCTGTTCAAGTTGAAGCAGAAATGGCGGATGGAACGACACAGAATGTTACAATACCTATTCCTGTGAAAGATGATACGAGCACTATACTTGAAAAAGGAACGGTTCTTGTAGCAACGTTGATACTCGCAGTTATATTATTCATTACAGTAAGTGGAAAGCGTTCTTTGGTTATGAACACCGTTCTTATTTTTGCTGGAATCGCTGGGTTTGTTGGGTGGGGTATTTCAGGGTCTTTGTATAAAGATGATACACAGGTTTCTAAAGATGTTCTCCGTGTTGGGTCTCCTATAGTTCTTGGGATTGGTCTTATTCTATCTATCATTGTTGCGTTAGTTAGTCGTATAGATTCCTTTTTATGGGTGTCTCCTTATGTCTTAATTCTTCTCCTAGTTGGTATTTTTGGATTTATAGCAAATATCACGATTTCTACAGAATCTTCGGGTGGTAAATACCAGTCTCTTGGATATACATTGTCTCTTCTTCCAAAACTTGCTGTATTATCAATACTGTTTATGACAAACCCAATGAACAATACACTTGCGATGTCAAATATGATTGGCTACATGGATCGGACAACCTCTCTTTCTAGAAATTCAATGGAGACTGGAGATTTATCACGTGGTATTGGTGAGTTGTATAATTCTTCTGTAATAAATCCCCCTATGATAACCGATACAGACGTTGCTAAAACATTACGTCATGTAGTATCTAAAAATATTAAGATCAAGCGTGAACAAGGGGAGGAAAAGACCGCAAATGATGTTGCTGCAAGTATTGTAAATAAGGACGGTGATATAAGAGTATATTTCGAAGCAACAAAACGGGTAGAAGGTCAAGAACAAAGTAAAATTGTTGGAATCAAAACACAACTTGATCGGGATACGGATGAGTTTATTTGTAAAATTCCTAAAAAATTATCTGACGATTATGTCATTAAATCCTCATCAAATCCTTATTCTTATGATGATATTGTAGGTGTTCAAACTATACCTCCATTTGGACCAATTATTATGATTCCTATTCTCTTATTGGTATCTATGTTCTTTATTATTGCCCAACCTCTTCCACAAAAAGATAAAGAAGAGAAAACTATTGGAGAATATGTTCTTGAAATATCCATAACAGTTATTATGTTACTTTCTATCATTTTTGCGTATACACAAAATACCATAAGCGGAGTATTCTCAGGTGTTCTTGTCGTTGCCCTTGTCTTGAATAATCTATTAACCTACTTGTTATAGATGAGAACGTTTTTGTTTGCAGGGCTTGTTATATTAATTGCCATTGTTGGGATCTTGGGTGTAAGCCTAAGAACCCTACAGAAGTATCGTCCATTTGAGGGATTTATGACATATCAAAGACGTTCAAATGATGGTTCGCAAACGGGCTATGTTACATCATCTACAGGCGGGGATGTATTTCGCCCGGATACTATGAATGTCCATCCACAAATCAAAAACGTTCCAAGTTCTGAAGAGTATGTGTTAGGTAAAATTAAAAGATACCAAAAACACGTTCCTCTCAAAGCATCGGGGATTGATTATAAAATCGGAGGAATGAATGATGCGATTCTTGGAAAGTTTACAAAAGGAACCGAACCCGAGATTATTCTAAACCCTGATTCTAATCCTGAGAACCACGAATCCTGTCTTCTTGGAAATGGCTGTGAAGAATATGTATATAATTCGCATTTATATTGCCCTGTTGGAATGGAACGACTACAGACAAAAACACCTGGTAAAAATATAAATGAAAGGAAATATCAAGGTTGTTATCTACTTGGTAAAGATTATCCTGCATTTGCCTGTAGACACGATGACCCTTTGAACAGTTGTGAAGTATTAAAACAAAAAAGAATTCAGCGCGTAGGAAAAGGATTCTATGTGTTTCCACCTAAGTCTGTATTTATGAAGGCGGAACAAGAGGGTGTAAACGTGAATGAATTATGGGAAAGAAAACAACATTTTATTCGCATGATACTCCGTTCTTATGATTTACAAAAAACACATCGAAATATTAATTCTTGGAGTGAAGAATCTCCTGATATTGACAACTCAAAAATAGAAGAATACGCAAATACAATCCTTGACAAAGGATACATTATGGTTCAATATAAAACTACAGAAACACCTATGCGAATAGGAGTTTACGTTCCAAACCAAACGATTCCTGACATTTCAACGCCTTTACGAAGAACAAGTTACGATTTGTCAAGGATAAAATATATCCACGACACAACTAAAGATTTACCAATTGTAATGACGTAATTACTCAGAACCCATCATTCCTTTGAAAGCCTTCATAAACTCCATACCTTGTTTAAGAGCCGGTTGGACGTTATTCATCATTTGAATAAGTTCCTTCTGATTCTGTATCATCGCCCGTGTATCTCCCGTAATGCTATCCATCATTCCCTTATTGTCCTTGTTTTCTTTCATAAAATGCTTCATTCCTTCTTTTGTGTCAACTTGAACCGGTTCGGGTTCCTTCTTTTCTTCTTCGGATTCTTTCTTTTCTTCGGGTTTCTCTTCTTCAGAATCCTTCTTTTCTGCATCACTGTCCGTGAATCCTTCAGGAAGGTATTTCTGGAACATTGTACCACGAATGATTACCCCAATCACGATTACAAGGAGAAGAATTAAAGCAATAACATAAAGATTCTTCATTCTAAAATGACCTACAGAAAGATACGACGAAGTGCGTAGAACAATAATCCCCCAATTACCGCCTTAACGACTATTCCAGCATAACCGAGAGAGTCTCCATTCATCAACGCGGGTATGATTTTACCCATTGTAGAATCAAGACCTCCAGCATTCGCACCAAGAATTAGAATTGCAACGATTAACGGGAGTTTCATTTCTTCCAGGATCATTCCAATATAATCTTTTTCGTCAGAGTCATCTTGATATCTAGGGGACGGGGGAGACTGGGAGACAACAGGGAGACTTTCATCTTCAAAGTGGACTTGTCGCTCAACGAATTGTGGCTCTTGATACTCTGATGGGTGTGCCTGTTCTTCTCTAGGAGGAGACTGGGGAGGAGGAGAACGTCTCTCTGTGGGAGGTGGTTGATAGTCATCATGGGGTTTGGAAGAATGTTCTGTGTCCTGAAGGATTTCCGTAACAAGTTCATCTCCTCTTGAATCACTGGAAGATCCTGACATCATTAATGGCGGTACTGCCCCTCCTCCGTTAGAAGAACCAATGCGAGGTGCTTGATCTTCAGTACGATGGAGATCTTGAGGACCGGAATCTTGTGGTATTAGACGATCTAGAGGCGTCATTTCAGAATCCATCTACAAGTTTTTTGGTTGGTTTCATGTTTATCTAAACGACCCAGGGCACGAGACCATATTTGCTTGGAACTTATAACATTTACCATCATACGAAAATACAGACCCTTCGATGTCCTTTGGGTCAGGGGCTCGTATTACGACACATCGCTGACCTTTACAAGACCCTTGAAACATTGCTGCAAGGCCAAAACCAAGAATTATAAACACAACCGTCCTTACAAGGGGGTCACTTGCATAATCTTCTATCATCTATCAGTTTCTAAGGGAAGAAGTCATCTATGTCCAAATTATGTTCATCTTTGTGAGAATGTCCGTGATTTATTTGAGTTTCCATTCCTTCTCCATTTTGTATTGGTATCTTCTTTTCTTTATCATCACAACCGACTTCTTCATGGGAATATTGATAACAATTAGAAGCACGATCTAAATATGTTACCAGACCAGTATTTTTAGGGGTAGGCCAGCGAACAATAACTTCGGGTCGCGGTTCAATAAGAGCAACAATCAATAATCCAATACAAAAAGAACCCAAAAAAATCATAAGTTCACGAATCGTCGGCGCGTTCATCTATCAAAACACGAACAGGAATATCTTCCTTACAGATGGGAACTATCGTTTGTTCCTCATACATATATATAGGGTCACTCTTGCCAACACTAGGGTCTTTTTGATCCCCTATAATCATTGGTGTTTTCATAATAATATTATCGGTGTCCCCAAAAAATGCTGAAGGTAGCAATATATCTGAATCAATGTAATATGAGTTGAATGAATCCGGGACTTTTTCTATCTCTTGTTTGTGGATTTCTTCAATCTGTTTAAGGGCTGCGTATTCTTCAGACATTTCACGGAAATTCTTTTTATCCTCGTCGTCCAGAGTTTGTGTTGCCAATACACGGTCGCGTATAATCTTCAGATCGCGGCGAAGTTCTCGCATTGATGATTGGATTTCTTTGGTGACGGTTACTTGATCAACATATGGCTCTCTCTGTATAACATATCCAGGGCACATATCTTTTCCATCGCGTTGACCACATTTTATCGTGAGCCTTCCATCGGGATGTCTAGCGAATTTAGCTGGACCCGAACCCGCAAATCTCCCAGTTAGTCCATATGATTTACAAGAAACACACCCGCTTTTTGGTTTTCGTTCTTGTTGTTTTTTTAATTTATACCAAATTCGTATTTTCTCTGAAATCGGTTTCGCAGAAAACTCTCTACGAGTTTCTTGAATACGGCTCATCTATCAAAGTAAAAGGAACTCGTTTTCTTCCATATAATCTCGTTTTTTCATTTGTTCAAGTGATGTTCTCGCCATCATAGTTATTGGGTCAATATGAGTTGGTGGAAGTATAGACCCGATATTTTTAGATGTTCCCTTTATATTTGATTCTTGAGATTTGATTGCTAAATTATATATATTTCTGGCTGCATTGTGCTGTGTTTGTAGTCTTTTTTTCTTTTTTTGAGATCTTGAATATAAAAATCCAAATATTATAAAACCACATAGAATTACAATCGTCCATTCGGGCTGGCTTAAGACTATCATCTATTATAGATGGATGGCGAACTCGCCGTGTCCGTGCCTTTGAATGAATTTATGATTCTAGGATTATCAAGTTTGATATCAGGATTATATACAGCGCAAACTGGGATTGGTATGTATTCTTTGCTAAGTTTATTATCTGTAAGTATCGTGATACTGGGAGGAATATATTCGTTAATGGTTTCAAAGAGTCTTAAAAATATCACAATGAGTCTATTTGGAATATTTTTATTAGGAGTGTCTGCTTTTACAATTGCTACAACAATCGCTTTTTATAAAAATACCAGGAAAGACCTTCAACAAGGATATACGGTTCCAGTATATACAGTTGTTATAATCTTAGGAATCATATTCTTACTGGGGTTTGTTGGAATAATGGCTACATCGTTTGGTGGATTTTTAATGAGTAAAGACATGTATTTGATTTATAACAATATTTTCACAATGTTGATTACGATTGTGATTGTAAACGCAGGTCTTATGGCCGGTTCATAATAGATGTCTACAATCTCTTGGTTGATTCTTATCATTCTAGGGGTTCTATCAGCAACGTTTTCATATACTATGTATCAAGTATCTGAAAGGGTGCTAAGACTTCAATCACATATGAAAAAGACAGGTGATATCGAACCCGCGCCAGTTTTGATTGTATCGGGGTCTGTAGCACTGTTTGGATTGTTCCTTATGATGACCCGTTATTCAAACTCACCGTCTTTTATATTTTACATAGGGGTTTCAATATACATTTCTGCAATGATTTCTGCTTTTCTAGTCGGGAGAGGATTTTCTCGCAAAGGGTTCCCCTCAAAACCTTTAACCTCATTTCAAACTGCTACAGGGGTCATTTCTTGTATATTCCCATTTTTACTTTTTGCCTTTCTTGGAAAAGGTGTGGTGAGTGGGGCAATCTCTGGACCAAGCGATTTTCAAGAAATTATACTGATTTTCTTAATTCTGGCGATTCCATCTGTATCTGGTGTATTTGGTTGCGCATCTTTCGGAAAACTGTCTTTCCAAAATTGAACATAAGTCACAGAATTTTCAAAATACAATACAGTTCAATGGCGACGACAGAAATTGCGAAATCGGTAGAGGGTGTTAAGGATGTAATTTCTATTAAAAAGAGCCTACAAAAGGGTAAAACACCTAGATCACAAAAAACCGCCGAACCCCTCCTTACAGAAGAAGACAATCGTTACGTGGTATTCCCAATAAAACATCAGGACATCTGGGACGCATATAAGAAACAAATGGCGTCGTTTTGGACCGTTGAAGAACTTGATTTTGCGAAAGATTTGGAAGATTGGGGGAAACTAACTGATGATGAAAAGCATTTCATCAAGAATGTTCTTGCTTTCTTCGCAGGTAGTGATGGGATTGTAATGGAGAATCTTGTTGAAAGATTTACAAAAGAAGTCGCTTGGACTGAGGCTAAAATGGCATATGGATTCCAATCTATGATGGAGGGTATTCATTCAGAGGCATATTCTCTTATGATTGATACTTATGTAAAAGATAAAGATGAAAAAGAGCGTCTTCTTCATGCGATTGAGACTATTCCTTGTGTAAATAAAAAGGCTGAATGGGCAAAAAAGTGGATTGGGGATAAAAAATCTTCATTCGCAACACGATTGATAGCCTTTGCGTGTGTAGAAGGTATATTCTTCAGCGGTTCATTCTGTTCTATATTCTGGATTAAACAACGAGGACTTATGCCAGGTCTCACGTCTAGCAATGAGTTTATTGCAAGAGATGAAGGAATGCACACTGATTTTGCGTGTCTGCTTTACAAATATATTAAACATCGTGTTCGTAAAGGACGTGTTGCAGAGATTATTACAGAGGCCGTCAATATTGAAAAGGAGTTTATCTGCGAGTCTTTGCCGTGTCGTCTGCTTGGTATGAACTCAGAAATGATGTCTCAATATATTGAGTTCGTTGCGGATAGATTATGTGTTCAACTTGGGTATTCAAAAATATACAATGTATCTAATCCATTTGATTTTATGGAACGCATTTCTCTAGAGGGTAAGGACAGTTTCTTTGAGAAACGCGTTACAAGTTATTCAAAGGCTGGCGTTGGAAAAAAGACAGAAGATATGACATTTGCGATGGACTCTGATTTCTAAAACCTTATAAATACATAGATGACAGATTGTATTGAATGGTATAGGGAACAGATTGGCACATCTGAGTATGATTTTAAATACAATATTCCCTATTATGCCCCTTCATTTTTGATATGTGTTGTTCAATGTATTCTCATAACTTTGGATAATCAAGGCAAAGACATAGCAACTGAATCTAGACAACAAATGATACAGAAAATTTCTGAACATTCCATTCTTAAAGAATCTCTTTTAACAGAAAAGAGGCTAGAAGAAGGAAAATATGAATATGATTTTCAAGTCTTACGAGAACTAGTTAATGTCATGGAAGAAAAATACAATGTTGATTTTAAACATAAGGATATGTTACCGTTATCGTTTGGTTCTTCAACCGAATCTAAGAACAAAATACTCGCTCTTCTTTGGAATTATTGCCCGATGTTTAACAAGACTAGTGACAGACTTGAACTTCTTGTTCGGGAGAAGGTGAAGCGGTAGACAAAATTCGCTTCATAGGCTCTTCCAACCTAACCACTTTATGAACACGAACCATAGACCCAATTTCTGGATGGAACTGAACAAGCATCATCCCTTTGATTTTAATTCCATAATTCTTTTCAAGAATTTCACGATACAGATTCAACTGGAGTGAATAATTCCAGTATTTTGTAATATGTATATCGTCCAATGGTGCCGGCATCATTTTTCCATATGACTTTGGATAATCTAAATATTCATCTTCGTCAGGAATATACCCCCATTTTATGGCATCAAGGTCTACTTGAAGACCGTTTCTAACACGCTTCCAATCTAGAATCCAATACGAACCATCGCGTTCATCTTTACATACTGCATCAATTGTTCCTGCAATCTTCCATTCTTCATCCCATACAACCCACTCACTCCTATATGGTTTTAGGTGAGAATGTGTTAACCAAAATCCCTTCACTTGTTCAGTCTCAATGACAGCTTCAGGATATCTTAATACGGGTTCATCATCACCAAGTTCTGAATCTTCTCTTGGGTTTCTTCTTACAGTGTTGTCTTTCCAAAGAAATCCAAGGAATGTATCGGGAAATGGATCTATATCTGAGGAAGAATCACATACATACACTTCATTGTCTTTTTTTGAATACATAACCAATCTTTTTTCATCAGCAAACTTCACAATCCTTTTTTCAAATAGTAGTTCTTCGCTAGAATGTCTATCTGAACGAAGTTTAAGATGATATTTACGATTCATAGAACGTTCCATTCTTGCGTGAAGAGAAGTTCCCCGTTTGTTTTCGGTTTCCCAAAATGAGATAATCTCATCTTTTGTTTTTTTTGATAAATTATGCGTACCTTCTTTGTATCTACGACTGTTTACAACCATTGAGGCTGCTTTATTTGGATTAAACTTGTCGTGAAATTTAGAAAGAAATTCAGTCACACTTTTCCACCCTTCGATGCTTCCATTAATACGATACTTGTGAGCCTTTTCTTCAAAAGACACACAGGAATCTCTTTGATGTAAATTAATTTTTGATAAAATATCCCATGATTTACGTACTGGCATCTATCAATATATAACACAATAGAATCATATATTAGTTTATTCAATTATCTTAAGTTCTACAATTTCTGCTGAACCAGTAAACAGACTATACGCAAACCCAATAATTGTTGCTAAAAGAATTGAGATTACCCAGAGAGGGAATAAAGTCTGCGTAGGACCCATTCCAAAAGACCTTAACTGCCCTTTAGAGTTATAGCTCAACGAAGGTCTCATAAACACATATGTTGCTATAAGTATGGCATACAACAAGATTGCCAATAACATCTATCATCATTCATCATAATCAATCCCCTCAATTTGTTCCACACCAGCAAATGCTCCATCAACTGCATCGCGTTCCAAAGCATAATCTTCGGCATCTCCATATTCTGTTGTCCGTCTTTCCGGGGCAACATCAGACATCTCTTGTGTAGCCCTTATACTATTTTGAAGAGTGTAGTATTCTGCATTGAACTTTTTAGGATCTCTTGCCACAACTCCTGCGAGATCTAATCCAAGAGCCCGTTTTGCTCTCACAATATTTCGTTCTTCTTTGTCTTTTAATAGTTCCATTTGGAATATAAAGATTTGACGTTCTTTTTCACGATCGTAATTCAACTCTTCTTGAATCTTAGCATCGTCCAGATCTGTATGTTGATATGCTGTGTTACAAAGATTTGTGAATACATCTTTACCATCGTCATTATGAGAAATAATCCCAAGATAAATTTCTATGATATTTAACATAGTTTTATCTTCAACATCCAAAACCGTATTCAAAATTTTGTATATATATTCGTTTGCAATCGTAGGTGGCGTCGGTTTTATAGAATCCAAAATTGTATGAACCAGTTTTCTCATACTTTGTGCTGTTTCTAAATTTTTAACACCGAGTTCGGTCATTGTATTTACGAGAACTCTTACATAATGAAAATATGTTTCTTTACCTGTTAAAAGTGTATACCGACTACCACCCTTCATCGGGTGTGTCGTTTTTGAATATTCAATGGACATTGGAGGTATTCCTTTAAGAAGACCAGATACAACTTCACGCGCTGTATAAATGGGTATATTCAAAGAACCTGATTGATAGGCTTCATACATTTTAGGATATAAGGATTTTTCACAAGATATAGGCTCACCTACCGAACCATATATTCGTATGAGTTGTTCGGTTGCTAAACCCAATGCTTCATGGAATGCAATAAATCCTGAGCGGAGTGCACCGTGGTTATCCTCTTTATATTGGAGACCTCTTGTGATTCTTTTTAGCAAGTTTTCTTTTTTTATTACACCATATTCTTGATCTTCTATATACTCTTCAATCAATGTAACAAGTTTTTCTTTTTCGGTTTCTTTGAAAGAATATTCTTTGAAATCTGGATATTCATCTGTCTTTAGAATTTCTATTTTTTCTTGAGCCGTAGCAACCGATTCAACCTTCATTGGGGGAACACCAAGTAAATCACGGAATTGAGTGGTAGAAACATTTGATTGTGAATGACCTTCTTTAGATTTTCTCAGGGCATAAAAGATTTCACGAAGACGCTCTGAAGAGGTAGTGTGTATCTTTTCTAGAATATTTTTCACCATTGGCTTTCGTATATTCGTAGGCATTCCCGCGTTATTTGCAATCGATTCACCTTCAGTTGTTTTGAGAATTAAATCAATCTTTGATAATGCCGTTTGCGAGGTTTGGAGTAAGTCTGAAAGGGGATGTGGATTATGAGTAATAGGAAGACTTTCCCATTTTCTTGTTATTTTCAAACCCTTTACGATCATTTCATCGTATTCTGGAACTTCTTCAACTTTGATTGAACGAATAATTACGGATGGCGATATTCTTGATATGATTATTGTTCCTTTTTTGAGTTCATTCTTAAAGGGTTTCCCCGAGTCATTTCCCAATTTCATTTTTGCAAGTGCCGTCTGTATCACACGGAATGTTGATTTACGAGATCCTTTAATTTCTTTCTTGATAGAAGACAAAATTACATTTACTGCAAAATCTATGATTCCCAATGAATCCGCCTCGCGCATAGGAACTCTGTAACTCGGTAATGTCTTACTTGCAGGAGGTGGGGTTTTACCTTCAGTATTTTTCAATAATACAGGCGAATCCGTTCGTGTTGCGATGAGAATAAGATACATGGAAATACCTCTTTGAATAATGAAGGAGTTTGTTGTCTTTTTTGGAATAATAACCTCAAAATCACTACTACATATTTTAATTTCAGAACGACTTAAAGGAACGCCGAAAATTACTTCGGCAAACGCAATCGAAGAAATAAAAACCCGTTTATATAATTCTCTCCCACGCACTTCTTTTAAGAATGACGTATCACCAAATCTTCTGCTTAATAATTCATCATCTTCATCGGTATCTGGCATAATCGCAGCACTCTTATCCCCATCTTTGGGAGTCTCTCCGTAATATGCTCCTAACCCAGCCTGATATAACTCAAGATCTATATCTGTGACAAGTTCGTCTTTCATTCTCGCCCGTCTGTATTCTGATTTTGTGATTCTCCCATCATCCTCCCCATCTTCAGGTATCGGCGTGTTATCATAAGAATAACGCTCCATTGTATCTTTAACACGGTCATGAATGAATAAAATCTCGTCTATGATTGGATTTCTCCCAAGATATCTCAACCTATTATCTGAAAGTTTACTCACAGACTCAAGAAGTGTTTCAAGTGAAGCCTTGATTTTTTCAGGGTTTGTACTTATTTCAGGCTGTCGCATTAATAATTCTTTGTCATCTTTCATTTTTGAAAGTTGCCGATATCTTTTATTGAGATGGAGCGTATGTGTGAAAATTTTAGTAGGCTGTCCTTTTGGCTGAATATCGTTTCCTGCAAATACATCTTCATCGTCTTTAATCGCAACCCATTTTTTAGTATCGCCATTCCAACGGAATGCAGCGGTGCGTAAGTATCTTGTAATCAATGCTACATCCCCTGATTCAACGGGTCTTCCGCCATACATTGTTCGTAGCACAAGTTTATCAAAACGCGAACCTTTTATTTTATGAGAATCGGGAAGTGATGCATTCTGTTTCTCATATGATTCGCGAATCTCTTCTAATAGTTTCTCCTTTGGAACACTAACACCAATATCTGGGGGGTTACATATTTCTGTAGCACCTGGTTCAGCAACCCTTGTTGTAAGGTCAAGTTCGCCCCGAGAGTTCATTTCGCCGATTAACTTACTAACAATTTCACGTTTGCGATCACTGTAATACATTTCACGGTCTGGGTCATCATCTAAATGCTCATCCCATAACGGGATATCACTTCCTTTATTGGCGAGTTCAATATCCTTTCTTGAAGAATAATGCTTCGCAATCTTTGGTAATGAACGAAGTTTGGATTCTAAATCTTGAAGTTCCGTTTTAATCTTTGCCATTTCCTCGCGGATTGTTCGTCGTTCTCCCTCCGATTCTTTAACAATAGATAAAATAACCGATTCCATTTTACTATATTCATCTGCCCCCAACATTCCATAAAGAACACTCCCGTGGTCTCCTACTATCTGTATGATACGATGAAGGGCTTCATATTTATTAATAAGACCAAGTGTTTCTGGATAGATTTTTTGTAGTTTATCTGTGCTGGAATATAGCCCCTTTGGATTTATAAAACGTATCTTACCGTCAGTTGTAGTTAGGGATTTCAAAAACCTTCTTGATATTTCACCTAGGTGGGCACTTATCATTTTTCGTTCATGATGCGTATGTATTCCGTGTTTATCAAAACCATATTTTACCCCAATGATACCAATTTCTTCAAGACCTCCATATACCATTTTCTGTTTCATTAATGTTTCAAGATTAGGGCTGATTGCTGCAAGCGTAGTTGTGTCATCTTTAATAATATCTTCTGGAAGAGAAGACATTTTACGAGGGTCTTTTGTTTCAACAAAATCATCGGGGTTTATAATATTAGGAGAAACCCAGGGAGTTTCTTGGAGACGTAGATATATTGGGGCACTTGGGGGGACATAAGAATGTGATGAAAGAATTAATCCTGAAGACGCTATATATCTATCGGCGAGACGGAACGCAGTAATATTAGGATTTTTCATACATTCATTTGGCTGAGATGGAAGAAGAATTCGTTTTCTCATAAAATCTTCACCGTCTTTGTCATACTTATTCTTACTAAAAGGCATTTTTGGTTCAAATACAAACTCTGCCCGTTTTTTTACCTCTTTTCCCTTTCCCTCTGGAATACGAAGATGAGGATTGGAAACACGATTGTATAAGTGATATTCTAATTTCTTTGTAGGTGTATCGCCGCCGGGAATACTTACAGTATCATCTACAATTCCATATGGCCTAGAGTTATCGACTCTAATAACCCATGGAGGAAGTTCCATTTTAGAACGAACCATAATCGGTATTTCTTGTGGTTTTAATATTCGTGTATCTCCCAGTGTATATGTTGTATCACGAATTAAATCAGATATTACTTTTGGATTTTGGTCTTGTTTTGTGCTAAATGACCTTATTGCTCCTACAATTTGACCCGTTATTCTGGTAATATCACGTGTTCCACCGGCGATTGGTATCTCAATCTTTTCTTCAATAACAGGTGTTCGTGTATATACAACTTCAATCCCATCTTGTTTTTCCATTTTTTCCACAAATTCCTGCTTCTCTTTTGTAAGTTGATACTCGGGACCATCTTCGTCAAAGGTAATGTGTTTAAGGAATCCATATGGTGAATACTCACCAATTCCTTGTTGTAAAGGGATTCTAATAGGGGTTTCTGTCGGATCATCAGTCCGCGTAACAA
>Ga0163109_10000399_pt1 | contig 35141 bp, 30 predicted proteins | sample CRUFie1St13metaG_FD_108704 | JGI IMG/M metagenome (GOLD analysis project Ga0163109, IMG submission 108704) | Marine microbial communities from the Costa Rica Dome - CRUD Field 142mm St13 metaG | ecosystem: Environmental > Aquatic > Marine > Oceanic > Photic zone | place: Costa Rica: the Eastern...
TAAATCCCGAGCTAGGCATAAAACCTGCGGTATCGGGTTATGCCTAGATTAACCTCACCTGTTGCGTACTGGGCACTGGTCGATAACTCTGTTACCCGGTATCGTCACGACATAACACTAAAAAACACGTGGATTTGTTATGATCAGAACAACGCTCGCTCTCTTAGCAACCCTAGGCACTCAATCTGCACTAGCCGCCACCGTGATACACGCAGGATTCCTTTTCGATACCAAGGAGGGTGATCTCCTAGAGAAGCAAACAATAACCATAAAAGGTGGCCGGGTCGTATCGGTTGAAGATGGTTTCCTTACGCCCGAGCAGAGTACTGTGATCGACCTAAGCACTTCCTATGTATCTCCCGGCTTTATGGATATGCACGTTCACCTCGACGGTGAGCTTGATCCGCCCGCGAGTTACTCTGAGGAGTTCTTCATGAACTCGGCTGATATTGCACTGAGGTCAACGGTATTTGCGCGACGGACCTTGGATGCAGGGTTCACCACCGTTCGGGATCTGGGTGCCGGGGACATCCAAGCCATTTTTGCACTGCGTGATGCGATCGCAAAAAACATTGTGCCGGGTCCTCGAATTTTCGCGGCAGGTAAGTCAATGGCGACCACGGGGGGTCATGCGGACCCAACGAACGGTGTGAGATCTAATTTGCGTGGTGATCCTGGACCGAAAGAGGGTGTGATTAACGGACCTGATGATGCCTACAAAGCGGTACGACAGCGATACAAGGACGGGAGTGACGTTGTTAAGTTGACGGTGACTGGGGGGGTCTTGTCGCTTGCCAAGAGTGGTGATAACCCACAGTTCACGGATGAGGAGCTGGAAGCCGTGGTTAAAGCGGCGAAGGACTACGACTTCGTGGTGGCAGTTCACGCCCATGGTGCGCTAGGCATGAAGCGTGCCATTAGAGCCGGTGTCGACTCTGTAGAGCACGGAACGTACATGGACGAGGAAGCCATGCGACTCATGCGGAAAAACGGTACGTGGTATGTTCCCACCATCTCTGCGGGCAAGTGGGTAGGTGACCTGGCGGAGCTCGACAACAAATTGCCGGCGGTGGTGCGTCCAAAGGCCGCGGCGATTGGCCCCCAAATACAAGATACCTTCGGTGCGGCATACAAATCGGGGGTCAAAATTGCGTTTGGCACTGATGCTGGCGTGTCTCCGCACGGAGCCAATGGCAAAGAGTTTCGGTTCATGGTTGAAGCCGGCATGCCCATCATGGAGGCGATACGGTCGGCAACGGTAAGCGCTGCTGATTTACTCAACGTCGAGGATGAGTTGGGGCAGATCGCACCCGGATATCACGCTGACATTATCGCATTCAATGAAAATCCTCTCGATGATGTGCGCGTATTGGAGCGACCCAACTTCATCATGAAAGCGGGCGCCGTATTCCGACATGACGTTGAATGATCGTGCGGTTCGTTAACGCCTTACTACTGTGTCTTTTGCCACTCTGGGTGGCTGCGGAACAGCCCGTGGCGATTGCCCTCCACGGCGGAGCGGGGACGATCGAGCGCGATCGCATGAGTGCGGAGGTCGAAGCTGAATATCGCAGCTTTCTCAATAGGGCGATATCCGAGGGTTATCAGCAGCTCCGAGCCGGTGAAGAGGGCCTGGATGTGGTTGTGGCCATTATCCAGCGCATGGAAGACTCACCCTTATTCAACGCGGGTAAGGGCTCCGTCTACACGTGGGACGGGAAGCACGAGCTCGATGCATCGATTATGCATGGTGCACAGCTGGATGCAGGTGCGGTTGCGGGTGTGACCAATGTTCAGTCCCCGATTGTGCTTGCAAGAGCCGTCATGGAGCAGTCGCCGCACGTCATGCTCGCGTCCAAGGGGGCGGAACAGTTTGCGAGGGAGTTGGGTATTCCTGAGGTGTCGCCAGTGTATTTTGAGACTGAGCGGCGTAAACGTGCTCTTGAGTCCTATAAAGCACGCAAGCAAGCGGGTGGAGAGCCTAACCCCGACTATAAGTTTGGTACCGTGGGAGTAGTGGTGCTCGATTCAAAGGGCAATCTCGCCGCAGGAACCTCTACCGGTGGTATGACCGGTAAGCGTTGGGGAAGAATTGGTGATGCACCAGTGATCGGTGCTGGCACCTATGCGGACAACCGCTCTTGTGCGGTCTCTGCGACGGGCCACGGCGAATATTTCATTCGTCATACCGTGGCGAGAGATATTTGTGCGCGCATGCAGTTTGCTGGACAGAGCCTCCAAGAAGCCGCAAACGCCGTTATTATGGATGAGCTGGTGGTCTCGGGTGGTGATGGCGGCATCGTAGCGGTAAATGTAAGTGGTGAGGTGTCTATGGTCTTCAACACGCCGGGTATGTATCGAGCGAGCGTAAGTGGCTCGGGCGAAAAGCGCATCGGAATCTTTGGTGACGAGCCCTAGACGCGTATAAATGATATCCCATGTCGCTTAAGGCGACACGTGATTAGATAGGCTGATTTCAAACGTGAAAAAGCCACGTAAACTGCATTGCAATTTCATCAAAAAATACTGACTATATATACAGTACTTAATTTTTTTACGGAGAGACTCATGGACCCGAACAAGCAAAAGGCCTTGGATGCCGCACTAGCGCAAATTGAACGTCAGTTCGGAAAGGGTACCGTAATGCGGATGGGTGATCAGGAGCGTGTGGCGATCCCAGCAATATCCACCGGCTCACTCGGTCTAGACATTGCGTTGGGAATAGGCGGATTGCCGCGCGGACGAATCGTAGAGATCTATGGTCCTGAGTCTTCGGGTAAGACAACACTAACGCTACAGGTCATCGCCGAAGCTCAAAAAATGGGCGGTACGGCTGCGTTTGTCGATGCTGAGCATGCGCTGGACCCACAGTATGCTGAGAAATTGGGCGTGCAGATGGATGACTTAATCGTCTCGCAGCCCGATACCGGCGAACAGGCACTCGAAGTGGCAGAAATGCTGGTGAGATCAGGTGCTTTAGACGTGTTGGTTGTCGACTCGGTCGCGGCCTTGACGCCAAAGGCTGAAATCGAGGGTGATATGGGTGATTCGCACGTTGGCCTTCAGGCGCGACTGCTCAGTCAGGCAATGCGTAAGCTGACGGGCGCCATTAAGCAAACTAACTGCCTCGTTATTTTCATCAACCAGATTCGTATGAAGATCGGTGTGATGTTTGGCAGCCCCGAGACCACAACGGGCGGTAATGCGCTCAAGTTTTATTCGTCCGTTCGCCTCGACATTCGTCGCATTGGCGCGATTAAGGAGGGCGACGAGATCGTGGGTAATGAAACCCGGGTTAAGGTGGTGAAGAACAAAGTATCACCGCCATTTAAACAGGCCGAGTTCCAGATCATGTATGGCGCGGGCATCTATCACATGGGTGAGGTACTCGACTGGGGGGTGAAGCTTAATCTTGTAGATAAGTCAGGCGCTTGGTACGCGTACAAGGGTGACAAGATCGGTCAGGGCAAGGCAAATGCTGCGAAGTTCCTCGACGATAACCCTGCGCTCGCAACCGAGATTGAGGATGAGATCCGACGTCAGACCATGAATTTGCCGGCATCAGAACCTGAAGCCGCCTCTGCTCCAGATCTAGCGCCGGTCGAGGAGTCTGTTGAGGGATAAATCGCGGGTGGAGGTAAGTTCCTCGGATGTGCGCCGAGCAGCAATGGATTTGCTGGCTCGGCGTGAACACGCCTCACAGGAAATGATCATCAAACTTAAGCGCCGCTTTCGAAAGCGACTTGAAGGCGATGATCTCTACCATGCTGTAGTGGATGAGTTGATAGCGGATGGATTGCTCAGCGACGAGCGGTATGCGTCCTCCATGGCCCGCCAGCTGGTTAGTCGGGGCTGTGGTCCCAAAAAGCTGTGGTTTGAACTTCGGCAAAAAGGCTGTGACCCCGACAGCGCGGTCGACGCGGCATTTCCCGACGGTATCGACTGGTTGGCACGCGCAGAAGACGCTTACGAGCGCAAGTTTGGCGGAACGCCGTTTCCATCCGATTGGAACAGCAAACAAAAAGACCGGGCAAAACGGGGAAGGTTCATGGTTTCTCGAGGATTCTCACCATCTCACTTCATGCACTTGCTCGAGGCAACCTCTGATGAGGTGGATGAGCAGGACTTATATAAATAGTCGAAGCCCTTCAAAAAAATTAACTCTCCATGCCGCTTTCGAGTACTGCGCCTCGCAATTCGCGGGCCTTTGCCTGAATGATCTCAGAGTTTTCAGGGCCCATCCTTAAGACTTGCTTCTGCAGTGAGCTCAGTGCCTCCAGCTCAGGGTCCATGTAGACCCAGTTGGCCTCGCGTTTCATTAACTCTGCACTCTGGGGTGCTATCGGTGTCGCTAGAATTTCGGTCGTTGCCGCGAGCACTGCGCTACGAATATCAAAATCGCCCACACCCATTCGGGACAGGGCTTCGGTTGCGATTTGCTCGTAATCGTTGAGTAATTCGACAATGGCCAACACATCGATGCCATTGACCCACTGCGCAAAACCGTCGTAACGACCAAAGCCAGACGGATCCATTATCACTCGGAGTCCGTCGTCGCTGATCGGGAAGGGCTTTGAGGGACGACCAACCGGTAGCAGCTTGTAAGGTACTTCACCCCTTCGCAGCGCATCAACAATGGCCACTGCGCGTTCGACTATATAGTCCCCAGCAACGAATTGCGCGAGTGCTTTACCGCCGTTGACGCTTTCGATGGATTCTCGCGCGTAGATATCGGCGGTTTCTTCGGTAACCGTTGGTTCAGGTGGTAGCTCAGATAGGACCTCAGATAGGACCTCTTCTTCAACTACAATGACTTCTTCTTCGATAGGTTCAGGCTCGGGAGCCGGGACCATCTCAATCTCAACAGATTTTATTTCTGCGGTTTGTTCGGTGACTTCCGACTTTCCATAGTCTACGGTCATCAGAATAAATACTAAGGCCGCCAAGATCCCTGCGAATAGGATGGCAAGAATGATTGGATTGGCTTTGTCGTCTGCCGCTTTGTCGGTCATTGATGTTTCCCCAGTCGTGATGAGTGCAAGCCTACCGAAGAAACATTAAACCTGCGACTCTTAGATAAGTTCTGGGGGGCGGTCCGGTTTTGCGTAGGTGAAACGTTGGCCTGTAATCACACTGTGATAAGCATCAAGGCCAACGCCGGCAACAATATCCATGCTCTGAAGGTCCAGCGTTCCGTCGTCTCGCCTCGAGTGATCGGATAAGTGAACCTGCTCGATGGAACCGATGATGAGGTGTGTACCGTTGATAGTCAGTGGCAGGTGCTCCGCCAATGTAAGACCTAACTGCAACGGAGATTCCGCAACAAAAGGTGCTGTGAAATCCTCATGCCAGTATTCGGTGAATCCACAGGCGTCGAACTCAGATTGGTCGCGGTCAAACCTGGCTGATGTGTGATGAGCACGCTGCGCCATATCGCGAGTGACTGCGTTAATCGAGTACGTCTTGGTCGCGAGGATATTTGTAAGCGTATGCCGTTCTGTGCCTTCCGGCGCAGGCCTGATAATCATGCCCATGAGCGCAGGGTCTGCGCCCAAGTGGAAACATGAGTTGATAACACAAAGGTTGGTGGAGCTGTCGTCATTGGCGCTACCTACGAGTACAACAGGTTTGAAGCCCGGAAGGCAGTTAACGAGGGCAACCCGCTGACGCTTATCCAGCGAATGAAGTGCTTGCTTATCGATCACGACCCAGGCTTCGATTTCTCGGGCGACCCGCCATACAGACCGTCGTAACGTCGCTTCGCCCAGAACGCGTAGATCGGGTCCACAATCTGTTTGATGAGCGGCCAGCGTAGCCACGACCATAGCATGCCGTAGCGCGTGTGCTGCCAAGCGGCAACATTCGCATCAGCACCCACCACCCATTTCTCACCGCACTTAAGGTGCAAATTTAGCAGCAAGTCTTCCTTGGATGGCATTCCGGGACTGATTTCGGCTTCATGGATGTCGACCAAGTCCAAACTGTCCCGCTTTAGTTTCGCGAGATGTTTCATTTCTCGCGCGCATAAAGGGCAGGCACCGTCGTAGTAGAGGGTTGCTTTCTTCATTACTCAATCCAGCAAAGTCGTCTAACAATCGTAGAGACTTGGAGCGCAAAAACCGTGATTGCTCAACTAGCGTCCATTTCCGCAAGCATTTTTTTAATGCTTTCCGCTAGTTTCAGCTCATCACCGCGTTTATAACCAACATGGACCTCCCGAACCATACCGTCGGCGTCGACCAAAAAACCTGATGGCATACCATTAACTTCAAATAGTCTTGCAATGTCACCGTCGGTATCAATGACGACTGGATAATCCACCGAATATCGTGATAAAAAATCCCAAGCGTCTTCTTCGACTACGTCTATGCTGACGGCTAGAAATTGTACCGGGCGATCTTTAAATTGATCCTTCAACTGGTTCAAGGCGGGGAGAGACAAGCGACATGGACCACACCATGACGCCCAAAAATCAACATAGGTTATTTGACCGCGAAAATCCGACATCGAAAGCTCGCCGTCTGAATTTTGAATTGCTGGCAGTGTCCATTCAGGCGCCGATTGAGGCGGATCAAGCGTTACTACATTATTCCGATCGCTAGAAAATGCCACTGCGCTCGTAAGTATGCTGGTTATAACCAAAAGCGGTTTCCGCCATTTCATAAGCAATCTCTGGGAGAACGTAGTCATATTACGCTGATTATCGTCAAATTGATCATAAGCGCCAACTTTATGGTCATCCTGCAGTTTGATTGCTGAAGTGTCCATTAGGTTTGCCAACACTCTGAAATTGAGGCATAGACTCCTGATTCGTTTGGTCCAGATTGATCAACCGCGAACGTCCCACACAGATCGTTGTCTTGACCCCCATTGGTATTTGGAGCAGCGCTGGCAACATAAGCGGTCGCACTGCTAGAGACGATCGACACGTTGTAGTAATCACGTGAAGAGGAGTTGTAAGTGCTCAGCCCCAAGGCACTCATGCTCGAGGCATAGCTTCCCTTATCCGCTCGATATTTTTCCTGCTCTATTTGAACAAATATAAGTGCGGTCCTCGCGTCGTCACGCCGCGCTTTTTGGACCTGTGAGTTCCATAGGGGCAAGGCAATACTAGCGAGAGTGGCAACGATGGCCAGTACAATCACCAGTTCTACGAGCGTCATTCCTCTGTTTTTTTTATTGTTCATAATGTCACGCTTCATAAAAAAAAAACCCTGAGGAAATCTAATCACAACAGGGTGTTTCGGTACTAATAATAGCGTCACAATTAACGGTTTCGGCCTAGCCTCTCGTGCGCATCAACCCACTCATTGGTTCGCGAAGCTTTGTCTACTCGCGTTGCTGCTGCCAGCGACAACTCGCCAGCAACTACAAGTCCCGCTGCGATTTCACAAAGCTTGAGCGCGCGGTCCTTGCCAAAGCAGTCCATCATCTCAAGGCACTCGCGCTGCGTTGGCAGATTCGTGCCGCCACCGTAACTTGCCATGATTATTGAGGGTAGGGTGATCGAGAAATAGTGATCACCCTCGCGCGTCATACGTTGATAAACGGTGCATTGGTTGGACTCGCCAATATTCGCTAGATCCTGGCCCGTGGCCGCGTAAAGAGCCGCTAACCCATTGGCTGGGTGACTTGCATTGTTTGAGCTCGAGGTCGTAAGTGCAGACAGGGTTGTGATCTGATACCCGTACTGCATTTGTTCTGGGGTGATGCGGAGGTTATCCATCAGCACTTTTCGAGGAATCGTAACTTCCGCTGTTACGCGTCTGCCACGACCTTTTAGCATATTGACTGCTGATGTCTTTTTCTCGGTATCCCAATTACCTGATAGCATGTAGTTACGAATCGAGCCTGGGTAGTTCTTACGAATCCACTCACAGGCAAAGAATGTCGCTCGGCTGGTCATATTCTGGCCCGCAGCATCACCCGTTGAGTAGTCGAAACGGCACGCAACAAAATTATGCGTGTGGTAGTTCTCGATCTCTAGCAGTTTTCCGACAGATGTTGTGCTCTCTGCCTGTTCTCTGATGGCGTCAACGTTGGCTCGCAGCCACAGCTGGAAGTTTCGCGCCTCACGTGCATCGCTAAAGATGAATAAGGGCGCTCGTTGCATTGATTCAGCAGAGACGGTGGTCTTCACACCTCCAGACTCACGAATCACCTTCATGCCGCGGTTGTAGCTGGCCAACATTGTGCCTTCAACGGTCGCCATAGGAACGAAAAACTCACCTTTGGCATATTCACCGTCAACGAGAAGCGGCCCGGCGATGCCGATCGGGATCTGAGACACACCCCAGATGTTCTCGATGTTTCCCGACATAACGTGGGGGTCATACGAGAACTGCTTGGTATGGCTCAGTTTGGCACCGGTCTGAGCTTCGATAAAGGCTTGGCGTTCTGCAATAATTTCGAGGCTGTAGTCATCCTCGCTCGACCGAGGAATCTTTGCGCGTTTATCGCTCATACTTAAAGAATCCGAGCTTTTGCCGTGTTGTATTGCTCTACCAGGGTCGCTATGTATTCGCCCGCTGTCTCGCGCGCTTTGACTGCACCAATGCCTTGACCAGAGCCCCAAATATCTTTCCACGCTTTCGCATCGGTGTTGCCACCTGATCCAAAGTCCATCTTGGTGGGGTCACTCTCGGGCAGGTTGTCGGGGTCAAGTCCGGCATTTTCAATCGACGGCTTCAAGTAGTTGCCGTGAACGCCTGTAAATAAACTACTATAGACAATGTCGTCAGCCCCACAATCAACGATGGCTTGCTTGTAGCCCTCGTCGGCGTTGGCTTCTTCGGTGGCAATGAAAGCGGAGCCAATGTAGCCCATATCAGCACCCATCGCTTGAGCCGCGAGGACAGAGTCACCCGTCGCCATAGAACCTGACAACAAAAGCGGTCCGTCGAACCACTCGCGGATTTCCTGAATTAGCGCGAATGGCGAGAGCTGTCCTGCGTGACCACCAGCACCAGCGGCGACTGCGATCAGACCATCAGCGCCTTTACTGATGGCACTTTTTGCAAATCGGTTGTTGATGATGTCGTGGAGGACAATGCCACCCCAACTATGGACCTGGTCGTTGACCCATTGCTTCGCACCCAATGAGGTGATGATGATGGGCACCTCGTATTTTTCACACATATCCATGTCGTGCTTGAGTCGCTCGTTTGAGCCATGAACGATTTGGTTTACCGCAAAAGGTGCGGCTTTGTTATCAGGGTTGTTCCTGTCGTGATCTTTCAGCTCAGACGTGATGCGATCGAGCCACTCCTCGAGCACGGGTTCGGGTCTCGCGTTGAGTGCTGGGAACGAACCAATGACACCTGCCTTGCATTGCGCAATGACGAGATCCGGATTGGAAATGATGAAGAGGGGCGAACCAATGACCGGAATCGACAAGTTGTCTTGTAGTATTGATGGTACTGCCATGTGAGTCTCCTAATAGCGTAGGACTGGGTGTCAGATAAAAATTCGGATTTGAACTTACAGTATGTTTTTTTTGCCAGCAAGCAAACACGACATGATTCCGCGTATTCATCGTGGTTTTGCCCGTGCATAATATCGGCAAGGAATCTGTGACAGCCTCGTATGTATCACCAACACTTTGGACTCAACGAAGCGCCGTTCTCGATCGCGGTCAATCCGCGCTATCTATTCATGAGTCAGCGGCACCGCGACGCCCTTGCACACCTTCTTTACGGTGTGAGCGGGGGGGGTGGTTTTATCTTGCTGACTGGTGAGGTTGGTACAGGGAAGACAACGGTTAATCGTTGCTTACTCGAGCAGTTACCTGACACCACTGATTTGGCCATCATTTTGAATCCTGCGCTGAGTGCCGTTGAATTACTCGCCAGTGCCTGTGATGAGTTGGGTATCGACTACCCCAGAGAGGTCCATAGCCTGAAGGCGCTGACCGACGCGCTTCATCGTTACCTGCTTGAGAATTATGACCGCGGGCGTAAGACCGTTCTTATGATCGACGAGGCACAACATCTCGACTTTGATGTTCTCGAGCAGATACGGCTGCTGACGAATCTTGAGACCAACGACGAGAAATTGCTCCAGATTATTCTTATTGGACAGCCCGAGTTGTCGGATAAGCTAGCTCGGCCCGAATTGCGACAGCTCAATCAACGGATAACCGCCCGCTATAACTTGCAGCCATTGAATCTCGATGAGACGAGCGCCTACATCCGACATCGCCTGGAAGTGTCCGGGTTGAAGGGCGATCGACGCTTATTTGATTCGTTGGCAATAAAGCAGATTCACACCCTCACGCGGGGCATTCCGCGCTTGATTAATGTGGTGTGTGATCGAGCCTTGCTAGGCGCCTACGGCCAAAAGCGAGGTAGCGTTAACCGCACCCTGGTGCGCTCGGCTGCAAAAGAGGTGTTTGGCGAGAGCCACATTACGCAGCCATCGTCTAATCGTGTAAGCGGGTGGTGGCTTGCTTCAGTGTTGATTGTCCTAGTTGGTGCAGCGCTTGCCTACATGGGTAAGCTGCCCACCGATGTGCTGAGTGCTCAGGATACTGACAAGCCGATATCGGCAGACACGCCATTGGCAGCAGAGTCAGCAGAGCCTTTTGTACAGCCGGTGATAGCGCCAGCCACTCCCCAATGGGAACTCAGCGAGTCGGATGGGTTGGGGAAACTGTGGTTGGCTGCAACGGACCTGCCAGCCCCCAGTTCTTTGTGTCCACCGCCCGCCATCACGCGCCTTTCCTGTGGTGTTGGCTCTGCAAGAGTTTGGAATGAGTTAGCGTCGCTCAATAGACCGGTCCTGCTCGAAACCGTTACACAGGATAAATTTTTTGCCAGTGTCCTCGTATTTCAGATCGACGGATCTGATGCTGTTGTTTGGTCGGATCAAGGTCTGCAGTGGGTGGCGTTAGCAGAGATTGCCGATGCGTGGACAGGCACGTATCGATTTTTCTGGCAGGCGCCTACGGGCTGGGAGGGCGCGCTGTCTCTCGGTGATTCTGGGGTCGTGGTTACTCAGGTGGCCCAAATGTTTGCCACGCTCGATGGGATGGAGCTAAACGTGGTGACCGAGTTCGGGCCGGCCCTTGAAATGCGCACTCGACTCTTTCAGGCAGCTGAGGGTTTGCCCATTGATGGTGTGATGAATGAGCTGACCTTGCTGAGGCTCAATGATCGTTTGGACATTGGTTTGACAGTGAGTCGTGCCTTAACTCGGGCTCAAAACTGGCAGGACGCGCGCTGATGTCGATGATTCTTGACGCCATTAAGCGCTCTAAGGAAGCGCCTGAGGGGGGAGGGTCTGTCCCATCCCTCGATACCGAGCATTATGTAGCGCCAGATCAGCCAATCTGGAAAAAGGCGGGATTCAAGCTTGTCTCACTGGCCGCTGTTGGCGTGATGGTTGTCGTTTTGGCTGTTCTGTATTCATCTGATCGCGATGGGTCCTACACATTTCTAGCTAACGGTGGTGGTTCAGCACAGCGCGCTGCGGAGGAGAAGACCGATGATGTTGTTGCAGCAACACCCAAGGACATTGTTTCCAATACCCAGTCTCAAACGCCTCTTACATCCTCGGCACCTGTTTCGGGGTCATCGACACAAGATAAAAGCTCAGATCGATCTAGGGGGGATAAGAGAGGCTCGCGACCGATCGTCATTCCGACTGAGACCCAGGCAGCCAGCACTAGCGACGCCAACGCAGAGGCGTTGTCATCGCTTTACGCTGCGATGAACGAGGAGGCTGCGGCTACACGCGACTCACTGACCGCCTCTGAGGCTCAAACAGAGGTTGTTCCTGAAGCGGTAGATCAGGCGACTCAGGTATCGAAATCATCGGATGGCCCTCAAGACGCTACGGCGGTTGATTTCGCGGAGATTCTCGCGCAAGCGCAGAAGGAACTGGGTGTTCAACCGTTAGTGGAGAGCAGTGAGCCACTGTTGGAGACACTGTCGCAGCAAACGAAAGATCAAATACCGTCATTGATTTACAGCGAACATAACTACTCCGCAAACGGGCGTTCGGAGGTGGTGTTGAACGGTCAGTCTCTTACAACGCGGGAGCGGGTGGGTCCGTTCACAGTTGTGGAGGTTCTGCCCGATAGTGTCATCTTGCGATGGCGCGAGACCCAATTCAGGGTCCGCGCACGCAACAGCTGGATCAATATGTAACTTCGTGGGTCTTAAGGAGCAGGGTTCGGGATGGCCTGCTGTATGGCTTCAATGCCCTTTAAAACGTCCTTACTCAGAACGACATCCAGACTGTCAATATTCATTTTGAGCTGTTCCATGGTTGTAGCACCAATGATGTTGGACACGACGAATGGGCGCGTGTTCACGAAGGCCAACGCCATATGAGTCGGGTTGACACCGTGATCGTTCGCTAACTGTAAATAACGCTCGGTCGCCTCCCAGGTTTCTGCGCCTTCGTAGCGCGTAAAGCGCTCAAAGACCACCATCCGTGACCCGTCGGGCTTGGCTCCATTGCGATATTTACCGGTCAGTAAACCCATGCCCAGTGGTGAATAGGCGAGCAAGCCAACATCTTCCCTGTGCGACACCTCCGCCATGGCAATTTCGTAGGTGCGGTTCAAAAGACTATAAGGGTTCTGAATGCTGTCGACGCGCGGAAGTCCCTCGCGATCGGCCAGCTCCAGAAACTTCATGGTGCCCCAGGGCGTCTCATTCGAGAGCCCAATGGCTCGTACTTTTCCTGACTGAACGATGTCTTCCAATGCTTGGAGTGTTTCTTCGATCGGGGTTTCGGGCTGTTCTCTGTGGAAGTATCCGCGCTGACCAAAAAAGTTGGTGTAACGGTCTGGCCAATGCAGCTGATAAAGATCAATGCAGTCGGTCTGTAGTCGGCGCAAAGAGCCGTTGACCGCTTCTATGAGCTGCTCTTTTGTGAACCTTGGGCCACCTCGCAAATAGTGAAATTCCGGATTCGGTCCTGCCGCCTTGGTGGCCAGTACATAGCTATCTCGAAGTCCAGTCTTTTTGAACCACGTTCCTATGTACTCTTCGGTTCGACCCTGAGTCTCAGCGCGTGGCGGAACCGGGTACATCTCTGCGGCATCCAGCATGTTGATGCCTCGTTCAAGCGCGTAGGAAATCTGCTCGTGGGCTTCGGCCTCAGTATTTTGTTGGCCCCAGGTCATGGTGCCGAGGCAAATCTTGGAGACCTCTCGGCCAGCAATCGTTCGTAACGTCATGTTTACAGCTCCAAATAGCGCATCATCGCAGCATAGATATCGCGTTGACGCATGAAAGGACTTAAGACTGATTCGGCCTCAGAGTTAGCAAACAGGGGCACATTGGCGCCTGTGTGTTCTTCTGACCGGATATTGTTTGTAGCGTAGTTAATCCGCATCACACTGCCCTCGGGGGTCGCAATACGAGCCACCTTTCCCGGACTGAACACAGGGATGGGTAAAGAGGTGTACAAGGTGGGATCGGGCACAATCTGGGCAGCTTGAGAGTGGTCAGCTGTGACCATAATAAGTGTATTGGGATTGTCACTCGCATATTCCATGGCAGCAGCGAGCGCTTCTTCTAGCTGTTTGATTTCACCAATTGAACCACAAGCGTCACGTTCATGACTCTTTTTATCGATCGAGGCGGATTCGATAGTCAAGAAGAAGCCCTTGTCGTTATCGCGAGATAAGTGATCGAGGGCATACCGTGTCATCGTTTCCATACTGGGCATCTCTGCGAAGCTCGGGTTAGCTTCACATTCAATGACCTCAGGTTGAGTGATGGAGCCAATCATTTCATGAATGTGGTTCAGCCAGCTGCGCTCAATGGATTCGGCGACTTGACCATTTTTTCCGCGCCATGCCACGGGCATGGTGTCCTCGGAAAATAGACCGATAACGCGGCCCACGTGTTGCTGTTTTAAAGCATCCCGCTGACTCAAGATGGTCACACCGTGTTCCTTCGCCAGCGCGAGTGCCGTTGGATCCGACTCATATTGAGCAACGAAATGCTCCATTCCACCGCCGAGGATGACGTCCACATTCGCAACTGCGAGTTGCTCGGAAATAGAACCCATACCGCCATTTTCTTTGAGGTCCTGGGGACAACCGTCGAACGTCACGCCGTATTTTTCGCCACCGCGAATCGTGACTGGATTCTCGCAAGCACGAATTGTGACGTGAGCAGCAAAGGCTGCGGGTGATGCGTCGGTTACAGACGCAGTGCTGACGATCCCTGTCTTATAGCCAGCCGCCGCCGCCGACTCGAGTACGGTTTTTACAGGCTGGTCGGACGCGTTTTTCCCAATTCGAGCGATCTGTGTAACAGCCCCCGTCGCCAGTGTTGTCGCTGTATTTGCCGAGTCCGCAACGTAAATCGCTGTGCCTTCGCTGTTGACCGTTTCCACCTGCACAGCGCCGCGAAAGGGCATTTGATCGAGTAGTAATTGTCCGGCTTGTCCCTTGAGATAATTCCGGCCCATAGTGACGTGTGTGTCGTCAAATCCATCACCAATGATGAGAATGACAGCTCGTTCGTCCGCGATGACAGGCTGCGTCGCCATGGCAGTTATGACGGCTGCTGCGACTAAGATTTTGCGCATGAGATACCTATTCGTTGTCCAAAGTTATCGTTGTTCTTAGCTGAGAATAAACCCAATGTGGTTGGATAAAAACCCTGACAACCGGGACGGTTTTTCAGACAAGCGGGTCGCGACTCAACCGCCATTGTGACAAACTGCACCACAGAGTTTTTTATCTGGGGTTTTCATTGTGTTGAATTTCGTGAAGGGCGCTCGACTGGCGTCGATGATGGCGCTAGCGCTATTTAGTGCACCAAGTTTCGCGTCAGAAACCGGCCATACTGCCTGGATGTTAACGGCAACCGCGTTGGTCCTTTTCATGACTATTCCGGGCTTGTCATTGTTCTACGCGGGTTTGGTTCGTGCAAAAAACGTCCTCTCTGTCCTTATGCAGTGCTTCGCGATCACTGGCTTTATGTCACTGCTGTGGTTCGTCGCCGGTTATTCGATTGCATTTGGTACTGATGGTGTGGAGCCCGGTCCCTATATGGGTGATATGGGAAACCTCTTTTTAGCGAACGTATCAATCGATAGTGTGCGCAATGGGATACCTGAAACGCTATTTGTTATGTTTCAAATGACCTTTGCGGTTATCACACCCGCGCTCATAGTCGGTGGATTTGCTGAGCGGATGAAGTTCTCGGCGATGTTGCTATTTAGTGCAGCCTGGATGCTATTGATCTACGCCCCTGTCTGTCATTGGGTTTGGGGCGGTGGTTGGCTCGGTTCGATGGGGCTACAGGATTTCGCCGGAGGCACCGTGGTCCATATCACGGCGGGTGTTGCCGCTCTCGTCGCTGCCGTAATGATGGGTTCGCGTAAAGGTTTCGGGTCCACGGCAATGCCTCCGCATAACCTTACGATGACTATCACTGGCGCCGGCATGCTCTGGGTGGGCTGGTTTGGCTTTAATGCCGGTTCGGCACTAGCTGCCGACAATAGCGCGGCGATGGCCATGTTGGTTACGCACTTGAGTGCTGCCTGTGGATCGCTAGCCTGGATGGCCATGGAGTGGATCCGCCACGGCAAACCGTCGGTACTGGGAATTGTCACGGGTATGGTTGCCGGCTTGGGCACAATCACCCCGGCCTCAGGTTCAGTGGGGCCTGCTGCTGCGGTGGTTATTGGCCTCACAGCGGGTATCGTCTGCTATTTCGCAACCATCACCCTAAAGAACACACTCAAGATTGACGACAGCTTGGACGTATTTCCCGTTCACGGCGTCGGCGGCATGCTCGGCACGATTCTGATCGGTGTCTTCGCAGCGCCCTCTCTTGGAATTTTCAGTGGCAATGGTTTTTCAGATGGCGTGTCCTCCATGGGTGGACAGCTTTACATCCAAGTCTTCGGTGTTGCAGTCATCTTCCTGTTTGCTCTGGTAGGTAGCTGGATTTTACTGAAGCTGGTAGATCAACTCATTGGCTTGCGGGTCGATGATGATGAAGAGACTGAGGGCCTCGATCTCGTCCTTCATGATGAGCGTGGATACGATCTGTAAATAACGTCCAGAGGAGTGAGGCTAGTCGGTGTCTTTGGCCAGCCTCACTTTCACCCCTAGTTTCTCAAACGCTGACTTTGACTCTGAAATTTCCCAAATAGTGAGTGGATAGTCCGCTCGCCATTGCGCTGGGAAGTATACTTTCAGTTTATCGCCTTTGGCACGCGCCGCGAAGTCTGGCTGAATGGCCAATGGCTCTGCGTGCTTTAAGATTACCGCCATCCTGAGTAAAACCAGCATTCGCGCGAGCTTTTCGCGTTTTTTGCCGGGTATGTCCTCAAACAAATAGGAGGGCAGCTTTCCGCGATGCCCGCGCAACAATCGACTCATCGTGAGCTGATCGCCCTGCGAGAAGCCGGGCATGTCAGAGTTTTCAATGAGGTAGGCCGAGTGTCTGTTGTAATGCTTCTGGGAAATTGCGACACCGATCTCGTGAAGCCTCGCGGCCCATACTAAAAGCTCAATGTCGTCATCTGACAGTCGCCAGGAGGAAGCCGTTTGTGACGCTAAGTGACGGGCGTAGTTACCCACCGTCTCTGCTGTAGGCTGATCGACTGAATACCGCTGCAGCATTGCCTGAATGGTGCGCTCACGAACGTCCTCGTGCCTTAAGCGTCCCATTAAATCGTAAATCACGCCCTCACGAAGTGCTCCCGAAGAGGTGCGCATGACCTCGACACCCAAGACGTCAAAAATAGCTGTGGTAATTGCTACGCCCGCCGTAATGACGCCACGCCGCCGCTCATTTAGACCCTCCAGATTGATGTCATCGATGGATTCGAACTTCAAAAGTGCTTTACGCAGTTTTTTCAGCGATTTGGGGTCGATGCCCTCAGAGCGCCAACCGGCAGTAGTAATGAGAAGTTCAATGGACTGCAGCGTTCCGGAGGACCCTACGGCCTCGGTCCAGTGGCTGTGTTTGAAATTACGCCGGATATGCGAAATTTCCAGACTTGCCTGATCGTAACCTTCCCAAAAGCTGTCTTTTGACAGCTTGCCATCGGGGAAAAAGGTATCTGAGTAGCTTACGCAGCCCAGCTGCAGGCTCTCCAAACGCTTGGGTTCAAAGCGCTGTCCTAAAATGAACTCAGTACTGCCGCCGCCTATGTCGACCACTAGACGACTTTTTTCATCATCTGACAGCGTATGAGCGACACCGAGATAAACGAGTCTCGCTTCTTCTCGGCCGTAAATAACGTCAATCGGTGTGCCCAAAATCGCCTCGGCAGGCTCAGTAAAGTCCGTGCGATTCCACGCTTGTCGCAGCGCATTTGTACCGACCGCTCTCACTTGCTGCGGCTTAACCGATAACAAAAGCTGTTGAAAGCGTTCCAAGCAGGCCAGGCCGCGCTCAATAGCTGCCGGTGTTAGGTGATGATCTTTAAGACCCTTGCCCAACTGAACCTTTTCCGCCAAGACGTGGAGGGGACGAATCTCACCGTGCTCGAGGCGCGCCACGATTAGATGAAACGAATTACTCCCGATATCGATCGCCGCAAATATGGGCTCTGCCGCTGTATCTTTATCACTTGGGAGCACGGAGAGTTCAAGCTTCACGGTAATAGGCCACTTTGCAGTCTGTCATGACGCGTTGCCCGAAGCATAATTCAATCTCATTGCGGGGTCAGTCTCGCTCGCCGGTTAAGCGATGAAACCGACGCGGTGTACGCCGAGTTATCCGGGTGCAAAGTTCGTAGCCAATCGTGTCACAGTTTCTTGCAACCTCGTCTATGCAAGGCGAGTCTCCCCAAAGCGTCACGGGACTCCCGACATCCAAAGCTGGTAGGTCGGTGATGTCAGCTGTGATCATATCCATGGAGACTCTACCGGCTAAAAGAACAGTGCCTAGCTCTGTACCAATCGGTGTTCCATCGCGTGCAGCACGCGGATAGCCGTCGCCGTAACCTGCTGGGATGGTAGCGATGCGTGAGTGCCTGCGCGCCACCCATCGACCGCCGTAGCCAACACTCTCACCAACCTTAATCCATCGAACACTGGCAATACGAGACTCAAACTGCATTACGGGTTTTAGTGAGTATCCGTCTGGCAAGGCAATCAAGGACCCTCCATACAGGGAATAGCCAAGTCGTATCCAGGTTTCGTTCGGTGCAATTTGCCCTGTTGTTGCAGCTGAATTAGAGAAACTACCGGCAGGCGCTGCGTCGATTATCTGACCCCAACGCAGCAGTTGCCGCTCGGTTAGCGGAGAGTCAGGCGCTTCAGCATCGGCAAAATGGCTCATCAGAACGATGTTGTTAGCGCTGTGGGGAGTGAGGCGAGACCGGGTAGGCGCAATTTCATGTGGCATGAACCCCAGTCGATGCATACCGGTATCGCATTTGAGCCAAACCTGTTCGAACTGAGCACCCGTGTGCTCAAGCCAATCGATTTGATGCTCACCGGATATAGCGGGCCACAATGCAGCCAAGGACATGAGGTGTGCGTCCTCCCGGGAATGGGGTCCTTGTAAGACAAGGATGGGCAATTCGATACCTGCATCGCGAAGTGCTATTGCTTCTTCCGTGATAGCTACTGCAAACGCGTCAACCAGGGGCGATAGAGCCATCGCGCACTGCACTGCGCCATGTCCATAGGCGTCGGCCTTGACGACAGCCATAGTACTTCGCGGTCCAGCAAGGCTTTTTAGCGTCTTGGCGTTTTCGCAAAGTGCCTGCAGATTAATGGCGAATTGTGTCGGTCGACTCATTCGAAATGATCGAAGCGATGCCGGTCAAACAAACACTGGGCTTGCGCCCAAACCGGCCCGGGTCTGCCATCCCCGACAGGCTCGCCATCAATACTTACGACAGGTTCCAGTTCTTTAGTTGAACTGCTTAACCAAACCTCGTCAGCGGCGAGCACTTCATCTTTGCTAATTTGAGTTTCAAGTACGTTGAGTGAACTTTTTGCTCGAAGTATTTGCAGTGCCATGTCACGGGTGACACCGGCTAGCTTGTGTTGGTCCAGGGACGGGGTTTTGACCGCGTTATTATGGACAACAAAGACGTTACAGGCTGCAGCCTCGGTCAGTTGGTTATTTGCATCGAAAAGCAGGATTTCGCCTCCACCATCGTTGACGCCTTCCATCATGTGCAAAACGTTTCCCAGCAGCGATGTACTCTTGATGTGACAGCGCTGCCAACGCAGGTCCTGGCGCGTTGTGACCTTCCAATGTGTCACTTTATCTGGATCACCCGATACAGGAGCGGGAATATCAAATGTGTAGGCGAAGAGGGTGGGCGCAGTATTGGCCGGAAACGCATGATTGCGCTTCATCGTGACACCCCGCGTAATTTGCAGGTAGATGCCGAGGTTCCCGTTTCCATTTCGCTCCATGAGCTCCGTGAAAACATCGGTTAGTTGACCACGACCTCGCGGTGTATTGATTCCAATCTCGTTGAGTCCGTTTTCTAATCGCGCAAAGTGAAGATCAAGGCCAATCAATTTTCCGCCATATGAGGGAATCACCTCATAAATGCCATCTCCGAATAAAAAACCTCGGTCCATCGGCGATATTTTCGCTTCCTCCAAGGGAACGAACTCATCATTTAAAAAAGCGATCGTCATTACCATCGTTTCCTTTGTCTTTCCCGTCTCTTGTCACATTTAGAGAACGCCTTATAGTACTGGAGCAGAGCAGTACATAAAAAGGATAAACAGATATGCCCACTATCACAGATCATGCTATTGCGACCCCGGATAAGCCCGCGTTCATCATGGGGTCAACGGGGGAGAAGGTCACTTTTGGCGAACTGGACGCCATTGCTAATCAAGTGGCTCAGCTATTGCGAGCATCGGGTATTCAGCAGGGGCAGCACATCGCCATGATGATGAAAAACTGCCGCGAGTTTATGGAGATCATGTTCGGCTGCATGCGAGCCGGAGTTGTTTTTACGCCAATTAGCACTCATCTGAAGAAAGATGAGACGGCCTACATTATTAACAACTGCCGCGCGCAGTTATTTATTGCGTCTGCCTCGCTCGCGGATGTTGCCGCAGAAGCGGCAGCGCAAGCCCCGGCATTGGAGCATTGCTTCATCGTTGGTGGGGAAAGGGCAGGATTTGTCGATTGGCATTCGACCTTGGCGGAGCAGCCATCAGAACCCATAGCCGATCAAAGTCTGGGTGTTCCCATGTTGTATTCGTCGGGGACCACTGGGAAACCCAAGGGGGTCTTCCGAGCGCCTGAAAATATCGATTTGGATGCGCCACACCCGCTGAAACTAGCGGGCGCGTACTATGGCTTTAATACTGACACCATTTATCTCTCGCCCGCACCGCTTTATCACGCTGCACCGCTCCACTACAACACGCTGAATCTGATTCAGGGTGGCACCTCGGTCATTATGGAGCGCTTTGATCCCGAGCAGGCGCTAGCGCTGATAGAACGTCACAAGGCAACCCATAGTCAGTGGGTGCCTGTCATGTTCATTCGGATGCTGAAGCTTCCAGAGGCGGTTCGATCGAAATACGACGTCTCGAGTATGCAACGCGCTATTCATGCGGCAGCGCCATGTCCTATCGATATTAAGCGCCAAATGATTGAATGGTGGGGCCCCGTTATTTGCGAGTATTACTCGTCCAGTGAAGGTGTTGGTTTCACGCTCATCGACTCTGAGGATTGGCTAAACCATCCGGGCTCGGTAGGTCGACCACTGACCGGTATTCCCAAAATTCTCGACGATAATCTCCAAGAGTTGCCTGTTGGCGAAGTGGGGCAAATCTATTTTGCCGAGGTCGCGCGCTTCGAATATTTCGACGAGCCGGGGAAGACTGACGAGGCCTTCGACTCCAGAGGTTGGGGAACCGTTGGCGACATGGGTTATTTGGATGAAGAGGGCTATCTATATCTCACCGATAGGAAGAATTTCATGATCATCACGGGCGGAGTCAACGTTTACCCTGCTGAAATCGAGGGATTACTTGTAACGCACCCGAAGGTTGCGGACGTCGCCGTGTTCGGCATACCGAATGAAGAATTCGGTGAGGAAGTGAAGGCCGTTGTTCAGTTGATGGATCACAGCGACGCGTCGACCGAAACTGCAGAGGATTTAACTCTGTGGATGAGGGAACGCCTAGCCTCACTCAAGGTGCCGCGGTCGATTGATTTTATGGAGCAGTTACCGCGAATGGATAACGGAAAGCTCTACAAGCGTCACTTAATGGATGCCTATAAATAAATCCACAAAGTTAAAAAGGGCAGCGATGGCTGCCCTTTTTTATGTCCAAGGTGTTTATGGCCAAGTCGCTAGCGAAGTCCCAGGGTCGCTGCAGCCATAATGGTCAGCGTGGCTATGACCGGGATGACGACCGTGATAACACCGGTGTCTCGATACGCTTCCTTATGCGTCAGCTGCGTGATAGTGAGCATGGTAATGACCGCACCACAGTGTGGTAGTGAATCAAAGCCGCCAGCTGCCACTGTGGCTACTCGGTGAACGACCTCAGGATCCAACCCCATAGCAACATAATCTTGTGCCATAGTTTGCATGAAGATCTGCAGACCACCGGATGCTGATCCTGTGATGGCTGAAATGACGCTGATCGAACCAAAGAGCGATAGCAGTGGGGGTAGACCTGAGTTAAGGACCAGGTCACCAAATTGCTGAAATCCCGCCGTCTGTACCACAACGCCGCCATAACCAATGATCGCCGCGCTGTTGAGCATGGGCATCAGCGAATCGTTAGTGCCATTGCCCAGCGTCGTAAAGCCTGTTTTACGAATATTGCTGAACAGCCCTAGACACAGCACCGTGCCCACGGCCAATGAAATGCTGGGCCACATGATCGGCTGTGATGCGGCGAATTGCATGAGGTCTGCTAACGAACCCGAATCGGGGTTTACGAGGCGGGGCGAGACGATAAGCCCAATCACAACGACCAGTGGGAAAACAGCCGCCTGCCAGGGTGGGAGGTTGGCATCGCTGCTGTCTTGAATCACGTCGCGTGGCCCAGGCACAAAGCCTTCTCCAGCCGCTTTTGCAATCAGACGCTGATGTTCGAGGTACCACAGACCCAAGCCGATCATTACTGCGGCGGCTAGAAGACTTAGCAGTGGTGCCGCAGTCAAGCTGGTGCCCAGAGCAGAGGCCGAGATCGCATTGTGAATCGAAGGGGTTCCCGGTAGCGCAGTGAGCGTGAAGGTTCCAGCCCCTAATGCCAGTGCGGCGCAAAATAATCGCTTGGGAATATCAGCTTCTTTGAGTAACTGTAGACCCAGGGGATAAACGGCGAAGATGACGACAAAGACGACGACACCACCATAGGTTAATGCGGCACAGGCTAGCGTGGTAATGACGAGCGCTCTATCTGCGCCTAGTTTTTTCACTAAGGCCATGGCGATGCTTGCTGCCGCGCCACTATCCCCCATAGCCCTGCCAAATATGGCGCCAGCGGCAAAGAGGAAGAAAAACTTGCCAGCAAAGGTGAAAGCGCCTAAGGGTCCGCCCGCAAAACCTTTAAGTAATGAATCCGCGAGGGGCATGACGTTAGTGACGATGACGAAGAGCGAACTCAGTATTGCCGCGAACATAATGTCCACACCGCGCAGAGCCATCCATATCAGTAAGGCAACGCTGCCTAAAAGTCCCAGATAGCCAAAAATCTCCATACGCATTCCTTATTCTTTCCTGATGAAACTCAAGTGAGTAATCCGATCTGAGCTCGCATTACTTCAGTTTTGGCGTGGGCCAAACGCTAATACCGAAAAGTTGTTTTGGCAGATGAGGCGGTTTAGTCCGTGTATGCAGCGCCCATGGTGGACAAAGGAACCACCATTGCCGCTTTCGCCTCGGCTTCAGGGCTTGATGCTGTTCCGATTAAGGCGCGTTTTCTGATGCCTTGGGTGATCGACGCTAATCGAAAGAAGCAGAAGGCCATATAAAAATTCCAGTCTTCGATGCCGGGCTGTCCTGTACGCTCGCAGTAACGCCGGATGTATGTCTCATCATCTGGGATGTTCAATTCTGCGCGCGAGAGGCCTGCAAGACCGTTAATGCCGGCCTCGCGCGGGAACTGCCACGCCATAAGCTGGTAGGCCAGATCGGCGAGCGGATGGCCTAGAGTCGATAGTTCCCAGTCAAGGATGCCAATGATACGCGGCTCAGTGGGATGAAAAATCATGTTGTCCAATCGATAGTCACCATGCACTAGTGAGACGCGACCATCATCCGCTGGCATATTCCGAGGAAGCCAATTGATAAGCTTTTCCATCTCGGGAATCGTTTCTGTTTCTGCCGCCCGATATTGTTTTGTCCAGCGTGCGATCTGTCGGTCGAAGTAATTACCTGGCTTGCCGTAGTCTCCGAGGCCAACCTGGTCGATGTCCACACTGTGCAGATCTGCCATCACCTGATTCATCTGATTATAGATGGCGCCGCGATCCTCATCAGATACCTCGGGCAAAGCAGGATCCCAAAAAACACGCCCCTCGAGGTATTCCATGATGTAAAACATCGAACCGATGACATTATCGTCATCGCACAGGGCGATTGGGGTCGGCACTGGTACATCAGTTGGAGCCAGAGCAGATAAAACCTTGAACTCTCTGTCAACGGCGTGCGCCGACGCGAGCAGTGTTCCCATGGGCTTACGACGAAGAACATAGCTATTTTCATCTGCCGTTATCTTGAATGTCGGGTTCGACTGCCCACCGGCGAATTTTTCAGCTTTGAGATCGCCCTCGAAGGCGGGTACATGGTCTCGTATCCACTGATCTAGATGCGTTAAATCGAGTGCCTGTGCCATTTTTTGATCTCCGATGTAGCTAAGTGCTTGCCGATTCAGTATTGTTCCTGAGCGCGTTATACACGCTGGTATTGCGACTCGCAAACTAGGGTGCGTAAACGCATGCGACCGCCTCGGCGGCTAATAACGATAAGCACAAGTTGTACGGAGACGAATACGTTATGTCTGTTGTAGCCCAGTTTAAAGAAGCTCTTGAAATGACCACTGCGCCTGGTGGCTTGCTCGAATTAACCACTATCGAGCGCGATGGTGTGCCCGTAAAAGCCTTCGCACAGGCGCCGGGTTCAATGCGGGACCTCTGGGCCTTGTCGACCGGTCACGGTGATGCTGAATACCTGATCTACAACGATGAGCGCTGGACCTACGCGCAAACTGCCAAAATCGTCGCGGAATTTGGTGGCTGGTTAATCGAGCAGGGCGTGGGGCCGGGAGATCATGTGGCGATTGCCATGCGCAACTATCCGGAGTGGATGATGGCGCATTGGGCCGTTAACAGTATTGGGGCTGCAATCGTGGGTATGAATGCCTGGTGGGTGGCGGATGAAATGGATTACGCCCTCAATGATTCGAAGCCAAAAGTATTGATCGCAGACGATCGCCGATTGGAGGCTTTTGCACAAATTCAGGAGAAACATCGCGATATCAAGGTGGTCTCCGTGCGTGAGCCTAACTCGCCTGTAGAGGCTAAAGACTTTCACTCGGCAATGGTCGACGGTGCTCAGCTACCCGCGATTGACATTGATCCCGACAGCGTCGCCTGCATTTTTTACACCTCAGGTACGACCGGCCGGCCTAAAGGTGCGCAGTTAACCAATCGTGGTTGCATTACCAATGTGTTGAACGTCGTGTCAATGGGACGAGCCTTCGTGACCGCATCGGCGCTTGCTAAGTCAGGTGACGATCAGGAGGTCGAAGTGCAATCGCCGCCTGCGGCCACTGGCTTGATTGCAACCCCATTATTCCATGTCACGGCGAATAACTGTGCGCTGCAAGCAGGGACCCTCGCGGGCAATCGATTCGTCCTCATGTATAAGTGGGACACGCTCGAGGCGTTAAGACTCATCGAGGCAGAGGGCGTTAATACCCTGAGCGCCGTACCCATGATGACGCGGGAGCTGTTGACGCATCCCGATTTTAACGATTACGACACCTCCAGCCTCGCAAGCATGGGCGGTGGTGGTGCGGCGGTTCAACCGGATCTTGTGAAAAAGGTAGATGCGGTCACCAAAAAAGCGCGACCTGCGCAGGGCTATGGCATGACCGAAGTTTGCGGGATTATCACCTATATTGCTGGGGACGTATTCGTTGAGCGCCCATCCAGTTGCGGCTACCTGGCCCCCACCTTTGACGGCAAAGTGATTGACGAAAACGGGAAGGAGCTTCCAGTGGGCGAGATGGGAGAAGTTTGTGTCAAAGGCGCGGCCGTCATTAAAGGCTATTTGAACCGCCCCGAGGCCACCGCCGAGACCATTGTTGATGGTTGGTTGCACACCGGTGACATTGGCTACTTTGATGAAGAGGGATTCTTGTACTTGGTGGATCGCGCGAAAGACATGATCCTGAGAGGTGGCGAAAACGTCTATGGTGCCGAAGTCGAATTTGCCGTCTTCGATCATCCGGCGGTCCTCGAGTGCGTCGCATTCGCTGTGCCGGACGAGCGACTCGGCGAGGAAGTGGGTGTGGCAATTCATCTGAAAGACGGCGCCATGTTGGATGCATCGGGTCTTCGCGAGCATTTGTCGACACGCCTCGCGGCGTTCAAGGTGCCCAAGTACATCTGGTTCTTGGCGGAGCCACTTCCACGAAATGCAAACGGTAAGTTCTTGAAGCGGGAGCTTCGTGAAGTGCTCGATCCAGCATCTGCAGACTGAACACCTATGATTTAAATATCACTAGCCCGGAAAGGGGCGCTATCAATACGGAGCATAATCATGAGTCAGTATGAGACGCTTGAGGTAACCCAAGACAGCAGTGTAATGGTCATTGCTCTAAATCGCCCTGAGAAAATGAATACTTTCAATACCGCGCTGCGGCGAGAAATTGCACAGGCGGCCATTGCGGCCAATCTTGATGAAACCGTCAGGGCTGTGGTGCTGACAGGCAATGGGCGGGCCTTTAGCGCAGGCGCAGACCTGTCGGATGGCGACGGGATGGCTAACGGTAAGTCAGTAGAGAGTGATTTGAATTTCGAGTACAAGCCTGGTGTGCTCGCCATTCATAACAGCTCAAAGCCCTGGATAGCGGTGATTAATGGTCCTTGTGCTGGGATTGCCTACTCTTATGCGATGGCCTGTGACCTAGCTTGTATGGGGGAGAGCGCTTATTTATATCAACCCTTCTCGGCAATCGGTTTGGTCCCAGATGGTGGTGCAACATGGTTGATTCCTCGCTTAGTGGGATCAAAGCGCGCGTATGAACTGATGGTGCTCGGCGAAAAGTTGAGCTCGGAGAAAGCCGTGGCGATGGGTATGGTCAACCGCGTGTTCCCCGACGAGTCGCTTCGTGACGACGGAATTGCATATGCCAAAGAGGTGGCTGATAGATCGCCGCTCGCACTGAGTCACACCAAGGCTGCTGTCAGCTTTGGTCAGACGCATACTCTGGATGAGACAATTTCGAAAGAAGCAGAGCTACAAGCCATTTGCATTGACAGTGAAGATGCCAAAAACGCCGTTATTTCTTTTTTCAATAAGCAAAAGCCCGAGTGGAAAGGTCGTTAGGTGAACCCGACGTTTTTTTAGGATGACAACAATGAAAATACCTTGGATTGCTTGCGTTTTGTTATTACTTCTATCGACTCAAGCATGGGCTACGGAGAAGCAGATTTTGTGGGGTGATACTCACCTTCACACAAATTTATCCTTTGATGCATTCACAAATCAAAATTTCTCTGTAGGCCCTGATAGGGCATATCGCTTTGCTCGTGGGCTTCCAGTCGAGCACCCTGGGCACAAAGCTAGGGTGCAGATAGGAACGCCACTGGATTTTTTGGTTATATCCGATCATGCCGAATTCCTAGGAAGTGTTCGTGAACTTTATGAGTTTGGTTTACCAACGGATGGGATGAGTATTTGGCAAAAATTACGAGTGTGGTACGGCCAGTATTTGATCAGAGATGCGATCAGTAAAGGTGAGGGCCGGAATTTCTTCGTAAGTCAGCTGCCAGATCCATACGACACGCCTCAGGAGGCAATTGAGGCCTTTGATGCTGCCACTTCAGTATTTCCTCAAATACCCTCGGTAGAATTTAAGGCTTGGCATGACACTGCCAATGCTGCGGCCGCCAACAACATACCGGGGACCTTTTCCGCGATTTTGGGTTGGGAGTACAGTTTAATTCCTGGTGGTGCAAACTTACACAGAGTGGTCATGACTGACCTCGACAGTGAGGCAGTAAAGGCCTTCCAGCCATTTGGTTTCGATGATAGTCGCTACCCCGAGGATTTATGGCAGTGGCTAGAGACAACAAGTGAGGCAACAGGTGGAAACTTTATTGCTATTCCCCACAACTCGAACATTTCCAAGGGCGCGATGTTCGACACGATCACGATGCGCAACGAGCCCATTGGCGCGGAGTACGCCGAGATAAGGCGCCGCTGGGAACCAATTGTTGAAATAACACAGTATAAAGGAGACTCCGAAACGCATCCCAAACTTTCACCGAATGACGTATTTGCTGATTTTGAAGATTACCCTTATTACATTCAGCGTGATTGGACAGAGTATAAGCCCCAGGTTGGAGATTTTATCCGTTCCGCTCTAATTAGAGGGATGCAGATCGAGCAGGAAATTGGACTAAACCCTTATCAGTTTGGCGTCATCGGATCTACGGATTCTCATACTGGTTTGTCTGCGGCTGAGGAAAATAATTTTCACGGGAAGTTTGCTACCGATTCCCGACCGTCTCTGAAGCGACTGGGGTGGTCGGATAACGCAAATAGCTCGTTTGGCTGGGCGATGGGTGCTCAGGGTCTCGCGGCTGTATGGGCGGAGGAAAATACCCGTGAATCTATCATGCAGGCTATGAAGCGTCGCGAGACCTACGCAACGACAGGTTCGCGCATAGGTCTGCGGTTTTACGGCGGTTATGACCTAGATGCCTCAGCGCTTGAGTCTTCCGCTTTTCCCTATGAAAGCAGTGGTGCCGTGCCGATGGGAGGTGAACTCGATCCAAAAGAGGGCAATGCTCCTGTTTTCCTAGTGCATGCCATGGCCGATCCGAAATCAGGCACCCTGGATCGGATCCAGATTGTGAAAGGCTGGGTTAACGAGGCCGGTGAGGCTAACGAGCAGATCTTCGATGTTGCGTGGTCCTCGCCAGATCGAATGCAAGTAGACGGATCCTTGCGCCCAGTGCCGAATACGGTCGATCTGGAGACAGGTGCCTGGAGCAATGATGCCGGTGCTGCTTCGTTGACAGCCGAGTGGCGCGACCCTGAGTTTGATCCTGCGGTGGCCGCTTTTTATTACGTGCGTGTCCTCGAAGTGCCGACGCCGCGACACTCACTACTCGACAAGCTAGCATTAGGCGGCCACGTAGATACCCGCAGACCTGACACCGTACAGGAGCGTGCCTACTCATCACCTATTTGGTATCGCCCAGGTGAGTGACGGCTAGGTCGCAACTACTACCCGCACACCTTGTAGTTTTGCTTCTGCTCGAGTAACGGCTTCAAGGCTGTCCTTTTGGATCTGCTTGATCATCGCTACTTCGTCATCGCGCACCGAACCGTTGCGGCTACCCAATGCCTCTAGCCGAGTGGCCTCACTGTTGAGTTCCTGACTGATCATGGACGTTGCGGCATCGCGTAATGAGCTTACTCGTTCTGCGGCGCGACTCTCCAGATGAGTTAGCGCTGCCGAAATTTTGGTGCGGAGCTCTCGAACGACACCCGCGCTCTGGGTGATGCTTATCGGTTTTAGTAGCCGTGTAAATGCCTCGCAACCAATCGCCTCGCTCAGATCTCTACCGTCGAGTGTTATCAGGTAGCGAACGGGTTGCTGATTCAGGTAGCGACCAATTTGCAAACGCTTGGGCGCTGTACAGTCCGCATTAAATAGTGCTTCGATGAGTACCGTCCCGGGCTTGATACTCTTCTGCTTGATGAGTGCGACTGCGGCATTACCCAATTCGGAGTTGTAAACAACATCGATAGTCTCTCGAACAAGCGGGTGCTCCCATGTCAGGAAATGGAGATCATCCCGACTGAGGGCAAGTTCTCTTGAGAATGTACAGGTAATGCCATCGTCGTCCAGCAAGGGTAGCTCGCCGGTGACGAGATTTTCAGTTGGCTTCAAGATCAGTGTATCGTCCGCGCCAACTTCAGTGTGGATCCCCAGGCGGTCAAACAGATGGTCAGTGAACTCCTTCAAACTCTCTGTTCGCTCATTCTGCTCAATGGTCGCAATCAGTTGGGCGGCTTTCTCGGGGTCATGAGAAGTGATTTCGAGTAAACGGTCTCGTCCCCGATCCATTTGAGCAGACAGTTGTTCTTTAAGTGCGACTGTCTCTTGCAGCAAGGTGTCAGACAGGCGTCCATACTCCTCAGACTGTAACAGTGCGGCTCCTAACTCTGAGTAGATTAGGTGTCCTATCGAGCAGCTGGATTCGAAGGCGTCTAAGCCTTCATGGAGCCATCTAAACCGTACGTCTTCGACGGAACCTTCCGACACTGGCACATGAATATTCACAACACCCATTTGACCGATTCGATCGAGACGACCAATGCGCTGTTCAAGGAGATCCGGATGCGAGGGTAGGTCATAACAGACGAGGTGCTGTGCGAACTGAAAATTGCGCCCTTCACTGCCAATCTCCGAGCAGATGAGTGCACGCGCACCACTGTCCGCATCCGCAAAGTAAGCGGCGGCGCGATCTCGCTCTATCAGTGACAGGTCCTCATGAAATGACGCGCACCGTATCCCCACTTGAAGGTGAAGGTAATTTTCAAGTGCCATCGCGGTGGACTTGTCACGACAAATCACCAGTACCTTTTCCTGTTTGAGGGACTTTAGGAGATCAGCCAGCCACTTTGGCCGCTCCGAATCGCTCAAGTCAGTGCTGAAGTCTGCGGAAAGCGGGTAGTGATAGAGGCGTCGCTCAGGGAAGCCTTGCACCGACTTTCTAGAATTTCGAAACAAGACCCGCCCCGTGCCGTATTGGTCGACAAGCACCTTTGCGATTTCATCTGTAGGCAATGAGGGGTCAATACCTCCAGGAAGGTCAGAAGTGGCTTCGCCGTTCCGCATTGCCTCAATCAACGCGTGGGTATCTTCGAACCGCTTCTGCTCCTCGATAAATTGCTCAAAACTGTTAAATCGATCTGAATCGAGTAATTTCAGCCGAGAGAAATGGCTATCGATTCCAGATTGCCCAGGCGTTGCTGTCAGCAATAGAAGACCTCGAGCGGTGGCGGCTAGCTCTGTTAACGCTTTATCGGCAACAGTTTTGGCATCGTCACCTAGGTTCAGGTGATGCGCCTCATCAACAATGAGAAAATCCCACTCCGAAGCCAATAGCTGCTCGGTCACGCTCTCATTCTTCTGAATAAACGACCACGGGATGAGAACCAGTTGGTCATTTTCGAAGTCGAACTCCTCCGCCTCAGCGTCGAGTCTTGCTTCATCGTAGATAGCGAACTGCAGGTTGAATTTTCTCAGCATTTCAACAAGCCACTGATGCAGCAGTGGGTCGGGAACTGCGACCAAACAGCGTTGCACCCGACCTCTGAAAATCTGCTGAGTGAGAATCAGGCCTGCTTCAATAGTTTTACCCAAACCTACTTCGTCGGCTAGTAAGACGCGCGGGGCAAATCGATTACCCACTTCGCTGGCAACATAGAGTTGGTGGGACAGGAGAGACGTTCTCGCACCGATGAGTCCACTGCTATCGCTCGAGAGTAAGCGGGCACGTTCCGAGAGCGTTTGATATCGGAGATTGAAGTCACCGACCTTGTCTAACTGGTTGTTCAGCAATCGGTCCTGTGGTGTGTTAACCGATACCTCAGGGGCGATGAATTGCTCGTGTACTGTAAAGGTCTCGCCTGACTCGCGCTCGATTGTTTCGTAGCTTAGTGTTCCAGCGATCTCATCAACCTGGGTGACTTCTAATATGCGACCGTTGATATGTACAAGACGATCACCAACCTTTAACTCGTAACGAGTGAGGGGCGCTCTATCCGCTGCATACGTGCGCTCTTCCTCAGCTGACGGGTACAACAAGGTGACTCTTCTGGGATCGGCCTCAACGCATATGCCAAGCCCAAGTTCTAGATCAGCGTGACTGATCCAGCGCTGTCCAATAGCAAAACTCATGACTGATTAGTAAAGAAACAATCTAGACTGTTCTTGTGAACGGTCGCGAGTAGTTCGTCGGTTGAGACCTCTTTGAGATCCGCAATGGCTTCAGCGATAAAGGGGAGGTAGAAAGGCGCATTCGGCACCCCGCGGTACGGTACGGGCGTCAGATAAGGGGCGTCGGTTTCAAGTAGAATACGATGCATCGGTGTCTTTCGGATGACCTCGCGAACGTTGTCAGCATTTTTGAATGTGGCAATGCCATTAAACCCAAGGTAGAAGCCCTCTTCGAGGCAGAACTCGGCTAGGCCTATGCTACTTGTGAAGCTGTGTATCACACCTTTGGTATAAAGATTCTTCGCTGCATTCCTCAGAACGGCTTTGGTGTCGCTCTCCGCTTCGCGGGTATGAATGACCACCGGCTTCTGGGTCTCAATGGCAACATCAAGCTGTCCTTCAAAGGCCGCGATTTGTGACTTTGGATCTGAGTGCTCGTAGTAGTAATCGAGGCCAATTTCGCCTACTGCCACGACTTTTTTATCGCGCGCACGCTGCCGGAGTTCATCGTTAAATTCGGTGTCCCAGGCTAGGGCCTCATGAGGATGAAGGCCTTGAGTACACCAGACATCGTCATACTGCGAGGCAATTTCCCGTACCACCTGCTGATTGTCGCGCGATACTGCGATGGTGATGACACGATCAACACCGACAGCTCGTGACTTGCTCATCGTAGACTCGAGTTCTGCTCCAGACAGGTAGTCGAGATGGCAATGCGTCTCGATAATTCTGCCATTAAGTTGGGGGATCGGTGGCCGAGCCTTCTTGCTCATATCTGACTCCAGGAAAAACGGCGCGGATTATTGCACAGGTGAGGTGAAAAAGATTGTGCCTTTGGCCTTAACCTCTGTGCACGGTCCGGACACGCAAGCCCCGCACCGCGTCTATCACTTCATTCCAGAACCATTGATGAATAGGCGACCGCGCTGTTCGATCGTGCGCTACGAGCGAGTACTCGATTGTCCGACCGTATTGTTCCGGAATAGGTAATGTCACCAGATCGCGCGTTGCACCGTCATTTCTGGCCATATAAGCGGGGCAGACCAAGGTGTAATTCGTGCTTCTCAGGATTTCAAATGCAGTGAGCAGGTGAGAGGTCTCTACTGTCCCTTTTGCGCTGCCGAGAACCTCTGACGGCGGCAGATCCACATCATCGATCTCTGCCCTGTCGGCGATATACAGGTTGATATGTGGGAAGAGTCGCAAGTTTTCCTCGGTTATGGGTTGTTGCGATAGAGGATGATCGCGGCGCACGAACACCGCGAGTGGGGAACTTGCGAGCTCATGATGTCTGAATTCTGATGGGTAGTTATTTCGGCTTAGCTGGATAGCAAAGTCCAAGCGGCCGTCGGCGAGGAGGTCAAGTTGTTGCTCCGCGCGGGTGATGGTTCTTAATTTTAATTTTGGTGCACGCGTCTCGAGCCGGGCGGTAAGGGAGGGCAGCAGTGTGAAGCCTACATACTCGGAAATCGCGATGACAATCTCGCCTCTAAAGGCCTGTGGGCTGAATTCACCCGCATCAAGCAAACCCTCGATGTCGGACAGTACGTGAATCAATTCGCTGGCTAGCGCCTCCGCACGAGGCGTAGGCTGAATACCACGTTTGCTTCGAGCAAAAAGTGGGTCGTCGAATGTTTCTCGCAGCCGATTCAAGGTCTTGGACATGGCGGGCTGTGTTACGTGCAGTCGGCTTGCGGCCTTTGACACACTGCGCTCTTCGATAAGTACATGGAGCGCAACAAGTAGGTTCAGATCGGCTTTTGCGAGCTTGTTAATGTCCATACTCATAACCATAAGGAATGTATTTCATGATAATAATAAATTTGAATTAATTTGCACTATTTTTATATCCTAATTGCATCGTATGTAGTTATGCGATCCGCTCAGGATTTTTTGCCCGCACACTTGCGGGCTTTTTTTACCTGTGATGTTTTGCGCTATATTGTCTTTATGCGTAAATTCAGCACCCTCACCGTGTTCACCATTTTCAGCTTCTGCTTCTCTGCAGGGGTTCAAGCGGTATTGGTACCTCAACCGGTAGGCATGTTTGTGTTGCCCATTGAGGGACAAATTCTTGATGACGATGTCGTAGTCGATTCAGACGCGCTACTCGATCACGAACGGCGCGTGCGAGACGTTCTTGCATCACAAACGGATCTGGGAGCGTATCATCCTGCGCTAGCGGAACGCTGGTTGTTACTGGCACACGAGGCGATGCGGTTAGGTCAATCAGAGTCAGCAGCCAACCTCTTTCAACAGGGTCTTCATAATCTGCGGCTAAATTCCGGTTTGACAACCGACTCTCAGATAGACGCGCTCACCGATTGGATAACCGTTCTTCGCCGTATTGGCGACAGTAAGGCCCTTTCTCAGCAGTTATCATATCGATATCGCATTACGGGTTTGGGCGCTGAGGCTTGGACAGATGAAAGTCTGAAGTATGCACTGGAGTACTACGATCATGAGCTATCGGCACTGGCTGTAGCTCAGTGGTACGCCATCGGGCGTGAAGTCTTGAATTTCGCTGAGCACCTTGAAGATGTTGTCCACAGAGCCTGTAGAGGTGGCATAGCTGATGCGAGCGCGTGTTCAGTATTGGTGAAACGACGCTTGCAGCTCCTATATTTGATTTCCTTTACGGTTGAGCCCTATGTAGAGGACCGTCAGGCACTGCCAGTTTATAAACCTCGGGTTTTGCAGGAGCGTTCAGTGACCGATGAGCAGCTTGCAAATATGGAGCGGGGGGCTTTTCTTACTGGGGTGCGGATGATGAAAGAGGCGATAGAGCTTAATCCCGGCAATGACGAACTCGAGTTGGCGCTAGCAGATTGGCGTTGGTTCTACGGCAGAAGCGGTGATGCAGTCAGCACCTATGAGCGCTTGGCGGAGAAAACGCCTGAACTATTTGCGGAGCCAGTGGAATTGCCTAATGGGTTAATTTCCGTGTCCCCACTTCTTGCGAGCGAGGTCGCTCAAGCAACATTCTCGTTTGAGGTAACGACGCGTGGAAGGGTACGAGAAATCAGCGAAATCTCCAGTACGAACGGTGCTCGAGACGCGATAAGAATTAAAAAGGGACTGCGCGAATTGCGGTTCAGACCGGCGATGGATGACTCTGCCGAGCGAGTGAAGGTGACAGTGACAAAAACCTATCGAGAGACGCGCTCTCGCTAGGCGTTTTCGATTACCAGGATGACGCCAGAATGCCTGCTATTTCCTACGCGCCATTCCACAAGTTCCCCTCCATATTCTGATAAGATTGTGTCTGCCACGGTAAAGAAGGGCTCTCGTCGGGGGTCCGATATCATGATGCGTTTGGTTCCACTCTCTATGGCGCGTTCGATCAAAGTGGTAACCGGGTCAACTAGTTCTTCCCAGAAGCAAATATCAGCGGCAACCAACCAGTCGGTAGCGCCCAACAGAGGGGTATCTAGCTGCTCAAATCGTGCGACTACGGGAGTTACCTCAACCTTATTCAGTTCGGCAACTAGCTTAAGGTAGGGCATGACAGAAGCGTCAGCATCAATCGAGGCTACCGCCGATCCAAAGGTTTTAGCGCACCAGATGCCAGCGAGTCCCCAGCCACAACCCGCATCGATCACGGATTGAGGCGCAGTTGCTGTTGTTGATGCGATGTAATCAATAAGAACCTCACTAGAGCTCCACAACTTGGTTCCATGGATACTCGGGTGGTGTCCTTGGCGCTTGATCGCCCGAACACGAGGATGCCGTGCGTAGGGAATCTGTAAGCCCGCAATTGTTTTTAACGAAGGGTAATGGGTGGCCATTAGCTCGCCTATCAGTCGAGCGTTTGGCGTAGATGCTCGATTTTAACCGGTTTTTTTAACGGACTCGGCTTGTAAACCTTTCGGTCCTTCCGTCAACTCGAACTCGACTTCCTCGCCTTCAGCCAGACTTTTGAAGCCGTCTCCTTCAATGGCACGAAAGTGAACAAATATATCCTCGGAGCGATCTGGCATAGTAATGAAGCCAAACCCCTTAGCATTGTTGA
>Ga0163109_10000400_pt1 | contig 35090 bp, 36 predicted proteins | sample CRUFie1St13metaG_FD_108704 | JGI IMG/M metagenome (GOLD analysis project Ga0163109, IMG submission 108704) | Marine microbial communities from the Costa Rica Dome - CRUD Field 142mm St13 metaG | ecosystem: Environmental > Aquatic > Marine > Oceanic > Photic zone | place: Costa Rica: the Eastern...
CTGAAAATACTTCATTAGTATTTGTAGCTTGAGGAATAAAAGTAAATTTTCCTTCGCTATCATCAAAACCAAAGAAACCAATTTTAGCTTCACCACCAGCACCTTCTGTATGCCATCTAAACTCAATACCTCTGTCTTTATTGTCATCACTGCTAGGTGCTGCGTCGCCGCCAAGAGTAAAGACAGGGTCATCGACAGTTACTGTAGTTGAGTTAACTGTTGTAGTCGTACCATTTACAGTTAAATTACCAGTTAAAACTAAATTACCACTAGAATTAATATTCCCAGAAGTGTCAACAGTAAATTTATTACCACCATTATCAATCTCAATACCACCATTAAGATTAGCTAGACCAGTTACAGCTAACGTTGAACTTAATGTTGTTGCTCCTGTCACATCTAATGTTGAGCCTAAGTCTGCTGCGTCATCTACATCTAACGTTGAACTTAGAGTAGTTGCTCCTGTTACGCCTAAAGTTCCTGCTAGTAAAGTATCTCCTGCAACGTCTAATGCACCGTCAAGATCAGAAGCTCCGGTAACATCAAGTGCATCTGTATAGACATGACCCCATCTTGTTAAATCAGCACCAAGATCAGCGCCACCGTCAGAAGAAGGCAGCAAGCTTGCTGTAAATGTTCCTGCACCTGTAAGCGCTAAGGTACCAGCAATAACTGTATTTCCAGTTGCACTTGCAACAGTAAATTTATTTCCTCCGTTGTCAACCTCAATGCCACCGTCAAGATTAGCTAGTCCAGTTACAGCTAATGTTGAGCCTAAAGAAGATGCACCACTTACTCCTAATGTACTGCTTAATGTAGTTGCTCCAGTTACTCCTAATGTTGTTCCAAATGATCCACTACCATCTGATGACAAGTTTCCAGTTGCAGAAGCAATTGTAACTTTTGCATTATCACCGTTTGCATCAGCACCTACTTTAACGTCACTTCTTAAGCTTGATATACCTGAAGCTGTGAGTGTCGTAAGAGTTGTTGCTCCTGTTACACCAAGAGTATTGCTTAGAGTTGTCGCTCCTGTCACAGCTAGTGTTGAACCTAGAGTAGATGCTCCTGTTACACCTAGCGTCTCGGAAATTAAAACTGCATCTAGGTCTGTGTCACCATCAACATCTAAAGTACCAGCAATAACTGTATTGCCACTCCCGTCAGCAACAGTGAACTTGTTTGTGTCGACTGCAATGCCGCCATTAAGATTAGCTAATCCTGCTACAGCTAATGTTGAGCTCAATGTTGTTGCTCCTGTTACACCAAGAGTACTTCCTAAAGTAGCCGCGTCATCTGCATCTAAAGTGCCTGAAATGTCGACATTTGACGTAATATCTGCAGCACCAGTCACAGTCAAAGTTGATCCATCAAAAGTTAAGTTGGCACTATCTTCAACCTCGCCGCTTGCTCCAGCAATCAATACTCTGTTGTCTGTTAAATCTTCAACAATTAAGCTATTTACTGTAGCGCCGCCATCAACGTGAAGAGAACCAGCAACTAATGTGTTGCCTGTAGCGCCGGCGACTGTAAATTTGTCTGTATTGATTTCAAGATTGCCAGATGCTCCAGTTACAACAAACTTGTTTGTATTAATAGTAAGGTTACCAGATGTCGCAATGTGACCAGTTGTATTAGCAACAGTAAATACACCGTCAACGTCTATACCCCCGTCAAGAGAAGCTAGTCCTGATACATTTAATGCGTCACTTAGCGTAGTTGCTCCTGTCACAGCTAATGTACCGCCAATTGTGCTATTTCTAGTTACTGCCAAGTCTCGAGTTGCCTCGAGATCTAAAACAACAAGAGTAGACGCAGAATAACTAGCATGTTCAGGATCAATAGTAGTAGCAGGTGTATCACCGTCTAGTTCTGCACCAGTACTAAAAAGTCTAAACTTAGACACAGATCGATCATTAAATAGACCTACATGTACAACTTCATCTGCAGTACCTGTGCCATTACCATTACCGGTTCCGGTAGCCACAAACTCAGTGCCAACATTGCTGTCATCAGCACCAAGGGCAGTAAAGTCTGTGCCGTTAACTGCTGTTATTCTATATTTTCTGCCTGATACAAACTCGCCTGCTTCTTTTTCATCACCTTTATGACGACCGATAAAACCGATATCATGAGTATCAACTGTACTTCCTGTGCCAAGTGATATTAATCTGTCACTAACTTGAAGATCTGTTGTTGTAACTGTAGTTGTAGCGCCTGCAACAGTTAAGTTACCTGCAACTGTGATATCGTCTGTAACGGTGATGCCGTCGACAAATAAATTTCTCCATCTAAGTGCTGTAGTACCTAAATCGTGCGTACTATCCACTTCTGGTTTAAGTGCTGACATGTTTTTTCCTTTCTTTGGTATGTCTAACTAACCACAAAATTATATGTTTAAATATCCTATTGTAATTAAAATTAAACTATTTATTTTTGCTTGCCCAGAAAAAACTTGGAACTTCACCAAAATATCGATATACTTTTTCTTTGTTTTTTTTAGTATTTACAATTAAATAGCCTTCTGATAATTTTGAAAGTATTAATTCAATATTACAAGGAAAAGGCTTTTCTCCTTCTTTTTTAAGATAAATACATTTTTCTTTTAATGTATTACTTCTTTTCTTGTTGACTTCTTCCAGGTAAGATCTTCCTTTTTCTTCCCAAAAAGACTTCATAGAATCAGATATTGCTTTGTTTTTCATCTGTTTAACTTTCTATTTTAACAAAAGTAATATTATAAATTATCTAAAAAAGTTAAACAGAGGTAAACTAATTAAATGATTAAGGTGTATCTGAAGTTGCGCCTGTAAATACTGTGTGATAAACAATTGGATCTGCTGTTACGTCAACAGGTAATACTTCAAAATGTCGGTCTGAAGACTGGAACGATTCTGAGCCATAGAAAATAATATCTGAGCCACCTAGCGTAACTAGGTCATTTAAGCTAAAGGCAAAAGGTCCAAAATGTGATCTAACTATTGGCGCAGCACTAAATATTACATCGTATACATCGTTTCCGTCTAAGTCTGGAATGGAATTACCACTACCATCAACTCTTAAAGCAGTCTTGAACATTCCACCATGACGACCAAGCTTACTATCAACGTAATCCTTAACTGCCTTTGCAGTTGCCATAGTGTTATGCGATTCCGAAACGCTAGAGATATCAGTATCTATAACTACTTCAGCAGGAGTTGCTTCAGCACCAGAAACATTACCTATCACAGTTAAGTTTGATCGATTTTCTAGCTTAGCTAAAGTTATGCCGCTATCTTTTACATTTAAAGAATCGTCAGCGAACTCAATTGTTGCACCATCAACTTCTGATGTTTTTATATAGTCTTCTTGAATTTGACTGTCTGCAATACCATTGTTTTCTGCTCTTGTACCAACTAATGAAGAAATTAGATACCCAGTTGCATCTGCCAAATTAAATGCAGGCGTCGCATCTGAAGCACCTAATGCTAATTCAACTCCGCCAAAACTTACTGTACTATTTGCTAATTTAGCATTAGCAATTGAACCTCCAAGCATTGTATTTGTAACGCCCCCAGCTTTAACGCGAAGAGTGTCAGAATCAATCTCAATAGAAGAATTATCTACGCTAACTGATAATACCTGGCCTCCTGCAGCTTCAGCAATTGAAAGTCCATCACCTGCCACAGAAGATTTTAATCGAATTCCAGATGAATCTTCAATAGCTGTACTTGCTGCTAGCTGAACTGCAGAGCCTGCAACTTTATCAGCAGTAGTAATTTGGTTTAATTTACTATCAACAATTGAGCCAGCTAGTTGAGCATTAGTTATTGTTCCTGAAAGTGAAGTTGTAGGATAATTTGTTGCGTCTGATAAATCAAAAGCAGGCGTCGCATCTGAAGCACCTAATGCTAATTCAACTCCGCCAAAACTTACTGTACTGTTTGCTAATTTAGCATTAGCAATTGAACCTGCAAGTTGATCATTAGTTATTGTTCCTGAAAGTGAAGTTGTAGGATAGTTTGTCGCATCTGACAAATCAAACGCCGGAGTTTCATCTGAACCACCTAGTGATACTGAAACACCACCAAAACTTACTGAACTGTTTACTAATTTAGCATTAGCAATTGAACCAGCTAACATTGCGTTGCTAATACCTAATTCTTTAACACGAAGAGAGTCTGAATCAATCTCAATAGAAGTGTCATCTACGTCAACTGCAAGAGAAACTGTGCCGCCTAAAGAAACTGCGCCGCCACCTGAAAGTCCATCACCTGCAGTCACTGTAACTTCGCTGTTTGCTAATTTATCATTAGCAATTGAACCGGCGAGCATTACATTACTAACGACGCCTTCTTGGATTGTTGCATCAATTGTTATTCCAGCTGTTCCGTCAAAGTTGGCTGAACCTCCTAAATCACCACCTAAACCAATTGATCTTGCAGTTTCCAAAGCTGCTGCTGTATCTGCATTGCCTTCTAAGTCTGCTACTAATGTAGCTTTTGCATATCCTGCTGCAGCAACATTTACAGTATCACTAGGCTCAGCTTCTAAATCTTTAAATAGTTTAAATTTTCCGCTATCAGTTGCATCTCTAAATAAACCAGCATATTTATCTGTTCCTGACGTGTCATAAAGTCCATAAAAGCCTATGTCAACAGCATCACCAGCATTATTTCCGCTAGCTAGTTTAATAAGAGGATCTTCTACAGTTAATGTTGCAGTATCAATCTGTATAGTATCTCCGCTTACAAGAAGATCACCTGTCACTGTTAAGTCATTTGCAACAGTTAAAGTTCCAGCAGCAGGTCCTACACTAGCTAAACTACTTAATTGTGTAATCGATGCGTGATCATTAATAAAGGTAGCAACCTGAGACATTGTTGCGCTTCTATTTGTTCCGCCTGCATCATCATCAACAATGATCAAATCTGCATCAACAAGTGTATTTGCACCCATTGCTGTTGCACCATCAATATCCAAAGCATCAACAGAAACTTTATTCGCTGTTGTAATTTGTGCTAGCTTTGAGTCAGCAATTGCGGCATCTGCATCAATTTGTGCATTTAATATACCTGATGCTGTAATAGTTAAAGTATCGTCGTTATCTGTGTCTGATGTTGTAATTGCGATACCGCTACCAGCGACAACTGTTAATGTATCAGAAGATGTATCTGCTTCTAATTGTGTTTGGCCTGCTACTGCTATAAACTTGTATGAGTCTGTTGAACCTTCTGCACTAGTTACATTTGCAAAACTTAATCCGCCAGTGCCGTCTGTAATTAAAACTTGATTTGCAGATCCGGCGCTTGTTGGTAAAGTTAAAACATAATCACTAGCTAAAGTCGCAGGTGATCTAAGCGAAACTGAATTGTCTCCTCCTTCTGTACCTTCTTTAAGAACCAAACTGCCTTGATTGCTAATCTCTACACCTGAAAATTCTGCTGTATCTTCTGTGCCTAGGTCAATTGAAGTCCTTACTTGCGATTTTGTACGCCAAGCAAATGTATCATTTCCTGTTGAAACAATAAATTTATCTGCCCCACTTGGCGCGCCTAAATTATTAAATCTTAGTGCATTAGAATCAGCGGCAAGTGCAATTTCTGGGCTATTACCACTAGGATCTGGATCATTAGTTATTGATATACCATTGCCAGCAGATATGCTTGAAATATAAGGGTCATCTGTGTCTGTAGCTAAGTTAATGCTATTAGCTACTATTGAAGCATTTATAGTTTCGTTTTCTGAGCCATCTATAACTGCGCTACCTGAAAGTACTCCGCTTAAGCTTATCGTACGTGGTGTTTCCCAAGCAGAAGCTGTTGAAGCGTTTCCAGTTAACGCTGCAGTAATTGTTCCTGCGGCAAAATCACCGCTTCCGTCACGAACAACAATAGCGTCATTTGTATTTGTTGATGCTACTGAAGCTAACTTTGTTGTCGCAATTGAACCAGCTAGCTGTGCATTGCTTATTGTTCCTGTGAGTGAAGAAGCAGGATAGTCTGTTGCATTTGTTAAATCAAAAGTTGGTTGATTACTTGAAGCTCCAAGAGCTACCGAAACACCGCCAAAACTTACTGAACTGTTTGCTAATTTATCATTAGTAATTGAACCAGCTAGCTGTGTGTTAGTTATTGTTCCTGCAAGTGAAGTTGTAGGATAATTTGTTGCATTTGTTAAATCAAACGCGGGAGTTGCATCTGAAGCACCTAGCGCTACTGAGACTCCACCAAAATTCACTGTGTTGTTTGTTAAAGCAATACTAATCTCGCCAGTATCAACTGTTGTCGTTATTCCTGATCCACCTTCAAAAGTCAGAGTATTGCCTGTGCTAAAAGATACATCATCACCCCCATCAGCTGAAAGTGTAAAATTTGTAGATATTGCCTGATTACTTGCTGCTGTTATTCGACCTTGTTGATCAACAATAAACGTAGGATAGTTATTTACATCTCCATATGTGCCTGGGGTCACAGCAGTATTTGCAATATTTAATGTAACATCGCCTGAAGTTCCGCCGCCACTCAATCCTGTTCCAGCAGTAACAGCAGTAATATCTCCGCCAATACCTAATCCACTAATATAATTTACAATTGCATCTGCAGAAGCAAATCTATCATTAAGTTCTGTATTGCTGCTAATTGCTGTTGCTATTGGATTTTCATCGCCTCCATCGACAGTAACAAATTTATTATCAGCTGCAAAGTTAGCAGGACTTAGTGATGTAGGGTCGCTAACATTGGACACAGCTTGATCTAAACTGTTAATTGCTTCCAAATAAGTATCGTCTGGATCAACTGTTCCATTGCCTGCAAATGCAGTTTTAAGACCAGTTGTTGTATTAAAGCCTAAACTTGTTAAAAAAGCGCTATCTAATCCTACTTGAAGTTGATTATTATCTAATCCAACGTCAGCAATACCTAGGCCTTTTTTGATAAGCAAATCACCATTTGCGTTTTGCAGATTTACAACCTTTAAAGTATCAACAGCTACACTTGCAGCATGAACAGCACTCCATCTTTTTGAAGAAATTCCTAAACTGCCTTGATCGTTGTCTCTAGGTACTAAATTTCGTGTTGCCATATTTATTTAATCCTAACTAATTAATTCTTTTCTTTATTAAATATCTTTAATCTCATGTAATATCTATTTATAAACAATTTAATTTATCTATTATTTATAGAAGCTAAACGATTAGTAATCTTTTGGTTGAATATCGTAATTTCCATTGTCTGGATCTACAAATTCCCAATAAGTGTCTTCTGCATCTGTTCTTGTTGTATAAGTGTACGCATTAATATTTTGTATTACAGCAACGATATCTTCTAACGTTGTATTATTACTTGCTAAGTTTACATCAGAAGCGCTTAAGTTTATTGCAAATAAACCAGTATCTAAAGTTCCATCAATTATTCCATGAGGAAAAATATTGTTACTATCATTAGGATCAATAGCCCATAACGAAGCTGTATCGGCAACAAATCCGTTTGGTTCAGCAATTACTAATTGGTTATTTTCGTCAAATTTAAGTATTTTACCTTCAGCAACGCCTGTTGTGTCAACATCAGAAAGATCATTAATTTCAATGGCAGAAATTTTAGATGTTGTCCATTCTGTTGTAGCGGCAGTGTTATCATTAGACGTCAAATCTAAATTGTTTTGCGCATCTTTTGGTGACGCAATTTCAAGTACTGAGTATGCAAAATTAGCATCACCTAAGTCTGAAGTTGTAGAGTTTATGTTTCCTGAATTTGTTCCTAACTTAAATACATCATCTGCTTCATCCCAAAAAATCAAAGCAGGATCTAAACTTCCTCTATCGAAAAAGAAACCTATATCTCTTGTTGAAGGATTTGCTACAGGATTATTAACAGGATCGTTTCCAATTATCCCGTTATTTAAACTAATTACAGAGTCAGTTACATCTAAATTAGTAGTGACAATAGAAGTAGCATCTCCATTTATTGTTAAGTCACCTGAAACTGTGAGGTCGCCGTCAATTGTAACATCATCAGGCAATCCAATTGTCAAAGTTGAACCTGCAGTTTCTCCATCTGCATCTATTGTATTGCTTACTTCAATTTGATTGTCTACACCTGCAATTGTAAAATTCTCACCAAAATTAAGACGATCTGTGTTTCCTCCCGCAGTGATATCGATAAAAGAATTTGTTATCATCTCATTTGAAATACTGCCTGAAGTGATTGTAGCTACACCTGTATTACTAATTGTTATATCACCAGAGATAGATACATTTTTCCATTTATCATCTGCTTCGCCGCCGTCATTGTCATAAACTAATATTTGAGCGTTTTGTATGCTTGTTATTGAAACATCACTTAAGTTATCAATTACTGCGCTTGTTGATAAAAAGTCGTTACTATCTGAAAGGGCTGCGCTACCAAGCCCAAGTGTGCTTCTCACAGCTCCAGCATCAACATCATCCAGTAAACTTCTTGCGAAAGATGTTAATGTAGAAACTGCGTATGCATCTGATGCTGTAGTGTAAATAATTTGATCAGAACTAGTCGTTAAACCTGATATTGATGTTAATGCTGCATCTAAAGGTTGATAGCTAGATAGTTCATTTTGAACAAAAGCTGTAGTCGCTATTAAAGTTGTGTCATCTCCTGCTGAAGGAGTTGGGGCTGTAGGTGTACCTGTTAGAATTGCATTATTAAGTATAGAAGCTTTATCGACAACAAAACTAAGTTTTCCATCTCCTTCACCATTATCATCATAAGTGACAGAAATATCTGTTACTGTACCGCCAGTTATCATGGCACCAACGATATCTTCAATTTCTTCTTCTGTCTTTCCTGTGTCAGGACTAGGTACAAAAGCAGAGCCGTTCCACTTTAAAACTTCATTGTCTCCAGGTTCATCTGTAGTTATGTCTACATCAGAAAGATCATCAATAGAAAGTGATATATTTCCTGAAATGTTGTTTGCATCGCTAAGTGTAGTTGTAATTGTTGTTCCAGATATTGAGACCGAGCTGATTGTTGTACCATCAGCACCGTCAGCACCATCAGCACCGTCAACACCATCAGCACCATCATTTCCTCGAGGCCCTTCATCTCCTTTAAAAGAACCTCCTGAAACAAAGCTCGAGCCATCATAAACGTATATTACGTTTTCTAAGTTACTTTGAGATTCATCGACATCAACAAAATAAGCGTCACCTTTTTCTGGGTTTGAAACGGCATTAAGTGCTGATTTTGTAAGCTTGTTGCCTTTAAAAGTAAAATCAGCTCCGTCTTCTCCGTCTTGCCCGTTGCTTCCTCCGCTTCCACCCCCACCTTCAGAAAATCTTTCACTAGCCATTTTACCGATATAAACATAGGCTTCAATAAAATCAGGATTTTCAGCTGGGTAAACTTCACCAGAACCGAATCCAGAAACATCAGAAGGCAAGCTATTCGAAGCAATAAAAGTTACGCCTTGCGCAGGGGATATACTGCTAGGAAGACCTAGAGACTGCCATTGGGTCGAGGTTGTTGATCCTACACTTTTTATTTCATAGCTTTGTCCTGAAACTAGTGAAGTATTTACACCCTGCGCTGTTAAACTAAACGCAGGTTCTTGTTGAAATAGTATACCATTAAAATAGTCAAAATACCACTTTCTATCGTCAAGTACAGGTATTCTCGAACCATCATTTAAAGTTTCAGCATTGCCGCCATTGTAAACTTTTACTTCGTATACATCACCTGCAGAGTTTGGTACTAGTTGTATTTTACCTAGAGATGCATGAATTTCTGCATTAGCGTCAAAAATACCTTGCCCAGACTTTGTATTTCCTGATCCTGGGTTTGATGGATCACTTGTAGAATTTTCATAAGTTGATGGAAGCGAAGCAAAAAATGCATGATATTTGCCATTTTGAACAGATTCTGGTACGGGTGTAAGTGGAAGTCTAGTGTATTCAACAACGTTATTTGTTATTTGATATTGACTTCCACTTCCAGGACTGCTAGGTAAATCTTCACCAAAAACCGTGTTAGCAAAAACTGAAAGTCCTGACTTTTTACTTTCATTAAAAAACTCAGCTTCGTTTTTTGTATGAGCTTTACCTGTTAACTTTTTTAAAGATATCTGTTCTTTTGAATCACTTGAAAAACTCATTATATTAGCTCCAAACTATTTCTATTCTATTTAGGTTACCTGACCACGTAGAGTCTGCTACTATCTTAATTATTACAAAGTCATTAGATGATAAAAATTTAGTTCCAAAAGTAACGTTATTTGATGTGCCTGTACCTGTATTAACAATTAAGTCACTCAGCACTCCTTGTAAACATCCGTCACCATCACTAGTTTGACCTGTATTAAATGATTTGGCCAAGTCCATGAAGCCAGTAGCTTGTGAGTTTGAAGTATTAGGTATTTTAGCAAAAACTTTAATTTCATCGGTAGATAGATTATAAGAACCACTGTTTTCTGAATTGTTTGATATTGTTGTATCACTACCTTTAATTTTTATTTCAAATCCAAATTGTGAATTAGCTGTTGTATTTTTAAACTTTCTATAAAAAGTTCTTTCTCCTGTTTGATTCGAATAATCGTGATTAGCAGAAGGCCCAACTAATAAATTAGCAAATCCAGATGTAAAATCTTCTGTTGGATAAATTAAACTATCATCAAAAACTTGCAATCCATCATTATGACCAGCATCAGCACCAACTAAGCTTTCTGATGAGTCCCAAGCGTTACTGTTTAAATCAGTTTGTTGGTTATGACTATTTGATTGCAATCTATAGGACTCAGCGGAAAAGTCTTCAACAGTATCACTTTCTGAATCACTGACTGTGTATATTAGTGGGTTTGGTAAAGCTATAATATCACTTAATACTGTATCAAGAGGATGTATAAATTGACACCTCAAGTTTGCTGTCGATAGGCTGCCAGGAATGTTTTTAGATAAAGTGTATACAAATTCAGAATTTATTGTAATACTTTCTTCAGCAGCGCTAGAAACATTAATGTCTAAAGAAGGCAAGGCTCGAGAAGATCCATTAGTAGTGCTGTTTGCAACTCCGTTTCCTGTAATTTCAATTGAACTTACATTAGCATTTTGTTGCGTTGTGAAGCTGATAGCTGAGTTACTATTGCTATATATATACTTGTACGGATTATTTACGACTAAAGAAAGTGTACCTTTCGCGCTAGTAAAGTATGATATTCCTGAAAGGTCGTTTGAAGGTGTTGAACCAGAAGTTATATTATTATATAACAATATCAACAAATTTAATGTATTAATAACGTTAAAGCTAGGACTAATATTACTTGTGTTTACCCATTCAACATAACTTGTTTCGTCTATTGTGCCGGTGCCTAAATCGTGGAGAACTCTTACGTAGTTCCATCCGTCTCTTTGATGAGCTGGATCTATTTGTATTTGTCCCGTTCTGTAAAAATGTCTATAGTCTGCAAGTCCGTTATTATCTTTCGTTACTTGCGCTGCACTAATGTTTTTAAAGCCAGTGTTAGCATCTAAAAAATTACCTGAGCTAGAGATATTTGTCAAGTCTATAGTGACATTAGGATATATTACTCCATTAATCTCAAGCTTTAATTCACCAACATGAGCTTGTCCTCTTCCCCAAGAATTATTAGCAAAATTGTTATTGTTGTTACCTTGACCTACAACATCATCATTAATAGTAGCAATAATAAGTTCACTGCCTGTGAAGATGCCTCTTCTTTGGCTATTATTCAATGTTGTTAAAGTATATAATTGATTAACATCAACACTTGACGAAACAGAAGTATCATCAACATTTGTGAAACCTGTCTTTGCTAGTGAGCTTCCAAAGCTTAAATTACCAATAACTCCTGTATTACTGCTAAGTAAATTATCTGTTTCTGTTAAACTTACTATATTTGTATTTGCAACCCCATCGTTAAAGTCTACGCTAATGCTTTCTAGATTTCCTGTCCATAATTTGTTTGCTCTTACTCTGATAAGCATGTGTTCGTCATCTAGTAACTCTTGAGTTCCAAAAGTAAAGTAATTTTCTGGATTTGAATTAGTATTTGGTATAAAAGTTCCGTTTTTGCCACCGTCGCTGTCTAATGTGTTGTTGTATACAAAGTCCTTCGCTGCATCTAACCAACCAGTTTTTCCTGGTATCTTAAACGAAATATTAATACTGTTTGAAGGATCAGATAATGTTGTTCCTTCAAGCATTTCACTATTGCCAGAAATTACATAGCTAAAGTCTCGAATAGTATTGTTTGTGTTATTCGTAAATTTTCTAATATAAAATTTTGCTGTACCTTTTATGTTTGCAGTAGAATAATCAACATTATTAGCTGGACTATTATCTAAAGAAGAAAAATTAGCACCATTAACAATTGAAGAATTAGTTGTTGACATTAGTTTACCATTGTGAATAAGCAAACTATCTTCGTAACCCGGGTTTCCAGAAACTAGAGTTTGTGTCTTATCCCAATAGTTTCCAGTATTAACGTCTGATTGATTTAAATAGTCGCCGATGATAAGTCTATGTACTTCATCATCAAAATTTTCTAAAGTTTCTGTACTTGAGTCGCCGGCGTTATCTATAAGAATACCCCTGATTCTTCCTATAGTGTCAACTGAAGCTATGCTTTTTAGAGGATGTGTTATATTTGATTCTATTCCAAAACCTACAGCGTTACTAGTAATTATTCTATTACTATTAGGCAGACCAATTTGACTAGAAGTAGTTATACTTAAAGTTTTAGTATGATCTTCAGATGCACCAGTATTAATACTTGGTATTGCAAAAGAAGAAAAATTTAAACTAGCTGAACCTGCATTTTCACTTGTACTAAAAGTTACAGGTGTGTCACTGTATATAAATTTATAAAAATTTTCAATGTTAGCACTATAATCTAAGCTTGCACCTGTAAAATATTTTACTCCTGATATTTGTTTTATCGACGTAATTGCAGGATCTGTAGTGTTTAAAGATAAGCTAGATGATGAAACTGTTAAGGGATCGCTGTTGTTGTCATTTACCCACTGTGCTGAAGTTGTTATTCTTTCATCTGTACCTACTTCATGCACTACTGTAACAAAATTTAATCCATTAACTTGATCACTTGGATCCACTATCCACGAAGCTGTTCTATGACTAAAAAGATTAAATTCTTCATTATTAGAAAATTTTCCAAAGTTATCGTTTGTAATGCTAGAGAATCCTGACCCTGATGCATTTAAAGAAGAACTAGTATTATCAGCGATAGATGATAAGTCAACACTATGTATTTCGCTATTGTTTAGATAAAGTTTGAGTATTCCTTTGTCACCATCATTAAAAGCTTTATCTGGATAGTTTTGTATTGAATTAGAATAGGTGTCGTTGGTTACATGATAGTTTAAGTCGCCAAAAAAAGTTTGTTGCTTATCAGCTATACCTAACTTGTGAAATCCATCTACAGGCAATTCAGGTTCGTAAAGACCATTAACATCAACATTAGAAAAGTGAATATCACTAACTGGATCACCAGAATTTAACGTTACAGACTTTACTACAGAAAAGTAACCAGCGTTTTCTTGTGGGTTATTAAGTGATCCAAAAGAAAGCTTTGCGGACTTTGAATAAGAGGTATTACTATTTCTTGCGTCAATTTTACTTAAATTAGGTGCTGGTTTTGGGGCTAAATTACCTAATACTTCGTTAAATCTATCAATAACATCACCAAGTAATGTATTTTCTGTTAAGTCTGTAAATAGACCATCTGTATAATCATTGTCAGGTGCTTGACCTATATTCACGCCTTGTGTATGTGTTATTGAACCTGTAATATTTATTGAACCTGTTGGAAATCCGTCGCCACCTCCCGTTATAAGGTCGCCGTTTCCGTCATACAATGACCCACTTATGACAACATCACCCCCAAATAAAGTAACTGTGTCTGCAATTAAGTTGTCTTTACCACCAACAGTTCCACTTACAAAAAGAAATACATCATCACCAACATCATTTAAGACTCCTGGTACGATTGTTCCGTCATTGTTTGGAGCTTCTGCATCAGAAATTATTGTTATTTTAGGTAAATCTTGTGAACCTGATCCAATTACTTGTTTTGTTCTTATTTGATCACTTAAAAAGTCTCTAGCCATTATGAATCACTTTCTATTACTACGTAGTTAACATCTAATTCTTCAATAGAATTTTTTGCAACTGTAAAATAATTATTTTGAACGTCTGTTAAATAGAGATTTATGTTTTCATTAATTGGTGTAACTTTAACAGTTATTCTATTCGAATAGTTTTTACTTAAATTTATTGTTTTTTCATAAGCACCATATTCAAAAGTAAATTTATTATTTTCTATATTTGGCATTTTAATTTTCTACTTTAAATATTTGTAAATGAACTTTACCAACAAAAGGTGAAGAACTTTGAAGTACAACGCTAGTTGTATTCAAGTTAGTTATAAATATATTCACATTTTCTTCTTCAGGAGTAGCAGATATTGTAGGGATTTGCGAATATTCCTCTGTAAAAAAGTAAGTTCTTTGAAAAACATTATTAAAATCTACAATAGCAGTTTCAGCATTTAAACCTTCTGTAATTGCAAATTTATTATATATGGGCTTTGATCTGATCAAGGGGTAAACTTTTTTATATCTATTGAAATCATATCTATCTTTAGTACTTGCCATTTTAATTTATCCTGTTTAAAGTAGTTTCGAAGCAATATTTGCTAATTCTGATCTATAGCCTTTTTCAAAGTTTACGTGGCCTGTTATTTTTTCTTCTTTAAGCTTTTCAATTATTATTGTTAAACCGTTTGAAAACTTATTTATATATGGCAAGTCAACCTGTTCAATATCACCTAATAAAATTATTTTAGAATTTTTTCCTGTTCTAGTAATTACTGTCTTGAGTTCATGAACAGTTGCGTTTTGAGCTTCGTCAACAATAATTATAGAATCATTAAAACTTCTCCCTCTTATATGTGATAAAGGAGCTACATCTATCTGACCTTTTTCAAGCATCATTTCAAAATAAGTTAAGTCACCAAACTGATTTCTAAAATTGTCAACAATAGGAGCTAGCCAAGGAGACATTTTTTCACTAATATCACCAGGAAGAAATCCAATATCTTTACCAACTGTTTGTATCGGTCTAGTAAAAATTATTCTTTTCTTTTTTTCACTTTGAATAAAATTTAATGCTGTCATTAAAGCAAGAAATGTTTTTCCGCTACCCGGTATACCTGTAAGTGTAATTAAAGATATATTGTCATCGTTTAATAAGTTTAAAGCAAAAATTTGCTCTTTATTTTTTGGTTCAATTCCATTTCTAGAAACTTTTTCTACTATACAAATATTTTCTTCTTTTTTCACTGCAAGACATGATTGATTGTTTATGCTAGACTTTAAAACTAAAAACTCGTTTTGACTAGAATTTTTAATGACATCATTCTTAATTTTAAAAAGTGATACGGATTTATTAGAATAAAGCATATTAATAAGTTCAGAATCAACAGATATTTCAGTGTATCCTTTGTATAAATTATCTTTTTGAATAAACTCATAATCTGCATAGTAGTCATTTGCACTAATTTTAACAGAATCACATTTAACTCTAAGATTTATGTCTTTTGTAATGACAATTACTTCACAATTATTTTTCTTTTTTATAAAGTTTGCACAAGCAATGATCTTATTATCATTATTGCTTTTATCTAATTCTTCTATATCTTCCCAGCTAATATTAGGATTAACTCTGATAGATATATTTGAATTTTCATAAAATACACCTTTATTAAGACTTCCTTCCTTTCTTAAATCATCTAAAAATCTATTGAAAAATCTAGCATTCTCTCCCAATAGACCTTCTCTACTTTTAAATCTATCAAGCTCTTCTAAAACAACTATAGGTATTACTATATCGTTACCCTGCATATTAAATAGTGCATTCATGTCGTAAAGCAGTACGCTCGTATCAATAACAAAAGTTTTTCTTGGCTTCTTTTCCATAAAATAATAAAATCTTTCTAGTTTGCTTATAATATAAATATTAAAATTCTAAGAAAGGTTTATTAAAACATGGATAATTTTATAAACAATAATAATATTTCTTGCTTTGAAGCGCATAAAGTAAAAGACAAAGCTTGTTTAAATAAAAATTGCAGATTTTGGCACAATCTAGAAGGCAGAAAAAGCAACTGTATCTTAAATATTGTTCACGAAAAAGATGATTACACGCTACAAGACGTTGGTGATCTATTTGGTATAACTAGAATGAGAGTTTGTCAAATTGAAAAAACAGCTATACAAAAACTTAAAAAAAAATCAACTTTCTAAAGTAAATTTGACAAACTCTCCGGACTTTTTCTTTAAAAGTCTCAAACTTTTTCTTAACCTAACTCCTGCAGCTTTATTTCCTTTGTTGTTTTTTAAAGCATCTTCTTCCATTGCTTCAACAATCAATTTAACATGATTATAAAATTCAAGTACTGATTCTGGGTTAAATTCTTCTAATTCGTTTTGATTTTGATCTTCCATGTTTTTCCTTTTATAAAATTATATTTTTTTCTTTTGATTCTTTTAATTTATTGTTTTTTTCTTCGACTACATCTATTATTTTTTTCATAAGTTCAGTATTTTCAAGCTCAAATGATAAAAGTTTTATTATTTTTATAATTTCATCTTGACTAACACCAAAGTTTAATATTTCTTTTGTTATTTCTCTAGACTTGTTTAACGACTTTAAATCTTCAATGTTGTTTGGATCTAACAATTTTACAAATACCTCTGAATAATTTCTTTTTTAATTTTATACTTACCTGAGTCAAAATCAATAAACTTAATAATAATATTATTATTTTCTTCGTTTTTTTGTAAAACAATAATTCCTTTATTTTTTTTATCTAGCAAAAATTCAGCTTTTTCCCAATCAGAGACGTGCATGTCTTCTTTTTCAAGAATTGTCGCTAATCTTTCATGGCCTAAACTTTCTAGATTGAATTTAATATCTTCTTTTGTATTTATTAAACTTTCTAAACCTTCAACACCCCATTTAATTTCGCTTTTTGTTATTTCTGTAACATGATGTATAATGTTACAATTTTCACACATTATATACTTTTGTTCTAATTCATCACTTTCATTGATAATTGAAAAAACAGGTATTTTATGATATACAGGTTTTGTTTTATTTTTAAAAATGCTTAAAACACATTGACATTCTACTAAATGAATTGAATAATCAGACATTATTTTCTCTTAATTTAATAACATAGTTGATTTTTTTTGTAGTATTTAAAAAACTTTTTGCAAGACTTTTTATTCTTAAAAAACAATACTCTGAATAGTGTCTATTTTTAAAATACACGATATCAGATACCACAGATTTGTTGTATAGAAAAATTATTGACTTAATATCATTAAGAAGCTTGATATCTTTTTTAGGCACATAAACTATTGTTTTATTTGTAGAGAGTCTTTTTTTTCTTTTTATAAGATAGCCTTTTAGCTCAACATCGTCAGTTTCTGATATCTTCTTGTCAATTTCTGAAAGCAACTTGTTTTCTTTGTCAAAAAACTCTATAGACTTTTGTGTAAGCCTAAGAGTTTTTTCTACAGACTTTTCATTTAAGTTTTTTATAAAATTATCTCCGCTTTCAACCGAGTATATTTTTGCATTTAACATTGTAGAAATATCGCTTAAAAAAAATGGATCTGCGTCATTAAATTTTGCAATATATGGGTACAAAGATATTTTGTTTTTTACTAATATTTCTTTTATGTTTCTACAGAAGTTTTTTGATATTCCTCTACATATTAATACAATAGGCATTTTTTGACTATGTGCTTTTTCAACGACAGTCATAATTTCGCTTTCTCTTTCGATAAATGCGTCCATTACAACTACTTTAAATTTTTTAGTTGTTTCACTTTGATTTTGAAAATATACGTTTTCAAAATCTGGATGTATGTTTATATTAAAATAAGACTTGTTTTCTTTAACAACTTCAATCTCACTATTTTCAGTTGTTTTACAAATAATACTGCTGTCTGGTCCACTAAAGTTAAAAATATTTTTTATTAATTTGTTATATTTTTCTTCTTTAATGTTTTCATTTATTATTTTATAAATAGTCTTTAGATTTTTTCTTTTTTTTAAAAAAACTATTTCTTTATTATTAGCCAACTCAATTAAAATCTTAGAAAGTAGATAAGATCCTTCAGGCATTATTTTTTCTGACTTTATTAAATAGTTCAGAGCAATATCTTTTAAAGGACTTTCTTTTATTTTTTTTGAATTTATAACGTTGTCAATAAATAAAAAATTACTGTTGTAAATTGCATTGTTATAGTAATATCTTAATTTATTATTTTCTTGTTTGCTGACTAAGCTTTTTAACTCTTTTTTAATTTGATAAAGATCTTTGTTCATAAATAATACGCTATTTTTTATTTATTATTGTATGCTTTTTTCTGCTTTCGTTAAAAAATAGTTTAAGTAGTTTAGAATATTTAGTTTTGCTTCGACTTGATTTAGAAATATATAACTTTTATGTTCTTTTATTTTTAAAACTGGATTTGGTTTTATTTTAATGATTTGTTTGCAATTAATCATAGTTTCTTTTTTAAGCTTACCTAGGTACATTATAAGATTATCACTTACAACTGGATTATTTTTGCTTATATGTTCAAAGTCAGGATAATCTAAGTTAGATTCTTCGTAAGTTTCTCTTAAAGCACATTCAAAATAACTTTTGTTTATCAACTCTAGTTTATCTAAAGCACCTTTAGGAAAATCAAATTTATCATTATTGTCAACCAAAATCAAATACAGTATTTCTTTACTAAAAGAAGATAACTCACCGTTCCTATTGTCATAGTAGCATATAATTCCTGCGCCTGTAATTTCATTGTTCATAATAGTATTTTTCAAATCCTTTAGGTAAAATATCTTTTGACTTATACATAAGTCTTTTCCAATCATCATCTAGTATATATGTAACAGCTTTATCATCTTCAGATCTTATACTTCTACCTAAACTTTGTATAACTGTTCTCATTGTCTCGACATTATACCACCATTTCCATTTTTCCATCTTTTTCTTAACAACTTTGTCACCTAAATAAGGAAAAGGTATTTTGCATATAACTTGAAATGCAGAAAGATCTCCTTTTAAGTCTACACCTTCAGACATTGATGGCGACAATAAAACCGTATTTTTCTTTGATTTTATATGTTTTTCTAAAACTTTGTTTCTATTTTCTCCGTATGCAATTAAAATTCTTTTTTTGTATTTTTGTTTGATATTGTTTTTTATAAACTCAGCAATTTTAATACTATGTGTATGTATAATTCCTTTTTCACTTTCATGCAAGTCTAAAATATGGTGAATCATTTCGGTCAAAACCGGTAACGTATTATTAATATTTTTAAAAGACATACTGCCTGCAGGAGAAAATATGACTGGTCTATTTTCGTAAGGAAAGGGTGTTTCTTCCTTGACAAAGGAAGTTTTTTCATAAGGTAAACCTAAAGTCAAAGAAAAACCTTCGTGTGATATTATTGTAGCTGACATGAATATTACATAGTCCGCATAATTCAAAATGTATTCGTGTGCATATTGTGATATATCTATAGGTTTAAAAATAAACTTTTTATAACTGTTATTTGTATCTATATCAAACACCCAGTTATCTTTATCATAAATGCTAATAAATTGCAAAATCTTTTTTTCATGTGACACTAACATTTCATAGTTCTTAGTTATTTTTTTAAATTCTTCTAATTTATTTGAAGAAATACCAAATTTTTCTAGCTGATTTTCAAAGAAAACTTTTTTCTTTTTAAGTGATAAATAGTACTCATTTTTAATCCAATTAAAAACTTTAAATTGAGTATTAAGGCTTTTAGGCACTTTTAATTTAAGAATTTTTTCAGAAAAGTACTCTGAAATGTTAATTTCAATGAATCGTGTTAACTCACTTTCCAGGTTGTGTGCTTCGTCTATAACTAAAACTTTTTTATTAGGCATTTTTTGACTATAATTTTTTTCTGTCAAAAAATAGCTAAAATTTGTAATGCCTAGTTTGTTTTCAATAAAATCTTTTTTCTTTTTTTTGTATATACAATCATACTTACAATTATCGTAGTTTTTAGTCAAGCTGTTTGTTCTTAATGCAGTTTGTATATCTTTGCAAGAAGCATTTTTATCTTTTTTACATTTGTAATTAGAAGAAGAATAAAGAGACATTAATCCTTGACAGGAAAAATCATTCTCATATTGATCTTGAAGTAGTTTTTGTGTAGTTAAAAAATAAGCTCCTTCTTCAAAGTTTCCTTCGAAATCTGAAGAATTTGATATATAATTTGCTATCGTCATTCCAATAGCAGACTTTCCTACACCTGTTCCACAATCGATTATAGCATATTTTTTTTTGTTTTCTTTGAAGTCACTAAGAACCTTTTCAATTACTTTTTCTTGAGCTTTTCTAGGTTTATTATAAGGAAAGTATTTTTGCCATTTAATCATAATATTTAATCACTAATAATATTTAATATAAAGTTTATAACAGGATTATTGTATGTACTTAAACGAAAATTTATCACAAAAAGATTTAAATAAAATCAAAAAAATTATAAAAAAAGAAATCAAGAGTTTAGAAGAAAAAAAACTTGAAAAAAAAATAAAAAAAATAATTGAAAAAGAAATTAAGAAAATTAAAAAAGAAGAAGAAGAAAAAATTCATGAAATTTCAAAAGACATGTTACAATCATTTTTTGACTTAATGTATAAAGAAAAAAGTGTTTGGCAAAAAAAAGTAAAACTTAAATAAGATTTCTTAAGTATGTGTCAAGTGACTCTTTATCTTTGAATGTTTTAGTTTTTCCATTTATGTTAAGTTCATGTTCTCCAGTGATTGCGTTGATAGTTTCAGATGTTTTATATTTTTTTTTTAATTTTTTTTTATTTGAAATGGGAGATGTATCAAGAGTTTGCAAGTTTTTACCGACTTCTTCTTGAATTCTCTTATAAAGATTTTTACTTATGTCATGAATATCATCATCTCTAAAATATCTAGTTGACATCTTTTCTTCAAAAAGAGTAATAGCTTTTTTAACGTCACTTAAAGATAAACTATCTATTTTTTCACCAATAATTTCATTAATAAAATAATATTCATATTCTTCCAATAAAATTGAACACCTGTTTATTTTTAATCTTTTACAACTATTTATCATTTTTATTATTTTCATCTCTATCTAATATTTTAACTGCTGCATTAACATATTTGTCGAGTGCAGCCTGGCCTAGTATATATCCTATTTGAATTACGCCACTTGTTATAACAACTGTAAGTAAAAAAGTCAATTCTGAAGTCTGTAGTTTTGATTGGAGATGCATAAGCATGTATAAAATAATAACTTTCCAGCCTAAGTCTGCAATTAAGTATGCAATAAACTTTTTACTTTTCAAAGGGGTTTTATCTATCATATTACCTCTATTCTATGCGTTTATAGATAATTATTATTAGATAAGTAAAAAAGGAAAGCAAATGTCTTCTAATAGTAAATTAAGAGATTTTTCTACAAAAATTCCTGAAGAGCATACTTGTCCTTTATGTAATTTAAGTAATAAAGGATGTAAATGCATAAAACATAAATGTAAATGTGATATTTTAGCAATGTATTGCAAGTGGCCTGGTTGCCTATGTAAATCTTGTTTAGATTATAATGAAAATTGTGAGTGCCAAAATGGATAAACATCTTCCTGAAAACATGGTTGAATCTTTTATTGCAATAGTCTTAACTGATATTATTGGTAGTACTAAATTTGTTCAAAGAAACGGCTCCAGAACATCAGCACAATGGTTCGGTGCACATGACAAAGCTGTTATGAATTTTATTGCTAGACACGAAGGACAACTTATTGATGCTTCTGACGGTCATTTGATGATGTTTGCTTCAGTTACAAACGCAATTAGTTTTGCATTTGATTACAAGAAGTACTTAAGAAAGAAAAAGTTTCCTTTTAGAAGCCGAGTAGGTATTCACTGGGACAGGATGTTAATTGTAAAATCAGAAGCACACATGGTTCGAGCTGGTGGTAAAAGAATTAACCTAGAAGGAATTGGTAAAAATATTGCTGCACGTACTATGTCAATTTGTGGAGAAGAGCAAATACTTTTATCAAAGTCAGCATTTATGCAATACAAAAAATTTGGACATAGAAGTATGCATATTCCTAAAAAAGCACAATCAGCATTAGTTGGTTTATATAGATTTAAAGGTGTAGCAGAACCAGAAGCAATATACGCAATTGGTTTAATAGAAGCACAACTCCAACCTCCTCCTGATGGCGAGAAAGCAAAAAGAATTGGAGGTGCCAAAAAAATAAAAACACGTCTTAGAAATAAAAACTTAAAAGAAATTTTATGGTGGGCAACTTTAAAAATATTTTATGTTTATTGTTTCTTTATTTTTATCTTTTTAGTTCATACAGCAAATAGTTTTCATGCAAACAACATATTTTACAATGTTACAGGTATAAACTTAAACTATTATCTAGGTTGGGTTTTTCCTTTTCTTAACAGTATTTACGAAGAAGCTTGTAAAATTTTAGAAAGTTTATTAAAATGAGTAATCAAAAGAAAGAAGATAAGACACAAAAACAATTTACACAAACAGAAAAAGCTAAACGAGGTTGGTGGTTTAGCGTTATTTTTATGGTACTTGTAGTGTGCTTAATAATGTTTCTCGCATTTATTCCATTACAACAAGACAATAGAGACATTATTGTAGGGATGATAGGTATGATAACAGGAGCTATTTCTTCAATGTTATCTATTGCTGCTGGAAGAGATCCGTCTGAGGTCGAAGAATTAAAGGATAAACTTTCTGCAGCAAATGCAGATAGAGCAGCATTGATTGGTCGTTTAAGAGACTCACAAATTCAAATGCAATTACTAAGAGAACAAATATTTGAGTTACAATCAGCTGTTATTGACAAGTTGTCTTTGTTTCAAGGTCAAAATCCTATAAAGACTAAAAACACAAATCAAGTTATATTACATGACGAAGTAGAAGAGTGGCTTCCACGTGTAGATAAAGAAAATTAGCAAACAATATTTAGTACTTTTTCTATATCGTAAATTCTTGTTGCTTCCATAAGCAATCTTGTTTCAAACCACATATCACCGTCAACTAAAGGCATAAATAAATCTTGAATATTATCAATACCTAACTTAACATTAACTCCCTCGTCTAAAAGTATACTAACAGGAGCAATAGAATTATGAACAGGAGAAATAGCAGAATGATCTTGTTTCATACTTATTGCTGCACTTGGACAAACTATAACATTTACATTTAAATTTTTCATGCGTTTTGCTTGACTTCTTATATACTCTTCGTTTTGACATGATAAAGATATACAATGTACTAAACTTACTTTTTGTTTTAGCTTGTGTTGCTCTATTTTATCAAGAACTAGCTCTGTTTCTTTTTCCCATGGTAGATTGTTTTGACCTACGTGAATATCAACAGGCTTATTTGTTTGTTTGCACAAGTTAAAAAGAATATCTAAGTGCATTGAAGGAGATGAATCTCTATCTGGTAAACCACCAATAAAGTCTGCTTTTTTACATGCTTCTAAAAAGTTTTTTCTCGAAGAAGGGTCTTCTAATCCTTCGAGAGGCTGTATAGCAATATCAATTTTTATTCTATTGTTATAGTTTTCTTTAAGCTTTAGTGCAGCATCAATACACTTTTGGCCAACAACACTATCCGCGTCTACAAATGTTCGAATATACTTGACATCTTGATTAATCATGTTAACTATACATCTTGACATTCTGTTTAAAAGGTCTTCGTGGGTGTAGTTAATTTTAAAATTTCTGTATATTCTCCATTTATCTTGTAAAGAAGATTGACATCTTTTAAATAAAGCAGGAGTAATTAAATAAGCTTTGTCAAAATGAGCATGATAACAAGAATAACCACCTCTCTTACGAATTTCTTCTAAAAAAAAATCTTTCACAATAAAGCCTTTCTTTAAATTACTATTAACTATGCCACCAATCATCAAAAGAGCCAAAAGATATTTGTTCATACAATTGATCAGGTATACTACCCACACAGTCATAGCTAAACCATTCTCCTTCAAGCCTATATCTGTTTAGTTTTTCATGAACTATTTTTTCTTTCCAACCCTCTCCTTTAAAAGAAGCTATTAACTTTAACTTATTAGGATTACCAGTTTGGAGTTGTTTTAATCTTTTTTGTGGATCTCTAGATCTACCTACTTTTATCATTCCTGTTACATCTGATTGTATTATATATAAATCGTCTTTGTTCATTTTAAATCTCATAGTTATAATTAAATAAAAATCAAAAGGTATTTTATGATTATTATAACTGAAGATAAACAAAGTCATCGCTTAATTAAAAAATTTTTAATAGAATCAGGTGTAGAAAAAAATCACAAAGACGTTCAGTTTGGACTTACACCTGTGCCAGAATTTCCTGAAAATAATGATGTTCAGCTTGATTTACAACCTGTCCTCGACCCAGAAGAAGAAGTCTATACAAAACAAAAAATAATAAAGCCTGGTAGTGAAGAATTTAAAGCATTAGTAGCAAAAGACTCAAGATACAATAAATTAAAAAACCTTGCTACAAAAAGTTTGTTAACTCTTAGCATTGTAGCATCTTTATGGAACGCGATCCCACAATCTAATTTAGATATTACACAAAATGACTTGCAAACTCAAAGCCAGCAGCTAGAAACAGAAGCGCAAATTAAAAATCAATTAATAGAAGACAATCCAGAAATGGAGACTGAAATTGAAGAAGCGTTTAATTTTGACGTATCTTATGACGTTAGCATTGATAAAGAAAAAGTTGCTAAAAGCATAATTCAACATGAAGGATTTAGAGGTCTACCTTACCCAGATGAAAGTCAATGGAGTGTAGGAAACGGAACAAAAGTTTACTCAGATGCAGACTTTGACAACGCAGATTTTAGCTCTCTTAGACGTGAATACTTAGCAAAAAGAGCAAAAGGAGAAAAAGCACTGAGAAAATGGATAGAATCTAAAATCCCAGGTTGGAGAGCAAAGTTTTTCCAAGAATATGACATACAAAATGATGGATTGCATAAAACATCATTAATAACACGAAATCAAGCCAAAAAAGCTGCTAAAATTTCCATTAACAAAGCAATTGAAGCAATGCAAAAAATAGACTACTATGATAGATTACCTGAAAATATTAAGTTTGCTTTTATAGACATGGCTTACAATATGGGTCCTGGTTTTATAGTAAAATTCCAAAACTTTAATAAGGCAATTGATTTTGCTGCCGAAGCTTTAAACAACCCAGAAGTTTCTGAGTCTGATATAGAAGTAGCAAACGAGCTTTTTAAAATTGCAGCCAATGAAATCCTTTATAATTTAAATGATGACGGAACTATTAAAGGTGCTACAAAATACAGTAAAGACTTGCCAGATAGATCTGCAAAAAATGCAAATCTCGTCAGTAAAGGTATAGAAAGCCCACAAATTGATGTAACACCTAAAAACTTTCAAAACGAATCACTTCGAAAAATATACTCACATCTATTTGTATAAAGAAAGAGAAATATGAAAAAAATACTGTTAGTTTTAATACTTCTTTTACCTAGCATTTCTTTTGGCCAAGTTAATATTGAGTCCATAAGAAACAACCAAAAAAAGAAAATATTCTGGGGAGAAGCTAAAGGTGGACTTGAGCTACAAAGAGGAAATGTTAATATTACTTCTTTTGATTTAAATTTTTTAGTTCATTATAAACATAAACAACACCACACATTTTTGCAATCAAAAAGTGCACAAGGCCAGCAATCAGATAAAAAATTTAAAAATAATTCCTTTGTACATCTCAGATGGACCTGGATGAAATGGAATATTATCGGCCTAGAACTATTTACTCAGTTGCAACAAGACGAATTCAAGTCTCTTAAGATAAGACAGCTAAATGGTGGAGGTTTAAGATCTGAAGTCTTGCAAAAAAAAGATCTTTCTCTTAGTATCGGATCAGGTGTAATGCTTGACTATGAAAAAATACTTGATAAAGAAAGTAGTTCTCTTTGGAGAAGCACATCTTATTTAACTTTTTTAAAATCTTTTGACAAAAATAAAAAGAATTTAATTCTGTTAACACTTTATTATCAGCCTCTATTATCTAATCATAAAGACTACAGAATAAACCTAGAAGCAAACGTCCGAACAATTTTAATAACTAGTTTAAGACTTTTTATAGAAAATTCTATAAACTTTATGTATGACACACAACCACCAGAAGGAATCTTGACAAACGACTTAGTAATTAAGTCTAACTTAGTTTACGAATGGTAACTATTTATTTTCTATATAATATAAAATATCTTTACAGCTATCTATTTTTTTAATTTCATCTAATGATGAATCACCACAACTCTTAATGTAATTAAATGCCCCTCTATGCAAGCCCATACAGTCTGTTACAATATCTTTTATTTGTTCACATTCAGACTTTATTTCTACTTCTTGCTTCTTTTCTGTACATGATATAGTTGACGAAAAGAAAAAAGCAAAACAGATTATTATTTTTTTTAACATTGTAAACCTTCTTTTGTTAACTTAATATAAGTATCATGAATTACTCAATAACACAAACAGAATTAACTTGTATTAATATTTTAATACGTACTTTACAAGAAGCAATTAATAGACAATGTTTTACAGAAAAAGAAGTTCAAAACATTATTTTAACAACAAACAAACTAACAAAAAGTCAATGACACTTACAACTATTAGTTTTATCTTTTTTTAAAATAATTATTTCATGAAGCTCTTGATTAACTTTTTCTAGCTCTTTAAAGTCTACTTCTAAAATTTTTACTTTTTCGTTTAATTTATCAACAGTTGAAGTGTCTTTCGAAATAAATGCAGTACCTAGTGAAGTAATAGAAGTTATAACTGCTAGAGAAACTGCTAACCATATATTTTTGTTATTTGCATCAATCATAATATTTAACTTTTCAAATAATGACATTCACCAGTTTTTAAATCAAAACCTTGGCTCTTTAAATCTTTAAGTTTATCTTGAAATTCTGAATAAAGATGAAAGCCTTCTTCGTCTGTCTCCCAACAGTAACCTTCACCTCTGCCTCTCATATTGCTCATATAGTCATTGAAAAGCATTTCAATTAATTTGGTGGCAAAACCTGCACCGCTAACATGCAACAATACTTTAAATGCATTGTCAAACATATGCTTGCTTTCACCAGACTGACAGGTTCTTTTCAAATGATCAAAAAAGCTCCAAACACACATGTCTTTGTGTTTCTTTGCATTTTTTGTACTAAATGTACCCCAAAAAGAATTCCATAAATTTCTATATGTTTTATTTGATCTTATAGATTGATTATTGCCTAAGGATTGATTATTCGGGTCCATTTTTTTAAATGATTCTGTATAATCTTTTACAATCTTTACAAAATCCTCGCTAGACTTTGTTGTATCTTTGTTGGATGCTGTTCTTGCACCCATATAATCACGCCAGCTTTCAACTAAAATTTTTGTTTGACTTCTATTCATGTTTAGTTCTCTTTAGTAAATTATATTATATACATCTAATTATCAATACAAAGGTAAAAATTAAATACTTCTTTTTTGTGCCTACATAATTACGTTTTACATTTGAATTTGCTTGATGTTACCTAGTGCTCTATTGTAATTACTTCTCACCATTTCACAATTACTTCTAACACTTTCACAAAAGTCTCTTTTAAACTGTGTTTCATCACCAATCTTTTCAGCAATTTTAGACACATCATTTTTCCACCATTTCAAACAAGGATGAGACACAACAAGACTCTTAAAGTTATCTTCACAACCACTTTCTAAACCAGAACAAATACGATTTACTTCTTCACGAGTCAAAAAACCAAATCTAATTGCGTCAACTAAAGTTTGAAAAAAACCTGTGCTAGCACTCATTAGCTTTACTGCATCACTTTGTGATATCTCACTGTCAACTGAACCTTTTGATACACCACTCACAGCTAATCGACGATCGTCGCCACTCGTCATGGTTTTTATCTGCCTCATTTCAAACTCATTCAATACACTTCTTATAACTCTTCTTAACTTGCTCTCTGTGATTCTCATTTAAGTCTCCGTTAATCTTTTGATATTAAGTATAAGTATACACCAATAAATGAACAATAAAGCACGTGATTAATTCTCCAGCTTTCCCGAGTTAAGTTTCCACTTCACCTCACCACAGTCACTTTCCCACGCAATATCCTCGTCAACTAGATGACACCCACCCCAGTTCTCCACACCAAAACCAGTGCATGCACGGACTCTCACTTTTATCGAATCACACACCTTCTTTTCACCCAAACTATTAAATCCTTCGTTGTCATGATAATCACTACAACATAACATACAAAACAAAAAAAAACAAGTAATTCGACTCATAATAAATGTCCTTTCAAATAAGTCAAATCTACCTATTAGCTATTATCTTAAAGATACGCATAGATTTTTAATTTTATGGTCTCATTATATTCTGTCTTTTTTTATATTTTGGCTTATTATCAACATCACCATCACTATTAGTATCATCAAACATTTCTTTAACCATTGAACCACCCGACAGCGTATCTTGATATAACTCAATACATATTTCTATCGCTTTTTCTATGTGCTCATCTGTACCCTTAAGTGATCCAACATGTTCACGACCAAAAATTATGCATTCAATTTGATCTCTCCCACCACCAATTTCGTCTTTAACTTTATCCCTCAAAGAGGGCGTCAAATAACTCAGATCCATTACTTTTTTTGCTGTTTCTTCATCACCCGATTTTTGTAACATATCACTTAGTTCTCGACGAAAACGTTGGATATCAATTGTTGCAGCTTTGTTCATAAATCCATATTGATCTCGAAAGTCAGGTTTATGTTTTAACATACTTTTAATATGAGAACTAATATGTGAATTCTCTAATATTACACTTCTTATTATTCTTCTTAACTTACTTTCATTTATAATCATAATTAATCCTTCATTTAACAGCATTATATAAATCTATTTATAACTAAAACGATAAAAGTTTTTAAAAAATTCGCCTAAAACTATTTTGTTACGTCTGTGACTCTAGAGACACCCACCCCAGTTCTCCACACCAAAACCAGTGCATGCACGGACTCTCACTTTATCGAATCACACACCTTCTTTTCGCCTAAACTATCAAACCCTTCGTTATCATGATAGTCACTGCAACTCAACAATAAAAACAAAACTAAACAAGCAGTTCGACTCATAATAAATGTCCCTTCAAACAAGCCAAATCTACCTATTAATTAGCATCCAAAGATACTTCTAAATTTTAAAAAATCAAGATAGTCCACTTCTATATGTAAAGCCTGCTTTTTCTAGCTCTTTTACAACTAGATTCATTGGTGCTCTTTCCTCATCTCCTTCTTGCCTATTTTTTGTGTTCATATAAGCTATGTCTAATTTATTATATCTTATAAATCCGGTTTTTCCTGCAGATTTAAAATATAAACCATCGTATAGACCTTGGCTACTACCTCGATTCTCCGCAAACTCACCATCCTTTAAGTTCTCCATGGCTCTATTACCCTCATGTTTTTCCCAATTGTCGATATGAATAGAGCTGTGAAATTTGTATGAGCTTAGATCATTAAATTTATTTCCTTTTTCTTTTATTATCTTATCTATAATGACATCAGGTGTATCTGAAAATTTAGATTCTTGATCTTCTCCTTCGTTAATAAAGCTTCTCCAGCTTTCAACCAATAAACTTGTTTCTTTTCTTCTCATTATTTTTTCTTCTTTCTTAAAGATTTCTATATAAATCTATTTATCAATTAAATATTAATATTTCTCTGTCATTTGAGCATTCTAGCCCAAGTCTCCATATACAGCACAACATCTTCTCGACTTCGATGATCTAAATTTCGACGCCTCTCAACTGGGATTCGCTTTAACACTTTTGGATCACTCAATCGCTCAAGATCTCTTAACTCTTGCAAAGTTGCTCCCAAATCCAACAAAGCACTTATCACAAAATCCAAAGGATAACCACTCGTCGAACAATACTCTCTCGTCTGCTCAGACCAATCTCCTGCTCTCTGCAAAGCAATCTTATGCAATACTTCTGGAGAATTAAAAGTCACAGTCTGAGCTAAATGTCCACAATTACATGATCCCATATGCGTCCACTTGTAAAGACTCCCAGAAGCAATACGCTTTGCTGTCACTCTCAACGCTTCGCCTAACGTCCTAGGCACTTGAGGCACATATCTAATCTGTGTCATATATAAATCCTTGTTTATTCTTTCTATATTATTATATATGTTTAACAAATCAGTTAAAAAGATTTAATACACATAAAAGTCGTGACTCTAGAGGCGCCCAGCTCGAGCTACATACTCTAGAAATATGCTTTTCAAGACATTTCATAAGTTTCTTGAAAAATCTCTCTACCAACTACACCATAATCACCAGGACCATAATGCACTAAATAGTCACCAGGATTTCCTTTTAACGTAGATGCTGACCAACTTACTTTAACTTCAAAAGGCTCACTCATCTCTTTAGCAGAAACAATTATTTTTTTCTTCGCTGCAGTACCTGTATTTCCATCTTGGGTCAATATATCATAATTAAATTGATCTGCAGGAATTGGCCAGTTTTCACCTTTCGTACCTGTCATTATATAATCACCCGGCCTAGCATCTACAGGCCCCTCTTTTGTTTGCACTTCTTCTGGCACTTGAGCAATCCTAAACTCCAGAGGAATTGGTTTTTTAAAACATCTAAATGAATCCGGATCGCTAACAAGCTCAGGCATTAAGTCGTCACCAACAATACCTAATGCTCCCTCGTTAACAAATCTTCTCCATGTTTCCATAATTAACTTTGCATTATTTGATTTTCTGTTTAACATTATTTACCTTTCATATTTTATATTATATAAAGCTATTTATCTCTGAAAAGGCAAATAGATTTCCAAAAATTCTCCCGAAAATTTTTTACTAAAAAGCTAAAATTACTATTTGAAATAAGTGCCGCAAACTTTTTTCACGTCGTGACTCAAGAGATACCCAGCTCGACCAACTATCAATCGCAATCAACTTGCAACAAATCCAAATAATATTCATGAAGCTCCAATTTTTCAGATTCTTTAACTGCAACTTCGGCAGCAATTTCCGCGATAAATTCTTTTATCTTCTTTTGATCATACATTCCTCTTTTAAAGCAATATTCGTATACAAAAGAATTAACTTCTCTCACGCTTGGATTTATTCCTAAAGACACACCAAAATATTCATAAGGCTTTTCGCCATTTAATGCTCTTTTTTTAATATCTTCAACGTCAATCATTTCTTCAATATCTTCACATATTGGACTTCGAAACAATCTTCGCAACCCAACCTCAGTTACATACATTTTAAATCTTCTTTCTTTAAAAATATTACATAACTAATTATCACTAAAAGCAGAAAAGTTTATACGTCGGTGACTCTCGAGACACCACATCCAGCTCGATTAAAATTAAAACATTTCCCTATACAACTCAGGAATACGCGGGTCATCCAAATCCAATACATAAACTTGAATTCTCTCAACATCATTGTTTTTAGCTTTTTGCAATCTATGATTTCCATCTAAAACATTCTCAATATCACCATCTCTCATAACAACAATAACAGGATATTCTAAACTTGCAGCTTCAACTCTTCTATTACTCTCTTCACCACCTTTTTCAATAATATTTAAAACTTCTTTACCACCACTAAGTTTATAAAACAAAGATTGTGTATCAAACTCTTTAGGCATAATATTGTTAGCTTTAAAGTATTTTAATACATCACGCAAAGTAATTTTCTCACCACTTTCTCTTCCATCTCCCCAAAAAGTTCCATCAAGACTCTCAGCTATTACACTTCTTATAACTTGTCTCAACCTTCTTTCAGTTATTTTCATTTTAAATCCTCAACAGTTTATATTCGTAATCTATATATTTAATCAAATCTTAAAATAAAGATCATCTAGATAAAACGTCGTGACTCTAGAGATACCCAGCTCGAGACAAACTTCTATTTGCCAAATAACATTTTAACTATAGTCTTTCCTCCACCAAGCTTTCTTTCATACCAACCATCATATTTACCATTTGCGCCATATTGTTTTGATTTTTTTGCTTCTATTTCTAAAGAACCTTCATGCCAGTTCTCACCATACTTTTCAGGATCACTAAAATAAGGATGCTCACCAAACCACTTAACATCTTTTTTTAACAAATTATTTACTTCTTCTTCGCTAATATAAGCAGAAACTCCTGATTTCATAGCTAACGAAGCAGATCTACCACTCAATTCAGCAAAATGATTGCCATCTTTAAGCCTCCTAATCGTGTCTGCTTTAACAAAAACTCCAGCCTTTTCAGATCCATCAGTTGCACTTAAACCAAACTTTTTCTTTCCACTTTTAGTCTTCATAGCACGAATAACATCAGGCTGAGGATCTTCATCTATATCGTAAGCTAAAAACTCATGATAATCGTTTTTACTACTATCTAATAAGTCGTCTTCGTTTGAGAATACACCATGCCCACCTAAATATTTATATGAATTATCAATTAAAGCAAAAACTTCGTCTCTTAATTCTTCGTTTTCTGGATCTAAAATATCATCATATATATTCATTTCTTTGTTTTTTGCATAACCTTTTAAATCAGAAAACTTTTTTTCTAACAAAACTTGACGTATTATTTTTCTCAATACACTTTCAGTTATACGCATGTTCAAAACCTTTCTATTAATATCTCTAAATATAACTCTGAATATCAAAAAGTTTTCCAAAAATTCTCCCGAAGTTTTTTGCACAAATTCAGAAAAATACTTTTAAACACCCAAAACTATTTTTTATTACGCCTGTGACACTAGAGACGCCTAACTCGATCAAATCTTGTCGCCCCAAATATTTTTCAAACCTTTACCAACAAGACGCGCTTCAAGATCTTTTCTTTCTCTGTTTTTAATATCACGATGCAAGTCTTTAGACGACTGTGTACGCAATCCTAAGTCTTCTAAGTAAGCAACAACTCTCTTTACACAAACATCAATCGGCATATAAGACACAGAATCAGTATGCTCTTCCCATAACTCTTCCAAAAGATTACGACCCGACTCAGTCATCGTAAAGTCAACTTCCTCATTATTTATCTTCATTCCAAATCTACTTCTATTATATTCAAAACTATAAAATTGATCATCATTAACAAAAAATACAGCACTAACACCTTCAGCAATTTTCTTGAAAAACAATTCTTTGTCTACAGTTCGACTTGAATCAGAAACTTCACTTATCACTTGTCGAATCAACCTTCTCAATCTATGTTCAGATATACGCATGCTTTTAATCTCTCTCTCTAAAGTAAACATTATATAGCTATACTTATCAGTCTATAAACAAAAAGTTTTCAAAAAATTCTCGCGAAGTTTTTTTGCAGCAAAACGATGTATTCAGATGTGTACCCTAAAAGTAATTGAAAAAGTTGCGGGAAGAAAATTCGGGTAGACGACTTAACCCCCGGCCCCCGCGTGTATCACTGAGTTTTGGGCCCTCTGTAAGGGGCCCTTTTGGGGGCCCTTGAGGGCCCCGGGGCTTTTAGGCCCTCGTCGTGTAACTCTGAAAAAGTAAGGGTATAATAAAACATAAGGAGGGATAGGAACCGCGGTTTCTAAGGACGACGAGGAAGGGATGGCAACTGACCTCGGGATTCCGACTCCAGATATTTGAAAACTAGGTAACTCCAGCTGATGAAGCGGTCAAAATACACGAGGACTGCGACGTGAGATGACTCAGCTGAAAAGGACGTAATATGTGTAAAACTCTATCCCTTTGTCTATAATGTAGATGTAAGGACAAACGATTAATCATTTAGTCAAGGAGATCTCATGGATGCTTATATGATTCCCGACGTAATAACCTTTCTTTCTCTTGTGTCATTTGTCTGGTGGTTATAACCACTCACCTCGTCTGCCCGAAACGTGTAACTCATCTAAAGTGAAGATATAATAAACCATAAGGAGGACAAATGATCTACGACTTAATCCCACTCATTCTTGGCTCAACATTCTTGACAATCCCATTCGCGATCTGGTATTACAATTAATAAGGAACCAAACTTAACTCAACCCGTGTAACTAATAAAACAAAGGATTATAATAAACCATGGAAAACATTCAATCAAACATTCAAGGAGAAAACATGGAAACTCAATCAACCATTCAACAGCTATTCCAAGAGTTCATTAAAGATGGTGGAGAACCAAAAGTAACTTCGTTCAAGAGACATCTTGACAAGTTGATTAACCAAGAGATTAAGTCTCTCTGCAGTCGTTCAGCGAAGACTGGCCTCGTCGATGATTGGCGTAGCGAGGTCAAGGCTCGTTTCTCAGGTCGTGGTGCGAAATGGGTTAAGGTATCTGTTGATGATATCCTTCCAACGCTCGAAGGATTCGATGATACAGCTGATTATCTTGGTTGGATTCAATCGGCAGGATTTGCGTGGATTCGTTTCGCTGGACCTCGCGTCGCGAATGGAAGTCATTGCGCGGCGTTTGAAGTTCGAACTGGTGGATCTACCATTGATCATCCTAAGCAACTCCATTATATCCCTGTCCAGTTACTTGACGAGAAGATCGAAGCTCTCAACTCGACTCCTCACGCGATGAGACTTGAGGTCGCGTCGACTCCTGTCGTGGAAGATGAGAAACCTGTAGAGGTTGAGGTCTCAAGTAACGAGGTGGTTGAAGTTGAAGAAGACTATGTGGATATGATGGGTGACATTGAGGACCTCATGGACGACGAGGATAACTTAGACTTCTAAGGTGTTTCGGGTGGTGGTGGCTTCGTGGCGTCGTCTCGCTTCGTGTAAACAATAATACCTTAGGTTATAATATGACCATAAGGACAAACAAACTAAACAACAACTCACAACGTGAAAGGACTTCCATTTGAGAAGTAACAATTCATTCCTTACCCTCATCGCTTCCTTTTGTCTCTCTGC
>Ga0163109_10000401_pt1 | contig 34966 bp, 44 predicted proteins | sample CRUFie1St13metaG_FD_108704 | JGI IMG/M metagenome (GOLD analysis project Ga0163109, IMG submission 108704) | Marine microbial communities from the Costa Rica Dome - CRUD Field 142mm St13 metaG | ecosystem: Environmental > Aquatic > Marine > Oceanic > Photic zone | place: Costa Rica: the Eastern...
CCTGGCGTAGCCGAACCTGGGGGGAGGACCACCTGCTTCTCGTGGTCAACACTCGTGGGGAGTCCCTTTTGGGACTTCTCGGTTACGAAAGTCTGAATACCAGGGGTGGGGGCGATACGCATCGCGTATCTGCGAGCCACGCGACCCGCTGAAGGGTAGCCACAGCTTTCCTCAGACTGAGGGCGAGGGTCCTGGTCGGTTTCCCAATAGACGGTGATGATGTAGGCCGTACCCGACTTTATTTGGAAAACCACGGACAGGTCCTTGGGGACCTTTGCTATCCACTTTATTGGCTCCCCATAAGCCATGGCTGTAGACCACCCCATGAAGTCAACAGACTTCTGAGATTTCCCATCGTAGAAGGCTTTGATGAAACCCTTCAACGCCAGCCTTATTTCAACAGCAGTTATGCCCCGCTGGTCCATACGGTACTGGGCGTGAGCGGTTATTACAAAGTCCTTCAGCAGTTTGGACTGAGTACCAACCTCTACCTGAGGAGACTTATAAATCTTGTGGGCTTCCGAGTTGGAGAGGCTTTTACCCTCCTCCAGTTTGTCCACCAAATTGTCTCTGAGTTTGGGGTTTCTGACCTCTTCGTGCACTCGCTGGATAGTGTGGCACGGTCCCCCTGGGTACCCCAATGGGGGCATGAGGTCTGCGCTTTTGAGCTTAGGAAGAATGCGGTCCAGGCCATGCTCCTCGTACTCTCCGGACCACCCCTCCCAATTCTTCCAGGTGTCGCATTCGCTGGGGTGAACTGGGGGTTCAGGAGCACCGCCTGGGAAAAACACAGAATCAATGCGGACACTGACTTTCATCTTTTGTTTGAGAGCCTTGTTCTTGGGCACCAACTTCATGACCGTGAAAAATAGCTCAAGCTTCGGGTTGTTAGACTTCCACCTAACATCCCTGCCCATCAGAAGTCGGGTGTAATAATTACTACCACCCTTGCCCTCCGCTACTGCCCAATCTCTGTGGAATTCCCTTAGAGAATTCTTAACGTCGTTAACCGTAATCCCGCGAAGGTCCATACGGTACTGAGCGTGGGAGGTGAGGTACAAATCGAAAAAGGTCCCTTCGACCTTTCCTTCAGGGTACATGGCCTGGTATACAGAATTTTCCTCTTGAGGAGTCAGCCTCTTATTCTGAAGGTGCTTTTCCACTATCTTCTGAACGAGAGAAGGGCTCCTTACCTCGTCGACCACCCTTTCTTGAAAATAACAGGATCCTCCTGGGTACCCCAATGGGGGACTCAGGTCTGCTTCCAAGAAGCGGGCCACTATCTTTTTAGGAGAACCCACAGTCTTATCCCCTCAGGACATATATGCTATGACTTCGAAAACGTCGTCGCGAAGTTCCGTGTACTGAATTATAAGCATAGAATTGGTGATGGCATACGGGGAGAAAATGTCTTCCTGGTTAGTGAAAGCCACGTCAACCCTCACGGAACCAGTTGGTCTGTGCTTGAAGTCGAACGGGTCTGGAATGTCCCCCAACTCTATCCCGTATTCCCCCATAAGGTCTACTGCACGGGAGTACCCCTGTTGAGGGGTTTTAAACCTGCTGTTGCCATCCAGCCCTATGCGCTCAAAGCTTCGGTTTATGAGGGACTTCAGCTTTCTATCCAACCTCTTCTGGTAGCGGTTAGCCACTTTGGAAGCGAACATTTCAAAGTCCATCTTTGAAAATTCCCAAGGCTTCCGAGGATCCCTGGTGTAAGTCGCGAAGAATTCGTCACCAACCGAAAGTGAAGCGGAGGGAAGCCACCTTTTGGGAACTGTTATGCCAGCCTTGAGGGCGGCATGGCCGCTGCCCTTGAGGGTGGCGTTAGGACCGTTTATCTTGGTCACTTCCACAGTGTGCTCTTTGGTGTAAGCCTGAACCAGTCTCTTTACCGAAGCCAACTTGTAATCTCCCTTATGGGACAAAACCCAAGCTGGTATGCTTCCACGACCATGGAGCTTTTCGAGTCGGCGCATGGCATCCTTCTCAGCCGAACTCTCAGAATCGTGGAGAACCGGACGGTCGGTGTCCCACCTGCTAGCCATCCCCCGGATGACGTCTCCGAGCTTCTTGGGGTGGGAAATCTGGGTCACTATGTCCACAATTTCTTCCCACTCAGCGGGATCGGTTACAATCCAAATGTCCTTCAGTACAGCGGCGGTTTTGCTGTTGCGACCCCAACGTGCGAGGACCCTCTTGGCAGAGGTTTGAGGGGTCGGGAACTTGTTGTTAGCCATAACTTGTCTTCCTTCGGGAGTGACCTCCCGTTCTATAGCGCAAGCTGGCCTACGAATCAAGAAACCCTGGGGTGACTTTTCGTACCACTTGCCGTAGAATTCCTTCTTGGGAACTACACGAACAGTTTCATCGGGGTCCGGTATATTCGGGTCAGCAACGTGAACCAAAAATCCGTGCTCGTCGTCCTCGGTGACGTCGAACACCAGAGAAGCGTGGGACCACTCGCGCCCCTCAGGATTCCAGGCTATGACTATGGGACTGCCAGCATCGGTCCACTTCTTCAACTGCAGAACCGTCGAAGGAAGGGTCAGCGTGGCTCTCATACCATAGTGGTTTGCTGCTGCAAGCAGGGGTTCCCAGGCGGCACCTCGAAGGGGCATAGCCCCAACGACTTTGTTCACCTGCTGGATGGAGCACTCCTCGCCAGGCACACCAAGGGCGCGGAGAGCCATGCAGAGGCTCGTGGTCATGCAGTTGTACTGATTCTGTTGACGAACCGGAACAACGTCCGCTTTGGCACTCCTGTGGGGCATCAGAAATGCCGCTCCAAATGGGCCAGTATCTGTTCAGCGGCGTCCTTAAGGCGCTTCACATTCCTTGAGATCCGCTCCAACTTTTTCGAACGGGGAGAGAGAGCGAATACACTCCATCCTTTACTCCGGTCTTCCGTGAAGACGTATCCCATTTCTTTACTTTTATTTTTAAGGATGTAAGACACGCTTTCGTAGGGGGAGGATTCGGTTTCCTTTTCCCATTCCATTCCTCGGGGCGGCTTGGGGAGGTCCTTATCTTCCTTATCCTCTTGCTTCTGCTTCTTTTTAATATCGTCGTAGATTCTCTCCAGAGGACCCTCGTCTATAAGATCCCCGTAGACCTCGTCGACGTCGATATGGTCCTCGCCGATTTCTTCCCCATCTTCATCTACCTCGTCGTACCCCATGCCCCGCTGGAACATTTCCAAGCCTTCCGACCGGAGAATGTCCTCAGCCTCGTCTGTGTCAACGAAGTTGTCGTCGGGGAGTTCCTTGGGGTGCCAATACTCCTCAGGGTAGTCGAACTGCATGAAAACAGCGCGGGCCTGGAAAGGCTCGATCCCCGCTTTCTTCATACCCCCCATCTTTCGGAAAGTCTTGGCGAGGTTCAGGGCGCGGAGTAGGCTGGTCTCTTCATCGGTTCGGTCGTCCTTGGACTCCAGCTTCTTGATCTCGCCGTCGATCTTGGAAACCGGGATCTTCTCCCCTTCAGGGATACCGAAGTATTTGTGGAGTCGACCTGGTCTCTTAACGGCCTTTTCTATCCAATCTTTCGCGACCTTCTTGGACAAAGAAGCGTAGCGTCCTCCGTAGTATGCGTCCACAGCATCAGAGTCGTCTTCGCTCTCCATGCCGAATTCTTCCCCTTCGAATGCCATCTTCTTGGGGTCGTAAGTCAACTCGGCCTTGCCATTGAAGCTTTTCCCCATAACCTCAAGATCGAGGAATCTAACAGAGGGTTCTCCGTCGTAGTCCACGTACCCCGAGTCAGAGAAACCGTTTTCATTCTCGATAAGTTTACCGAGGACATACCCCGTATCCGGGACGCTAAATTCCCGGCTCATCTTCTTACCGAGGACGCTAAGGAAATCCTCAGAAGCAAAAATCCGTTTTACGAGTTCTTCGTACTTCTTCTTCCACTTCTTTTCCAGACTCTTACCTTCTCTACTTTTTGTGAATTTGTCCGGACCGTACTCAAACTCGGAGGAGAGGGCACTGTTTTCCCAACTCCCAAACGAGAAGTCCCGTAGGAAGTCCCCACTGATGTTCGCAACCAGTTTGGTTGGGACCAGCACATCGGTAAATTCGAAACCTATAGCAGGGCCAGACACCTCAGCGAACCAAACCGGCACGTCATTCGGGTCTATGTCGGTGACGACGTCGCTGAAGAAGAAATTGAGATTGTCTATATCACTGTTGGCAGACGTCCGGGGTGAAGTCAAATCCAACAGGTTGTCGCCGTCTTCGTCAACGTACAGATGTTCATACTTCTCTATTTCTCTGTGTGCTTCCTCGTAGAATTTGAGGAGCATGTTGTAAATCTTCTTGGAGGCGAACTTGGTCGTTCCGGACCGGGGAAGAAGACTGAGTCCTGACAGTACAGCCCTCCTCCCCTTATCCCCTGCGGGAAGGGAAGAAGCGAGGCGGATAAGGCTCTTACGATCAGACGCAGTGAGGTTATTCATTGATTTCGTCCTCAAAAGTTATACAACCGAGGACATAAAGGACCTAACGAAATCTAAAAGTCGTACACAGTGTCGGTGAGGTCAAAAACCTCACTTCCTTTCGTCCCCTTGTACCCCACACGACCAACCAGGAAGCCCCCGTGCAAAGGGTTCCACCCCCTGCCCAGAAGCTCGTTTGAATAGGAAGGAGGGGCACCATTTGTAGCCACGGTGATATGGGGTATGCTTTTGGTGCTCCTGATCCCTTGAGGCTGAACGACTATAGCTTGGCCTTTTTCATCCTCAGACCATCCAATAATTTTGAGCTTAATAGGAGAGCCCATGGGGAGGCGCTTTATATCCCCAACGTCTGGCTTGAATTTGATGGTCATATGGTGGGAGAACGTTTTGGGGTGAAGGGGTGTCCCAACATTGTTTTCCCACCACCGCAAAAGGTCTTTGGGGTCATCCAGGAAAACAGCCGAGTATATAGCTTTTTCCGGCTTCTTGGAAGAAGTCATAACTCTCCTAATGGCCTGTCTCTTGGGGTCTTCCATACTACCAACCTATAAGTTAAAATGAACCCTTACCGAATGCGAGGCCCTGAACCTACAGTCACCACTTCTACGAAAGGCAGACTACGGATCGCCTTCAAAGCGTCTTTCCTCTGTTCAAGAGTTATGGGGAGGTCAAGGGTGACTTGAACAGGGGTCGTTCGACGGATGAAGGGAATAGACTTGGTGGCTTTTGCTGCAGCAGACTGAATCTTCTGGAGGTAAGGGTCCCCTCCAGGAAGATTCATGGTGACCAACAGCCGAACATAATGGGGCTCCCGCTCGGTTTTGGGGATGTTGTCAAACCTCATTTTCTTGATTCGAGAAACCGCTACGTGGTGGCGCATAGCGACCTTGATTGGGAGAGGGATATCCATCCCTACCACCACTTGTTCATCAGAGTGTAAGAAAAGGTCTTGCGGCCCGTCTTGTCCTGCTGCTGGTGAGCCAGCTCCATCATCTTAGCGAAGCCGTCTGCCGAGGCGTGAACCTGGCACCCTGCGCTCCACTTACCAACGACTGTAGAGGTCTGACCTTCAGTCCTGGTGGCAGCGTGCAGGTTGATTCCGAAGTATCCCGTGGTGATGGTAACAGGGTCGAGGTCCAGTTTGTCATCCTTGCTGGTATCCCGATAAACTTTGACTTCACCGGCCCTCTGGCACAGGGCTTCGTATTTTCCAGCGTGGAGGTCGATGGTCCAGGTGTCGAGGTATTGACCAGCCACAAGGATGGCGCACCCCATGGAGTTCATGGGGTGCTCAAGGTAATAAGCCCCCGGATCAGTGGTTCCCGGCCAGTAGAAGACCTCCCAAAGACCATCATCGTTGACGTAGGCACAGCCCAGCATATCGTCGAAGGCGTCGGCCTTACGTTCTGAGGACCGGACTCCGAACAGGAAAAGACGCCAGGGGTCCCCCCAAGTCTCGTATCCCAAGCTCTGGGCCTGAGCTATAACGGGAGGAAGGGGAGAAGGAGCGGCAATACCCACGTCATCGGAATTCTCCGCGAGTAGCTTACCCCAGGTGGCGTTACCCACAATGCCGTCAGCCACCAGACCATTAGCAGCTTGGAACCTCTTGACTTTCGACTCTGTACCGGAACCAAAGATCCCGTCGGCCTCGCAAGGGTACCCCTTCTTGGTGAGGCTATCCTGGCACAGTACCACATCGCTTCCGCGAGATCCCTTTCTAATTGTTGATGGCATGGTTGTTCTCCCGTTATTTGATCAGTTCGAAGTTTTTGTTTCTGCCTGAGTACCATGGGTCTTGTATGGTCATCAAGCCGAGGTTGTCAGTAACCCTGAGGTTAGAGGGGGTTCCAGAAGCGGCTATCTCGGCATCAGTCATACCGGCCACTTCTTCAAGCTGTTGTTGGGTGTTGGTGTTGACCCGAGAAACTTTGCGCCCAGTAGGCACTTGTATAGACCAGTCAGTCATTATGGAAATGGAAATAGAAGAGGTATAATAGTAGTCATCGCCGTTTTCGTCGTAGACCTCTTCGGCTTCCCCTCCAGCACTGGCCTCAGTGAGTTCTATCCCCTCTCTGGAGAACCTCTCCCTGGCTTCAGTGTAAATGAACATCAGAGTTCTATCGGTTATTTCCCCCTGGGCGTACAGGTCCCTGGCCATTATGTCGAATTCCAGGTTCATTTCCCATTTCCCACCGAACTCGTTAGCGACTTCGTCCCTTCTTTCCCCCACCACAATGGCCATTATGTCGCCATCATAAGCCCTCCTACCAAAGGCAATAACCACCCCTGGTATGACGTTATCCACAGCCCCATTTTCGGGAAGGGGTATGGGGCCTATGGAAGTTCCAACATGGCGGTAGTCCACTGACAAGTAAGTACCAGACAACAATGGGCTCTCCCGAGTTATCCTGCCTGTGGCGGGGTCGGCTGTGTAGTTTATGTTATTCTCGTATAGGATGTTGCCTGGCATTTCGTAAACCCTGAGACTGCCAGGATGGAAGGAGCCAGCGCTAACTTCGTATAGGAGAGGACTAAGCATAGTGGCTCGTTCGTCTATAACTTCAAGAAGTGGGTCCACATAGAATACGAGCCTCTCAGAGGGAACTCCTCTGACCTCTATGACTTCCTCCCTAACTTCTATATAGTATATCCCAGGGGGAGAGGGAAACACCCCTCCGTTATTTCTGATGGCCAACCCGTTTTCCCTTACCCACTCTATGCTGGTGCCATTTTGACCGTGGACTTTGGTCAGGTAACAGTAAGACACTACTGTTCCTTGAAAGTGGTCAGCAGAGAATTGAAATGGGTTAGCAGAGCCGCCTTTTATGACTATGGCTTGCTGAGGTCTCTCTTGAAAAGAGAACCTCCCTTGGATGTTAGGAGCCAAAGAGTCCTTATATTGAGGGTCCTTAGACCAGAAGTACCTGACTTCTTGGATGACTCTCCGTTTTATGGACTCTGTTAAGTTGGCAAACAAGGAAGACTCCTCATGGGTCTACCCGTATTATACCTATAAACTCTTTATTAAGGAGAACACGAGTTGTGCTGGGTGGAGATCAACCAAACACCCTCTTCCCAATTGACCAGGAAAGTGAAACGAACGGTCAGATCTGAATTAGGAGAGTCGGGCCAAGAATAGAGGAATTCCCCTGAAATAGACCTGTGGCCGTCGCTGTGAATGGTCTGGTTTATCTCTTGGCCCTTGTGCTCTATCCTGGGAAAATTGGACAGGAATCTCACAAAGTATTCCCTGATACCCTCTATCCCGCGTATGGGCTGTTCCTCGAATTCGGGGATGAAAACGGCTTCATCACCGTACATACCCAGCAACCCAATAAGGTTGCTCTCGTTGACTGACTTTATGTAGTCAGAAACGAACCCCAGAGCGTATTCAGACACTTAAGAAGCCCACTTTCGGGCTATACGCCCACAGTTAAGTCCACGGGTGTGAGCCAATCGCACTGGACCATACCTATCGACGTACCAGTCAAGGTGGCCGTCTTCTGTGATCTTGTCCAGCTTGTTGTCGGCTCTTCCTATAACTCTAATCACCAAGGCGTAAATTATCTCCCCAATCGGGAGGGTTCCGAGTACGGCCCACTCAGGGTCACCCGTGAGCTTGATCATAACCGACGGGAGGATAGCGTGTTCAACTATTTCAAACAGGGCAAATCCCAAGCCTATCTTCCAGCCGTGCTTTTTCACAGCCGAAATTATGATCTTCAGAGTGTGGGAAGGAGAGACGGCGCTCCAAGCTTTCCTCATGAGGTCAGCTATGACCTTCTCCGTGACCTGGCTCCGAAATTCTTGGATTTGCTCCTTGACCACCTGGCGTTTTACCTGAGAAGGCAGTTCTTTGCCATCCCAGCTGTGGGCAGAGCTGAAGCCCCATTCATACCCAGCGTAGTAGTCATCTGACTGGCCTCTTTCGGGATCTTTGAAAAACCCCTGTAGGGCCTCATATCGGCCCTCTCTGGCACCGTCAGTAAATTCCCCAACGTCCTCGTCAATTTCGTGTTCGCCGACCGACTCTACCAACTTAGGAGCCAGCTTACGGATTATTTCATCCATAAGGTCGTCCACAGGACCGTATATGAAGTCCTTGTGCTCCTTAAGAATCACAGAGAGTGGCTGTGCCATCCAGCCCAGCCACTCTTTGAGAGTGGCCTCCTTATCCATCAGCCAGCGCCCTGGGTCAGGTCGTTGTTGTAGACAAGAGAGCCAGTCTGGCCAATAGTCGGGTCGTTACCCGTAGCGAGGAACTCGCCGTACTGGGTGGTGCCGAAATCGTGGACGTCGGTGATGGTGACGTCGCCAGACTCCATAACCACGACAGAGTCCTTAGCGAAGGTAGCACTCCAAGAGGTCCACCAGCAAGCTTCGTAGTACGAGATCAAGATGTTGTGGGAAAGGGAACCCCCACTTCCAAATGCCCCGCCGCCACCGACTGCACCGGTGTAGGCCAGTGACCCGTAAGCTCCAGAAGAAGCGCTGAATCCAGTCTCAGACCCGGTGCCATCACCGGTCAGCTCAGCGTCAGCGATGCGAGAGAACACGATCTGCTGCTCAATATCAAAAGGCCAGCGGTGGTGCTTGAGAGCCCGAACGGGTCCGGAAACACCAGCGGCGTAACCAGTAGCCTGCCACATGTTGGACAAGTAAAGAAGGGCTCGTTCGATGGAGGCGGTCATGGGGTCCGACATTCCGGGAACAAGCTCAGCGACCTGGTCACCGAAGCCGATACCAGAAATTGCTTCAACGCCACGACCGTCGTTGACCCCAAACGAACTCAAAACGCCCATCTGAAGGAGGCCAGTGCCCCCGTAAGCAGGAGTGAGAACCCTGACTCGCTGAGAAACAACAGCGCGGGTGTTTGGGGAAGTACCAAACTTGTAGATTTGGGAAGATCCCTGAACGCCGCCAGGAGAACCAGGGTTGAGGTCGTTGTTAGTAGGCATTTACTTTCCCTTTTGATACTCCACCGATCTTATAGAGGAGCTAACGAGTTATGTCCAATTGGCCCAGGACAGTTTGGTACCACCGTCATAAGGGACGGCAAGCTTCTCTTCCACCAGCAAATCGTTGATGCACTTCCCCTCTTCAGTCCAAACTTTGACAAGCAGCCTTCCGTACTTGTCGGGCTTCTGGACTGACTGTATCACCACTTTTTTCCCCATAACAAGGGACTTAACCCTGTCTTTGGCCTTATAAGCTGCCTCTTTCTCCCCGGAGACTTTGGAACGGACCTCGGGTGTGTCTATCCCAAAAAGCCTGCAGCTGGCCTTAGCGGTCATCTTCATACCCAAGTCCAAAAGAACCGTGATAGAGTCACCATCGTAGACAGAGATAACTTCTGCGTTGTAAACGTAAGGCTCGGGTTTTTCCATGGGTAACACCTTCCTAAGAGGAAAAGTTTATGAAACCCCTAACGCCAGCGCGTTGAATCTTCTATCAAACCCGAGTTATGAGGAAACAGCATGCCTAACTTCGGATTCTGGACTTTCGGTCAAAAAAACGGGCTGGTGGGGTCAGAAAGTTCTAAGGTTGAACTGCCGGATGGCAGAATTCAGACCATAAAGAACAAAGAAAACCCAGCCGTTCTCGAAGACGAGTTTATACTGTTTTCGGTAAAGACTTCGAGAATCGCCCAAAAGGATCTGTTGAGGCTGTTACCACAATTGGACGAAGCGAGCCAGACCAGAATACGAAACCTGATGAAGAAGCACCCCAGGGCTTTCAAGCCCATAATTTCCCACCAAGACTTTTACGATTATATCCAAGCCAAACAGGTCAACCCCCTGAGAGGAGAATGAAGATGGCAAGAATGTCCAAAGCTATGTCCGGAAGAGGCGGAAAGGCAAACAAGCGTAAGATGTTGCTCAGGAAGCAGGAAGAGCGCCGAATAGCCGCTAATGAAGCCATCAGGGGTGCATCGGCTTCTGCACCCGCCCCCGCACCCGCACCCGCACCCGCCCCAGAGGTAGAGGCGTCTGCCCCAGAGGAGTCTTGGTCGATGGAAAACACCAAGGCAGAACTCACAGAAGCTGCGGAGAGAATGGGTATAGAGGTGAAATCCGGGATGACCAAATCGGATATCCTGTCCAAGATCAATTCGTAATTTTGAACCTGTGAAATTCCAGAGCGAAGCGCATGAAGTTTTATGTAGACTTCTACCTGGAAGAAAAGGGTTACGGGTTCATAGAGAACGAATCTGGAGAAAGGTACTTCTTTAGGGGTGAGAACTTCTTTAGGAGAAGCCCTGAACACCCTATGCCCATATCTGGGGAAGAAGTGTCTGTGGGTTACACAGAAGACAGAGAGAAAGGGTCTTCTGTAGCCAAAGAAGTGAAACGGTTGTCCAGCCCCCAGCAAACTTCTGGGGTAGTGGAATCGTTTGACACAGTGAAGGGGTGGGGGTTCATAAGAGAGTACGGGAACCAAACCAAAGTGTACTTGCACGTCTCAGACTTATCAAGCGGGTGGGTCCCGATAAAAGGTAGCAGGGTAAAATTCTGTAAGGGATGGAAAAAAGGCCGTCCAAGAGCTTGTTACGTAAAAGAGGACGTGTAATGGAAAAGAACAGATTCGGGGGCAGAAAGGGCTCGTCTTATACCCCAATGTCGGAAGACGAGCAGGAAGTCCTCAGCCGACTGGTAAACTCCCAAGACCTGAGGGTTGTAGTAAAAGGTTACGGGGAGGCACAAAACCTGAAGGTGAAATTCGGGGACCTGAGAATAGCTCTCGCCTTCCGTCTGTCATTCGACAAGCCTGCAGTTCCCGTTCCCGTACACTTCATAGATCTGGAGCTACAGACTGGGTCCGGTATGAAGCTGTTCTCAGAAAGACAGCCCACGGTCTATGACGGTAAGCCCATCCAAGTTGCAGACGGTGTGTTTTTCGATATGGTTTGGGATATCGCCATCCTGGCTATGGATCCCAAGGTGGTAAAAGCCATAAAGCCTGGAGCGACTGGTCTAACCTCACGGTGGATAGACAAGGACACGGAGCAGTTGACCCTTACGGGCAACAACAGGTTCTCAGGATCGGACAAGAGAGAGTTGAGAAGAATCAGAGAGGGAGAAGCGAAGTCCAGGGCCAACACAGCAGACAGACTGCAGGAGGCCAGGTCTCTGATACAGAAGAGGGGAAGCAAGAAGTAACCTCCCTGCTTCCCCTCTTAGCGAGAGTAGGTGACCTACTCAAGCCGGATGGGAAATCACCCCTTGCGAGCAGCAAGAACGTCCTTTCGGACCTGGCCTGCAGTCTCCCGGACTTCTGCCATGGCCTTGCGGACGCGGGTTCCGGGGTTACCGGCCTGACCACCATCGCACTTGGAAGCGTCGGCCTTGACAGCCTCCAGCTTTGCGATCATGGAGTCGATGACTTCGACAAAAGTGAATTCGTTTTCCATTTTCGTACCTCTTTTGGAGTGGCAGGACTGTTAGGTCCTAATACTCATTTTACCCACAAAGAGGACATTAGATATCGTCCTCAGGTTTCACCAAGTGATTGAGTCTGTGGCTCCTAGCCATATCATTGGCAGCGGCCCTGAGGTGTCTAATTATCAGTTCCACCTCGTAAGAGGTTTCGGGAGGACGCATCGCCAGGTCCTTCAGGGGTGACCCCCTCCTCAGACTTTCGATTTCGATGATCTTGGCATTCCAACCAAATTCTGACTCCCCCCATATGGCTTCAAAGTGCGCCACAGGGTACTGTACCTTATAATCTTCGATGTAAAACACGTTACTGTTTTCATCGCCCTTTTTATACATATAAGCCCCCCACAAGGACCCACAGCATGAACCTGGCCTTCGTAGACGTTGAAACCACAGATCTGGACCCTAACAAAGCAGCAATACTGGAGATAGCCATCATAAGGGTGGAAAAAGGTGTGGAAACGGACAGGTACCACACCCTTGTCAAGCCCACTCCGCAGGAAATGGCCAGGGCCAACCCGAAGTCCCTGGCCATAAACGGGTACGACCCCCAAAGGTGGATTGGGGCCCCTTCCATAGAACAGGTCGCTGGTAGAATATCTTCCATTATGGAAAATTGTACCCTCGTGGGACACAATGTGTCTTTTGACGAGTCCATAATAAAAGCTGTATTTCTAAGGCACGGGATAAACCAGAAGGTACCCTACCATAAGATAGACACCGTGACTCTGGTGTATGAACATCTTTCCCCTTTGGGCCTGAGAAGGGCTTCACTTGATAGTGTTAGAGACTTCCTCGGGTGGGACAAAAGTATGGCCCACACAGCTTTGAAGGATACAGAGGACGTCATGAGACTGTATAAAAAGCTCTGGAGAATGTCTCTGTGGGGAAGTATCATTTTGAGAATAAAGATTTGGTTTAACAGGCTATAAAGGAAGCACGATGAAAGTGTTTGGTATGGGAGAAGAGGAAGCACCCAATAAGAAAAAGTTGACCATTGAACTTGTACCTCAAGGACAATGGGGATTGAATTTGCGCTCCGAACTCCCAAGAAAAGAGTGGGACCGTCTTCGAAAGTCGGTTTACAAAGCGGCCAACTACAGGTGCGAAGTCTGTGGGGGGAAAGGACCCAGGTGGCCAGTGGAATGCCACGAACGTTGGGAATACGACGAGTCCACCAAGGTCCAATCGCTCGTGGGGCTTATTGCCCTGTGTCCCTCTTGCCACGAAGTGAAGCATATAGGAAGGGCAGGCGTGATGGGGAGAGCCACCCAGGCACTGAGTCACCTCATGGAGGTGAACGATTGGGATTTGGACCAAGCCACCGAGTATGTGGACGATTGCTTCAGTGTTTGGGCCAGGAGGTCCAAAGAGGACTGGAAGCTGGACATATCGTGGATAAAGAACCAGTGAAGTTCAACCCCTGCCCCTGCTGTGAGTGCGACCCCTGCGACTGTGACTGGGGCTACTCGGTGATCTCAGCCGCCACCAAGGCGTTGATATCGGCGACCCTCGGGTCATCAGGTCCGAGACCCCGGCACCATGACACCCCCTTGTAGGTGTCTTCTGGCGACCAGCGACACCGGGCCTCTCCCCTTTTGCCGTGCTTCAGCGCCCTTTCGGCTTTGAGGGCTTCACTCTGGTCGGCATAAGGTCCGTATATAGCCCGCATCTTCCAAGGTCGATGTTTGCTCGTATATCGACCCCCACCCTTGATGAACCCGTTGTGCTGCCGTATCCTGCGCTTCGGGTCTGTGGTACACCCCACATACCGAAATCCAGCCAGGGCCCTTCCCCGCTTGCCTATGCGGATCTGCTGACTCTGGATGACGTACACAAACCAGGGTCTCACCACCGGAACCTCCCGAAGTACAAGAAGTAGCGGAGGTCTGGCCCCATTTCGTCGTTGTCTCTGAGGTCACCGCTGTACATGCCGGTGTCTTCGGCCCACAGCCTCATCTTCCTTTCGGTTTCGGTTTCGCCCCAGATGTACTCGATCTCGGGGTGGCTGGGCTTCGGCTTAACCGTCGCACGGATAATCAGATAGCGGTTTGGCTCATTGAATCCCAGACGCTCAACGTCTTGCTCGACCTCGACCTTGGTCATTTCCCAGTTGGGAAAAGCGGACTCAAACGACTTCGCGAGTTTAGATCTTATTTCACGCTCTACCTGCCGAAACAGGCTGTCCATGGCCTCCTGCTTGGCATCCCGCAGGAAATTAATGAGATCGAATTTTGCCGCTTTACGGTGTCGGGCTGCTACACGCTTGGGGTCAGGCGTCATGGGGTCATTCCTCAGAATCTTTAGGTTGGGGCACTGCGCTTTCTGCAGCCAAGGCAGACCGAACAGCCTTCGCTGCTCTTGCCCTTTCGAGTTTCAGACGTTCAAGCGTGCTTCTGACGGGTCCCGCGTCAAATTCGCAAGATACAGAACAGAAATACTTTAGAAGACCATCACGGTTGGTGAAAGACCTCCCGCATACCAAGCATGAGGTATCGAAGGAGGCCACAATCAGGAGTCCTCGTCGTAGGTCAGGGTTAGGGTCCCCACCTGACAGAATTCAGCTCCGCCTGGATCGATGTTCTTTGACCCGGTGTCGTTTCCTACGATGTAGGTGACTGAATAGTCGTGATTAACGGGAGAATCCCCTATAGAAACGGAAACAATAACCCTGTTTGCAGTTATGTCCTTTCTGCGAGAAGACTTAGAAGACTCAGTGGTGTAACCCTCAGCTTCAAGCGTTGAGTCATCCGAGAACCCAGGTATGGATTTACCATCTTCGCCTATAACGAAGGCGAATCCCGGACCGACAGTTAGGGACTGAAGAACAGAAGAAGGAGGAAGTAGGTCCAACTCCAGGTCATCCTGGAATACAGCTTTGAAGTCCCCCTCCTGTCCTCCCCCGTCTATGGTTGCGGCAGAGAATTCTTGGTTGAGGAGGAACACCGAAGAAGCAGAGGAAGCCAGCCCGGAGAGGAAAGTGCTCTCTGCGGCGGTGTCAGTAGACAGGTCCTCTCTAACGACCGTACTCCCTTCTTGACGCACCATCTTGGTAAGGGGAACCACCACGTAAGAAACCCCGGCGGTATCCTCCATCACGTTAATAACGTCGGACTGCCTAACGGGGTCTCCCAATCTAAGCTGGCCGAAGAAGTTATTAAGATTGGTTCTAAGGGAGGTGTCAGCGACTCCTGTATCCACCCCCGGAGACAGGAGTATAGTAGCCTCTACGTCTATAGGAATGGGAACCGCTTCTTTTACAAGTACGTCAGCAGTGGCGTGCTTGTTTTGGTCTACAGCGTCCTGAGTGGTTTTCACTATGAGGTTGGTGGTATAAGTGACAGTGAAATTCTCGTCGTGTTCGTAAGATATTAGGACGGTGGCACCACTGGGAATGGTGCTGGACTCAGTTCTGGTGATACTGACTGCGGTGGTCTGGGTTCCAAGGGTGACCTGGTAATCTGGGGCCCCGCTTGGGTCGAGGGGTCCAGCATAAGTAATCAAACCATCCGCGCTCTTGACCACTATGGTGAGAAAGTTCGCCCCCAAGCTGTCCAGGAATTCTGGGTATTGGCCGATAAGAACATGCTGTTCGTCAGTGACAGAACTCGTGTCCCCGCTGGGCACAAAGTTACCGTCTTCATCTGTGAACCCAGTGACAGAAAGGAAGTCACCAGCCAGGATAGACCTACCGAGAGACAGGGGGGCGTTGGGGTGGACGAGAGTGTAGGCAGTGCTCGGTATCACTCCACTCACTTCTCCTTCGAGGGAAGAGACTCCAGAAACCGGCTGTCTGACGAACACAAAATCTGTGCCAGTCCTCTTTCGGTAAGACCCCAGTACCACATCTGTTAGGTCGACAGAGGGCTGCACCAAACTGGTGTCCAACTTTATTGTGTTATAAGAGGTTATAGTAACCCCTTGCAGATTGAAAGCCTGCCCCGTGGAAGCGTTTATGAATTCGTATCCTATGGCAGGATTATCCAGCATTTCTATTATAGGGTCGAGGCTGGATAGGTCCGAATCCACAGCCCTAAACTGCAAAGAGCTTACGTCCAAAACTTCGAACTGAATATCGGATTTAATTTCAAAGGTGAAAGCGAAGGAATCGGTTATGGTGTTAATGTTGGTGCCCTGCACCCACACGTCCACCTTTCCTCCCCTGTGAACTCCTGATTGGTCCATATCCCTCTGCATGAGGGGGTCGCCTGCCGCCACGACTCCCGATCTAACAACTCCGGGGGTGTTGGCGGCTGTTTGCTGGTACCCCTGCTTAGTGCCGGAATCTACAGAGGATATCCTGTTCTGAACCCTCGTAGTGAGGGAGAGGTTGCTCTCTGACTCTTTTCCCCCGAAGGTGGCGGCGGAGTTTGTAACTCTTATGCTGGACCCAACGTTGGACAAAATTTTGTTTATCTGCCCCCTACCCAGGTTGGTCTGGACCCCAACTTCCACGGCTTGAACAGGGGCGTTGACCTTGTAAAAACCAGAAACTGGGTCAAAGTAGGAAGCCAACTGACCCACCGGAATAGAAACGTTCTGGGTCACTGAGAATGTCTGACCACCCCCGGATACCTGAGTTCCTATAGGCACGGAAACTGTGGCCTGTGGCCTGGAGGAAGTGAAAAAGGTGACTTCCCCCCTGGAGGAGACTCCAGCCCCACGGGTCACTCCGAAATTGGAGGCGTAAGCGTCAAACGCAGAGTCGATAAGGTCTTGGACCTGGGTGTTGGTTTCAAAGTACAAAGCCGACTTCAGTCCAGACTTGTAAGTGCTCTGAGATACCGGTACACTGACCCCTGATCCGTCTGGGTCGTCTATCTGAAGGAGAAGAGAAGGGGTTCTGGCCCTGTGGTAAAAGTCCAAGATGAACCTGAGTCTCTCGGATTCGGAAGAGAACGGGTCTATGACGGTGTCTCTGAGAACTGACCCAACTTCCACCTTTACCTGGGGGTTGCTTCTAAATATGGAAGTAACAAACTGCTGAAGAATGTCCTGCCTGGAAGCGGTGCCTATAGACCCCAGAATTCTCGTGACTTTAGACGGGTGGGCCACCACCTCTGCAGAGAAAGCAGACTCGTACTCCAGCTTTTGTATGGGGTCATAGAATACTGCCGTCGCCACATAGTAAAGGGGCTCGGAACTGGGAATAGCTTTAAACTCAGATATGGCCACGGTCGGAACCAGGGAATCCGGTCCAAACCCACGGTTGTGGTCAAACCTGTACACCCCCACCGTTCTTATTTCTTCTATCTGAGAGACGTACCTTATAGAAACGGCTGACTCTGGTATCTCGTATCTTTCTGAAAAGTCGGACTGCAGAGTGACTTCGTCAGAGTCTTCCTGAGACCCAGAAACCCTGAAAAACATAGGGTCAGCCACGTGGTTGCCGTTAGCGTCCGACTTCACCTCTATATCAAATTGTGAGTTAGCGAAGGAAGAAGTCTTCTGGACAGTTTCGGAAATGGAAACCGTGTTGACGTTTATGCGGAAGTAACCCGAGTTTCCTCCTCCAGGGAGGGCAGAGGCGTAAAAGTTTATGCCCCTGAGATACCCCTCAGGGTCAGAGGGGGGTTCAACGCTTATCACCACAGAAGTGTCCTTCTGTTCAGCCGAAACAGAAGTGGGGGAATTCGCAACCGAACCCGTGCTCTCCAAAAACCTTATATTGGCAGTGGAGGGGGGAGTAACCGACCCGTTGGGGAGGACGGCTCTGATTTTAAAAGAGTTAACCCCGACGGATAGAGCTATCCCATCCGGCTCGTAGGAGGGGTCAGGGAAAGTCCAAGAACCGTCACCCCACCTCACCAAACCCTGGTAGGAGTTATAACCAGAGCCGTTGAAGTCCACTTGGACGTCTACAGCTGAGGCGGGGATACTCCCACTGAGGAACACAGTCTGTGAGTTAGTGGAATAGAACAGGTCCTGGTAGGAAACCCCGTCAGGACCTTTGATAGTGACGCTCATGATTCACCCAGTATCACGCGGGTTGGCTGCTTACCCAGGGGTCTACCATTGGACCCGGCGAGGGCAACAGCACCCGGAGCTGTATAGGTAACAGTAGTGCTAACAGGGGACCCAGAGCCGTTGGTGACTACCACCGAAATGTTAAAAACGGTGGGGTCAGAACCTGGGGTCACGTCTACTGTTACAACCCTGTAGAGGCGTTCTTTGTTGGTGACCTGCTGGAAAGACCTTTGCTTTCTCTGCAACTCTTGGACCGTGTCCAAAGCGTTGACCACATCTTCCCTAATTTGTGCGGCCACAGCCCTGACCGATTTGGAACCAATACGACTCATTATCCTTGAACCGTACCCAGGATGAAAGGGGTTGGAGCCTCTGACAGTAAGTATAGACTTGAGACACACCTGTTGCAGCAAATTCTCGTCCACGACGGTAAGGACGTCACCTGAGGGGTCAAACCTATAATCATTCTCCACATAGGTTGCCTGACACCTCGGGCACCTTTCCGGCATAGCGGAATAGGTGACCTTGAAGGTGGGGTTACCCCTTATGGGAGAAACAAACTTCGGATACCGGGCTTTAACTATTACGACTCTTCCTATAGTGGAAGCTGGAAAGACCTCCTCCTTGGATTCCAGAGTCCAAGCAGGGTAAAGCTCCTTTCCTCTTGCTGCTCTCTGTGAGAAGCCAAGAGCTTCAGCAGCTCCCCCGGCCACCCTAACGAATGACTTTCTACCAGCCTCAAAGGGGTCTGAAAGCTGAAACTTGTTGTTAAACACCCTGACGAGGCAAAACCCGTCCAGTTTTAGCTTCAAGAATTCTACTATGGTAGAAGCTGAAACCCGATCTCCAGTGGGAAGCCTAACTGTAACCTCCCCAGCAGAAGTAGAGACAGTGAGAAGGTTGGCATCTGGACCGGAGAGCCCCAAGCATGGTCTGATGCGAAAAGGTCCTTCAGGGCTATGAAGGGTAGCCTGACTATTGAGGCCGGAAGGCGGTATATAAAGGGAGTCATTTGCCAGAATTCTGACAGTATTGGAGTTAGAAACGGGAGACCGGGTGTCGAGTGACATACGGTCTGAACCGAGGTCTACAGGCTCTTCAACCACAAGGTGTGGACAAGGAAACCCTATTTGTATTTCTTTACTCAATTCCACCTCTAAACTAAAATCCGTATAATTCACCTAACGTTGGGAGAAAAAGTGAAAAGTGTAAACTCTCTAATAGAAGGGTGGGTGAAGAATAAGTCCAAAGAGGTGAACCCGGACTTGAGTCTGAACCGAAAAGACTTCGAGAAGGCAGCTCAAGTAAGGGTAACTGACCAGAGACTGCCTCATCAGGTTGAGCCGGATGACTCTACCAAACCCAAGAAAAGGTCTACCAAACCCAAGAAAAGGTCTACCAAACCCAAAAAGGGTTCTAAGAGTAGCCCGGACCCCCTCGAAGCACCAGTTCAAACCTCTGAAGTTCAAACAGAAGAGAACGACTTGGAGGAAGAGGTAAAAGTACCTTCAGACTCTGACTTCGGGCGTCCCACAGTGTTCAAATGTGGGCACACTAATTACAAACACCACGGTATAACTGAGAACAGCCCACTGCAGGTGAAGGCGAGGAAAGAAGGCTACTGCTGCCAGTCTCTGAGAGAAGCCACACTAAGGGCCTGGAAAATTAACCCAAGTATGGCCGAACGCAAACGCACAGCCCAAGTATCCGTGGTGTGGCAGGTAAAAGGTCTGCACGAACCAGTTCCCCAATCCATGAGGAGGTCACCGGAAAAGCATAAGGGGAACGGGTGGCCAGGTCTATGCTGCGACCCAGCCACCGGATTGTACATAGGTGGACTGGGCAACAATTGTCGACACTACCATGATGGCCCCGAAAGATGCGTAGTGCACGCATCCAAGAGGGTGATAGACTTTTCCGACGAAGAATGACCTAACGGGGGCAGGACTCGAATCGGTACCCAGCCTTCTCAAGGAATTCGACTGCGTTCACGATGCTTTCGATCTCCGTCTTGATGGGAACATTGGGGTTGTGGCCCAGGGACTTGTAAGTCTTAACGATTTTGGCCGCGCCACCAAGCACTTCTCCCAGAGATTTGTGTACCTGGGTGTCTGACACGATGTACCGCCAACCGCTGATGTTCCTCAATTCAGCTTCAGCCTCCAGGTGAGGGAGCTGAGGGGTGTAGGAGACCCTGGCCTCACGGAGCGAACCAGAATAGGCCACCTTGTGAAGACTCATGGAGAAAGTTGTGGGACCACCATGTTCCTTTTCGAGGTCTTTGATCATACGATGAAGACCCTGTCTGACGTCGGATTCAGACAGAGAGTACAGATGCTTCAGCGCCTTGAAGATGTGCCGGTCCTCCATCTTCGAAATGTTGTGGACTCGACCATCCTTAGTGACCCAAGACATAGGGTCTGCTGACTTAGGAAATGCCACGCTCATAGGGTGCTCCGTAGGTTGTGGGGGCACCCTTTTATACAGCTTGTACGAAAGTCAGCGGACCTGTGCTGAGATTACAACCCTGATAGGATAGGGTTCCCCAACTTCAGGAAACACCTCCACCTTCATAGTTCCCTTGGGACCATCCCAGTTTATGTCTTTCACCACCAAGACTTCCCCGTCACTGGTAACCCATTCACCTCGACCCCCCATGAGATTGTTCTCAAGAGTTGCCAAAGTGCCAGAAAGTATCTCCGTAGCAAGCCTTCCCTTGTCTGGACTGCCCGCCTTCTTGAGGCCCGACAAAATAGCTTGTCGCTCGGGGCTTCCCTTCTCAAGGGTTGCAGCGAGCTTGATCAGTGATTTGCGGTCTGCAGCGGTGAGTGACTTCATTGTGGGCCCTGTGGGAGTTATCCAACCGGAGTGATAGGAGACTTAACGACAGGTCAGTCTACTTGTTCAACACTGTGAGGACGGCTCTCTACGATCCCGCTACTGGTTATACGGACAAACTCGCAGTTGCCTACCATGGTAGAGAGGTTGGGGTGTCCGGTGTAACCCATGGCCGAACGCAAACCACCGACGAGCTGATAAAGTATATCCCGAACGGAGCCCTTATAGGGGACGCGAGACTTGATGCCTTCGGCCACGAGCTTCTTAGTGTTGTCCTGGAAGTACCTGTCAGAGGACCCGGCCTTCATGGCGTCTATGGAGCCCATACCCCGGTATGCTTTATACCTCTTGCCCCCGTGCTCAAACACTTCACCGGGTGACTCGTCGGTACCAGACAGGAGGGAGCCCACCATGACCACGGTGGCTCCGACGCCTATTGCCTTGGCTATGTCTCCGGAAACTTTGATACCACCGTCTGCTACTATATCGACGTCGTTGTTGAAGCAGAAGTCAAAAGCCTCGTCCACAGCAGAAAGCTGAGGGAACCCCACTCCAGACACGACCCTGGTGGTGCAGATGGAGCCCGGACCAATTCCGACCTTGAGGATGTTGGCACCCGCCTTCGCGACCGCTTCCGCGCCCTCCCGTGTGGCCACGGATCCAGCCAGGATGTTCATGCCGGGGAAAGCCTTTCTGGCCAAAGAAACGGCACGGAGAACGCCTTCTGAGTGCCCATGCGCTGTATCCACACAGAGGAGGTCGACACCAGCTTCCACAAGGGCGTGGGCTCGGTCCAGGCCGGATTCCCCGATCCCCACTGCGGCACCAACCAACAACCCTTTGGATTTGACCTCAGCGACCTGATAAGTTTGGTCCTCGACAGACAGGTTCTTGTGGATGACCCCCAGCCCCCCTTCCTCAGCAATAGCTATAGCCATGGCAGACTCGGTGACCGTGTCCATAGCAGAGGACAAGATAGGGATTCTGAGGTCCAGATTCCCAAGACGCACCGAGGTGTCCACCTCGTTGGGCAGACACCTCGAATGGGCCGGGACGAGAAGAACGTCGTCGTATGTCAGAGCGGGGGTGTTGGACCGAAGCTTCATTGTGGGTACCTCGTTTAAGTGTTGAGGACACCCTACCCCTTCTACCAGTCTATTTCGTCTTCGTCCTCGTATTCGTCTTCAAGCTTGCTGATCAACTTGGACACAGCCACAGCGTCGACAGCCTTACCTTTGACGAGTCTCCACAAGTCTCCCCAAGTGGCTGTGGTGTCTTCCCACCTCCAGCCGCCTCCATCCTCGTAGCCCTCCTGTGCCTCGTACAGAGCATCCTTGGTTCTGACAACAGCAACACCCTGTGACTTCAGAGCCTCTTCAACTTCTTTTCTGGCAGAGCCACTGAGAAGGGGAAGGATAGACCCTATCAGGCCGAACCCTGCTGGCTGACCGTACTCTTCCTGTTCTTTCTCCGTATAACGGGTTGGGGAAGCTTCCTCCCGGATTTCAATGTAAGCTCTGAACCTGGAAGACCCCTTGAGGACCTGTTTCACTTCGCCAACTGCGTCCAGTATTTCCTTGTGGGTGCGGGGGTCCAAACCCTCAAGAACGACCTTCTTGGCTGCAACTTTGCTGAGTCCAGCCAAGATAGCGCGTCGCGACTTATCTCCCTTCGGGAGAGAAGACGCGAGTCTAACCAGAGATTTGCGGTCTGCAGCAGTGAGGGACTTCATACTTATGTTCCCGGTTGAAAGTTATCCAACCGGGAACATAAAGGATCTAACGGGGTCAAGAGGGTCAGGTTCCTGAGGAACCAAACCCCTTGGATCCACGATCCCCGTACCGCTCAGCGGCAGCGTGAACGTCTTCCATCGAGCCGTCCATGACCTTGAGAGCCGGGATGGGGATAGGAATGGCCTGCACGACCCGAGAACCCTTGGGGAGGGTGACGGGCTGGTCGGTGGGGTTGTGGACCATGGCGAACAGTTCACCGGAGTACCCTGCGTCGATGACGCCGGGGATGACCATCAGCTTGTGCTTCGACCACGTGCTGCTGCGCCCCACAAGGAACAACCATGTTCCGGGGGGTGGGACCATGCGGGTACCACTGGGAACGTTGGAGTGGGTGTGGGGAGGAACCACAACGTCTTCGCTGGTGTACACATCCCACCCAGCATCGGTTTCGTGGGCCTTTTCGAATTCACCATGAGTGACGAGGGGGTTGCCAATCGAGGGACCAGGACCAGCCCCCCGATTGGTGTCACCCATGAACAACGCGATGGCGGCGTAGTTGATGGTGTCGAGAACGTCGTCGCGTACAGCTTCAAAGTCCTCTTCACCAGTCTCCAGCCAGCGTCTGATGCGAACACCCTTGTCGTGGATCATGCGACCCAGGACACCGTGCACCCCCTGGTCATCAAGGTTGGAGGTGCCACGAAGCTGAGCCTTCTCGGTCATGACCCCGAAGGCTTCATCGATTCGGTCCTTGACTCCTTCAAGGAACTGGCGGGTGTTTTCATCAGACATTTCGGTCGTTCTCCGTTCTAAAAGAGGATGGTTTCGCTGGCCTTCGGCCCAATGCTGATACCGGCGACAGTAATCCCGTTTACCCCATTGATCTCGTCAACGATAGCCTGGGTCTCAGGGGCGAGAGTGCCGTCCTCGTTGACAGGCTTTCCACCATCGAGGTAATCGCAGAAGGTCAGGAGAACCTTGCCCGAACCGTTGCGAGCCACGGAACGCTTGAACTCCTTCATGTTGAAGCGACCGATGCGACGGACCTTCTTGGTAACGGTGGTGCGTTCGATTACCTCACGACCTGCGGACTCGGAGACCTCTTCCCAGGTCATTTCGCCGGGGAGAGGTCCAGAGGGACCAGCGACGCGGATCGGCATGGTGCGGGTGGCGTACCACACGACCACGGGGCGGTCACCGGGGGGAACCCCAGCCTCGGACATCATGGAGGCAACACCAATGTCAGCACTGGTGGTCTTCGGCCACGGTCCGTGGAGAAGCGAGAGGCCAGCCCCCTGAGTTCCCTCCAGCAGAATGCGGTCGCCCTGCTGGATGATCTCGACGGTGTCGGCCTCAATCCAGCGGCCCTTCAGCCCACGGGAAGCGACAGTGCCAGTGGAAAGTTCTCCATGCCAACCGAGGCCACGAGCGATGTGGACAGCGCGAGCGATGCCGACACCCTTGCCGGTGGAGCCGATCTTGGCGTGAGCGTCACCCTTGGTGCCACCCTCGAAATCGCGGTGGTCCTGGGCGATCACAGCGGCGTTGGAATCGACGTAGAGACGGTTGGTGATGTAGCCCTCACCGTATTCAGCCTCGATGCTGTCGATCTCCTTGTTGATCTGGTCGGGGTCGAACAGAGCGCCCGCACCGATGACCAGCTTGGTGGTGGGATCCTCCCAAGCACACGGAATGGACTGCATGACCCACGCCTTGCCGTCCTTGGTGTAGAAGGTGTGCCCAGCGTTGGGACCACCAGTCCGGACGGCGACGTCGAACCCGTTCCCGTCGTCCATGTTCTTGATAAGGCAGTCTACGACCTTGCCCTTGCCTTCACTGCCGAACTGTGCGCCAATGACTGCTACAACTTCTCTCTTTCTACCGTTCATGAGTTCCATCCTAAGGTTTTAGGGGGTTGGGGAGTATACCACTTGGAGAGTTCCTACTTACCTCCACGCGGTCATAACGAATATGTGGGGTTTCTACGAAGAAGTCCCACAGTGGCTCAAAGATTCTTGGTTCCCCCGTTTTGGATCCATTGACCTCAACTTCACCATCCCAAACCACGGTTTGGACGTGGGGAAAATCAGAAAATACCGACAAAATCGCAGGAGGAATCATTTTATTATTACGATTCCTCTGGAAGGATTGTGGACCAGCACCCCAGATTTGTTCCCGTCGAATTTGTAAACGGTCCCAACGTATTCTCGGCCTGGGACCATTACGGCCCACGAAGAGGGAAGCCAGGATGCAGGGGCTCTGTCCATGTTGAGGCACAGACTTATATCGAATTCGTCGCCATAAAGGAGCGTGAAGTCAGAGAATCCGTAGTAGGAGAGGTGGTTCATACCCTCCAAAACCCCCTCTTTGGTGGGGGGATGGACGTTACCCCACCCCTTATCCAGCCCCTCCTGAGCGACTGATTCCACTATTTCTCTGTATATAGTGTCTGTGTCAGCACTTCTCATGGCGAGGCGAAGGAAACCCCCTTCAAAAGCTCTGGCGACCCATATAAGGGACCGACTGGAGGAAATTAAAAAGGGGCCAGCTTCAGGGTCAGACGGAGCTGGAACCCGGTCGAGCATAATAGGAGTTTTCTTGTGGTGGAGGGGTATGACCACCAAGAGGTTAGAATTCATCCGAACAACCTCTGCCACCAAGACTTCTTAACAGGTGGAAGCTCCTGGGAGAGAACAGGAAGCTCCGGTTCAGAAGTCGCGGCCTCTACGATTTTGTCTATCATGGACCTGGCTTGTTCCGCTTCCTCTTCGGAGTCAGCCCAAAGCGTTACCCCGCCCATCCTTCCGACAAGGGAACCATTGGGCATTAGGGGCTGGTCGGGCTGGTAATCCAGTACCCACATCAGGGCAGCAACATCCGGGAACTGCTGGGCTATAACGTGAACGGGAGAAACCGAGAAGAATTCCCTGTAGTCAGATTTGATACTTTCCACTTCTTTGGAGGGCCACTCGCCCTTCCCCAGGTGACGGAATCTGGCACGCAGAATCTTCTTCACATGGCGGTACTGCGCCTGCTGAAGTTTGCGTCTGGTTTCGCCTTCCGTTTTCATCCCTTACCTAACTTCCTAAAAGTCGCTCGGCCCCCGGAATTCTTGATCCTATAGGCCGTATCCGCCGCTTCAACCAACGCAGGGTTGTGGGTCACACTGAGTATGTCCATCCCCAACCGGTCGCATAGCAACGATAGGAAAGTACCCACGCGAGGCACATAGTGTTCAGACACAGCAGCAAGAGATTCGTCCAGAAGAAGGAGTGGTCGCATGTTTCTGCGGTTCACAACCACTATCCGGAGAAGAACGGATTCCACAGTTGCGATCGACCCCCCACAGGAGTCGATGCAGGAACCCTCAGTCACGGTTCCATCAGGGAGCTTCTGAACAGTAGAAAGCTCAACTGAAACTTTCCCCCGTTTGACCGAAATATCGGAAGAAACGGACAGATCGAGGTCATCGAACACAGCTTGAAGACCTTCCGTCAAGAGGCTCTCGACCGCTCTAACGTTGCTGATGACTTCTTTGTCTATCAGCACTCGGAACAGGTCCGAAACTCTCGCCAGGATCTCAGACTCCCCCTCCAGCTTTATGACTTTGGCCTCTGTGGTGGCCAAAGTGGAGGCACAGGAACTCCGAAGGGTGTCCAATTGCAGGAACCTTGATTTGACTTCTTCAAGTCTCAAAGTGGCATCCGACAGCGAAGGAGTAGGAATTGGATTCATCGGATTCAGGGTCGTCATGGTACATGGTCACATACCCCTTCTGGCCCGCCTTGTAGACCCCCACCCTCAACTCGGAAATGCTGAAAAGCCCGAATAGGTCGATGAAATAGTGGTAGTCGATGAAGAACTCAAGATTCTCCCCACCCTCCTCTGCCTGAGTGTGGATCATGGGGTAAGAGTCCTTACCCCCCGCCGCAGACGGCATGGAAAGGGTGACCGACTCCCCCTGGATAGAGAAGTGGGCCGTGTGATGACCTCTGGGCGCTGAAGCCGTAAGAACGGACAGAGCGGTCTGGAATTCTTCGCTGTGCAGGTTGATGTAAGCATGGCACTTCTGGTCCTTCCCAGGAGTGAGAACTTTCGCGGGAAGAAGAGAAAGTCTGGCAACACCAATGTAGGTTCCATCAGGTCTGGCGAAAAAGTCGAACTCCGAACCTCCTTCTTCCTTGGGCCTCTTAGATTCCTTGATGTAGACAGGGTTATCCACGGTGTCTTTATCGTCTATGAACTTCTGGACAGTGGGGATATCCTTGAAGGGAACCCTGATGTTGATACCCTCGTAGGGCAATCCGACGTTCACCACCCCTCTCTGGTCTGTAGAAGCGATGGAATCCCCCCAGGCCACCAACTGGCAGTTTTCTGGCTTCAGTGTGTCTTCCTGGGAAACCATGGTCTTACCAGCTGCGAGGGCTCTTGAGAGCACAACTGGGTCTACCTTACAGCAGTCTTCTGCCTTATCGTAGAGAGAGTCCCAGCCCCTGAACCCGTTAGGGTCGAGGCTTCGGAACTTGACCTTGCTCCTGCCACACTTAGCGGTAACCTCACCGTCCTTGTGGGACAAAGTTATGACGTTATTTCCACTGTTGATGGTGTTGACCCACTTGATAAGACGCCAAGCCTCAACGGTGAACCTCGGGTCCTCTCCCTCTTCCACCTCTGTGGTGCAGACCACCGGACAAACTGAGAAAGTCCTGGTGGACTTGCTCAGGATTTCGGCAGTTTCATCCGGAAGTACCCGGAACAAAAAGTTGGAAGACATTCCCCCTTTGTTGTCGATACAAAGGTTGGCTATGCGAAGAGCGGAAAGAAGGTAATCAGGGGCGACTGTGATTTTCATTTTTATGCCTCGTACTTCTCAAGGGCAGAGGCGGCGTCCTCAAGCTTCGACTCAAAGTCCTCAAGGGAGGACCTCAAAGCGGACTCCAACTGCTGCAAGGTTTCAGAAAGGGTGTCTGGGTCGAGATTGTTGTCGTGTATCTCTTTCCTGACGGCCTCCAAACGCGAAGCTGCTGCTTCTTTCTTTCCGGCGATCTTCTGGGATTTTGCTTTAAGCTTGTCCCTTTTCTCGATGGCAAGTTTAAGTCTGGTATCATCGTCAAGAAGCTCTTCCACGTCTAACCTCGTTTTGTCAAAATTACAACGAAAGAGGGAGCCCCACACCCCTAAATGGTGAAGAATTTGACGCCACCCTCTTCTTTGGTGGGGTTTATATCCAGTTCTACTGGAGCCTTCTTCTTATATTTGGCTGCGTTGGCGGCTCTCTGGGACTGGCGGTCAGGGCATACCGATTCGTAGTCACACATCCTACACTTGGATGGGACAGGGTTGGGTGCGAACTTCCCCTGCCTCATGGACTTCTTTACTTTTATGACCCGCTGAGCAAGACCCTGTAGGTCTTCCTCGTCAAAGTCGACCCATTCCACCCCAGTTTCGATTATCTCGGACCCGTCTTCGCCATAGGTGACCATCCCATAGGGGAACCTATACCAGACAAAAGCAAGGCGGTCTGGCATCCTCTTGTAAGACAACTTGAAAAGAAGCGCATACCACCGGAGTTGGTCCGGGTCGGAGTACTTCATCTTCCACTTGGTATTTTTGCCGTCGATGATCGTGATACCAGTGTCGTCACGCCGGATTATGGTGTCGGCCCTCCCCCCGATGGAGGTCCACTTGTTTATCCATCCGTAGATGTTTACTTCCGCCTTGGCGTAGGGACCCAAAAACCTATGTGCTTTCATGGTCTTGAGATAACCATGAACCCCGTCCTCTACCACCTGAAGAGCTTCAGAACGGGTTATTCTGGAATTTCGCCAGTTGATATTGTTGCGAGGCTTGGACTCCTGCCTTTCAAACTCTTTCCTGGCAATCTTCTGCATGGTTTCAAGAAGGTTCTTTGGGTCCTTATACAATTCCCCGTTGTACATCTTTTCCACAGCGTACTGAATGGCTATCCCCATCACAGCGTGCTCTTTAGAGTCATCTGACGGGTTGGGCTTTGACCTTCCCTCCCCGCCACCACAGTCTATACCATCCCAACCTTTTGTCCACAAAAACTTCTGCGGACAGTCCTCGTACATCTTGAAATGGGACCAGTATAAAGTAGAAGACTCGTTCATGGGTACCTCAGCAATTACACTGTACCCATTTGCTCCAGATAAGAGAGGGCGCGTTCTCTAACCTCGTTAGGGACTTCCCCCATACTCGCTACAGTCTCAGAAAGGGAGATTCCTCCTTCTGTAGGCTGCAGAGACTCGCGAATGGAGTTGACGAACGAGTCCATTTCTACCTGTCTCTTCACCTGGCGCTCCCGACCTTCCAAGTCGAACACTTCTTCTGCGGGACGGACGTTGAGCGGTACAACCTCGACTTTGACGCCCTTCTCAGTGCACCGGAGCACAGCTGCAGAAGGAATCCGGTCGAGATTATCCTGTGAGAGCGACCCGCGCGTCAGACTTCCTATGTTCACAAACTGCTTGCCGCCGATCTCCTCGACCCCTTGGTTCTTGTGCCAGTGGCCGAACAGAAACACGTCGGGAGCGGTGTCCAATAGGTCCGCGTATTTGATGATATCCTCACCCTCAAACATAGTTCCGCCTCTGTGGGAGGCAAGAACGTGAGCCACGCAGATAAGGATATCCTCGTCACCCCTCTCTATGGAGGTGAACCGCTCCATATCGTAGGACGTGCCGTGATAAGGGATGCCGACCACGCGGACCTTGACCCCGTGGAACTCCTCAAACACGGCCTCATGCTCGTCGTAGAGCCGCTTGAACACGCCTGTGCTGAACAGGACGCCCAACGGCTGCTGGGGCAGGAAGGAGTAGTCGCCGTAAACCGCGTCGTGGTTCCCCGGAGTGCAGTAGACTGGGCACGGGTAGGTGCTGTGGTGTTCTGCCGTCCGGTGAACGAGAGCATGACTGTTCCGACCGGGCGACTTGACGTGGAAATAATCGCCGCCGTCTATGATAGCAGCAGCGTTGACCTCTCGGGCGAGGTCACGAACCTGCCCCAGCTTGTCGAACACAGCGTCCGCCCAGTTATCGGTGCGGGAGGACGGTGAACGGTCAGAAAGGTGAACGTCGGTTCTCCAGACGAGATTGATGCTCACAGATCGCCTCCTGACCAATTAAGTTTATCCCCAATTGGAATTACAGAGGATGGGAGAAGTGCTGACCCCCGTGAGGGTCACGCTCCCCCAAGAGTCCAATCGTCTGGCCCTACAAAGCCGAGGTGTACACAGCCGTAGGCCCGACACGCAGCGGGGTCCACGTCTTCGCCGATGAACAAGTAGGCGTATACAGCCAACGACCCATCGTTCTGCCACAAGTAGAAGATGTGATGATCCAGAGCAAATGGACCCCATGAATCGTGTTTGCCACGCGTCGTGAACTCGGGCACCACGAACGTCGGCTTCGACTCGCGAAAGAACAGGTAATCGGGGTAAACAACCGGGCGGTTGCTACCGCAGGAAAGATCTCTAACGGGTGGTGGTAGAGAGGCAGACGGTGCCAGGTACTTCTGGTCAGGGGGTTGCTTCATTGTGCCTCCAAGAGAGACACAAACTGCTCCCAATTGATTCGGACGCCGTTCGCTCGGCGAGTGCGTCCCCTGCACCACGTGAAACCGGATTTGCTGATGATAAGGTCTCCGAGGTGGTCACCGTTTGTGTTCCTGACCTCGATCTCGATGCCTTTGTTCTTGATTTCCATTTCTACGGCGAGTTTCTTTATTCTAACCTTCACGACAGTCTCCTAATTGGAGTGTATTGTGTTGCAGACGGGGCACACGCCCATATCCCCAAGGATGGAGGATACTTCGGATTCCGAGTCTTCGAACTCGGAAGAACAGATAGCATAATCTTCTTCTAAAGTCTGAATTTCCTTCTGAAGGGACTCCAAGGATCCCAAGAATCCAGACACCAAAGCTACAGACTCACTGAGTCGTTCGATATCCCCAGAATCTGGGACATTCGCGTCACACCCCTCAAGGCTCGAAAGCAGAGACTCGGATTTCTCCAGCTTAGAAACGAAACCCCGCACAGTGGCAATTTTGTCTGACAGCTGAAGAAGGTCATCAGGGTCTGGCAGAGAAACGGACACGAATCCTTCGAATCGGTCCAAGTCCTTGGTGGAAGACTCCAATCTGGAGACCATTCCAGTGACTTTCCCCACGGCTTTTCCAAGCCTCTGTACTCTGGTCGAGTCAGGGACAACACTTGGATCAAAACCAGAGTAAAGGTCATGGGAAGCTTTAGAGTCCTCGTATGAAGATCTAAGACCTTCCAGTCTGGAGATCTCGGACTCTTCGGATTTTATGACTTTGTCCATGGAAGAAAGGGCCTCTACCAATCTCCCCACATCTTCAAGACCGTCGTACTTCGACAACTCTTCTGCCTGGTCCTGGGCGTCCTTCCTGCGGATCTTTAGCTCGGAGTCCACAGACCTTTTGTCCTTCTCCGAAGCCTTGAGTGCCGCCGTTAGCGACCCCACCCGCTCCACATCGGATAGAGCTTCTGCGGTGGCAGAACCGGGTCTGTTGACCAGGAACAGGGAACCGTCGAATTGGTCCGCAATCTGCGGCCAAATCCTGTCAGAAGCGGCCCTGACTTCTTTGACTCCCAGGTCCTCGATCTCTGGTGGAACGCCGCTTCCGACCCCAGCCAACTCTTTCCCGTTCAGCAGATACCTGTTGACGGTCTTGCCCTTCTGATTGGGCTTCTCCCAACCCTTTTCCCAGGTCACGGTCGTGCCGTCATCGAATATGAGGGTAACACTGAGATAAGCACAGCCGTGACGCACGAGAGCACCAGCAGGGGGGTTGGTGAAAACCCCCTTGATGGCTCTGATAGCAGCAGTTTTGCCACTATTGTTGGTTCCAGTGATGACCGTCAAGCCGTCCACAACCAAAGTTGCTTCTTCAATGGACTGGAAATTTTTGATCCTAACTTCAACGGCCACCGTGCACCTCAGATATCCAACCCGTCAAGTTCTTCCTCTTCGGAATCCTCTTCGAATCCCTCCAAAGACTTACCTGCTCCGAGCAGCGGAATTACCCTCTGGTGGAGTGCTTCACGGTGCTCCTCATTGTCCACGAAGTGTTTCCGGAACTTCTCCACACCCAGAACCTTCAGGGGTCCATCGGGGCAATCCTCCCAGGACAACCACGAACCGGAAGCCTTGATGATTCCATGCGCCTTGGCGATTTCGATCATGGTGCGGATGTTGTCGATACCTTCACCCCACCGGATGTAGAACAACTCCTGTCGACCCTGCGACTTGGAGAGCTTGTTCTTGATGGCGGTGGCCCGGATGATACCACCGATCACGCGCTCGTCGGCACGATGGGTGAGGAGGTTATGTTCCTTGGACTTCTCGTTCTTGATGCGGGTCAGTTCCAGACGAACACTGGAGTAGAATTTCCAAGCGTTACCACCCTGAGGCTTGGTCTGCTTGCCCATGGCGTTCATGGTGGCCCGAACCTGAGAGATACCGATGACCGAAGTCCCGGTCTGCGCAATCAAGTTCTTGAGGTTGGGAAGTTCCTGGGACCAGATTGACTGGAGTTCCGCGATCTTCCCCTGTTCTGCCACGTCCATAGCATCGCGCTCCGCGATACGGCGCGGGACGGCAGAACCGACAGAGTCGAACACAATCAGGTCAACACCAGCAGCCGCATACGCCATGGCATACTTGATTCCGTCTTCCAGAGTTTCTGGCTGGAGAAGCTCAAACTTCGACTCCTCGTTGATCGGCACCCCGAGAGCAGCTGCGTAATCCGGGACAATGTCGTTCTCCCAGTCGACGTAGACTGCCGTACCACCCTGGCGACAAACCTCAGCCACAGCCTCCAAGCAAAGAGTGGTCTTTCCTGCGGACTCGTGGCCCCAAACCTGAGCGACACGGCCCCGAGGGAATCCGGGACAGGGAGCAACCCCGAACATGTTGGGCTCTCCACCAATCAGGAAGTCAATGGTGATCGAACCACTGCTGATGTGGGGAAGGCTCTGCTTCAGTACGTCGTCGTTGAGAGCCACCCGAATGTTGTCGTACTCCTTGCCCTTCTTCTTCCTGAGGTGCTCCCTCATTTTGGTAATGGGGTCATCCTGCATATCGCGGAATCTGGTTCCCTTATTGGTTCCTTTGCTTTTGCTCGCTGTTGCCATTTGGTGTTTCCTATTGTAAGATGTTGGACCACAGAAAGAACCTGTCATTCTCGCGGTGAACAACACCCCGCTTGACAGTCTTGCCAGCTTTTTTGCCCCGCACGTAAGTGTGGACACGGTTGAAATACCGGTTTTCCGTCTTCGTCAAATCCCCCTCGGGGATTTTCCCGTCGAAGAACCCCCAGAACCTGGCGGAGAGGACAGCTATAAGATAGGCATCCGCTTCGTTATGGTTCATCCTGGCAGCACAATCCTTCTGTGCCGCTTCCACCATATCAGCCTTGTCCATGGGCCATTTTGGTGGTCGGACGATGGAATCCCTGGCGTGGGCCTTGACCTGGGGAGGGGACCAGAAAACCGTGTCCATACCCCTGGATTTGAGGGCCTCACAGGAGTAAAGAAAGAGCCCGTACATGCCAGAAGAGAACATGCTGTCAAACACGGGGAATTCAATCCCAACCCTGTCGGGTTTGTGTTCGTCCAAAAGATCTTGTAGACTGGTGCGAAAAAAGCAGTACCTTTCCACAAATTCCACACTGGACTTAGTACGGAATCGCCCCCTGCTGACACACCTATCCCGGTGGCCAGAGGGGGCGGCGGTATCGAGTACTGCCCATCCGTAGTTAGTCAGGGATGGGTCAAGCCCCAATACTTTCATCGAGTGCCTCAGATTTCGAGGTCGTCCAGCATGGACTCCATCTGCTCGGCAGACGCAGAACTGGTGGGGGAGGAAACCTCCTCTCCCAAAGCCTCACGAACTTCGTCCAAGGTCATATCGCGACCAAACTCCCGACCGATCTTGTCAAAGACCTTGCGGGCCTCTGCAACGATATTTGCGCCGATCTTCTGGAAGCCCTCGTTCTTCGAATCGAGGTACATGCGAAGGCAGCACTTCGGGTCGGAGACCATGGTGAATGACTGGTACTGCCCGTCGCTGCAGGTCATGCTCAGGTCATGGTTGGGGAGCGGGAACTTCTTGTGGCAGCGGGCGAGATCCGGGTAGCGGGTTGCCGAGAGGATCCAGGGCATGATCTTGTAGCCCTTGCCCTTCTTGAAGGACTCGACGTCCAACTCTCCCTGGCGGTCGGTGGGCCAGACACACAGAACGGTGCCGACATAGTGTCGAGCTTCCTTCTTCAGAAGGGACTCCATGGCCGACTTGTTGGCGTCGTCCACGATGACGTTTCCGACCCCCTGCTTGTAGATTCGGTGAGCGGAGGCGAAAGCCGGGTTAGCGCCCTCTGCGGGGAGTCCGTCTTCGTCGTAGTCCGTGAAGGAAACGAAGGAAACGAGGTAGGTGCGTCCAGTCTCGCCCTTGAAGCGAGAGACCTTCTTGCCGATGTTGTTGTCGTCCTGGCCGAACGTGAAAGTGGTGACAGGCATGGTGTGGAATTCTCCGGTTTGAGTTAAGCGCTTGGCTGTTTCTGCAATTGCGCCGAGATTTTGTTACATCCTGTGTAGAGGAGACATACCCCCTCACAGGTCCATAGCGTCGAGGATACTCTCAATGTTGTCAGGGGAAGCACTTTTTGTGGCGCTGGAATGGTCCTTGATGGCGTCGAGAAAAGAGTCCATGGCTTCGTCAGATTCACCACCAGCGAATTCCTCTTCGGAGTCGGGGAGACCGGAAGAAACCTCTTCCGAAGAATCCTGGGGATCTGGAGCTATAACTTCCGAGTCAGTGACTTCTGGTGCCTTAGAACCAGAGAACAAATCCTGCAGGTCCCTAATGGTCTGCTTAGGGACGCTCGGGTTGTTTTCAAGGTCAGGAACCTTGGTGCCAGGAGGAGGCTTGCTCCCCCACTTTGCTCCAAGCCCGATTTCCTCGTGACACAGCTTGATTTGGTCGCGAATCCGGCCCTGCAGGTCCTTCAAGTCGACCCGTTTGGACTTCACAACTGAGAGAACAGCTTCGAGGTTGGATAGGCTCTTAGCAAGATTGTTGAGTTCCCTGGCCTGTTCCAGAAGCTTACCAGTCGCGATAGCATCACGATCAGCCACATTCCGACCAGCCATCACCTCCGGGTCGTTGGCGTACAGATGCTTCTTGTCAATGTCAAATTCAAGCTCAAGCGTCCTGTGGCTGGTCTTGAAATTCTGCAGAAGGTGAGAAACGTGAAGGTAGATCCTCTCACATTCGGTCAACATTCCGCGTGCCGTCGCGATCTTGCCATTCAACCGCTTAGGCCCATACCGAAGCGGGTCTTCATCCAGCTCGACCTCCATGGTGGCCAATCTGGAGAACACAGAATCCAGGAAGGAGGGCTCCAGAGTGGGGAGGGTAGAATCAGTCATTTCCGCCGTCCGGAAGGATTCTATCAATGTGGGCGATGGTGTTGGACCGGATCTCACG
>Ga0163109_10000402_pt1 | contig 34965 bp, 42 predicted proteins | sample CRUFie1St13metaG_FD_108704 | JGI IMG/M metagenome (GOLD analysis project Ga0163109, IMG submission 108704) | Marine microbial communities from the Costa Rica Dome - CRUD Field 142mm St13 metaG | ecosystem: Environmental > Aquatic > Marine > Oceanic > Photic zone | place: Costa Rica: the Eastern...
CCCCTATAGTAAAACTATTGTTATGGATGTTGACATGTTGGTTACAAGAGATATAACCAATTGGTGGAGATATTTTAATAACTTTGATCTATTTTTTACAAGCAATGTATTAACATATAGAGATGAAAAAATTACATCTACTTGGCACAGAAAAGTTTTTATTGAAAACAATTTACCTAACCTTTACAACGGATTATGGTTTTTCAAAAAAAATAAACAAGCAAAAGAGTTTTTTGATTTGATGAAAATAGTAACCGAAAATTGGCAAGAATTTTATAAAATTTATCTGCCAAATAAGACACAAAATTTTTATAGTGTAGATGTTTCAAGTGCCATTGTGTGTAAAATTTTAGGAATAGAAAATAAAGTAACTGATAAAAATAGCTTTGTTACTTTTGTTCATATGAAACCTAAATTACAACATTGGAAAGATGCTCCCAATAACTGGACTGATAAATTAAGTTACTCTGTAAATAAAAGAGGAGAACTTTTAGTTGATAATATTATACAAAATAATATTTTTCATTATGTTGAAGATAAATTTTTGACAGATAATATTATACAAGGTGTAGAAACATGAGTTATTTGCAATTTGATGAAACTACTGGAAGTATAATTTCTATAGGAAATGAACTTCATACTGATAAACTTTGTATTCCTATTAGTAAAGATCTAGCCACAGCTTTTATAACAGGTAAAGAACAATTGAGTAAATGGAAAGTATTTCCTGATAAAACTGAATCACAAAAATATAATATTGTCAAAATAGAAAAAAATACAAATGAAGAATATACAGATAATACTATCTATCCTGTACCAAAATTAGTACAAGACAATACAAATGTTTTTAAGATTATACAGGACAAAGGAAAATGGAGTGGTAAGGCTTTTTTAGATGAAACTAAAAAAAATTTTTATATTACTAGATCTGATTATTTTGGACATCAAAAAAAATTTTACATTACAGAAAAAAATGATAAAAGGTATTTAATAGATAGTTTTACAGTAGATTTTGAAAACTTTTTTACTAATGAAAAATTTACTATAGATTGTAATGTAGATGTAGAATGTGATTTATATGTTGCTTCTGGTAATGACAAATTTGTACACGTGGAAATTAAATGATAATAAATGTACCAGATTGTGATGTAATTTATCTTAGCTATGATGAACCTAATGCTGAGAAAAACTATGCAGATATTTTAACAAAAGTACCTTGGGCAAAACGGATTCATGGTGTTGAAGGCTCAGATGCCGCACATAAAGCATGTGCAGAATTATCAGAAACACAAAGATTTATCACAGTAGACGGTGATAATATAATTAAACCTGAATTTATAAATCAAAGTGTTGAATTTGTTGCTGGTACAGATTTAACAAGAAAAGTTATAAGCTGGGCAGGGTATAATAATATTAATGGGCTGATGTATGGCAACGGCGGGATAAAATGTTGGGATAGAGATGCTGTATTAAATATGAAAACACATGAAAATGCTGATGCTAATAATATTAAAGCACAGGTAGATTTCTGTTGGGATTTAGATTACGTTCAACTTAATGACTGCATGAGTTTAGTTGAAAATAATTATTCTCCTCATCAAGCATGGAGAGCCGGCTTTAGAGAAGGTGTAAAAATGTGTTTGCTAGAAGGCGAAAAACCTTCTGTAAAAGATATGAAAGAAATACATTGGAAAAATTTAAATAGATTATATGTTTGGTGTATGGTAGGTGCAGATGTGCCTAATGGACTATTTGCAATCTACGGTGCTAGAGAAGGTTTTTATAAAACAATGTGTACTGATTGGGACCACATACTAGTACGAGATTTTGAATATCTAAACAATTTGTGGAATAAGAAAGGTAACTTAGTTGAAAAAGATGTTATAAATTATGCTTATGAATTGGGTTTAGAACTTAAGGCAGAATTAGACATTCCAATAGATGCTGAGCCGTTTAGCCAAGGTCAAAGTAAATTTTTTAAAAATATATATACAAGTCCGGTAAGACCTAAACACAAATCTTTAGCAGATAAAGAAAATAATCTTTATGATGTAATAATGATATCATATGGCGAACAAAATAGTAATGAAAATTATAATATATTAAAGAAAAAATGTCCTAATGCAAAACGCATACATGGAGTAAAAGGTATAGCTAATGCCCATATAGCGGCTGCAGAAATATGTGATACAGATATGATGTGGATAATAGACGGAGATGCAGAAATTTATGATAGTTTCAATTTTACTTATGTAGTGCCTGACAGTGATAAAGATGCTGTACATGTTTGGAGAAGCATAAATCCTGTTAATGATTTAGAATACGGTTATGGTGGAGTGAAATTGTTGCCGACGGAGCTTACAAAAAATGTTGATAAGCAAAAAGTAGATGTTAACACAAGTATTAGTAAAAAATTTAAAGTAATGCATGAAGTAAGTTGTTATACTAAATTTAATACAGGACCATATGAGGCATGGAAAAGTGCATTTAGAGAATGTGCTAAATTAGCCAGTAAAGTAATTGATAGACAAAAGGAGGATGAGACAAATGCAAGACTTAAAACTTGGACAACCGTGGGACACGATAGATTATTTGGTGAGTATGCGATTAGAGGTGCTAACGCTGGTATGGAGTTTGGCCTTTCTAGGGGGGCTGATCTTCGGTTAATAAATGATTTTGAATGGTTAAAGGAACAATTTGATGGAAACAACACTTAACTGGATAAGAGGTTTACACAAATATTTTGAGTACACTGGTAACACCCAGGCTCAAATCTTTATGGCCTTTCTTGAAAAATCTTTATATGCTGAAAATCCTGTAATTAACACAACCGACCAAAAAGGAATGATAGAATTTATAGGCACTGTGCGTAAATTTGCTCCTGATGAAGTATTTGATATATTCCACAAGTATTTTCGTCATGGGTATGATCCAGAAGCATTACAAGATGGATTTAGTAGAGGACAAGTAGAAAGCAAAATTTGGATTGCAGAAGAACTTAAAAAAATAAATTCAAATTATAGCAACATTATTTTATTAGCAGGTTGGTACGGACAATTAAGACTTTATTTAGATGCTGTAAATATTTTGTATGATAATATAACCACTATTGATATAGATGAAAATGCAGGAAAAGTAAGTGATGAAATTTTTAATAATAGCTTAATAAAAGATTGGAAGATGAAATCTTGCACTTATGATATTTTAGATATAATCCAATACGAAAGTCATTGTGTTATTCCGTTAATTAAAGGCAATGGCGAAACATTTAATAAAAATGTTTGTCCTGATCTAATTGTAAATACAAGTTCTGAGCATATGAATGAAGAATGGTTTTACAAGATAAAAACAGATAGTGTAATTGCAATACAAAGCAACAATCTTTTTGATATTCCGGAACATAAAAACTGTGTGACAAGTATAGATGCTATGAAGAAAAAATTTAAATTTAAAACAATTTATTATGAAGGCGAAAAAGATCTTTGGGGTTACAAAAGATTTATGTTAATCGGTAAAAAATAATGGATCATATTACAAGTAAAAATAAAAGAACATATACAAAAAAAGTAAAATATGTCAACGGGTTTTACAATAAATTATATACATTTTCTGACAACGAAAGACAACAAGATTTTTTAAGAAAATGTCAAGTTTACAAAAAATATTTTGAAAATTATGATCTTTTTACCTTTGATTTTACAAATCCTCACAAGTCGCAATTTAGTATTACACAAACTAGTGTTAAAACGCAAGATTATAACAAAGACATATTTAGTTGGTTAATTTTATACAAACAGTTAATTACCAAACTTAATCAATTTAGTCTTCCAAACTATTTTGTTTGTTTGTCTGATGTGATGGAGGAAAATTTTTGTTTCTATAAAAATGAACTTATTTTTATTGATGAATCAAAAATAAATTTACACTATGATATTAATTTAGCAAAAAATGAGTGCATTTATGGTGCTTATGCATATTTGTGTAATTCACCGTTTGAATATAATTACAAAAATTTATCACCACACTATGTAAATGAAAAAATATTAGAGGCTGTAGAGGAGGCATATTATGGAATATGGAACACTTGATAGTCTTGATCTAAGAACATTGCAAAAAGAAAGTGCAAGAGCTTTAAGCACAATGCAAGCAACTAACAATAATATACATCAATTCAATAAAAAAGCCCACCATAATAGTCAAATGTGGTACAAAGCAGTAATAGAATGGTATATTAATCAATATGGTGATCTGCCTAGCAAAGTTGGTCCTGGAAAAAACGTAAAGTTGGTTATTGATGTATAGATACGAGGATATAAAAAGTATTCATTTAGAAGTTACACAAAACTGTCAAGCGGCATGTCCTATGTGTGATAGAAATATGAATGGACAAGGACTTAATCCACATATTAATTTAGATGAATTAAGTCTTGAAGATTGTAAAAGAATATTTCCGCCGGATTTTATAGCACAACTAGATACAATGTATATGTGTGGAAATTTAGGAGACCCGATAATAGCTAAAGATACTTTAGAAATATTCCGTTACTTTAGATCATGCAATAAAAAAATGTGGCTAAGTATGAATACTAACGGTGGAGCTAGAGATGAAGAGTGGTGGATGGGATTGGCAAACATATTTGCTCGTAGTGGTGCTGTTATTTTTAGCGTTGATGGCCTACGATCTACAAATCACATATACCGCCAGGGCGTTGTTTGGGACAACGTTGAACGCTCCATGAAAGCATTTATAAATGGGGGTGGAAGAGCTAGATGGGATTATTTAATATTCGAACATAATCAACACCAAGTTGAAGAAGCTGAAACTTTAGCTAAAGAGTGGGGGTTTGAAAAATTCGTTGCTAAAAAAACAGGTAGATTTATTACACAAGATTCTAAAAAGAAAGAAAGTCATCAGGCAGTAAGTAAAAAAGGTAAACAAACTACTGAACTTAAAAAACCAGATGCCAAATATCAAAATAAAGCTCTAAAAAAACAAGATATTATTCTTAAAAAGTATGGTGATATGGACACGTATTACGATGCTACTCCTGTAATTTGTAAAGTTAAAAAAGATAATAGTATGTTTATTACTGCTGAGGGTCTTGCCTTGCCTTGCTGTTGGACAGCAGGACGTATGTATAAATGGTGGCATAAAGATCCTAAAGTTGAACAGATTTGGGATTTTATTCCGGATAAAAATGCACTTGATGCAAGAAATGGACTAGATAATGTATTTGCCACAGGAATATTTGATAAAATACAAACAAGTTGGTCAAAGCGTAGTTGCGAAGAAGGCAAGTTAAAGGTATGTGCAATGAAGTGTGGTGCTGAATTCGACCCTTTTACTGAGCAATTTAAATAAAGATAAGTACGCTTATAATGAACATAGATAATATCCACAAGATAGAGCTTGAAATTACAAGTGATTGTAACGCGGCATGTCCAGGTTGTGCTAGAACACAGCATATTGATAAACTTGAATTAGCGAGTTTTAAGTTATCCGATCTTGTGCGTTTATTTCCTGATTCAAAACACATAAAAGATAAACAATTTAAATTTTGTGGAGTATTAGGAGATCCTGCTTTAAACAAAGACGCAGTAAGTATGACAAATCACTTGACTAATTATGGTGGATATTGTCAATGGAGTACAAACGGATCTTATCAAACCGCTGATTGGTGGTACAAACTAGGCGAAATAAGTGCAACAACTAAATTAGTTGATGTCAATTTTTGTGTTGACGGGCATAAAGAAACCAATCATATTTATAGGGTTAATACTAATTGGAAAGTGTTAGAACGTAATATGCAAGCATATAGTGATGCTGGAGGAAGGGCAACATGGATCTATATTGTATTCGATCATAATGAATATGAGTTAGAAACAGCACGTGAACATGCTCAGAAATTAGGTTTTAAATTTGCTACAAGAACTGGTATGAGAAATAGTTATGACGATTGGGTATCACAAATCGGAAAGAAAAACAAAAAAGAAAAAAAGATTATCACTACAACGGGTTCTAAAGAACATAGTAAAGTAGAACAAGTAAAAAAGTTAGATAAATTTTTAGCAAAAGAAAATAAAACAAAACAAGAAACTAAAGAAATAATCACTACTATAAAATGTAAATTAGTACATGAAGGTGAAATATTTATTAGCTCAAAACAAGAAATGTGGCCTTGTTGTTTTTTATGGGATAGTGCTTTTAAAAATAAAGAAAATATTTTAGATAAATTAAGTGAGTATCAAACAGGATGGAATAGTTTAAAAACTAATAGCATAGATACCGTTTTACAACATCCTTGGTTTGATAAAATTTTAGGGCAGAGTTGGAATCCAACTCATAGTAAACATCTACCAAGATGTATCAAGACTTGTGCATACCACAAAGCCTATCATAATGAGATAAACGTAGATGTCTAAAGCAATTTGTAAATTACAATCCACAGGAATTACAATTGACAGTGCCGCAAGCCTTGTCAAGCCATGTTGTCATTTTGATCCACATCAAACTTTAGATATTCCTGATATTAGTGAAATTGATAATTTTGAACAGGTGTTGACTAGCTCTTTAACACGTTGGATTAAAAAACAAACTAAAAGGGGAAATATACCTCAATGTAATACTTGTTGGGATAGAGAAAAAAGTAATTTACAATCACGACGGCTTTGGTATAATACAAAAATAGACGGCACAGGTGATAAAGTAGAAAATTTACAGATAGCATTAGATTACACATGCAATTTAATGTGCAGAATTTGTGCTCCTAAACACAGTAGTAAATGGAATAGTGCAAAAGAGACAGTCAAAGAGCTTAGAGAAATTACAGGACAACCTGTATATCAAACCAATCCAATTAAACAAAATTATTCACAAAATTTAAAAAGGGTGATTGAAAATAGTGATTTATCCAATTTGAAAACAGTTGAGCTAATAGGTGGAGAACCTTTTTATAGTAAAAACTTTAATTGGATAATAGAAACTTTATATGAAAAAGCTGATCCAAAAAAACTTGAATTTTCTACAGTCACTAATTGTACAATTATGCCACAAAAAGACATAATAGCAAAAATGGTGAAATTTAAATGGGTGAATATTAAAGCAAGTATAGATGGATTAGGTCCACTTGCAGAAAGCACAAGGTATGGTGTTGATTGGCAAACTATAGATAACAATATTAAAGAATGGGCAAAGTTACATAAAAGAGCTAATTGGGGGAAAGTAGAAATCAGAGCTAACCCCACTGTAAGTATCCTCAATGTAAATAAATTACAAGAGATATGTGATTATTTTGATAAATTTGATATTAGAGTAGCTCCACATGCATTACGAGGACCAGAATGGTTATGTTTAGAACAACTGCCGTTGCATGTGAGAGAAAAATGGAAAGTTAATTATTGGCATCCTTATCAAAATAAACAATTTTATAATATAGTGACAAGTGAAAGAAAAGTGAAAAACAAGTTAGATCAATTTTTACAAAGCACTCATGTATTAGATAATCATTACGGATCGTCTTTTAAAGAGTGCAATCCAGAAATATATGAACTAGCTGAAAGGTATGCTAATGTGGGATAACAAAACATTAGAATGGATTGATTTTGAATTGACTAGTTTTTGCAATATTAAATGCCAAGGGTGCTTTAGAGTGTTATCTCCACATGCTGATAAAATACTTAACAAAACTTATCTTGACTTAGATGTAATTAAAGAAAAATTTCAAAAACAAATGTTTCCAAACATGAAAATAATTAATTTTTGTGGTAGTGTTGACGAGCCTACAGCACACCCACAATTTTTTGAAATTGTAAAACATTTTGTTGATTGGGATGTTCATATTAATATAGCTACAAATGGTAGTACAAGAACAACACAATGGTGGGAAAAATTAGCAAATATTTTGAAATGCAGTCATAGAGTCACATGGGGAATCGACGGCAGTGATGAAGTAAGCGAAATATATAGACAAGGAAGCAGTTTTAAAAAAATCCAACAAAATTTTAGAGCATTTAATAAAGCTGGTGGCAAATCAAATTGGCAGTTTATAGTATTTGAACACAATGAACACCAGCTTGACGAAGCTAGAGAACTTGCAAAAAAAGAAGGTTTTGAAGATTTTAAAACTATTATAAGTCACAGGAAAGATATAGGCAAAGTAAAACATAAAAAATTAGAAGTTAAAGAATCAACATGTATAAGTTGCAAATACGGAAATCAAAAAAGAATTTTTGTAAATCATATGGGCAATGTAATTCCTTGTTGTCATTTGAACAGTAAAATGCTAGAATTTTCAGTTGCTCCAAAAGTTAAGGATAAATTTGAAGAAATTTTAGAAAAAGCTGACTATGTTAATGATATCAATTTAGCACATGTCACATTAGAACAAGCAATGCACGGAAAAGTTTGGAAAGCAATACAAGATAGTTGGAAAAAAGATCCAGTGCCAAGATGCCAAAGTGTTTGCAAACAAAACATAAGAGATAAATTTGTACAGGAAAAATTACAATGAGTAATGATACATTACCATCAAAAACATTTTGCATATTACCGTGGGTCCATCTAAGCACAAGACCAGACGGAAGTATGCGTGTATGCTGTACAGCCAATGCAAGTAGTGTCGGACCTACAAATGATAAAGAGCATGGCGGACAAGTTGGTATTCTAAAAACAGATGACGGTAAGCCAAACAATTTAAATGTCACAGATTTTGAGACAGCATGGAATAGCAAATACATGAAAAATGTAAGGAAACAAATGCTTAATGGTGAAAAACCACCAAGTTGTTTAAAATGTTATAAAGAAGAAGCTGCAGGTCACAATTCTAAACGTATGTGGGAAACTGATTATTGGCGGCAACGTGTAGATCTTGATAAGTTATTAGAAGAAACAGACGAAGATGGTTCTGTACCTCCTAGTCTTGCTTACATTGATTTGAGATTTGGTACAAAATGCCAACTTGCATGTGTAATGTGTAGTCCACATGATAGTTCAGGATGGATTAAAGATTGGAAAGCTATTTTTCCTGCTGTAGAAAATGCAAGTTTAAAAGAAACAATGCAATGGAAAGATAAAGGAAGTTACAACGGTAGCAGTTACAATTGGCACAAACAAAATCCTATTTTCTGGAACCAGTTTTATGAACAAATGAAACACATGAAGCAAATTTATTTTGCTGGTGGAGAAAGTTTAATCATTGAAGAACATTATGAAATACTAGAAGAAGCAATAAGGCAAGGTTTAGCTCCCCAACTTGAATTAAGGTATAATTCAAACGGAGTAGAATGGAGAGAAGATTTATTTGATTTATGGAAGCATTTTAAATTAGTAAGATTTCATTACAGTGTAGATAGCATAGAACAAATGAATGACTATATTAGATATCCTAGTCAATGGAAAAGAACTCGTGAAGTGTTTCATATCTTAGATAAACAAACAAGTAATAATGTTGAAGTTACTATTGCTTGTGCAGTGCAGGCTTTGAATGTACATTACATACCTGATTTTATAAAATGGAAGCTAAATGAAAAATTTATAAAAATTAACATGTGGCCGTTTGGCGCAGGTATGATAAATTATCACTTTGTGTATCATCCACCGCATCTAAATGTAAAAATATTACCAAAATGGATGAAACAAAAGACTAGAGAAAAATATCAAGAATTTTATAAATGGTTAGAAGCAAATTGGGAACTTTGTATTCCGAGTTGGCATAAAGACAAAGTAACATACGAAGAATGGCGTGATGCAGATTATGGCATTAAAAGATTAGAAGGTATGCTACAATTCATGGAGAGTGAAGATTGGAGTGTGAGATTACCTGAAATGAAAGAATTTTTAGAACGATGTGACAAACAACGTGGTATAAAGTTTAAAGACACATTTACAGATATGAAGGATATTTTCAAAGATGTCTAAGTTGCCTTGTTACTATGCACATGGAGGTTTAAACTATAAAAATGGTTTCGCTACTGTTTGTCCAATCAGTTCTGACAGATTGCATATGATAGACGAAAAGGTTCCTAGTCAATTTTGGAACAACGAAAAATTTAAAAATTATAGGAAATCACTCGATAAAGGCATATGGCCAAAACATTGTCATTTATGTAAAGTAGCTGAGGAAGAAGGCACTTACAGCATGAGGTCTGATAAAGAAGCTGACCTTAGTCATTATGATCCTACATCAGGAATAGTAAAGTTTACCGGATTAAAACATGTTGAGTTACGTTTCAGTAACGCATGTAACATGGCGTGTTTACACTGTAGTGAAGTATATAGTAGCCAATGGGGTAGTAGATTAAAAAATTATATACCAGATCAAGAAGACTGGGATTTTAAATTAGAACAATTATTAAAAATACAACACAGAGAAGGTCCTGATGATAAGACACAGATTAAATTAAAAACAGCTGAAGCAGTAGAAATAGTAGAAGATCTAAATAAAAATTTTCCTAATATAGAAAAAGTAGATTTTGCAGGTGGTGAAGTTCTATATCAAAAACAATTTTTTCCTGTATTAAGAAAGTTAGCTGAACACCCTAATGCAAATAACATGTTGGTATTTTTTCATACTAATTTTAATGCTGATTTTGATGTTGTTGAATTAAATAATCTTCTCAAAATGTTTGGACGTAGTAAAATTAAAATTAGTGTGGATTCTGGAACAAATATTTACAGTTACTTTAGAGACGGATCTTGGAATAAACTTAAATCTAATTTACAAAAATTACAGGACATAAATGATTTTACAACATTAGATGCAGTATGTACAACAAGTATATACCAAATATTAGATATAGAAAATGTTTTTTTAAGTCTGTTAGATTTAGATATTGATGCACTAGATGCTAGTATAGTTTATACACCATTTTACATAAATCCTGCACTTATTATGAGACACTTTGCTGAAGAAGGAATAAATGATATTGAATCAACACGTAAAAAAGTAAAGTTGTTAGATCAACAAAGACGATCAGCAAAAGATTTTAAAAAATATAGAAGTTGGAGTGAAAAACTTCAACATTACAATGATATTGATACAGCTTTAACAAGTTTAGATACTGTTGAAGAATACATTAGGAACCATAAAACTAAAGAATCAGATTGGCAGGCTTTTTACAGCTATAGGAAAAAGATTGATATATTATGGAAACAAAATTTTAATGACTTTTTTGTAAAATATAAATTTACGGAGGATAATACACTGATGCGAACAGATATTTACAAGCATGTTCCTTACGACAAAGAACATAAAATGTTACCAGATGATATTTTTAAAGATAAAATATCTTTTTGGCAGGAAAAAATTCTAAATTTAGAAAATAATCCGGATGATATTAAACAGGATTGGTTGCATAAAGATGAAATTGAAAAATTTGAACACAGAATTTCAAAATTACGTAATAATCCTCATGATGAAGATTACTTGTTAGAAAACTATTGTATACTTGATAAAGATAACAAAAAGATTTTTGATGATTTGACAGATAATGACAAAAAAATTGATGTTGTTGTCAAACACCATAAAGAGGAAATAAGAAAATTTCTTGTAAAAAGGGAATCTGAAGATAAAAGTGCGTTTATGGAAAGTTATATACTATTAAATGATAAAGTAAAGCGTTTAGTAGACAATGAAGGTAGTGATTGGTATAAAAAATTTGAAATTATGAAAAAGCATCATCATGAAGAAGTAGATAAATTATTAAAACAACGTGAAGCACAAAATATCATTGATTTAGAAAGAAAAGGATTACATACTTTTATTCATGACGGTGTAACAATTCCTTTTAATCCTGAATGGAAAAATATTTTAATTATGTTAAGTGGTGGTGCAGACAGTGCTTGTCTTACATATATTTTGTGTAAACATATAGAAGAAAATAATTTAAGTACAAAAGTGCATATAATAAGTGCTATTAGAGTTTGGAAAAGCCGCCCTTGGGCTGCACCTATTAGTAAAGATGTATTTGATTGGTTAAAGAATAAATTTCCTAATATTATTCAAGAAAGACATTCATATTTTGTACCACCTTATTTTGAACATGGAAATTTAGGAAATGCTTTTGATGGATCACCGGGAGAAACTATAATACTCAATGAATATATAGATTACTTGTGTAATAATTACGGATATGAAGCTTTGTTTAATGCTACTACACTAAATCCTCCTAATTATAAAGATTTACGTATGGAAAACAGAGATGCAAATCACGAAGGAACAAACCTATTATTTCATCCACGAGATAAATGGTGGAAACTTATGCCATTAAAGAAAACTGCAAAGGATTGGATAATAAAACAATATAAAGATAATGATTTAAAAGATCTTTTTAACACTACAAGAAGTTGCGAAGGAGATGCTTATCTCACAACAAACATGATAGGCATGGACTGGAGATGGTATAAAGAAAACAAAGACATTCATGAGTGTGGATCATGCTTTTGGTGTAGAGAAAGAGAATGGGCAAAAAACGAAAATGAGTTTTGATACAATAGATCTACTTACAGGAAAAGTATTTCAAGTAACTTGGGATACTGGACGAAGATGTAATTACGATTGTAGTTACTGTCCGGCTCATCGGCATGATAATTTTAGTAAACATGCAACATTAGATGAACTTAAGGCTAATACAGACTTTTTATTTGAATATATCGATACTTACATGCAATACAGAGATCATAAGTTTGCTAGTATTAGTTTTACAGGAGGAGAGCCCACTGTAAATCCTAATTTTATACCGTTTATCCAATATTTAAAAAATGAATATAATACAAAATATGCAGATAGATGGAAGGCAAATTTTGCTCTTACAAGTAATGGTGCAATGGGTGAAAAAATGGCTCAGCGTGTAATGGAAAATATGCGGCATATTACAGTAAGTTATCACGCAGAGAGCGACAATAAATTAAAACAACAAGTAAGAGACAGAATTTTACAATTTCATACACAAGGGCCTGCACATAAAATTACTGTCAGCGTAAATGTAATGTTTCACGCAGAACATTTTGATGAATGTAAAGATCTTTGCGAATTTTTAGATGAACACGGAGTAAAATATGTGCCTAGAATCATAGGAGAAGAAGCCGGCAGTAGAAATAACTTTGCACATCAATACACAAATGAACAATTAGATTATATAAAAAATTATTGGAAATACAAAAATGAAAAACTTAATAATACAAGAGAAGAAACAAATATATTAAGTGCCGCAGGAGAAAAAACTACGGAGAAAAAGAAGCTAGGATTTACAGTGGGAAGACCATGTTGTGGTAGTAGAGAAATGTGTTTGAGTATGAAAGGTAAAAGCAGAAAAGCAACATTTGTAGACATGAGAGAATTTAAAGGTTGGAATTGTAGTGTAAATTGGTTTTTCTTACATTTAGAGCAACAAACTGATAGTGTTTTTCATCATCAAACATGTCAAGCTAGATTTGATAAGACACGAGGACCTATAGGAAAATTAAGTGAAGGAAAAAAATTAATTGCCGAACTTAAACACAATTTAGAAAATAAAACTATGCCTACTGTGATATGTCCCAAACATACTTGCGGTTGCGGACTTTGTGCACCTAAATCTAAGCATGAACAAAACTACATAGAAGTTATGAAAAATCATATTGACACGAGTGTATTAAATGTATGATAAAAAACATGCCTGTGTGCTGCCATTCAATCATATGGCTATTAGGCCTGATGGCAGAATATTTCCCTGTTGTATTTTTAGATGGGACGATGTACCTGAAGATTTAAATATTTTTCATAAAGATCCTTTTAATCATCCTTACTTTGTAAAACTAAGAGAAAAAATGTTAGCAGACGAATATATATCCGGATGTGATTACTGCTATAAGCAGGAAGAATTAAACATTTTTAGTATGCGCCATCAATCTACTAAAAACGCTACTAGATATGGATGCACAAGTTTAAGAGATAATAAACCAAGTGAACTACGATATGTAGATTTGAGTATCAGTAATACTTGTAATAATAAATGTAGAATGTGCGGACCTGATTTAAGCACAAGTTGGTATAGTGATGCTAGGAAATTAGGTAGAGATATACCTAAAGGTATAGTTACAAATCCTTTTGTTGAATCTGGCGATTTTAGTAAGTTAACATATTTAAAACTTCTAGGCGGTGAACCGTTGATGGAACAAAAAATAATTAAAAAAATACTGAAACAGTGTAAATTGAAAGACCTAACTGTAAATTTAATTACAAATACATCTTTAGTGCCAGACGAAGAATTACATGATCTTTTTACAAAATGCAAACGTGTTGACGTAAGTTTAAGTGTAGATAGTAAAGGAAAATTAAATGAGTTTTTAAGATCAGGTAGTGATTGGAATACAACAGTACAAAATTTAAATTGGTTCAAAGAAAGAGAACAATATTATAAAATTTATGTTCATAGTATTGTCAGCATATATAACTGCAATCGTATGCCAGATTTAATTGATTTTATAAGATTTAAGTATAGAATAGCACAAAGTTATATATTAGCTGATGGTCCACCTTATATGATGCCAAGGAACTTGCCAGAACAAGTAAAGCAAAAATTAAAAATTATTATAAAAAAACAGTTGCATGAATACAAAGATTATGCTATATTTAAAGAGATGTTACGTGAATTGGAAAAAGAAGGCGACTGGCAAAATTTTTTAATGTACGATAATAAGATGAATATTTTACGTAACGAACATTGGAAAGACCATAACCCAAAATTATATAGTATGCTTAAACCATATATGCAAGATTTATCTGAAGTAAATAAAGATAATGAAAAATACTATGCCAGTTTAGCAAGGCGAAATAATGACTGAAGATTTAAAATGGAGTAATTATGACTTTAGCAAAATACCTTTTCAAGATATTGTACGCATCGGACAAAGGACGTTACTATACAGAGATTTGTTTACTGTTAGTTGGCTTCTTGGCCGCTTTTGCAACTATCGTTGTAGTTATTGTTGGCCATACGCCAGATCAGATCGTAAAGATCACAGGCCAACAGAGCTCTGTCTTCATACAATCGATGAGATAAAGAGACAAGCACGTGATAATGGTTTTAACAGTTTTCATTTTAGCTTATCTGGGGGTGAGCCTACTTTCCACCCAGGATACTTGGACATCCTTGGGCATCTGGCTGCTGATGTCGACAACACTAATTATACTAGTATCCACATGACATCTAATTGTTCAAGACCAATGAAATGGTTTAATGAATATGTAGAACGTGCAAAACCTTTTCACCGTGCCAGCATCACTGCTAGTTTACATGTTGAACATGTAAATACAAAGGAGAAGATGCAGGACTTTGCAGATAAATTAAACCTGTGTCAAGAATATGATGTTCAAGTTACAATCAATCAAGTTATGGTTCCGGAACACTTTGAAAGGGATTGGGAAAACGCTCTGTTCTTCCACGAACGCGGTATCAATGTCACTCTTAAACCTCAGTCCGATCCAACTGCCTCAAGAGTGGTTGATGGATACAAGGAAGAAGATCTCAAAAAACTCTGGAACGGAATGCCGCAAAGAGCCTTCACCGAAAAGAAACGTATTTGGAATAACCGTCCACGACCACAGTTTCAAGTTCCCGCAGGAATGACAGGAAAAAATGATGCAAGTGTTCCTTGGCACATGCAAGTAGAACTAGAAGACTCTAAAGGAAAAAAATGGTATATGGACCAAGCAGAACGCTTTAATGCCTTTAATTTTAACAATTTTCAAGGATGGCGGTGTAACGCCGGTTTTAGCGGAATAATAATACGGGAGCCTGACGGTTCGGTAAAAAGGAGCTATTCTTGTCACGATGCACCTCTTGGTAACATTGAAACAGGTTTTCAGTTATTTAAGACACCTAAAACGTGTGTAACAAAAAGTTGTGTAAGTTCTGCAGATTCAAAAATTCCCAAAGCTAAATGTAATGAATCTTCTTTATTGTAGCGGGAAATTTATGTGCTGACTGTACATGTTCGCCGCCTAAGAAACACAAGCTTCTATCTGCTATATTATTATTAGCGTCAACTTTAGGATTACCTACACCTAACATTAACATAGGTGATAATTTTTCTACTCCAATACTTTCTTCAATTATTTTTTCAACTGCTTTGTCATCATAACATCTGCAAAATCCTGTTTCATAACCTAAATATGTAGCCGCTAAAGCAGCTGCTCCTGCTGATACTCCCACAGCCATATTACGTATTGCTGGATCTTGATGGTTACTTTTCATATGTTTTAAAACAGTAGGAGAATGACACCATATGTATAGTAAAGGAGCATTTACTTGTCCATTGATGTATTCTACATATCTATCATCTTCTGCGGTTGCTACTTTATAAAATTTTTCATTTACATGTATGTTTGTAGATACAACTAATTCATAATTTAATTTGTTTTGTTTTGTAGGCATGTTAGTAGCTACTGCTGTGATTGTTTGTAAATCCAAATTATCAAACTCTTCATAATTCCAATTTCGTCTACATCTATTAGCTATTTTGCTTGCATTGATTATTCTTTTTTGATGCTTATTTAGATTTGCCATTAATTGCATTTTCCTCTGTCTTTATAGTTAAATATTTATATGAATTTAGTTTGTGATGATATTACCCGTCTAAGCACAGCTATACGTACAACTGTGCTAGATGATGTAAACCGTGCTGTAGAGGGCTTAAAATGCGATTTAGACGGTGTTTTAAAGTATTATACAAACATAAAAGAATGGTTAAAACCTGTAGTTGATCTAACAGATTTTCATGTATATCCTATGAATGGAATAACACAGGGCTTAGACTGGTGGTACCATCAAGAGTCAAGATGTGTAATAATGAAACCGGGAGATTATCAATGGATTTCTGCAAAAGGCGGATATGGTAAAATTAGATATATTAGTGTACCAAGTGCTATTGATGGCAACTTTGTAGATATTCCAACTGATACTCCTACCGCAGTAGATTTAGCATATGTAGGAAGCACAAGAATAAAAAAAATTCACATACCTAAAGCTACTGAATTTGTTTTTTATAGTTTTAGTAAGCCTTTTGGAGTAAGGAATATTAGGACAGGTTGGATTTTTACACGTAAACCAGATGCAAAGCTAGAAGCATTAACTCATAGTGCAAAATATTATAACTATCACGCCCATAATATATCTGAAACAATAATTAGTAATTTTGATATTGATTACGTATACAATCAACTAAAAGAAAAGCAAAAGTCTGTATGCGAAAAATATAATTTTGCACCTAGTGACAGTGTTTGGTTAGCTACGACAGATAATTCAGCATATGATAAATTTAAAAGAGGAGAACGTGCAAGGTTATGTCTCGCACCGTGTTATTAGGAACTATCTCAAGTGTTTATCACGATTGGGTACCATACCCTGTCGGCTGTTTAATCTCTCATTGTCAAAAAAATCCTAATATTAAAAAAAATTATAATTTTTTAGAACCTTTATATAAAAATAAATGGGACAACGAAGACACTCACAATAAATTAAAACAAGCAGATATATTAGGTTTGACTTGTTATGTATGGAATCAAAATGCCAACGACGAAATCGCACAAATTTTTAAAAAATACAATCCCAAAGGTATAGTTGTATACGGTGGTCCTAATGTACCAGAAGAAAATTTAGAAAAATTTAAACGTAATTATGTAGATCATTACATGACAGGACCTGGTGAATTGCAATGGGAAAAATTATTAGATCCTTCAAGCGATAGTGAATATGCTATTCCTACACCTTACACTGATGGAATATTTGATGACATCTTAAAGCGTGAAGATGATATAGCAGTTGCCTTTGAAACTAATAGGGGGTGTCCATATCATTGTGCATTCTGTGATTGGGGAGGTGTAAGTAGAAGTAAAATTACAAAACTAAAAGATGCCGCAGTGAAAGAAACTATAGAACACGTTTTAAGTTTTGATAAGGTAAAACGTTTAGAAATACTCGATGCAAATTATGGTATATTTCCTAGAGATGTAGATTTTGTACAGCATATTGTAGATAATAAAAAACGTGACGACATGCTATTAACATTTGCAGGATTTGCTAAAAACGGTTCACCGTATCTACCTGAAATAATGAATCTTACAATGGATAATTTTAATGATAAATTACGGAATGTCAAAATAAGTTTGCAGACACTTACACCAGATGTGTTAGATACAATACAAAGGAAAAATATTTCTACTGACAAACTTCTTAGAATTATGGATCAGTTAAGAGATATAAAAGTAAACTCTGAACTTATAATAGGATTACCAGGAGAAACAGCAAGCAGTTGGGCTGATACTTTGTTCAAACACCCAGAGTTAGGAATAGATTTTGCTAGAGCTTATCCGTTGTATGTATTGCCTAATACGCCTATGGCTACACAAGATTACAGAACTAAACATAAAATAAAAACTAAAAAAATAAATTTGCCTAACAAAGAAACATTCGAAATGATATATGAGTGTAGCAGTTATGACCTAGATGAAATTACACAAATATATTTGAATTGGTGGTACTTTAATACTTTTTATAATTTTGGTATAGACAAAACTATAACAAAAGACACTATGACCGATTTTTTTGCAAACCTAAAAGACATGCCATTTATGAGTTGTTGTGTCGAAGAAGTAACAAATATATTACATAGGATATTCAAGCCAGAAGATGAAATGCTATTAGAAGGTTATGATTACAATTTTTTACACAAACAATTAGGCAGGGGCAAAGAATTACTGTATATGAAGAAACATAATAAAACAGTCCAACAAGAACTAGGAATAAAGTTTGAAATAAAAAACGATGATAAAGAACTAGGGAGCGCCTTTGCGTATATAAAATGAAAGACATAATTTTTACACCATTAGCAATTCCACCAATTCCAGAAAAGCAAAAAGTATTAGATAGATTTAATGCTCCAGATTTTTATGTTTGGTGGGACGAAGAAACACTATTAGGAGAAAAAGCAAACAATAATCCGTTAGGTCGTCCTCAAAAATGGACAGAAAATGCAAAAAATAATTATCCAGAACTTATAGATTGGGTTGAAACTTATATTCCTTGCGACGAATGGTATTACATACGTATCGCAAGAGCTAAAGAAGAGATACCTCCACACGTAGATGGCAACTCTGTAAATCCTACACATAAGCACCATCTTGCAATACTTCCAGAAGCACTAGAATATAATATGGAACACGAGCCAATAGGATATAGATTTGTTATAGCAGGTAGCAAGAACAAAATGTATATGTGTAAAGAACATGACTACACAAGAAATATGACGTGGCAAGATAAGCATATGTGTATTGTTCCTGATGATACAGATGCATTTGTAATTAGAAACCAAGATCAAGCACACGGAGTAGAAGCAGATACAGATGATCGTCTAATAGGTTTTATATTAGGAAAGGTAAATGCCAAAAAACATTGGGACCTAATAGAAAAAAGTGTAAGTACATACAGCGATAACGTAATAAGGAAACAAGATGTATTCAATGCATGATGGTATGGAAACCAGCATACACCTAGAGATAGCTCAAAGGCTTAATCCTAGTACTTGTGTAGAAGTTGGTACTTATTATGGCGGCATTACTTATAAACTGTGTAAAGCATTACCACATTGCCACTTTTTTGCAATACAGGCGTATCATGATCATAAACTTAACCACATGCCAGATACAACTAGAGGAGAATATAGTCAAGGAGTAGCTGACAAAGAAAAAAGTTATAACTTAGATCCTAGTTTAAAGAACCAAGATTGGAAAAGAGCAGTAGCACAACATTTCCCTCCAGAATATCATGATTACTTTGATTTTAATTTATTAGTAAAAACATTTCAAGATTGTAACAATGTAAGTATAATATTAGATACAAGTCCATTTAAATGGCAGTTTCCTGAGGTTGATTTAACTATTTTTGATTTGTCTCCATTGCTGGAAGAGAACATAAAACAGTACGAATTTTGGAAAGACAAAAGCAAAAATATTTTAGTAGGAGCGTATAATCATCAACAAGAGTTTCTTGATTATGCAGGCGGAACAAAAATTAGAAAAGATTATGTTTTAATATGAATCCTAAGTGTGCTTATAAACTAAAACTTGATTGTTTTAATGACTTGCGAGAAGACTTGAATAATATTAATAATAGGCTCAACTCGGGAGAAAGCATACCATATGTTAAAAATCCTAAATATAAAAATTATAGTGGAGCTTACTTTGTAAGTAATGATGCTTTATTAAATTGTAATTACAATACGATTATAAAACTAAACAAAGTTTTCAATAATAGTTTATTGAATGTAACCAGGATACATAATTTATATCCAGGAGAAACATATCCTTGGCATAGAGACGGCAGAGAAGGATTAAATGGTCTGTATGGTGAGGAATGGGGAGAACCTACCTATAGAGTCATATCTGCAGGTATAAGCATTTTACTTAGTGATTTCAATGACGATATTACAGAATATGGTATAACAACCGGACTACAAAGAGATAATCAACAATTCATTAATAACAATCATGAAAAATATGAAATTAAATATAATAACGAAGACGATATAAAAATGATAGACAGCATATCAGTGCCAGACACACATGCTGTCCTTAGTTACATTGGATTGCATCATAAAGTAGTTACAACTAAACAAGTTCCAAGGGTAATAGCAATTATACCATTTTGGCCTAATATACAATTTGAAGAAGTAGTAGATTATTGTAGAAGTAATAACATTTTAATAGAGAGAGAATAACATGAATAATTTAGGTTTTTATCAAGTTTACGAATTAGATGTCGATTTTACTGAAAAGGTTAGAGAAGAAATATCTCCATTATTTGATGATGAAAGATATGTAAAAGACGGAGATCGTTCCAGGCATAGCGAAACTGATAACAAAGATGTATGGGGTAACGGACATGTACCTTTTGAAGATTGTGGACCTTGGACGCAAAAGTTTGTTGACTTATTCGACGGTAACTTTTTACAAAGTTTAAGACTTTCTAAATTTAGTCCTACTAATAGTTACGATTGGCATATTGGTATTGAACAGAAAATTGATTACTGGAAGCAAACTCAAGAAGAACCTGAAATACATCCTTATCAAGTTAAACAATGCACACTTAACATATTATGTAGTCCATCTATAGGCGATAGAACTTTGTTTGCTACAGAAGTACCTATGCGTAACTATAGAGGTTACTTTATTGGATACGGCGAACACGACGATAAAATGTGGGTAGTAGACGATTATGAGGTTGATAGAAATCCAGTATTACTCAATACAGCAATGTTTCATAAGATAGAAGCTACAGGTACAAGAAACATTGCTAGTTTCCTATTTGCTCCTTATGTAAGTTTTGCAACAGCAGTTGCATACTGCCAGCAAAAAGGAATCCTAATTCCAAGAACTGATACTGTAGAACCTTACTGGACATAATAAAATGAAAAAGCAAGATTTACCCTCAATTCATAACTATCAATTAGATATAGATTTACAAAAACTAAGAGCATCTTGTGATACTCTTGCAGAAAAGTTTGTTGATGTACGAACAGCAAATCCTATGCTTTGTGACAATCACATGGAACTAGTAGCAAGTGTATATGATAATTTTGAACAAATTAATTTGACAACTCCTAGTGAAATATTACCTTACACAGCAAGTATAAAAGAACGACTAAAGCGTAGAGAAGAACATTTATATAATATTCCTACTGAAGATTATACTGGTAGTTACTTTGAAGAAGTTGTTACACAGTTAAAAGCACCTGCAAGTCGTGTACGTATAACTAAACTTGCGGCCGGCAAAACTATTCCTTTCCATGTTGATTATGATGTAAGCTACGGAGTGCGATGTATTGTTCCTATTTACGGAGACAAACAAGTAATTAACTTGTTTAGACGCGACGGAAAGTTAGAAGCATACAATCTTGATAACGGTAATGCATACTTCTTAAATATAGGTTATGCTCATGCAGTAGTCAATATGAGTAATAAGCCTCGTATTGCATTAATGTTTACACTAGACGGAACGGAGGATTTAACAAATGTATAAATGTTGTTACGAATTAGATATTGAACTTCCAGAAGGATATAAAGAAAATGCACTTTCTATATGGAATAATCTTTATGAAAAAGAAGGTGTTACTGTAAAAACAAACAGAGAAACACATCCTGAGTTATTTGAACCTTTAGGAGAAATGGCTGATTGGTTAGTGCCAACTTGCCGCATACTTAACAATGTTCCTGAGACACATGGTACTGGTGTTATGCATTATGCAAATAATAACCACGGTTACTATCCTGGAAAAGGTGAATGGGTTAAGGTAGATGCAGGACTTAATATTCCGTTGTTTGACCTAGATGGTATTATTACAAGATGGTGGGATCAAGATGAGCCAGACGATTTAGGACCATATGATTTTTATATGGATAGAGATAAAATAAATCATACAAAGTTTACCGAAGTTGATCATTTTGAAATAACAACAAAACCTGTTTTATTTCGTTTAGGTAAATGGCATCTTGGTGATGCTCCTGGTTATACAAAACGTAGAGCTATGATGAGTTTTAGTTGTAAAATGACAATTGATTGGGATAACTGGGTAAATGCTTGGAAAAAAACTGGCAAATTGATTGAGAGATAAGATGTATAAAAGTTGCTATGAAGTAGATATAAAATTACCAGATGATTATGTAGATAAAGCAATGAAAGCCTTTGATGAAAGGTTGCCTAAAGCGTATAAGGATAGAGCTCCAGATGCACACATAGACGAGTATCCTGAATTGTTTGAAATATTTGGAGATATGAAAGGATGGTTTGCACCTAAGGTAAGGCTTTTAAATCATACTCCTAATGAACTTGGTACAACAGCTCCACATTTTGATGTCAATGAGCATTGGCAATATGAAGACATGGATAGATTTATCAAGATAGAAGCAAGTTTAAACGTTCCATTGTTTGCGCCAGAAGGCGTAAGAACATTTTGGTATCAACAAAAGAATCCAGATGTAATACACCCATATGATTTTTGGGAGGGCAAAGAATATGAAATGCGGGTTGTTGACGAATTTGAAATTACTAACAAGCCTGTACTTTTTAGAACAGGAATATGGCATGCTGTTCAAAAGTCAGACAGCAAAAGAACTATGTTAAGTTTCAGTGCTAGGTATGGTATTGATTGGGATACTTTTGTAAACTGTTGGAAAGACAGCGGATTACTTATAGAACGTTAACCACTTACGTAGGGACGTCCATCTTTAAAAGCCGAGTAAAATGTTTTTTGCTCATGTATTCTGCCTAGCAGTTCTTGTATTTCTCTCATTTCTTCTTTAAGTTGTGGAGAAGTTTCACCTTGTGCAATAGCAAGGCCTCTACGTCCTGCTTTTGCACGTAATGCTATTTCAATTATTTCTATATCTCTGATACTTAATTTAAAAGTTGTATTTGGTTTAGCCATTATTTGCTCCATGTTTCCATCTTAAAAACGGTTCCTCACTTGCAAAAGGCCAGCCAGATATATTTAATCTATCTCCTGTACAATTATCTACTTCGTGTAATATATCTACATGCATACACACAAGTCTATTTCTTTTAGGCAATATACTTATACCATCAACACGTAAAGCACCATCTGTTTCGTCTGTAAGATAAAGCATGTATGTCCAATCACCGTATATTTTATAATCCTCTATATGCGGAGCACAAAAACTTCTTTCAGGTTCAAACTTTTTTGCAAATAATTGTAATGGGTTTAAATTTTCAGTTGGTAATTCTAAACCTATTACTTCGCTTATCTTTTTTAACAAAGGATAACGCAAGTTACTACGTCTAAGTTCTGTGCGTAACATGTACCAATCATAGTCTGTCTTTTCTTCCATTACATGATTACAATCTTCGTTGTTTAGTGCAATAGTTTCTGCACCAGTGACTAGTTCTGTAAGATCATTTAAAAGTTTTTCATCTAAAAAGTTATCACAAACTATTAATGTATCAAACTCTGTTCTCAGCATGATTTAATTCCTTTGTATTCCAGTTTTTTCCATATCCGCTACTGTATTCAAATTTTTGGCCGCATGTTCTTCCACATGTATATATTCTTTTATATTTGTCATTAGGATTATTCCAGGATCTTTCTAAATAAGTTTGAAAAAATTCGTGTTGTAAAACACTCCAACCATATTTTCTCATATCATTAAAATCTTCTCCGTACAAATCTAAAAAATATTTAAAACTTTTCCATTGTTTAGTATGTTTTTTATCAGCAAAATATTTAGGTCCGCCAAACCAACAGCATGGCCATAACCGCATATCCATATCAATAAATAATCTGAAATCTTTTTTAAATTTACAAGTGATATTTGTATTCGCAACATAATCGTCGAAATTTTTGTATTGTGAAATTATAGAGGAAAAGTCTTGTGATACATGACTATCTTTATTTTTGACTATGTTACCCTTTCTAGTCTCAACTTGGGTTTTTGTATCTTGAAATCTAGCAGTATATTTTACAGTAAAGTTTGTAAACCCTAATTCACTTGCTAATTTTTCTGCATCATCTATTTGATGATAATTATGAGCAAATTCTATAAATTGCCATTCTGCTTTTCCACCAGCATTTATGTAAGCAGTTGCATTTTCAATAATTTTATCAAAATTACTTCCTATCCTATACAAATGATTAGTGTCTTTTAATCCATCTATTGAAAACACTACAGATAGTTTTTCTTTCCCGTTATTTGCTAAATTAATCCACCATTCTGGTTTTCTAGCACTACCATTTGTTTCTATCCTTATTGTTTTTGTAAAATCTAAACTGTATAAAAAGGTTTCTTCAAATGTAGGACTTGCTATTACATCACCAAAATTGCCGCAGTGAATAATTTGGTCTAATTTATTATTTGTAAAAGGTTCTAATATTATTTTATAATCTTGTAGAGTTAAATCAGTAATTGGCATACCTGGATTTATTTTTTGATCTTTACTTACCCTGCCACATTGTGGACACATTAGATTACATCTACTTGTGTGATCAAGCATTAATTTTTTAATTTGTAAAGTATTTTCGAACATTATTTTATAAGTGCAAATTTTTTGCAGTCATCCCAACTTTCAGTATCATAAGGAATATGAGCAACCACTCTCCAGTTGTCTGTAGGATTTACTACTTGATGAAATTGATGTCTGTTAAAGATAGCAGGTTTTTCGTGTAAACAATACTCTACAGAAACTTCTTCGTCTGGTATTTCTGATGATTCTGGTCTGCCTTTAATATAATTATAGCTGTCTATATATCTGTTATCTTCTGGATCATGCCAGTGTGCATACTTTGTTATGCTCTGTTCATCAGTGCCTATTAAAGGTAACATCAATGCACCTGCATGCCAGTCCGGTGAAGGAGCAGGATGTCTGTGAGGTACAAATATAGGAGTAATCTCAGGACAAGTAACAAAGAACATTATGTCTGATACAAGATTATATTTAGGTATTAATCTTTTCCATTCTTCATATTCAGGCAAATACAAAACTTTTCCTATACGGACTTTAGTCCACATTTTAGCTCTAAAAAAAGCATCATTGTGTTCAAAATGTTTTTTGAAGTAATCAGTTCTTGGTTGGTTAGTAACTAAACTAGGACAAATATTGTATATATCTATACACATTTTTTGCATTAATTTATAGTCATCGTTCCAATCTAGTTCTATTATAAAATCATCCATTTGTATTCCCCTGCATTTTCAATTACTGATTCATAATCTATATAATCTCTCATCCTAACATATTCAGTAGATAAATCCATTGCTTCATAATCGAATTTTTGAAGTTTATCAAATTTACTTAAATCTAAACTAAAATCACGATTGTAAATATCTAACCATAATTCTACATCAGATTTATCAATTCGTATTTTTTGTTTTTCAATTTTACTTATTTCATTTATTTTAGGATTAGGATGTTCCCAACCTGTTTTTTGTTGATATGTATAACTTAAAAATTGTTCCCATTTATTTTGCCTTTGTAAGTAATATACATTTTTATCTTTGTAGAAGTTATACAACCATTCTCGATAATCTTCACAGTTATATATTTGACTTGGAAATAGTTTTACACAATAATGCCTATCTTCCTCAATTTCAGATTCAAGAAACTTTGTTTTAGAAGCAAGATTATCTTTATCTAATTGATCGAACATTTCCAATAGATTTTTATGTTTTCTTCTTTTAATCCAATATAACCAATCTTTATTAAAATATTCTCCAATATAATTACTAGGTTTGTTTAGATAACTATCTATAAACCAAGTGCTTCCACTTCTTGGACTAGCTATAAGAAGTTTAGTATCCATGTTGTTTTTGCCAGTCACTCCAGTCAAAACTTCCGTCTTCTAACCATTGATTATTATGAGTATCACCTGTGCTTTGTAATCCATGTATACTGCCTACTAGGTGTAATCTTTTGTAGTCTGTATATGGAACTTGATGCGGACGTACTGTATTGAGTATAAATGCTTCGCCTGGATCACACATAATAGGACCAGCATCTGTGTCAATTGCAGATACTTTAGGATCATTCTCTAAAACATGATGATATCTAAATCCAGTATCACCATCTGTATGCCATTCAAAGATACATTCATTTTCCATGTAGCTGTACCAGTAATTGCTTCTACCCATGTTATTGCAATATTCATTTAATGCTTGATAATGATGTTCACCTAGTTTTTTCATATCATTGTGTAGAAAACACCAAATATCTTTTTGTGTATAGTTACCCAATCTTGCATTCTCTTGTCGCATCATAATTTTATATAATACACCTGATTCTAAATGATGTTCTTCAGTGTAATCTTCCCAATTGGGTTCGTCTTCGATAACAAATCCTCGTAAACTATCTACAAAATCTTTTTTGTGCATAAGTTTGTCACTGCGTTTAAGGTATACATTCATGTATGTTTGGTTTCCAAACTTAATGTCATTAAAAAATTCTTTGGTCATTTCATAGAATAAATCTGTCATTTCTTTTGTATCGCTTATAGGTGGAATCTTTTTCCAAGCGTCTGTCATATGTGGGTCAAACATTCGTATACCTCCTCAATAGGTTCTGCAAAACAAATTTGAAAATTATATCTATCAAATTCATTATTGTTTATATAGTGTTCTAGTTGAGTATTCATTAAAATTACCGATTCATGATGCACAGTTGGACCATCTGTATAATAGCAATTAGCATAATTTTTATGCCAGAATAAAGGCACTAATAATACAGTGTTTCTACCCCACTTGTCGTTATCTACATGTGGTATTACTTTTACATTTTTAGGTTGATGTACAAACATTGTGTAACTGTTTAATGGATATCTATTATACTTTTCTATATCATTATCCCAGCATAAATTACCGTCATAATTTCCATTTTTAGTTGGATAAGATATAAAACTATCTTTATTCGATAGCACCATATTTTCTAATTCTCTAATTTCTTCAGAAGAAATAAGATTAGGCATAGATGTCCAATAAGGTAACATCAAGTATATACCGCAAACTTTTGTGTTTGAACTGCTTCCTCACATACTTTTACATTTAATATCAACCATAAACTATCGCTGTTAACACTGTTGTTAAACAAGCAATGTGGCTTGTGAGTGTTCATAAAATATGCAGTGCCTTGTTGCCAATATATAGGAAGCATAGTAGGACCTCCACCAAACATAAAATGAAATGTCGGAGGATTAACATTTTTAATTGGTACAATTATTCTAAATACTTCTGGATCGTTTACTCTGTCACCGTCACAATGTGTGGGAAAAAATCCACCTGGTGGTAGACGTATAAAATGACTTCTAGCAATCCATTTCTTCCAAGGGTCTACAAGTTTTTGTACTTCCTCACTTTCATAATATACTGGAGTTAATGTTGTGTAACTAGCCTCATAAAATATTTCACCAGTTCTTTCCATTACATCTTTCAAACTATCTAAATCATTGCCGTCAAATCCACCATCTAAACTTGTAACACTTAATCCGTCTCTTAATATATGTGGCTTACCCGGATTAAATTTTTTCCATTTATCCTTAAATGGTTCTATTTCTTTTTGTAACTTACCTGGTGCACATTTATATTTTGTAGGTAAGATATCACCATAATTACACATTATGTTGTAAAGGTGCCAACTCATTTATAACCTCCTGTACTGCTTGTTCTAATGTAGTATTCTCTAACAAATTTGGATTTTCCTTTACTAGCTCATGATCTTCTAGAAAGCCCCAAGTTAGATATTTCTGTTCAAGTGAATTACTCAATTCACGTAATGTTATTTTGTTTTGTTTTTTAATTATATTTTCATCGGTAGTAACATTAGCTTCTGTAATTGCACTTCCTATGTTAATGCACGGTATTTTCTTTCTGTTTGCTAATAAACAAATATTCACTTGTGCATTACCAACTTCTGCATTGTTTACTATTACATCAAACTTTGTTTCAAAAATTTTGTCTGCATCGAATAATAAATTGTATCCGTTTGTTCTACTAAATCCCTCAACACGGTAACCTATTTCTAAACATTTTTTTGAAATATGCTTACCAAAGCCTTTTGTATGTCCTGTTATGCCAACCGTAAAACCCATTGTAGGCCTCCTTTTGGAATTTCTTCTTGTGTAATTTTCCAATTGTAAGAATTATTTTTTTGGAACCATTCTAATAATTTTGGGTTTTCCTCCCGACTTACCCATATATCTTTGTATCCTAAGTCTAATGCGTATTGTGTACTTTGGCTTAAAGTATCATTACCTCTTTGTAAATCATCTTGCATACTACCCCAATTATATGTCCTATCTCTAGTATGTCTACTCATTATCCTAATACTGCCGTTATATTCAGGACGCTCAATTCCTGCACTATAATATGCCATATACCATTTTTTCTGATTTTTCCAATGATATTCAAACGCCCAACCCATGCGAGCAAATTTTGTGTATTCAAATAAAGGTCGTTTAGAATAATTGTCTGCATGTTTGTGACCCTTAGTCTTTGCAAACAAATCTTCTATATCACTTAAATGGGGATTTATATCTTCTAATAACCATTTCATGGAATACTCGCTTCATGATGATCTTTATGATTGCCTTCAAATGGCGCAATAATGTTTACCCAAAGTTTATTAGCAGGGCCCTCTGCATCATGACCAAATAAATTCAATACACCAAAACCTAAGTAAGCGAGTATGAATATGATTGATAGTACTATTAAACCAGTTGCACCAAAAATTAAAAACCACAAAATTGCATTTGCAATATATAATGCATATCTATGTTTATGAAAAAATGTTACCCTTGGATTTCTAATCATATCTTTTATATACTTTCTTGGAATACTGTCTATACGCCATAGACTAAAAAGTATGTTATACCAGGGCTGAAATTTTGCACTGTGTGGATCTTTTTCAGTATCTGCAAATTCATGGTGCATACGATGTACTCCTACCCAACCTAATGGGCTTCTTAAACCGCACAATAAGCCACAATATAACATAACAATTTCTTGCCAAGCAGTTGCTTTAAATGTTTTATGTGAGAAATATCTATGATAGCCATAGGTAATACCTATTGTTACAATTACCATATAACAAACATAAGATAAGAGTATAAGATATAGTATGTCCATACTATTACTTATCTAAAAAATGTTGGGAGATTTATAATTTGATTAGTTTAGATCAACCCAAGAAGCACCAGTATAACCTTGGAACTTTGTGCCTGTTGTGTTAAAAACTATCATGCCAGCTGTAGGACTTGTAATGGCGGCATCACGTGCTGTATCGTCTGCATATACAGCTAACATAAATGCACCTGTTGCTTTTACATTTCCAAGCACTTCTAGTGCTTCTGTTGGTAGTGTGAAATCAGAGTTAGCTGGTTCAATTTTAACTTTGACACCACCAGTAATTAACGATTCATTATATAAACTTAAACCTTTACCGCCACCGTTTGAATTCATAAACATGGCTGTTTTATTTGCTGATATAAAACCAAATGTAGAAGCACCTTCATTAAATTTGATTGAACCTAATGTAGTTAAGGCTCCAGCACCGGATGCTCCATATTCAAGTCTTAATTCTGCATCAGTGCCATCAACTGTTTTAATAGTGGTTTGTTTAGTTTCGACTAAATCATTGTCAATTGGGCCAGCAATTGAGTTGTTAATGCCGTCTACTAGAATAGAAGAGTCGTCACCGAATACACTACCACTAAAAGTTCCTGCATGAGATCCAGTTGCGTTTCCAGTTAAATTTCCAACTACTGTGGTTGCATTTACTGTTGTTGCATTTACTGTTGTAATTGATGCGGTAGAAATATTTTTTATGTTTTTATCTATACCATCTACAAGAATACTACTGTCATCTGAAAAAAGACTTCCTGTAACACTTCCGTCTAAAGTTCCAGCATGATTACCTGTAGCATTACCTGATAAGTTTCCTGTTACATCTCCGGTGACACTTATAGTTGCCACACCTTGTAAATTTTCTGCAGGAATTTTGCTGTTTACAGCATCTACAAGTACAGTAGAATCATCACCTACAATTGAACCTTTGTAATCACCAACAAAAGAGGTAGCAGTAATTGTGCCTGTTACATTTATTGCACCATTACCTGAAATTGTTTGTGCATTTAAATCGAGTGTGCCACCAAGTTGTGGAGTACTATCTTCAAGCAGGTTGTTTATGCCACTAACAATATTACCACCGACTGTGGCACCGTCTCCTGTAAATATTTTTTTGGTATCTGTGGTATAAATTAACTCGCCTTCTGCCGGCGTAATTGCCAACCTTTCAGCGTTTGTACCTCTTCTAAGTCTTAAAGCCATGTTTCTTAACTCCTGGTGAATTACTATATGTATTTATACATTTTGGCATATAATATCACCTGCGTTTTTTTAGAAAACTTGCTGTTCTCTTTTGTATATCATGTTTAATTTTTTGTGTATCTAAGCGAAAATCAATATGTTCTATATTTTTCTCATACTCTGCAAACAAATCTCCTAAAGATTTTTCCACTGCTGCAGGGCTGTCTTTAAGTTTGCTTTTGCCTACATCTATATCCCATATTTTACCATCTGAGAATTGAACTCTAACACTGTGTAAGTATTTGATAGGTACAACATTAAGTTCTACATCTCTAAATACTTCCGGCCAATGTTTAACAACATCATCGGGTAGTTTTTTTGTTCGCTTAGGCACCTGGAGCAGCAGCTTTTTTCTTCTTTGTAGGTGCTAACTCTTCTGCCTGCTCTCTTAATTTTTTGGCCTCTTTAAACATTCTATCAGCTTGAGATCTGTAATTTGCCGCAAGTTGTTCGTCTGTCAATACACCGTCTTGTGGTGCTTGAGCTACAGGTGCTACGGAATCAACACTTGATGTCTCTGCTGTATCAGCAGGCATATTATCCACTGTTGCTACATTAGTTGTACCGTCTGTTAAAGCAAGATCTTCAACTGCTACGCCTTTTTGTTCAGCAATAACTTTGTTCAGTTCATCTAAAGAAATAACTGTTTTTGTATCTGGTGTCATTTCTACTTCAGCTGTAGAAAATTTAACCATTTTTCCAGTTGTATGGAATCTAGCTAACATATTACTTCCATCTGGTAATCTAGTTCTTGACATAGCTTCTGCTAATTCGTTTGCAGTTTGTCCTGCATTAGATTCTACTAATTTCATAAGTGCATCATGATCGCCTGCTTCTAGATTTTCAGTTGTTACACATACACAGTTTGTAGGTTCTCCCGGAACTGTTCTATATGCAACAATAAGTTTTCTTTGGTTGTTTTTCAACCTTCCAACGTGTTTAAGCATCTTTGTTTTCTCCTGCCGCATTTTGTTGTTGAGCGGCTACTGCATTTAAAAATGTTTCAAGTTTTCCGTAAGTGGTTCCAACAACAGTCATTTCGTTAGGCTTGAATGCACCTCTGCTACTTGCAACATCTATGATTTGTTTTAAATTGCTGAGATCAGTTACAGTCAACTCGATTTGCGGTTCAGCACTTGGTGCTGGTACTTCGGGTTGAGTTTTATTTACTTCCTCAGTCGCTTGTTCTTTCTTGTCATTCATATAAGTCTCTCCTATAATTAGTTATGACGTAATATTTACTAATATTTTAAATGTGGACAGGCTAAAGTGAAATACGATAGCTCTTTTGGTTCTTCAAAACCGATTCTTAAAGCATCTGCAATTTTGTTTGTTTGATCAACATGCAGTGCTTTACCAACGTAAAATCTGCCTTTTAGATTCTCAAAAATCCACTTTTGTATGGTAGTTTCGAGATTGTATTTTTGTGGAATGTGTATATACTCAAAATGAGGAGGTGGTTTATTAGGTTGTCTTACCTTAAAAAAGTTTAATTTATTAGGTTTAGTTGCTAATTGCTTCTTCATAATGTGCAGTTACTCCAAATGGTGCTTCGAAATTTTTATCATGATGACCATGTATGATAAACACAGTTTCACAATAATCTTCTTCACCCCATTGTCCCCAAGGATATCCATCAGTAAACATAATGAATTTCTTTGGCTTTATATCATTTTCTTTCATATATTCCCAGTTGCACATAAACTCTGTGCCGCCGCCACCTTTAAGTTTGTAATCAAGCATGTCGTTACTGGTATCTTGTGTAAAATCTTGTTCGTTGTAAACTTTTGTATCAAAGCACCAAACTTTGATAGCAAAGTCTTTGTATTGTTCCATAATACCTTTTACTTCAGATAGCATTTCTTTTCCCTGATCATTGCTAATAGAACCACTCATATCAAAACCTATTGCAATGTCTATAGTTTCTTCATAATTCATTCCAGGGAGTATTGCACCCACATGCCATGCTTTACGTGAAGGTCTACTAAAAGTGTAATCATTTCGTATAGTAGATTGAATTTGTTGCTGTATGATTTCTCTCCAGTTCATCTTAGGCTCAGTAAGTTCTTTTATCATTCTAGCAATTTCGCCAGGAACATTACCTGCACCTGCAGCCTGTGCCGCTTGCATCATGCCTTCTTTTATTTCTTCTTTGATCTTTCTTAATTCTTCTTTAGAATATTTGGGAGCTTTACCTTTACCTTTATTCTTACCGTTCTTACTACCAGCTTTACCTTCTTCAGCATCGGATCCGTCATCTTCCCAATCAATATGCTCATCAAGTAATTCACCTAGATCTGACAAGTTTATCTTTTCTGCATTTTCATATAAGTCATCATATACTTGTTCTGATGACCAACCTTCATATTTAAAGTCTTGTATAATAGGAATCTGTGTAACTTTTTCTCCTATATGTTCTCTAACAAGTAAATTGTTTACAAGATAGTCGCAGGCTATGTTATGCAATGTAGGTTGTCTATCTTCTCTACGGCTCAAATGATCAAATGCACAATGCAAAATTTCATGTGCAATAACAAATTCAATTTGTTTTTCAGATAATTCGTTAAAAAATTGTGTATTGTAATATAAATGACGACCGTCTGTTGCGGCAGTAGGACACCAATCATCACAAGATTCTATTTTAAGTCTTGTAGCCATGTTGCCAAAAAATGGATGTCTAAGTAACAAGCCCACTCTTGCTACAACGATTTTATCTAAAACAATCTTTCGCATATCTTCTAATTCATCTGCAGAAAGATCTTTTGGGACAAAACTTTTAGTATCTAGTGCCATATTCGTCTCCTTAAGTTATACATATATAGTATAATATTTTGTGGAATTTGTCAAGGAAAATGGACATTTTTTGTATGAGAAATGTCCAAAACTCATATACTATGCCTGTTGTGCTTTGGTTACGTACTTACCAAAACGTTCATGAAACTCATCGAAACACGCAACTTCGTCTGGATCAATTGGAAGGGAATACTGAGTGAGGGCTAATTTGACACCCATTACAACCAATTCAGTTTCGAAGTTATCCATCATAAAACGTAAAAATCTATCTACTTGAGTATCAAAATCTTTTGCGCCTTTATCAGAAGCTTCTTTAAGTTCATAGCAGAGCGAGACCGTTAAGGAATACATGGCACTGATTTCTTTGGTCTGTAACTCTTTAACCTTTCCAGATAAAATATCTGTAGGGTTAGGCATTTCAGCTGCAACCTTACGGTGTGCAACAAACTTGAGTGCAAGACCTTCTCCAACACAACCTGAAACAAGATCAGTTGTAGTCTCTTCGTCAAGTTCATCTTCTAGCAATTCACTTACAAAACTCCATGTACGAGGAGTTGCAAACGAACGGCTTGGAGATTTCGGATCAAAGTCGTATAAGTCTTTTTTGCTAAACTGTAAAAAACCTACCACGTCTTTGTGTATTCTGTTATCAACTGCCCAAGTAAACCAATCATCAAAATCAACTGCAAGCTCTAAGTGTACAAATCGATTCGAAAGCGGAGCAGGCATTCTATATACAACACCTTTGTCTGCTTCACGGTTACCTGCGGCAACAATTAAAACATTATCTGGCAATACATAATTACCAACACGTCTGTTTAGGATAAGCTGATAAGCCGCGGCTTGTACTGCCGGAGCGGCTGAATTCATTTCATCCAAAAATAAAATAATCCATTTATGTTTCTTTGCCAATTTTGCATCTGGCAAATCAATCGGTGGTGCCCATTTCATTGTATTATCGTTTGCGGCATAATATGGTATGCCTTTAATATCTGTAGGTTCCCATAATGATAAACGTATATCAATTACAAGTGCCTCCATATAGTCACCAATTTGGTGAACAATATCCGATTTACCAATACCTGGAGGTCCCCAAATGAAGATCGGACGTTTCTTCTTCATTGCGTGGGTAATTCGTGTTTTTGCTCTATTCGGGCTTAGTGTGCGAACTGCAACATTTTCCATTTTGTACTCCTTTTCAAAGTCAGTGCCTAATTTCTAACTATATATACAGTATAGCATCACTAGATATAAAGTCAACCTGAATGTTACCAAA
>Ga0163109_10000403_pt1 | contig 34965 bp, 32 predicted proteins | sample CRUFie1St13metaG_FD_108704 | JGI IMG/M metagenome (GOLD analysis project Ga0163109, IMG submission 108704) | Marine microbial communities from the Costa Rica Dome - CRUD Field 142mm St13 metaG | ecosystem: Environmental > Aquatic > Marine > Oceanic > Photic zone | place: Costa Rica: the Eastern...
CAACCGTTCGTCTTTGTTGATGAGCAGAGCACTCAGCTTTTTAACCTAGCATGTAAGGTTGCCATAACCGACGTATCCGTGCTGATTAATGGCCCAACGGGTGCAGGCAAAGAAGTAATTGCTAAGGTAATTCATGAATCCTCCCCTCGTGCAAGCGGGCCGTTTATCGCAATAAACTGCGCTGCTATCCCAGCTTCATTAGCAGAGGACATGCTCTTTGGTCACGAAAAAGGGGCGTTCACAGGGGCAAATTCTGTTAGCACCGGATGTTTTGAGCAAGCAAATGGCGGAACGCTTTTCTTAGATGAAGTTGGCGAAATGCCAATGGAGCTGCAAGCAAAACTATTACGAGTGCTACAAGAAAAACAAGTTACTCGAGTTGGAGGGTCTTCTTCTATCGCGGTGGATGCTCGTATCGTCGCTGCAACAAATATAAATCTCAAGCAGGCTGTTGCTATGCGGGCTTTTAGAGAGGACTTGTACTATCGACTCAGTGGATTCAAGCTCACACAACTTCCCCTCAATCAGCGAAGAAAAGATATTGCACCACTCGCGCTCTTGATGATTCAAAAGCACTCAAAAAGACCATTTCCCCGGCTCGCTTCATGTGCAAAAAAATTACTAGAGAATTATTCTTGGCCGGGTAATGTACGCGAGCTTGAAAATCTGATTTGTCGGTCCTTGATCTTGTGTAATGGAGAAGAAGTTCTCGAATCAGATATCATGTTTGATGAAGAAGAGGGGCAAAGTGCGTCCGTTTTTACGTGCAGGAACCCGGAAGTCGCTAGAGGCCAAGAAAACTTTGTCAATGACGTTGCGGAAAATGTTGGAGCTTCTAATAAGCCCCGGGAGCACTTTCTCATGTCCAACCTTCGCAACGAGCTAGAACTACAGAATATCATTGCTGCTCTCGAGATAGCGCCAACAAGACATGAAGCCGCGGAGAAACTCGGCATAAGTCCTCGAACCTTAAGATACAAAATCAATAAACTAAGAGATTTAGGCATGCCTGTCCCCGCAGCATATGCCCGAATTTAAAAACAAAATTTGATCGAGATGACAATGAATATAGAAGCAAATAATTTACTTGCTCAGATAAGGGATTATCAGTCTCAAATTACTGATTCCAGGGCGTTGATTTCAACTGACAGCCAAGTTGATGGTTCCAGTAGGGCAGGTAATTTCGGTTCTGAAATTTCAAGCGCCTTATCTCAAGCACTTTCAGGAGTCAATGATATGCAAGCAAATGCTGTCGATCTCAGTAGTGCCTATCTTGCGGGAGAAGATATTCCTCTCACTGACGTAGTGCTTGGGATGCAAAAATCATCTCTCGCTTTTGAGGCGACATTACAAGTCAGAAATAAGGTTTTAGAAGCTTATCAACAAATAATGAATATGCCGGTTTAGATGTCAGTCTATAGAAACTAAAGAAAGGAAATTACCGTGGCCACTGTCCAACAAGCCCTACCAGGCACAACATTTGGAAATACCGCTGGTGCTGTAGTTGACACACAGCGAGCACAGGATAACGCCAGCATCAATACGCCTTATCAATCAGCGGCTGCACCATCACTTGGGCTTCCAGTTATGCAGCTTTTCCAGCGATCACTCCCCGGAATTATCGTCTTATTGACCCTGTTTGCATTATTTCTGTTCTATAACTGGCTTCAGTCTGGTAATTACCGGCCCCTATTTCCTAATCTACCGGAGTCTGAGAAAAATGAGGCGTTTAACGTGTTAGCGGGCTCGGCATTTCCTGTGGAATTAGATAGCAGGACTGGTGACATTATGGTGCCTCCGAGTCGTTATTATGAAGCTAGGATGTTGCTCGCCAGCGCTGGATTTTCGGATCCAGGGACCTCGCAATCATTAGATATTTTCAATGAACAAGCGTCTCTAACGACCAGTCAGTTTATGGAAGAAGCTCAGTACCGAGCAGCGATCGAAATAGAACTTTCAAAGAGTATCGTACAAATTTCTTCCATAAAATCTGCGAGAGTTCATCTAGCCGCACCAAGGCAAAGTTCCTATGTTCGCAATAGGGTCCCCGCAAAGGCTTCGGTTGTAGTTATCGCGCACCCAGGTAGAGTCATTACGCAGTCAAATGTGCAGTCGATAACAAATTTAGTCTCTTCGAGTGTGCCATATTTAGCCGTTGAGGACGTTTCGGTGGTTGATCAACAAGGCAACCTGCTTACCATGAGTATGTCCCCTACTTTACGTATGGCTGACATGCAGGCAACCTATGAAAGATCAATAGAAAGCGACTATAAAACTCGTATAGAGCAGTTGCTAGCACCAATCGTTGGTATAGAAAACGTTAATTCCGATGTCGACGTCGTTATCGACTTCTCTGAATTCGAAACAACGTCGGAAATTTTTGATCAAGCGGGCAAAGGGCCTTTATCTAGATCTGAAACTCTTTCTGTGGATCGCAGTCGTGGAGATTCAAGTGTAGGCGGAATTCCCGGTGCGCCCTCCAATTTGGTGCCCGCGAACCCTGACGCGGAACAGCAGGATCTTCCAAACGCTGAGACAGCCCCACCCCAAGAACCATCGAGTGAGCGAAGCACCAGGAATTATGAAATCGACCGATCTATCCAATATTCGCGGAACGCGATCGGAACTATCTCCCGGCTATCAATTGCGGTCGTAGTGAATCAGACTGCCCTTAACTTTGACTCCGGGGAAGAGTCGGTCTCTGAGGAATCGTCCGCTCCTGAAGTGAACTTAGATCAACTCACTGAATTAGTGAAAAGTTCGGTTGGTTTTGATGAATCCAGAGGTGACCAGGTGCTTCTTGTTTCTTCTCCTTTTGTTGAAGTCGCACAAATCGAAGAAATACCCACGCCATGGTATGAGAACTCTTCCATACAGTTTATCGCTCAAATGGTAGGCGCCGTGATACTGTTTGCGCTTGCGCTTTTGTTCGTCGTGCGTCCAGCAATGACATCCATCTTAGCGAGGAATCGGTCACTAAATGCAACCTCCGGTCTCGGACCTGGGGCGAGTCAAGGACAAGCTTTTCAGCAACTCAGCTATGACCAGAGGATCGATATGGTTAGACAAGCGGCAAGTTCAGACCCCGCAAAAGTAGCAACCGCGATAAAAGACTTGGTGCAAGGGTGAGGGAGTTACAGACGCTATGGTGAACGAAACAGAGTCCACACAGCCTACTGAATCCGCATTAGACTTAGATGAGAGGTTTTCAAAACTTTCCGGTGCGGACAAGGCTGCAATGCTGATGTTACTTATGGGCGAAGAACATGCAGCACAAGTAATTAATCATCTTGAGCCCAAACAGATTCAAACACTCGGAAAGAAAATGGTTGAAGTTGCAAATCTTCCCAAAGATATTGTTAATGCTGTTTTGGACGAGTTTTTAATCTCAACCTCTAAGATGTCGGATCTAGGAAGTGGGAACTCAGAATATCTTCAGAAAGTTTTCAACAAAGCTCTGGGTGAAGATCGGGCTTCTGCTGCACTTGACAAAATAATCCCAGAGCAATCGCTAAAAGGGTTAGATATGCTGCGCTGGATGGATGCAGCTGAAATTCACAGGGCAATTGAGGCCGAGCATCCTCAAGTGATTGCTGTTGTTCTCTCCATCCTTGACCATGATGTAGCGGGCACCCTTATAAAGATGTTTTCAGAAGAAGTACGCTCAGACATAATTGCAAGGATAGGCTCTCTCGATGGAGTGCAACCTTCAGCTTTGGCCAGACTTGAGGAACTTCTTAAGTCGCAGTTCCTACAAAGAAGCAATTCAAGCAAGACTCCATTTGGGGGTGTCGAAGCAGCTGCTAAGATTCTAAATTTCTCAGGCTCAGAGATTGAAACTAGCATACTCAAGTCCGTCGAAGCACAAGACCAAAAGCTTGCAGAGGCTATAGAAGAAAATATGGTCACTTTCATGGATCTAGATGGTATGGATAATAAAAGTTTGCAGACGCTGATACGAGAGTTAGACAATGAGTTATTGATACCTGCTTTAAAAGGTGCTGAAGAGTCAATCAAAGAAATCTTTTTAGAAAATATGTCAGAAAGAGCGAGAGAATTGTTTGAAGACGACTTAGAGGCAATGGGGCCAATTCGTGTCTCCGAAGTCGATAAGGCGCAAAAGGAGATTATGAGAATTGCTCGAAGACTTTCTGGAGAAGGTGAAATAATGTTGTCAGGTGGCGGAAATGAGTTTATCTGATAGCGAAACCGCAAAGGACAAAGTCCTACTGGGAACGAATTCTGGAAAGTTCGTACCGGACTATTTTCCCAACAGGAAAGATTCCTCATTAGAAAGTTTCAAGGTTTGGGATCCTTTGGGTTCTAGAAGGCCTTCTGAAGCCGATCGCAAAAATAAAGAGTTCTTTGATCCAAGCTCCGACCTAAACAAAAATCGCTCGTATCAGCAAAAGGCTGAACCGGATAACAACACCCTCGAAAAGGAATACGAAAGAGGTTTCAAAGATGGTAAAGCGGCAGCGGGCCAAGACCTGGAGAAAAAATCCAGCGAGATCGCAACCCTATTAGGACTATTAAAGGGTGGTCAATGCGATGTTTCGGAGTATTACTCACCCCTAAAAACCATGGCTGTTAGAATTGCCGAAGCAATTTTGAAGGTGGAACTAAATGAGTCTAGGGAATCAATCGAAAAGATTGTTCAAGATTTACTGGAAGAGGCAGCGCCCTCTGGCGTAGGCCCGGCTACGCTTTACCTCTCGCAGGATGACTTGAATATGTTGTCTAAAAAATTTATCAGCGAATATGACGACGTTAAATTTATTGCTGATTCGAAATTATCGCGCGGTAGCGCTTACGCTGAAATGAATGATCGATTAATTACCGATCTCAAAGAAGATCGGATTGAGGCCGTCGTTCAAAAGGTAATTCAGCATGGCTGAGCGCGAGCCGGATGAACTATACAATTTCAGCCAAGCGCTAGAAAATCTCGACCTATCTATTAATTCACCGGGGTTAATTTTTATAGGTCGCGTAAAACGGATCGTCGGACTCACTATCGAAGCTGTAGGAATCTCAGCACCGATTGGAGCTCAGTGTGTCATTCAATCTCAGGGTCATGATAGGGGGCTAAATGCAGAGGTCATCGGATTCGATGGGGACCTGGTATTCCTTATGCCGTTGGACAGTATTGAAGGAATTTCTCCCGGGTGTCGAGTCACACTTCGATCGGAAATGCCTCTTGGTTGCTTCAGCTTAGCTTTAAAAGGCAGAGTCATCGATGGATTAGGGCGGCCAATCGATGGGCGGCAAGAATTAGAGTATGACGAGGAAGTAAGTCTGGAAATAGGCGGGTCAAACGCGTTGGCTAGGGAAAATATTACCGAGGTCTTAGACACAGGGATAAAGGCGATTGACTCATGTTTTACTTTTGGCAAAGGCCAACGCATGGGCTTAATTGCAGGGTCAGGTGTCGGAAAAAGCGTTTTACTCGCAATGTTGGCACAAAATACGCCTGCAGACGTAGCTGTAATCGCCTTGATCGGAGAACGCGGAAGGGAGGTCAAAGAGTTTGTGACGGAAACGCTCGGTGAGGAAGGCCTGAAGAAATCCGTCGTTATCGCTGAACCTGTCAATGCTTCACCTGTCCGCAGAATAAAAGCGGCCAAATTAGCCCATACAATCGCAGAACAGTATCGTGAACAGGGAAAGCATGTGTTATTGCTTATGGACAGTCTGACTCGCGTGGCACACGCTCAACGTGAAATTGGTCTCGCTATTGGGGAACCCCCAACAACAAAGGGATATCCGCCATCAGTCTTTAATTTGTTGCCAAGCTTGATAGAGCGAGTAGGGATGGGTAACGCATGTGAGGGTTCGATTTCTGCTTTTTACACAGTTCTTGCTGAGAATGACGATAGGTCTGATCCCATAGTTGATATTTCAAGGGCGTCACTGGACGGACAAATAATGCTGTCAAGAAAACTGGCAGATGCTTCACATTACCCAGCGATAGATTTAGAGGGCTCTATTTCTCGCGTAGCCGACAAGATTGTCAGCGAAACACACACATCATCTGCAAGAAATTTAAGACGCCTGTGGTCCCTATATCGCCAAAATGAGGACATTATCCAAATTGGCGCGTATGAACCCGGCTCCAATGCTGATTTAGATCTAGCAATAAAATTAAAACCCGAGATCGATAATTTTCTGATGCAGCGGGAAAGTGAGACTTTTACCTTGCAACAGACCATGCAGCAACTTTCATTTATCGAAAGTCAAAAAATATGAGCGCTAGAGTCTGGCAAATCATGACAAAAAAGTTGACGGGAGAGCAGAAAATGCTGGAGTCCCGACTCGGCGAGCGAAAAAGGCGAGCCTTGGAGCTTAAGTCCAAGATACAAAATTTAGAAAGCTACCTCCATGACTATCTGACGCAAGATTCCAGAGACACAGAGTTTGATCGTAAGAAATTACTTTTGAGAGAATCAACAATGGCTTTTGCCGGTCAACTCAACGCAGCAAAATTGAAGTTGGAAGAGGGCTTAGACGCATGTAACTCCGAATGTGAAGCTCTTCGTAAGGAACTTTTAAGCCTCCTCGTAGAATCGTATAAGTATCAACAATTGGAAGAAGCTTACTTACGACGACAGCGCTCTTTGGCAGAAAAAGCTGATCGCAAGCATCACGATGAACTCTCCATGTTAAGTTATTTACGATCGCATACAAGCGCATCCTAGTTGGCATTTAATTTGCTTACAATTAATACGGCAAACAACCCTTGCCGCCGCTTGGCGGTGATTTAACAGAGTTCAATTAAGAAATCTAAATATGATAAATGCGCAATTTGACCTACAGAACATCATAAATGAAATGTCGACTGTGGATAGAGCACCAAATAGCTCGAGCAACTCCGATAAAGGGCAGTTTTCTGAGACTCTGGACCGAATATCTAGGTCTGAGTCGGCAAAGCGGCGTTCAACATCGACACATCAGCCTTATGAAAAGGCTGAGCAAAGGCCGTCAGAAAAGCCAATCTCAGATTCGAGGGATGAGGCTGATTCCAGTGAGCCTGACGGACCTGAAACTGCCACCACACAAAGTGTGGTGTCGCAATCATCCGATAGTATAAGTGGCAATATATTGCCGCTATTGCCGCCTAGGCAGCCTCTGATGAATCAAGTAATGCTCGAGAGCAAAAGGCCTATTTTGGTTGGGGACTTAAAAGCTACAGGCGACATTAACGATCAAATCCATAAATTAGGGGAATCGGATGGCTTGGCACCAGCAACTAAAATCGGCTCGAAGATTGGTTTCGATATGGAAGGGGCTAACCTAAACCTTCAGAGCCATCAGAATAAGGAAGCCGTGGAATTTAGAGTTCTTCCCTCAAAATCAAGTAAATTGATGAATGTGGAAAACCCGGATGTCGATATCAAGGATATTTCTGCGTTGAATAGCATTCATCGAACGGCTGAGCCACGGAATCTAGATCTAGCCCCCGGATCAAAGTCTTCGATGCCGACACCACCCCAGGCCTTTGACACGGAGGCGTTTAAAGAAGGCTTAAGTAAAATAATAAAAAACCAAATCGTGAGCTCATTTTCGGGTAAAAATGTGACCCTCAAGATGGTCCTTACACCCGAATCTCTGGGAGAAATTGAGGTCGATTTACATTTTACAAAAGACAAAAGCCTGCAGGTCACCCTTCGGCCAGAAACCCTAGAGATTGCTAAGCTGATTCAAACTAACGCTGCAAGTCTCCGAGAACAGCTATCCCAAGAGCATAAAGGGTTTCTCTCCTTGAATATGACCGATCACTTCACTGGCGAAGAAAATCGAAATGGGAATAATAGCAACCGCTCAGATGAAAACGCGAAAAATGGTCATGTCGGTTCGGGAAAGCAGAATTTTGTTGATTCAGACTCTAGTGAGTTCACTAGGCCTATGGGCGACGAGACGTCCTCTCTAGTAGATACATTTGTTTAGGCTTGGTTAATCCAATGGCGAAAAAAGACGGACAGACTGAAAGCGAAAAAAGTGGTAGCAAGCGGATTGTCTTAATAACGATCCTCGGTTTAATTGTAATTGGAAGTGGCGCAGCTTATTATTTTTTGGCCCTAGCTGGCCCATCGTCATTAGTCGAAGATGGTGATCCAGTAGTCGAGGAGTCGGAGGAACCTGAGCTTTTAGAAACCCTTTATTTGCAATTGGCAGACTCGTTTACAATTCAATTGCGCGACTCTGGCTCTATGATGCAAGTAAAACTTGCGCTAAGAACACCCTTTGGACAACCAATGATTGATGAAATAAGTGCACATGAGATTGGAATTCGCGCGGCTCTTTTAGAAAGCCTTTCTAGCGTTGAAGGCGCTACGGCCTCTTCTGAAAATTTTAGGAGTCTGGTAGAGCCAGAGTTGCGAGACGCTGCTAATGCTATCCTAGAAGAGCAGAAAGTATTTCCAGGGATTGACTTAGTGCTATTTACTGAATTTTTAATGCAATAACTAGTGTAAAAACAATGGATAAAGAATTAGGGACTTTGTCGGAAGAGGAGCTTGAAGCAATTCAAGGTACTCAAAACGATGAACACTTAACTAAACTGGCTACTGGAGAATCCGCCGAGGTCATTAAACATGATCTTACGAGCGAATATAACAATGTCAGCATAGAAACTGACATATTTGATTCCGTCAGCGAAAAAGCTAGAACTATCTTGCAAGAAGGAGTCTCAAGCGTCCTAAACATACCCTATCAAATCAGCTATAAGAAGACCGATGTATGTCGGTTCGAAGCACTGCTGTCTTCCAAAGATTCTCCTATTTCTGCTACGACGCTAGACATTAGTCCACTGGCTGGTCAAGCAGCGCTTCTCATAGATTCATCGATCATTTTCCACTCCCTAGATAGGTTCTTCGGTGGAGTAGGCGTGAGCACTATCGGATTTACTCCCAATAAAAAACTGGAAGGGTCTGAGGAGGCGCTTGTTGACGTCATTGGAAACCTGATCAAAAGCGCTTTGAAAACTGCGTGGCAACCAATTGTCGTAGCGAGCTTTGAAAAAGACTACTCAACTAATAATCTCTCTGAATTACGATGTTTTACGCCCGGAGAGCTCATAGTGCTTTCAGTCTTTGAGGTATCTCTTGGGGAGCTCTCAGGTCTGATTCAGATAGTTTATCCATTGGCTTCGATTCGTCCTCCCACACACGCTAAAGCCAAACGACTTGATTCAAAAGTAAAAGAGAACGAGCCCGCTAGTAATGATTGGGCGTCAGAGTTATACGAAGCTCATTTAGAAATTGAAGTCGAGATAAATGCAACCCTTGGTAAGTTCACAACTAACCTAGGTAAGCTTGCCAACCTTCAAGTTGGCGATGAATTTCTTCTAACAGTTTCTGATTCTATCGAAGTAAGTGCTGGTAAAACTCCACTTTTTTCAGGTATATCTGGGACTGTTGGAGAGTCATTTGCCGTCAAAGTGGAATCTATTAAAAATACGTAATCAATTTAAGGCAATATCATGAATAACGAAGAGAAAGAGGTAAAAGAGGATAACGAACAGACCATTCTGGGTGAAGGGTCTGAGATAGCTGCCGATAACATTGAAAATACTGCCGGCCAAGGGACATCGCAGGCCATAGACAAGAACCTCTTAAACAGTATACCAGTTTCTATTTCTGTCGAACTTGGCCGAAAGAAATTGAAGATAAGCGAACTGATGGAATTACAGAAAGGAGCAGTGGTTCCACTAGACTCTTTGGCCGGTGAGCCACTTCAAGTCTTTGTAAACGATACGCTCCTCGCAAAAGGCGACATTGTGCTAATTGATGAAAAATATGGCATCAAATTGACACATATTGTTCCTAAGACAGAGCGCTTGAAAAGCTCGGATTAGATGCCCATTTGTGCAGCAATAAAGTAATTTAGGTCGCTAGACCTATGTCGCGCAGCCCTTTTAATACGTTGTTAAACCCCTTTCGAGCATGATAAATGGAAAGCAACGCGCTTCTAAACGTAGCTATCGCATTAGTTGTTGTTGTTGCTCTAATGTCCATCTTCTTTTATCTGCTTAAAAAGTATTCGGCTGATTTTTCTTATTCGAATCAGGGAAAGATAAAAATCTTAGCTCAGCAAAGAGCGGCTTTAAAAACACAGCTTATACTCATTGAAGCCGACAATCGCACGTCATTACTTGCTATTTCCGGAGATAACGTAGTGCCAGTGTGGACCGCGTCAGATAGCAAAGAAGAGAGAGCAGATGTCTTGCAGCAACGGTAAGTCCTCAGAAGTAAGACTTAAATTCTGTCATTTTGAACTTCCGACTGTTTCGGTATTGGTCAGGCTCTTGATTCTCGTCATAAGTTTTACGGCTATGCCTGCTGCCATTGGCCAGACAGGGCTTCCAGCTATCAGCGTTAACCAAACGCCAGATGGGACTGAGTATAGCCTGACCCTGCAGATTCTAATTTTGATGACGGTTCTAACGTTACTTCCGTCACTATTAATTATGATGACGTCTTTTGTACGAATAATTATCGTTATGTCTTTGCTTCGACAAGCCATTGGTACAGCGCAAACGCCGCCAAACACAGTGCTAGTTGGTATCTCGCTTTTTCTTTCGTTTTTTATTATGTCTCCAATTTTTCTCGAAATTTATGATGAATCAATTACCCCTTACCTAAACGAACAGATAAATGCTGAGCAAGCGATCCAGATCGCTGAACAACCATTACGTGATTTTATGTTATTGCAAACACGAGAGGATGACTTAACTGTATTCAGCGATATAGCGGGCTATGAATATCAAGGTGATCAAGATGTACCCCTAAATATTCTATTGCCTTCGTTTATGACCTCAGAACTTAAGACAGCTTTTACTATTGGCTTTCTCATCTATATACCTTTTGTGATAATAGATCTTGTCGTAGCGAGTGTTCTGATGTCGATGGGAATGATGATGCTTTCGCCTATGATGATATCGATGCCGTTTAAACTTATGCTATTTGTACTTGCAGACGGATGGATCCTGGTAATGCAATCATTGGCAGGCAGTTTTGGGGCTTAGATGGAAATATCAGATGTTATTACAATTGGTCGAGAGGCGCTTGTCATTACAATAATGATTGCCGGTCCTTTGCTCGGCGGTATTTTATTAGTTGGCGTCGTAATAGGTATTCTGCAAGCTGCTACATCTATCCAAGAGATGACTCTAAGTTTTATCCCAAAGCTAATTATAGTCGTAGCTATTTTATTTGTTCTGGGCGGCTGGCAAATACTCACCCTTGTTGAATACTTACAAAGCCTGCTCGCGAACCTCTCGATGTACCTACAATAATGGTTTTTTCTGCAGCTGTATTAGTTCAACTTTTCTATGAATTTCTATATCCGTTTACACGGATTTCTTCATTTCTTCTTGCCTCGCCATTCTATTCAATACAAGCGCTTAATTTAAGATTTCGAATTGCGATCTCTGTGTTATTAACCACTCTATACGTGAGCTATTTCGAAAGTACGACTTTTGATCCATTAAGTGTGGGTGGGCTGAGCGCATTATTCCAGCAGGCGGCGATAGGTATTAGCCTAGGATTTAGCTTTCAGCTAGTCACCGCTGCAATAACCTTGGGAGGTCAAGCCATTTCTAACTCTATCGGTTTGAGTATGGCAAATATGGTGGATCCGACTCTCGGTAATGTTCCGACTATTTCACAATTTCTAATCATACTATCAACCCTGATCTTTCTATTGATTGACGGCCACTTGATATTAATTGAGCTACTCTTCATGAGTTTTGAGAGCTTTCCTGTAGGCGTTTCAATCGCGCTTGAGCCACTAATACAATCGGTAATCGATTGGTCCTCAACGATCTTTACGGGTGGGCTTCTCATTGCTTTACCTATTATGATCTCTATGCTTCTTGTCAATACGGGGCTTGGCATAATTACTCGATCAGCTCCTTCTTTAAATATTATTGCTGTGGGCTTTCCCGCTATAACATTGATTGGTATTTTCATCTTCCTTCTTTCTTTACGCGGTGTTTTGCAGTTGATAGAAGAATTTTGGTTGAATGCGTTTGAGCAGCTAAGCCTTATCATGGCGGTGTAGAAATGGCCGAAGAATCGGATCAGGGAGAAAAGACTGAGGAGCCAACCCAACGGAAGTTGGAGAAAGCTCGAGAGGAGGGTCAATTCCTGCGCTCACAAGATACATCTATTGCCGTCCTATTAATATCCGTCGCGGCTATCCTATATTTTTTTGGCTCAACTGCCGGAGACAGATACATCGACTTGATGCACAGAGCCCTCGACTTTGATCAATCTTTAATCGCTTCTCCAGAATCGATTTTGCTGGTGTTCTCGAATTTATCCCTGCAAAGTCTAATTGTCATATCGCCAATCCTGGGAGTGACATTAATACTAGCTATCCTTACGGCCTATTCTATTGGAGGTATTGGGTTTTCGTTTAAATCTTTCCTCCCAAAATTTTCAAAATTAAATCCAATTACCGGCCTTGGTAGGATGTTCGGCTCACGGGGGCTGATTGAATTGATCAAGAGCATCGCGAAACTGGTTTTAATTGCAAGCGTAATTACCGCAATCATTTATTCAGTATACGATAGAGTTTTCTTCTTAAATCTACTCTCTCCAAAACTGGCTGTAGAGTCAGGCCTTGATATTCTAACCTTGGGTATATTCCTCGTTACCTTGACACTCCTTTGTATTGCAGCAATTGATTTGCCCTACCAAGTGATAACATTTAGAAATAAACTTAAGATGACACGAAAGGAGTTGAGGGACGAATTTAAAGAAACTGAGGGTCGGCCAGAGGTGCGCGCTAAAATTCGGGAGCGGCAGCGGCAGGTCGCAATGAATCAGATGATGCACGCTATATCTGATGCGGATGTCGTTGTAACTAACCCCAATCATTTTGCTGTAGCACTAGCCTACGAGCCGACCAGTGAAAAAGCGCCAGTTGTTCTTGCGAAAGGCACGGACTTTATTGCCGCGGCAATCAAGGTAAAGGCGTCCGAAAATGTAGTTCCAATTTTTGAGGCGCCGTATCTCGCACGAGCCCTCTATTTTACAACAGAGCTACAAAATGAGATCCCTGTACCACTTTATCGGGCAGTAGCAGAAGTAATTGCTTATGTATATAAATTAGCTGAGATACAGAAAGACAGTGATAAACCGGTTAAACCAAAGGTAGAAGTGCCTGATACTATGCTCTTTGATGAATTGGGAAATTTAGAAATACGAGCCTAAACCTTTAACTTAAACTGTCGATTGGCTATCCGAAGTAAAGAATTTCAAGGTGCTTTTCGTAAAGGTACCACAGAGAAAACTTACCTCAGAGGTTCTTGAAGCTAGAGCTAAATCATGACAGATGACAATAATCCAGACGTAACATCCGAAGAGGAAGATGGTCCTTTAGCTCCTAGCAATGGGTCGCCTGCCGATAAGTCAGAACTGGATGACCGCGGAGATGTGGAGGAGACGTCAGACAGCGGGACCGAAGTTGACGATGCTCCAAAAATAAGTGATTCCGTTGAAGATCTAAAAAATCAGCTTAATCGTCTATCTGACAAGATTGACAGCCAATTTGTGAGAGAGCAAAAAGACATCAAGCAGATGCAAAAGCAGATGACTGTCTCATTGTCCGCTGTCATTAGCCTTTCAGTAATATCTATTCTAATAGCGGTTTTCTCTTGGTTTTCCCAGAGAGGCGAACAATCGATCGCGGAAAATCTTGGCGAAAGAATCGAGTCCTTCACTCTTATGGACTCGCTCATCGAAGATCTTCAGAAAGATTTAAACCTAGCAGGAATTGATTCTGATGGCTTGGTTGAGCAGCTCCTAGGATTTCAAAATACATTAGACATCGCAATCGAGCAAATTTCGTTAAGCTTAGATGAAAAGATAGGCGTGTTCGATCAGAAGATCGAAGGACTAAAAGCCTCAGTCGCAGGTTTTGATGATACATTTGATGCTTTTGGCGATACTAACCTCGCCATGTCCACAGAGATTAGACGTGTGGTTCAATCCAACGCTCGTCTAGAAGAGTTCGAAGAGACCCTTCGGGCTCTTATTCTCTTGGAAAAAGAGAAGTATTACGATCTTGTCACTGCGCAACTCGAGATTCAGGCAGAAGAAGTCGGAGAAGAAGACGAGACTGCAGGCTCAATGAATGTCGATGAGAACGGCTATATTTTCTTTAGCCAAGATTGATAGGGAAATACAGTTGTCAGTTTATATTAGACTTTGACGTAATCCTTTTGCTGTTGAACTCAGTATTTGACTTACCCGAGACTCATTAACTCCGATAATGGCGCCGATCTCTTTCATGTTCATTTCGTCCCTATAATATAGGGATAGTATCAACTTTGAGCGATCATCGAGTTTCGAGATCTCAGCAGTAACTCTCTCTGTCAAGTCAGCCTGCTCCATGGTCAGTAGAGGGTTTGTATGCTCATCCTCTAATGCAGAATCCCATTCTGCCGAGTCCTCTTCAAGATGGACCACATTCATCTGATTTGCATGAGAACGCCTTTTCTCCAGCTCCGAGATAGAAATACCCAAATAAGCAGCTATCTCAGCATTTGTTGGTTCTTTCTTAAGATTATTTGAGAGTGTTGTTTTAGCCTGGTTGTACTCTCTTGAAGTCTTAACGGCTAGTCTCGATAAGCTACTCGATTTTCTTACCTCATCTAATATAGCGCCCTTAATCCGTCTTTTTGCGTACTCATCAAAGGTAACGCCAACGCTAGCATCATATAATTTGCTCGCCTCCATAAGGCCTACCATCCCGATCTGCACCATGTCATCGACTTCCATGTAGTCAGGAACGCGAGCTTTTAAATAAAGGGCTATTTTTTTTACTAAGCCTATCTTTTGTAAGATATCTATAGAATCTGAACTTAAGTTCTGGATCGTTTGGTACTCGCCGTCTTTTGAACTCATCTGAATATCTCCGACTAGCTTGTAAACCCATCAAGGAAGAATGAAAGGCCCTTTGAGCCTTCTTCTGAGTTGAATGCTGAATGTTTTTCAATTTCTGAAACAACTGCCGATAGCTCCGCAAACGCGTTCGACGACGATTTTACGTTCCCCTTGGGCCTCGAAGATTCCCAAACACGGCAATACAAAGGGTCCTCCGAAATTGACCCAATATACTCGAGGTCTCTTTTTAGGAATTTGGTAGTAACGTAATTTACTGATTCAAATAGCTTTTTCCCTTCCTTTGGGGAAGAGACCCTATTCGGCAAATAGATTAGGTCATCCATACCATGATGTTGAGAATGTACTTTTATCAGGGAATATGCATCAGATATAGAACCTAGCTCATCAGTTCCCACAACAATTTTGAGGTGAACACAAGAAAGAAAAGTCAGTACCTGGGTGCTAATACCGGCAGACATGTCCACCAGAAGGTAGTCGTATTGGCCTTCCAACCCAGAAAAGGCGCGAACTATCGAAGATACGCCCATTTCATCTAAATCGGCAATGTCTGCTACACCACTGCCTCCTGGGATAAGATCAATCCCTTCGCTGAGACCAACAATGGTCTCCTCCAAACTTACGGTACCGTCGATTACATCAGATAGGTCGTGAGATATGCTTTTTGAAAACGCCAAATGCACATTAGCCATTCCTAAATCAGCATCAAAAATTAAGACTTTTTTTCCAAATTCATTTAGCTGTAATGCAAGATTTACAATTAGTGTGGTTTTCCCGACACCACCTTTCCCACTAGCTATACCGACGACACGAGTACCCATTGTCACACCTGTTTTCCATCTTCTGCCCGGTGACCCAAATACTTAGCGGGCAGATTTTTGCGCTGGCTTTTAAAATTACGTTATGGCCTTTATTTATGCAGCTTGATTAGCGACTTTTGTCCCACACTGATCGATCCCTATCAAGTTTGGAAGATCAAGTTGGTTGACCAGGTCTTCATTTGTTATTGAAACCAGCTGGCTATTTAAATCTGGGCTTATTGACCCAAGAGACAAAGGCACCTTTGTATTCGCTAGAGAATGAATCAATGGCCATTGATTAGCGCTCATTTCAAGCCTTGTTATGATCATACTCGACCAGTTTGTCACATTCAAAAAATACTCTTGTGCAGCAACAAAAGAATCACAAGCATTCACTAGATGAAAATTGACTGAAAGGAGCTCTCTCTTCAATTTTGGGATCTCTTCTTTAATGTTTCCGGTCGAGGTATCTACGATTAAGACGCTATCATCGGAAAGTTGTTCCTCAACTTTTTTTAGAGTGGCAACATCGTCGATTTCAAAAATCGGCACCTTAAGTTCTTTTGCAAGTTCTTTAATTAAGGATTTGGATGTTGAGTGGTTCTGTTTGTAGCTTACCACAACGGGGACCGCTTGGTTTAGGGACATCAGCTTTAACATCATTTTTAAGGCGACCGTTGTTTTACCGGACCCATAGTTTCCGCAAAGAACATGGGTTTTGATGCCTAGATCTATATCTGTGCTCTCTGGAAGCGTCTCTTTTAATACCGTTTTAACCTTACTGGATAGGTTCTCAGACGCGTCTTCTTCATTAAGTTTTTCCACTATCGTTGGCAGAAGGCTCTTAGGTACTTGAAGTTTCTCTAGCATTATTTCAAGGTTTGTTTTGTCTTCCCCGCTACTTACAGCTTCGCTTTCTAACTCTTTTCGCAAGTGCTCGACTTCTTTCCTTACTAGTGTGGCTATTTTCTGATAGTCCATTTTGTCCCTATTAGGCGCCGATGTGTCATAGTCAGTAATTTTGGCCTTTGAATTCTCTTCGTCTCTCTTGCCTTGGTCAGTTCCAATAATAAGGCGGTATCTGCGCCCGATTTTTTTACTGGAAAGCAGCAATGAGTCATCCCCAAATCTAGTAACTGCATGCCCAATCCCTATTTTTGGACTCTGGGCCCAAATTACATCCATTTTCATGCTGCAACCTCTTGTGTCTGATTTGCTTGAATACCTACCTTACCCACAACCCTTATTTCTTGATCCTCTGGAACCTCTGTGTATGCTAATACGGAAAGATTGCCGAGTCTTTGTCTTGTGACTCGAGACAACCAAGGTCTAATGGTTGGAGAAACGACTAAGACCGCCGGAAGACCCTGTTCTTCTACACTATATTTTTCTTCAGCGATCGCATCGGCTAATGCGTCTATAAGCTTGGGTTCTAGAAAAGCATCTCGTGATTGAGAGCCCTCTTTTAAAGCGTTGTTGAGTAACTGCTCAAGACCCTGTTCGAGTGTAATTATTGGAAGATCTTCTCCTGCGCCAATAATATCTTGCACGATACTTCTGCCAAGATGTGGTCTGATTAAGGATGTTAATTCGATAGCATCTTTGGTTCTTCCGGACTCAGATAGAAGGCTGTCGAAGATGGAACGGTTGTCTCTTATTGACACACCCTCCTGAAGGAGGTTCTTCAAGACTTGCGTAACTGTAGAGACTGGTAGCTTGCCGGGTACCAAATCCTCGATTAATTTCGGCGATCGTTCAGAAACCAGATCCAATAATTGCTGTGTTTCGTTGTGTCCGAGCAATTGATCCGCGTTGTTTTTCAGAATGGAGTTCATATGAGTCGCAATTGCCGTTGCCGGATCAACAACAGTGTAACCTGCTGTTTTCGCGAAATCGCTTTGAGCTCTATCAATCCAGTAGGCGTCAAGACCAAAGGCTGGTTCTAACGTCTTCTCTCCTTCCAAAGGTATGTTTACGTGCCCTGGATTAATTGCCAGCTCCTTGCCAATAAAAACCTTCCCTTGGCCACGGATCGTTCCATTTAGTACGATGTTGTAGTCGTTGGCACCTATCTCAAGATTGTCTCTTATCCGAATCGGATTCACTAAGAAGCCTATTTCTGATGAAAGTTTCTTTCGTATGCCCCTTACCCGAGAGAGCAAGGTTCCACCAGTATCTTGATCTATTAATGGAATCAATCCATAACCAATTTCTAAACCAACTGGATCAACTGGTTCAATGTGTGACCAGTCCAATTCTTCGCTCTCAGTATTTCTGTCCTCTTCTGCTACAGTTTCCTCTTGTAGGTTAGCCTCAATTGCAGCGGTATCCTTTTGAGATTTATCTAAGAGATAGGCTATCAGGGCAAGGACACCGCCCATAGATAAAAATATGAAATGGGGCATGCCCGGTATGCAGCCTAGGAATATAAGAATGCCGGATGCTATAGATAACGCTGCAGGGCTCGCTAACTGATTTCCTGCTTGAGCGCTTGTAGACTCTGATGTTGTCACACGAGTCACAATTATGGCAGTCGATAAAGAAAGTAAAAGAGAAGGGATTTGAGCAACCAAACCATCACCGATCGTTAGCAGAACATATATCTCTCCTGCCTGTGCAAAAGAGAGATTGTGTTGGCCGATTCCTATTGCCAGTCCCCCAATGATGTTGATCAATAAGATGAGAATCCCAGCAATCGCGTCACCGCGAACGAATTTAGAGGCGCCATCCATCGAACCAAAAAAATCTGATTCTTGTGCTACTTCTTCACGCCTTCGTTTTGCGGCTTCTTGATCAATAACGCCCGCATTTAAATCAGCATCTATAGCCATCTGCTTGCCTGGCAAAGCATCAAGAGTGAAGCGCGCTATGACCTCCGAGACACGTCCAGCGCCCTTTGTAACTACTATGAAATTTATGATCATCAATATTACAAATATGATGAAACCGACAACGTAATTGCCTCCAATGACAAATTCGCCAAATGATTCAATTACGGTCCCAGCGGCACTGGGCCCCTGATGTCCGTTGACAAGAACAACTCGCGTGGAGGCGACGTTCAAGCTTAGTCTCAGCATAGTGGCAAGGAGCAAAATAGATGGGAATGAGGAAAATTCGAGCGGCTTGGAGACATTCACTGACACCATGATTATGATAAGACCTATCATAATATTTACAGTAAATAGCATATCGAGCGCCAAACTTGGTAGTGGCACGATCAGCATTGACATGATCACCAAGACAATAACTGGCATACCAAGGTTGGCCATACTAGTGGGCTTAATAGACTGTCGCAAAAATGACAATATCGTTGTTTCCATTTTCTTTAATAAATACAGTTATTTAGAATTTTCTTCCCAGTTTCGCTCAGTGCGATTTTCAACTTATTAGTAAGTTAGCAATGATCATGCCAGAGATTCGGAAACTTCTACGCGAAGGTAAAGTTAAATGCAGCAGTGTCGATTGGGTCTTGGATAGTGTGGATTCGACATTCGTCGGTCGCCAGTGTCTTTGGAAATAATTCCACGGCTGTAAAGGTGCAAGCCGATCATTTACTTTAGGGCAGGGATGAATATGAGAGCCACCCTTTTTACTCGTTTTCCACCATTACTGTTTTCAGTCTTGGTGATATCAAGCTGTGGTAGCACTACCGAAGATCTTACTGTTGCGCTGGCAGAGAGAATGCAACTCGAAAGCGGTCGCCTGACTGCAACAGGGTATGCAGATATAGGTGTTCAGTCTGGAAATCCAAGTCAGCAAAGAATCCTCGCAATCCGTGCTTCTAAAATAGATGCATACCGTTCGTTATCGGAACAAATATATGGGCTTTACATTGACGCCACGACTACAGTCGGAGACTTAGTGGTACAAAATGATGTTATCCAGTCCCGAGTCGAAGGCGTGATATATGGTGCTGAAATTGAAAGCATCAAACCGGTTTCTGACAGTGCTTACGAGGTGACATTGTCTTTGCCTCAAGCGATTGCCAACGATATTAAGAGACTTTATCTCCAAAGTATCGAGTAACGCAGGCTCATAAGAAAATTAAACCTGGATAGAAAAATGCGTACATGCCCTATTAAGCGTGGTGTCTTACCACTCGCTCTAGCTTTCTCCGCACATTTCGGGACCGCCTCCGAGCCTGGTACTAATCCAGATGAGCTATTACTTAATGAGATAAAGTATAGTTTACTCAGCCAGTCACTCGACGCTGGACTATCAATTTCGTCAGCAGGATTTATTGATTCGACAGGAAAACTTATTGAGTCAACATATTTCAGAACAGATTCGAGCATCGACGGCTTGCGGAACAAGCGTTTGATTGAAAGACGTAATAATTCGACGCCGGCTGTTGAAAGATTCGTTGAGTCTTTCTCTCAAAGACAAAATGAATGCAATAACCAAAGTAATAAATACCGGAGAGAAATCAACGTGCTCTTCGTAGGAAATAATTGGGGATCAAGCACCGACTCAACTCTTCAGCTCGAAATCAAGGACATAGTCATAACTGCATTGTCGAACGAGATCGGCCGCTCTCCGATGTGGTACTCAACACGCGATCCGCAAGACACTGAGTCGGTCGACACCACTCAATATTTTGCTGCTGTTAGCCCGCAGAATAAAGATGCGAGGTCATCGAGGTATGTGATCCAAGTAAATATGGCTACGGACAGAGGAAATCCCCCAGTTTTGCAAGCGTTGCGAACCATTCGGTCAGCAGGAGCTAATGTGGTACTTGCTACAACAAATTCTCAACTAGCCTTCCCATTAATTAGGAAAGATTCGAGCTCCCCTTTCAAGGTGACCCTTGAGATATCATTCATCGATGCTCTTAATGGAATTGATCTTGCTAGTAACGATATACAATTTTATACCAGTTCTTCTACATACAACCTTATGCCTCGACGCCTTACTTCCGCTAATCGAGAGGTACTAAATCAAGGGTTAAACCAATTCTTGGAAATACTGGAAAAGGCTAGAGATTGTAATTTTGAAGAGACGCCGATAACCATTGATAAAAATTACGAAGCCGCCGGTGTATCTTGGGTACGTATCAATAAAGGCAGCGCTGCGGGGATAAGGCTTGAAGATAGATTCATTCTGTCGTCAACTCGCCTGAACCGCAGACAGCTGCTGCTAAATCCCCAGGTTCTCCAATCTATCGTTATCGGCGAGGTCAAGGATGTAAACTACCACAACTCTGTTATTGAGGTTATCGCGGGCGAAGCTAGCAGCCCGTTTATATCGGCAATACCATTTTAATGTATTAACAAACTAAGAACTTAGTAAAAGTGCGCTTATTAATGAAAAGGGAAATCGACACGGATATTTCAATGAGTTATTTCAAGATTGCTTTTATTGCTATAGGACATCTCTTAACCATGATTATTTCTTCCAGCGCCGTCGGTCAAAACGCTGACATTGACGCTGCTTTGGTTCAGCTCCTCCAGGATGTTGAAATTCGACGCTATCTTGAGGAACAGGAATTAGAGAGCTTAAGCCAAGGAACGTACCGCACGAAGGGTGGGGACACTCTCGACCGAATTATTAATCTGACCATGCCGAGCTCAAGGATTAGAAGGTCGTTCCTACGGCAGGCCTTTGTCCAAGCTAACCCCCGAGCTTTTAGATCCTCGAACCCAAATCGTCTTATAGCGGGAGTCGATATAAGACTCCCGACTGCCGAGGATGTCCTTGCTTTGATTTTTTTCACTTCGCCAGAGGTTATAGCGGACTCAACCGCTCAATGGATTTCCTATCCTTAGTCAACTTGAATAGTTGACTCTTCAAATCGCTGAGCCATATTATCTAGCTGTGTATATTTGCCGTTTGGCCCCTAAAGACACCAAGCAGCTGTATAAATCGTAAACGATTAAAACTTAAGCCTGATAGTACGAAACCAGTACTTCAGACGCGGTGTCATCTAGATGGTCACCCCGCGCCAGAAGAGATCATACCTCTTCTCGATTGGGTAAAAACTGATTCCTAAAAGGTTGTTTAATTAAAGGGTCAATATCGCATGCGCAAAAGTTCCCTTAAACTTGTGAAAAATGAGATCTTGGAGTTCGACGCTAGGAAAAAGCCAGAGGGATTTTACTTAACCAGAAGGCATTTAAGATCAGTTGGGAGAGTAGTCCAACGACTCCACTCTAGCTCCCCATATTGTTTTCTCCATGCAGATTCAGAAAGTTTGGCGTTCTACTACACAAAGCTCATTGTGAGGAAAATAGAGCTCCTCGGAGAGAATTTGATTTTGCGCTTTAATCCTCTAAGAAAAGAGAAGCTAATCGATGTGTTAAATAACGAAATTGAAAATTTCTCTTTGGATAAAGCGTTAGAAGCAAGTCGGCCGGATAAAAAACGAAGAATTATATTGATTGAAAATGAGGAAGAGTTGATCTCGGAAGATTGGCAAGATATCGAATTACTTTGCACTGGGTTACCTGGAATAAATTTGGGCCTAATCTGCAACGCATCAGGCATTAATCAAGAAATTTTGGCTGCGACTAAGTTGATGAAAGATAAGAGAATTTCCCATGCCTTTTTTAATTCACCGACAAATAGCGAGCTGCGAATGCTCTCAGCAGTGGCAAGACAAAGCTCGAAAAATGCAAAGATACTGAAAATTCTGGAGCAGCTAGGGTTGCGGTATAATTTTGCTCATAGTTCAGATATTGCGACCAATTTAAGTGACGAGGGAAGATTTGATGATTTCCTAAGAAGAGCTGAGAGCGACATTAAAACAGAGGCCAAGAAGAGGTTGATCCCGACAAAGAAATATCTCCTACTCCTAGGAGTAATGCTGATAGCCTTTTACGCATTAATCGTCTCAATAAACTAATCATTAACATCAGGTTGAATGTTTACCCTTTAATCAGGAATTTCTATATTCTGTAGAATGCGTATTTAAGGTTTTTAGAACTAATCAGGGCAATGGAACAAACTATTGAAAAATTGCTACAGGAGGGACTGGCTGCACATAGTGAAGGCAAGCTTCAGGATGCAGACCGCCTATATAGATTAGTTCTCAAGTCTCGTCCAAACCACCCAGATGCAAATCACAATCTTGGGTTATTGGCTGCTCTGGATAATAAAATTGATATTGCGTTACCGTTTTTTAGAGCAGCCCTGGAAGCTCTTCCAAAGGAAGCAAAATATTGGGTGAGTTATATTGATGCGCTTATCAAAGCACAGCAGTTTGAGAATGCAAAGCGAGCGATTCAACAAGCAAATCAGTTGGCACTAGACGACAAGATATTTCACTCTTGGGAAAAAAAACTTGCTGCTATTACATCAGGGCAAGGGGAGAATAGCTCTGGTCCTTCTCAACGACAAATAAGTAATCTATTGAGCCACTACCGAAACGGAAGATTTAGTGATGCTGAAGGGTTAGCAATATCTATTACAAAAGAATTTCCATTACATCAGTTTGGCTGGAAAGCGCTTGGCGCCATATGTGGGGAGACAGGCAGAATTGACGAGTCGCTGGAGCCTAACAGAATGTCCGTTACACTGGCACCCAACGATGCGGAAGCCCACTATAACTTGGGTATTACTCACAAAAAGCTTGGAGAATTAAGCAAAGCTGAGGCTTGCTATAAGCAAGCGATTGCACTGAGGCAAGATCACGCTGAAGCTTTCTACAACTTGGGTATAGTTCTTAAAGAACTTGGTAGATTGGACGAGGCTGCCTCTAGCTATCAGCAAGCGATAGTATTGAAACCTAGTCACGCCGAAGCCAACAATAACTTAGGTAATATATTTAAAGAAACGGGCAGATTAGGCGAAGCCGAAGCTTGCTATAAGAAAGCGATTGCATTGAAACCGGATTATGCTGAAGCCCACCACAATTTAAGTTTTATACTTCTGAATAGCGGTAGGTTGAAAGAAGGACTTGATGAAAATGAATGGCGCTTAAAAGTCGCTCATGGAATCTTAAGAAATCGGCAATTTCCCCATGATTTGTGGGATATTCAGAAAAGCCTGCAAGGCAAAAGAATTCTCCTTTGGTCCGAGCAAGGCATTGGCGATACGTTAAATTGGGCTTCATGCCTTCCTCTTGTGGCTTCGTTGGCCGGACATACTATTTTGGAGTGTCAAGAGAAAATCGTTCCTTTGTTAGCACGCTCATTCCCAAATATTGAGGTCAAGCCTGAAGACATAAGTATGGATACAAAACGAGATGATTTCGATTTTCATCTTCCAATGGGAAGTTTGTATCGGCAATTTTTCCCAAACATAGGTGAACATTTAAATATAGATGCGTATCTCATTCCGGACCCTGCCCGAGTACAATTTTGGAGGCAACGTTTGAATTCATTGGCGAATGGCCCTTACATTGGCATCAGTTGGAAAAGTTCTAAGGCATCTCCCTTTCGTCAAAAGCATTATCCCCCGATCTTGGAATGGTCTAACGTGCTTACCGTACCTGATGTCACCTTTATCAATCTGCAGTATTCAGACTTTACCGATGACCTGAACGACATTAAAAATGAACTAGGAGTGACCGTGCATAACTTTGATGATTTGGACCATTTCAATGAAGTCGATGATGTGGCCGCACTTTGCGCTGCGCTAGATATGGTCGTATCCACGAAGGTCACACCGCTGATATTTTCATCGGGAGTTGGGACGCCAACTAAAGTTGCAAATTGGCGACAAAGTATTTGGAATAGTGTTTTAACTAACCCAGTTTGTTCGTCCGCTAAGATGTTTCATCGAGACACATGGGAGCCTTGGGACAATGTATTTAAATCAATTGCAGAAGATATCTTACGATTTAAGGATAAAATCGCGCCGCATGCTTAATACATTTTGTAGAAATGGCCTCACTGCACTGGCGATTGATGTAACGAATTGAATCTAGGGTCGTATTTCTTTGCAAAGATGCGAGCTTCTCTTCTGAGATTTAGGGTGCACATTGATGAAGAGTTAATCCACATATCAAAAAATTGGAGAGATCGAGATTTCCATAAATTGGACAGATTATGTCCTCATATTGATATCATGAGAATTGCGTAGTTTGTCGGTATTTCCCACAAACTGAACTCGGTGTGAAGCAAAGTAAGGATAGGGTGATTCATTTTTGGTCGCATAAGCTTATGACGCTAAGACTGATAGAGAAGATGGCGTGTATTGACTTGACTAGATCTTTTTGAAACGCGAACTTTTGCTCAGTAAAGGATAGATAGAAAGCTGAGTATTAGATTTTGAATTTTTTTTCGTCGAAAAAGTGATCCGATTCTGAGTGGTAGACCAATGCCTCGAAATAAGCGACCATTTTTTGATTGAATATGACATTATGCGCATGCGCAAATTAGAGTTGGCATTTATAAGCGGTTTGAATCTACGTGAAAATCTTCACAATCATAAAAGAGCAGTCAAATAGAATACCCGATAAAAATTTTGCGGATATTAACGGAAGTCCGTTATGGTGGCATTTGCTATCTGAGCTAGAAGGCCTAGATATGACGGTCAACACAGATAGTGAAAAATTTATTCATCAGTTACTTAGTAGTAATCTGAAATCGATTGAAGTAATCAGAAGGGATAATAAACATATTGATTGGGAAAATGATGAAAAGATTGACAGCAGTCCAGTTGAGGACATGTTGTTTGATTTTTGCCAAAAGGTCGATAGTTCAGAAATAGTAGTACTGACGCACGTAACATCTCCATTTTTAAAAAAACAAACAATCCTTGATGCGGTTGATTTGCTGCGAAATAACAAGAAAGCGAAGTCAATACATTCAGTTCAGCAGGTTCAAGATTTTGTATGGTTGAAGAAAGACAATGAAGCAGTACCGATAAACTTTTGCACAGACCGAGTGCAACGCACGCAAGATCTATCACCCATGTTGATTTCGAAAGGCGCCTTTTTCATCGCGAGGGCTGGAGATATTTTGGGCCAACGAAGTCGTCTACCCGAGCCAGTGCTCTTCTTCCCATTAGACCATATTCAAGCCCTAGAAATTGATAATTTCGGGGATTTAGAGTTCGCGAGGATGCTGGGAAACTGATGTTAAGATTTATTGATGTGACTCTTCGAGATGGTGGTCATCAAAACGGATTTAATTGGCCGTTCGAGTTTGTTGAAAGGTACTTAGAGTCTTTAAGCTCATTCCGAGAAGTTGAATTTGTGGAGCTAGGATATTGGAAACAAACTGGGAAGTACACTGGACCATTTTACTCGATTGATGAAAAGTTGTTGGCTACGCTTTGTCAGACGTCACGGAAAAAGCTTTCGGTCATGGTTGACTACCATTATTGTTCCCATAATGTTGAAGACTTTCCGGTCAATGCAAAATTTCCTGCATTACAGCTGATACGAGTTTGCTTGCGCAAGGAGGATATCGAAAGAGGGTGTAAATTCGCAGCAGAACTGAAGAAATACACTGACTGTCAGGTAAGCATAAATATTTTTAATCTCACTAACTATGAGGAGAATGATTTACGATCTGCATGCGACACTGCGGCAAAAGCAAACGTGGATTTTATGTATTTTGCCGATACTCACGGGGGTTTAGACCTAGGCGACAACTTGAAGACATTCCAGCGATTTACAAAACTGATAAAGGAGGCAGGGATAATACCTGGACTCCATCTGCATGATCATTCCGGCAAAGCTTATTTTAATTATCGTAAACTTGGAGATGCAGGCTTTGACGCAACAGATGTTTCACTCGGCGGAATAGGAAAAGGACTCGGTAATCTGAAATTGGAGCATGTATTTGATCTACGTGGTAGAGAGCATATTTTAGATCATCTGATTTTAGATAAAGAATTATTCCAAATGCCATCTGGGCCATATGGTGTCCTGACGGCAAGAGATAGTATTACAGATCACTATGCGGTCGAAGCCGAACGCAACGGGATAAAACCGAGCGACTTCGCAAAAAGATTACAAAGGATTAAGGGATTTTCGAAAGATAATTATGATAAAAAATTGCTAAGTGATTGATAGTTTCATCTGGTGTTAGAAATTAGGCTGACCAGCTGAAGTTCCTTTATACATTTGCAGGCGTTGTGACTTTTCCTAGCAACTACGAAGTCCCAGCTTTCATTTCACATAAATAATTTCTGATGCTGAAAGAGCTGTCTGTGAATCTGATATTCACCATTCCGTGATCGTGCAGTCAGTTTCTTTCCAGTAATTCTCGCAAACCGATTATCTCTCTAATTTATAAAGCGTCACTAGGGACATAAACTGAGCCTTCCATCAATACCCTCGCGCTTCTGCTCATACTTACCCGGATGACTCGCCACTCTCCGTCAGATTTTGCCACTGCTGCGCCAACCTTCATAGTGCCTGATGGGTGTCCAAATTCTAATTCCTGAAGTTCTCCACCACCAGCGGCCATATTAACTAGCGTTCCCGGGATGACGGCGGCAGCACCGATTGCGACCGCCGCGGTTCCCATCATGGCGTGATGCAAGGCCCCCATGGATAAAGCCCGAACCAAAAGGTCGATCTGGTCCGCGCTGATGGGCTTGCCGCTTGAGGCAATATAGGCTTTGGCAGGGGCGACAAAGGCTATTTTGGGCGTGTGCTGCCGCTGGGCTGCTTCCGCCAGTGTGTCGATCAAACCCATTTTGAGCGCCCCGTGCGCGCGGATGGTCTCAAATTTCTGCAGCTTGGCGGGCTCGCTGTTGATAGCCTCCTGCAGCTCGGTGCCATTGCAGCCAAGGTCGCCGGCGCTCAGAAAAATCGTAGGTATCCCCGCATTGATCATGGTTGCTGTGAGTTCGCCTATGCCGGGAATTTCAAGCGAATCAGTCAGATTGCCAGTAGGAAACAAGGCCTCCCTGTCATCTGCCGGATCGAGAAAATCCACCTGCATTTCAGCGGCAGGAAAGGTCACGCCATCGAGTTCAAAACTTCCGGTTTCCTGTACCTTTCCCGCAGAGACCGGTACGTGCACGATGAGGGTCTTGTTGATATTACGCTGCCAGATACGGACCGCAACAACCCCCTCCTCAGGTATGCGCGCCTTATCGACCAGACCGCGGCTGATGGCTAAACTGCCCACTGCTGCAGTGAGATTGCCGCAGTTACCGCTCCAATCAATGAAGGGTCTGTCAATTGCTACCTGGCCAAACAGATAGTCAACATCATGGTCAGGCTTTTCACTTCTGGAAAGGATGACGGCCTTGCTGGTGCTTGAGGTCGCACCACCCATGCCGTCTATCTGTTTACCATAGGGGTCAGGGCTCCCAATCACCCGCATCAGCAGCTGGTCTCTGGCCGGGCCCGGTTGCTGTGCGGCTTCAGGCAGGTCAGACAGGATGAAAAAGGTTCCCTTGCTGGTTCCTCCGCGCATATAGGTGGCCGGAATCTTTATCTGTGCATTGTGACTCATGACGCTGACCTGCTAGCTTGCTGATGTTGCCTTTACAAACTCTTTGGCAAAACGCTGCAGTATCCCTCCGGCGGAGTAAACAGAGACTTCTTCTGCGGTGTCGAGCCGGCATACGACTGGCACATGCTCCACCGTGCTATCGCGCCGGCGAATGACCAAGGTCAACTGAGCGCCCGGGCTTGGCTGCCCTTGAACATCAAAAATCTCGGTGCCGTTAATCTGTAACGTCTTACGGGTAGTACCCTGTTCGAACTGCAGTGGCATGACGCCCATACCGATGAGGTTGGTTCGGTGGATTCTTTCAAAACCCTCAGCAAGAACGGCTTCAACGCCGGCTAGGGCAACGCCCTTTGCGGCCCAGTCCCGCGAAGACCCCTGGCCGTAATCTGCGCCGGCGACGATGATCAGAGGCTGCTTGCGTGCCATGTAGGTTTCAATGGCTTCCCACATGCGGGTGACTTTGCCTTCAGGCTCGATTCTCGCCAGGGAACCTTGGCGGAGATTTCCGTTTTTGTCCGTGACCATTTCATTAAACAGTTTTGGATTTGCCAGCGTCGCCCGCTGGGCGGTCAGGTGGTCTCCCCGATGAGTTGCGTAAGAATTGAAATCTTCTTCGGGCAGACCCATCGTGGCTAGATACTCACCGGCGGCGCTGTCCGGCATGATGGCGTTAGAAGGTGACAGATGATCTGTGGTGATGTTGTCAGGCAGCACAGCCAGCGGACGCATGCCCTGCAGGGCCCGTTCAGCCGCCATTGTGCCTTCCCAGTAAGGGGGGCGTCGAATATAGGTTGACTGCGCACGCCAGTCGTAGAGGGGACTGGTCGCTCTCGCACGTTCCTCCATTTTCTCAAACATGGGGATATAGGTTTGCCTGAACTGCTCGGGTTTGACGCTGGCCTTAACGATAGTGTCTATTTCCTCATCTTCGGGCCAGATGTCTTTCAGGGTAATCGGCGCTCCCGTGTGATCAAAACCCAGGGGATCTTTCTCAATGTCAAAGCGAATGGTCCCGGCAATGGCGTAGGCCACCACAAGCGGAGGAGAGGCCAGAAACGCCTGTTTGGCATAGGGGTGAATCCGCCCGTCGAAATTGCGATTACCTGACAGCACCGCTGTGGCGTGCAAATCACGATCGATGACTTGCTGCTGGATACTGGGATCGAGCGCCCCACTCATGCCATTGCAAGTCGTACAGGCGAAGGCCACGACGTCGAAACCAAGGCGCTGCAGTTCCGCCAGCAGATTCGCTTCTTCCAGATACAATTTAACGGTCTTTGAGCCCGGTGCCAGCGAAGATTTGACCCAGGGCTTGCGCATCAGGCCCAAGCGGTTGGCGTTGCGCGCAATCAGACCTGCAGCCACCATATTGCGTGGATTGCTGGTGTTGGTGCAGCTGGTAATCGCTGCAATAATGACCGCGCCGTCAGGCATTTGACCCGCGCCCTCCTGCCAGGCTCCCGCGATTCCGCGGCTGGTCAGTTCAGCGACCGGCAACAGCGCATGAGGGTTTGACGGGCCGGCCAGATTGCGACCTACCGTGGAGAGGTCAAACTTGAGTACTCGCTCGTACTCAGCCTCGGTGAGCGAGTCTGACCAGTAGCCGGCATGCTTGCTGTAGTGCTCAACCAGTGTAACCTGCTCATCTTCACGACCTGTCAGTCTGAGGTAGTCAATGGTTTGCTGATTAATATAGAACAGGCCGGCAGTCGCCCCGTATTCGGGCGTCATGTTCGCTATGGTGGCCCGGTCACCGACTGACAGGCTGTCAGCTCCCTCACCAAAAAATTCCAGAAAGGCACCCACCACACGTTCGCGACGTAAAAATTCGGTTAGCGCCAGCACAAGATCGGTGCCCATAATACCCGGCCCCAGCATGCCTGCCAGCTCGACACCAACGATTTCAGGCAAACGCATCATCGACGGATTGCCGAGCATCACGTTTTCGGCTTCTAGACCGCCGACGCCGATCGAAATGACCCCGAGCGCATCCACCATTGGCGTGTGGCTGTCGGTACCTACGCAGGTGTCTGGAAAAACGATTCCGTCGCGAACCTGAACCACCGGTGACATCTTTTCGAGGTTGATCTGATGCATGATGCCGTTGCCTGGTGGGATGACGTCCACATTGTCAAAGGCGGTCTTGGTCCAATTAATGAAGTGGAAACGGTCTCCATTCCGTCGTTCTTCGACTGCGCGGTTCTTGTCGAAGGCGTTTTCTTCGAAACCGGCGTATTCCACCGCCAGTGAGTGGTCGACGATCAATTGGGTCGGGACGACCGGATTTACTTTGGCAGGGTCGCCGCCTTGATCAGCGATGGCATCTCTCAAACCCGCCAGATCCACCAGAGCGGTCTGACCCAGAATGTCGTGACAGACAACCCGGGCCGGATACCAGGGGAAATCCAGTTCACTCTTGCGATCGATCAGCTGTTTTAGACAGGCAGTCAGGTTGTCAGTCTGGCAGTTCCGAACCAGATTTTCAGCAAGGACGCGGGAAGTGTAGGGCAGTTTTTGAAAAGCACCGGGCTCGATGTCATTGATGGCCTGTCGTGCATCGAAGTACTCGAGCATCGATCCGTCAAGCGGCTTTTTATAATCTGTATTCAACATGTCAGATTTTCTCAGGAGCAGTCGTGCATGACGTTATGCGCTGCGTCTGCCGGGCATGATAAGCCAAGTGCGCTCAAGGCCGGGAAATAAAGGGTGTGGGATGTAGTCAGCCTCGGACGCTTCGCCTCGCGTCGTAAAACCCAGCGAGCACATGTAACAAGGGCGTTAATTCGGCTCATGCCGCAGGCGCTAGAAAATCGGACCCTTGGTTTCGTTATAGCTCCTTGAGCTTGATCGATCGGTACCACACGTTGTCGCCGTGATCCTGCAGACCGATAAAACCGCGACCCGGCACATTACCCCAGGCAGGATTCAGCCCCGGGAATTTGCTGGCCGCGACCAGTTCGCGCCACTGCGCACTGCCAAGCTGAACCTCCAGCACCAATTCACCATTCTGATGATGTTGAATGTTGCCGTTTTCTACGATGATGTCGACCTGATTCCACTGGCCTACTGGTTTCACATTCTGGGGACGAGGAGGAATCAAATCATACAGAGCACCGGCGGTGCGGTTTCCATCTACGCCCATTTTGGCGTCGGGATGCCGGTCATTGTCAAGCACCTGCATCTCTGGTGCAGATTTGTAGATCACATCGAGCTGAGACTGCTCCGCGCCCCGATAAAAAATACCGGAATTTCCCCCTTCGGAGATTCGCCATTCGAGCTTGAGGTGAAAGTCAGCGAACTGATCGGCAAACAGCAAATCCCCCCGGTCCCGGTCTGCTCCATCGCTGTTCATGAACAGGCTGCCATCCTGGACCTCCCAGGTGCCCGGTGCATCGTCCCGTTTGTACCCTTTCCATCCGTTAGTAGTGTGACCATCGAACAGCAGGCGCCAGCCATCGGCTCGCTCGGCCCCGGTCAACTGATTAATGTCATCCGCCAGAGACAGCGGTACAGCGTAGGTCATGAGCACCATTGCGGGTATGAGCAAGAGTCTGTGATTCATAACTGGATTCCCAATAGTAACTAACAGCAGCGATCCAACGGCCAAGGGGTGCAATGGATTACTCTGCCTTGAGGTTGCTATAGTATTCCTAACAGCAGTAAAGACCAAATAATCGTGGGGAGTTTTCGGTACTTGGGCAACTACCCGAACTGAATTAAAGTCTGGAGAAGAAGATGGCGTCATTCGATGGCTTTGAATATGAAGTGATTGTTGTCGGTTCCGGTGCGGGGGGCGGTATGGCGACCCACGTACTCACTGAGGCAGGTATCAAAGTTCTGCTGTTAGAAGCTGGCAGAGAGTATGACCCGCTCACTGAGACGCCCATGTTTCGCCAGAATCACGAGGCACCGCTGCGCGGGACCAGTACCTCCGAGAAAAATTTCGGTTACTTTGATGCCACAGTGGATGGGGGTTGGCAGGTGCCCGGTGAACCATATACCGAAGCGCCTGACAGCCGATTTATGTGGTGGCGTGCCCGCATGCTGGGGGGACGCACCAACCACTGGGGCCGGCTAGTGCCGCGCTTCACAGCCGCTGACTTCAAGCCATTCAGTACAGACGGAGTGGGTACCGACTGGCCGGTAGATTACGGGGAGATCGCGCCTTGGTATGACAAGTGTGAGGCATTGATCGGTGTCTGCGGTGATAACCCCGGCCTTGATGACACGCCAAGCTCCGCTGAGGGCGTTCTGCTGCCGCCGCCAAAGCCGAGGGTTATGGAGTTGCTCCTGAAATCAGCCTGTGAGTCACTGGGGATAGCGGCAGTGCCTATGCGCCGCGCTATTCTGACTGAACCAAAGGATGACCGTCAGGCCTGTTTCTGGGCGACTCCCTGTGGCCGGGGCTGCGCCATTGGCGCAGCATTTCAAACCACCACCTCTGTCATCCCCTGGGCCAGGCAGACCGGTAATCTGAAGATAGTGACAAACGCCATGGTAAAGGAAGTGCATCTTGATGATTCTGGAAAAGCATCAGGTGTCACTTTTGTAAATCGGCTGAACTTGGAGAACGTCAGGGTCGACGGAGATCACATCATCCTTGCCGCCAGCGCCTGCGAAACTGCACGCCTGCTGCTTAATTCGAAAAGTGAGGCCTTTCCGACCGGCCTAGCTAATAGCAGCGGTCAGGTGGGCCGCAATCTTACGGACTCGCTCGGCGCGGGTGTCAGCGGTTATATCCCGGCGCTGCGAGATCGGCCCAAATATAATGAAGATGGTCATACCGGGAACCATCTTTACGTTCCGTGGTGGGATCGGGAAGGGCAAAAGAATGGCGAGCTGAATTTCTCCCGTGGCTACCATTTTGAGGTTGGCGCCCAGTTCAGTTCTCCTGGCATGGGGATTGCCGGCGCGGTCGATGGCTATGGGAAGCAGTCCAAGGATCATATCCGCTCCAACTATGGCACCTACATCGGGCTTTCTCTGCGCGGTGAAATGCTGGTGAGTGATGACTGTTATTGCGAAATTGACGAGGACACGGTCGATCAGTGGGGAATCCCGGTCCTCAAATTTCACTGGAAATGGTCTGAGCAGGAACTCAATCAGGTGGCCCACGGTTTGGAATGGGGTAGGAAAATCATTGAGGCCATGGGGGGTGTGGTCAACAACCCGGATCGCACGGCCGATGAAGCTATTGAAGCCGGAGGGCAAATTATTCACGAGGTCGGTACCACCCGTATGGGCAATGACCCGTCGACATCGGTATGTAATCAATGGGGACAGACCTGGGACGTAGACAACCTTTATGTTATGGATGGTGGTGTGTTTGTGTCGAACCCTCACAAAAACTGTACGATCACAATACTCACCCTGGCGATGCGCAATGCCACACGCCTGGCCGAGCAACTCATTGCATCAAGGGAGCGTTGACACTATGAGCAAGATTTATCGAGCTAAGATGAGTCGTCGAGAAAGCATTAGACGTCTCAGCGCCATGACTGCGGTGGTTATGGTGGGAGGTGTGCCGGTTTCCTGTGACACCGTCGAGCCGGAAGCGCCACAGGCCAAAGGATCACCATCGGCGGGTCACTGGCCCGGCATCGAACTGGAGCCCATCACCGGGCCGGGCTACGGTACCGACCCGATTGTGTCTGCGCCGACAGTCCCCTGGTCTCTGACCCTGAACGAGACGCAGAGGGATCAGGTGGCGGTGCTCAGTGACCTTATTTGTCCGGCAGATGAGCGGGGCCCCTCGGCAACCGCGGTCGGTGTGCCGGATGTGATTGATGAGTGGGTCAGCGCCCCCTATGCGGGTCAGCAGCGCGATCGGGTGCAAATAATAAACGGACTGCAATGGTTGAACGATGAGGCGCAGCTGCGATTTGGGAGTGACTTTGTTGGCCTGACTGAAGAACAGCGCTCGGCGATCTTGGACGACATCGCCTATCGTTCTCAGTACGGGATCGCGGAGTTAGAACAGCCCGCCCGCTTTTTCAGCCGCTTCAGACGCCTGGTGTTCGGCGCTTATTTCAGTTCGCCCGAAGGCATTCAGGACATCGGGTATGTCGGTAATGTCCCGATTGCCGGTGACTACCCGGGTCCGACCGACGAAGCGATGGAACATATCAGGCAGGTTGCCTCCGATCTGGGATTGCCGCCCATCACTGAGTACGTCAATCAGTATTAAGCAGTTGCGCGGCGGGTCAGGCAGCAGGAAATATCCGATGGAACATAGGCTCAAGGCCAAGTTCTCCGGGCACAAAAAGCCCCGATGAAATGGTTCAGTCGGGGCTTTTAGATTAGACCAGTGATGTGGGCTTCTAGCCTTTGGCTTTGGCTTCCTGTCTTTCCTTCTCGGCTTCCACCACCGCATCGGCAACGGATTGCGGGCAAGGCATATAGTGGGAGAACTCCATCGAGAACTGGCCACGGCCGGAGGTCATAGTCCGCAGGCTGCCAATGTATCCGAACATCTCTGCCAGAGGCACATCGGCTTTGATCCGCACACCGGTCGGGCCGGCCATCTGGTCTTTTATCATGCCCCGTCGGCGGTTCAAATCACCGATGACATCACCCACGTGATCTTCGGGAGTGAACACATCTACCTTCATGATCGGTTCTATTAGCTCCGGGGCTGCTTTGGGCATGGACTGGCGATAGGCACCGCGCGCCGCAAGCTCGAAAGCCACCGCGGAGGAGTCGACCGCGTGAAAGCCGCCGTCAAACAGTTCAATTTCAATATCAAGTACCGGGAATCCTGCGATGGGGCCTTGCTCCATCATGCCCTGAAAGCCCTTTTCAATGGCCGGAAAGAATTCCTTCGGGACGTTACCACCAACCACGGTCGAGCTGAATGAGTAACCACTGCCGGGCTCGCCGGGTTTTATGCGATAGTCA
>Ga0163109_10000404_pt1 | contig 34932 bp, 38 predicted proteins | sample CRUFie1St13metaG_FD_108704 | JGI IMG/M metagenome (GOLD analysis project Ga0163109, IMG submission 108704) | Marine microbial communities from the Costa Rica Dome - CRUD Field 142mm St13 metaG | ecosystem: Environmental > Aquatic > Marine > Oceanic > Photic zone | place: Costa Rica: the Eastern...
AGTGCATTTAGAGAATGTGCAAAATTAAGTAGCAAAGTAATTGATAGACAAAAAACAGGAGAAACAGATGAAAGACTTAAAACTTGGACAACCGTGGGACACGATAGACCATTTGGCGAATACAGTTTGGCAGGCGCTACCGCTGGTATGGAGTTTGGCCTTTCTAGCGGGTCTGATCTTCGGCTAATAAATGATTTTGATTGGTTAAAAACACAATTTGAAACACAAAAAAGCAAACACAAATCTGAACATGTAGTAGATACAGTTGATAAAAAGATTAGTGTAGATAAAAATATTATAGATTTGTTAGATAGGTTTGAATTATTATACAAAGGTGATATAGAACACATTCGTAGAATTTACAATGATAGAGATTTTTCTAGTATTTTTAAATTATCCGGTAATGAAGAATTACGTAAAGCTGTAATGGAAAAAAATCTTCACAGCATATTTAGACTTATAAATGCAGATGATGATTTACGCAAAGCGGTTATAGAAAAAAATTTACATAGTATTTTTAGAGTTACTAACGCAGATGAAGATTTACGTAAAGCAATACTTGAAGAAAATTTACATAGTATTTTTAGAGTTACTAATGCAGACGATGATTTACGCAAAGCAATATTAGAGGAAAATTTATATAGTTTAAAAAGACTAATGCCTGACATCGGAGACATTTTTACTTTGCTAGATAACGATAAAAATTCATTATGGAAAATACTAGAAAAGTATACTAACAGCAAATATGTTAAGTCATTAAAAACACTTGAACAAGATAAAATTGAATTTGATAAAGATTGCTTTAGTAGAGGACAACTTGAAAGCAAAATGTGGCTTGCAGATAATATACAAGGATTAAATCTTGGTACCGTATATATTTGTGCAGGTTGGTATTCAACTATTGTACCTTTATTACAAGAACGTAATATTAAGTTTGAAAAGATAAGAAGTTTTGATATTGATCCAGATGTATGGAAAATTGCAGAAATATTCAACAAAGATTTAGTACTTGATAATTGGAAGTTTAAAGCACAAACAAAAAATATATTTGATATTGATTATAAACGACATGTGTACGAAACAATAAAAGGCAATGGTCAGGTTGAAGAACTTAAAGATGCACCAGATACTATTATAAACACAAGTTGTGAACATATAGATAATTTTCAAGACTGGTATGCAAAAATACCAGCAGGAAAACTAGTGATATTGCAAAGTAATAATTATTTTGATATTGACGAACATGTAAATTGTGTTAAGGATAGTTTGCATTTTGAGCAAATGGCTCCACTAAGTAAAGTTCATTTTGCTGGTGAATTAGTTTTAGAAAAGTACACGAGGTACATGAGAATTGGATATAAGTAATTTAACAATAAGGCAATTACAGCAAGAAAGTGCTAGAGCACTAAGTACAATGCAAGCTACGAATAACAACATTTACCAGTTCAATAAAAAGGCTCACCACAATAGTCAAAATTGGTATAAGGCAGTTATAGATTGGTATGTAAACGAATACGGTGATTTACCCAGTAAAGTAGGACCAGGGAAAGATGTAAAGTTGATTTTAGATGTATAACCTTAAAGATATCAAAGCAATCCATTTAGAAGTAACACAGAACTGTCAAGCCGCATGTCCGATGTGTGATAGAAACATGCGTGGCGAAGGAATTAACCCGCATATAAATTTAGATGAATTAACATTAGAAGATTGTAAAAATATTTTCCAGCCAGACTTTATTGCACAGTTAAAAACAATGTTTATGTGCGGAAATTTAGGAGACCCTATTGTTGCAAGAGATACATTAGAAATATTCCGTTATTTTAGACAACACAATCAAAAAATGTGGTTAAGTATGAATACAAATGCAGGTGCAAAAAATGAAGAATGGTGGAAGGACCTAGCTACTACCTTTGGCCGCATGGGGGCTGTAATCTTTAGTGTAGACGGATTAGAAGACACTAATCACATATATAGACAAAATGTAGTTTGGAAAAATGTAGAACGCAATATGAAAGCATTTATATCAGCTGGAGGAAGAGCTAGATGGGACTTTTTAGTTTTTGAACACAATCAACATCAAGTTGAAGAAGCCGAGCGCCTTGCAAATGAATGGGGATGTGAAAAATTTATTCCCAAAAAGACAGATAGATTTGTTACAGCAAAAAAAGAAAAGAAAGAAGAACATCAAGCCGTAAGTAAAAAAGGAAAAGAAGCAGCACTACTTAAAAAACCTAAAGAGAAGTACCAAAATCCTGTACGTAAGAAACAGGATGTTTTGTTAGAAAAATACGGTACAATGCAAAATTATTATGATGTAGTACCTATCAAATGTAAAGTCAAAGAAGAAGGTAGTTTATTTATTACAGCAGAAGGATTAGCTTTGCCGTGTTGCTGGACAGGATCTCGTATGTATAAATGGTACCACAAAGATCCAACAACAGAACCTATTTGGCGTTATATAGAAGACGTGGGCGGCAAAAAAAATTTAAATGCAAAAAATGGTTTGCATAAAGTATTTGAAACTGGTATATTTGATAATATACAAAAAGGTTGGTCAAAGCCTAGTTGTGCAGAAGGAAAACTTAGTGTATGTTCTGAAAAGTGTGGTATAGAATTTGATCCTTTTACAGCACAGTGGAGCACAGGATGAACATAGCATTTGTAGGTTGTAGTTATACACATTGGTCAGACGGAAATTGCAAGGATAATAATTATCCTGCTCTTTTTGCTAAAGATCACCCAGAGCATAATGTTTACGATCTAAGTTTGACGGGTGCAAGTAATGACAGCATTTATTTTAGATTATACTATGCACAGAAACATTATGGTGTAACGTTTGATAAAGTTATTGTTCAAACAACGCATTTTGCAAGAACACTACACTGGCATAATACATGGGAATATGATTGGGATATACCTCTTGGCTTAGATGGTTATACAATAAATAATTATACAAGTATAGGACATAGATTTGGACATCAACATTTTGATACGCTCACATCTGGAGTGATATTTTTAGAAAATAGGTGGCAATCTAAAGTAGCAATTAAAGTATCGAAAAGTATAGGTATGAAATTTAGACAACTACAAAAGTTTTTTGCAAACGAATTTGATGGCCACAAATATGTTTGGCAGTGTCAAAAAGAATTAGATACCGTAAATGGTGTCTATGGTGAAGAAAATGTAAAAGTATTTTCTTGGCATGAAAACTTTGATTCTAAAACATCTAAACATCATGACTTAATTTTGCCTAACAATTTTATAGGAAGCGTACAAAAAACATTCGGCGAAAAATTTATCCATGAGGATTATGCGGTAGACAATTCACCCCACTATAATGCAGCAGGTCATCTAGCTGTTTACAAATGGCTGTTGCCGCATATAACCGATATGGTAGAGAAATGTCCAAATTAACTCAGCCATTTTGTTATGCTCCATGGACGTCCTTATACGTACGAAGCACATCGGATAAAAAACCTAAAAGTTCTAAACAAACCGAATTCAGTCCTTGCTGTATGTGGAAAACAGAACCAGTTTATTATAACATAGCCAAGCGTGAAAAGTCTCGACAATGGCAATTAATTAAAAAAAGAATGCTCGAAAATGACATGGAATTTTTATCAACTTCCTGTGTAGAATGTATTGTTGATGAGAAGCGTGGAGAGCCATCGGTTAGACAGTATATAAACCGTATGGTTGAAAGCAAAGAATGGAAATTAGGTGAACTTAATCAATTAGACTTTCGTCCTTCAAATTTATGTAATTTGAAGTGTGCTATGTGTGATCCTTTCAACAGTAGTTTGATTGCAGAAGAGCAAAATATAAAAAAAATATATCAATTTAATTCTGAAAATGTTTATAAACTTGATCTATCACGGTTAAAACATTTAAAAATATTAGGTGGAGAACCAAGTATACAATCTGAAGTCCATAATTTTTTACATCATATGATTAATACATATAAAGAATTACCTAGATTAGATTTTACATCTAACATGACAAATGTAAATAAAAAATGGACAGACATTATTAATAAATTTGATGAGGTTAGCATCAGCATGAGTATAGACGGAACTGGCGAAACATTCGAATATCTTAGACAGCCTGCTAGATGGCATATTGTAGAAAGAAATATTAACACTCTAAAACAATTACAAACTACACACAAAGATTTGGAATTAACTTATCATGTAACTATAGGAGCAATAGCATTATTAACCATAGAAGACTGGTTTCCATATTTTTTAAATGAAAAATTATCCGTACATTTTTATCCTATAATGGGAAACAACAACGGAACATTAAATTCTATACCTTCAAGTTATATCGACACAGTTGTTGAATATCTACAAGGTATTGGAAAGGAACACCCACTTGTAGAAAGTATGTTAAGCATGATAAAAAATAAAGGGATATATCAAAAAAAATTCCATAGACAATTTGTTGAAAGAACAAGGCGCCTTGACATACTCCGCAACCGTGATGTGAACAAGTTGTCGCCTCGAATTAAATCTTACATGGATGAAATAGGATAAGTACGTATATAATGACTGATAATTTAAAGTATCCATCTAAAACCTTTTGCTTGTTGCCTTGGGTGCATTTAAGCACAAGGCCAGACGGTAGTATGCGAGTATGCTGTACCGCTAATGCAAGTTCTGTTGGTCCTACAAATGATAAAGAACACGGAGGCCAAGTTGGAATACTAAAGACCGAGGACGGAAAACCAAATAATTTAAATGTAAGTGACTTCGAAACAGCATGGAATAGTACATATATGAAGAATGTACGCAAGCAAATGCTTAATGGTGAAATGCCTCCAAGTTGTATTAAATGCTATAAAGAAGAAGCAGCAGGACATAATTCAAAGCGTATGTGGGAAACAGCATATTGGGCTCAGCGTGTAGATCTTGATAAAATTATTGAAGACACAAACGAAGACGGATCGGTTCCTCCGCAACTTGCTTATATAGACTTACGTTTTGGAACCAAATGTCAATTAGCATGTGTCATGTGTTCACCGCACGACTCAAGTGGTTGGATAAAAGACTATAAAAAAATATTTCCTGCAGTGCAAGATGAAAGCCTAAAAGAAACAATGCAATGGAAAGACAAAGGCAGTTTCAACGGTAGTAGTTATAATTGGCATAAACAGAATCCTATATTTTGGAAACAGTTTTATGAACAGATGCCTAGTATGCAACAAATTTATTTTGCGGGTGGTGAAAGTCTTATTATTGAAGAACACTATGAAATACTTGAACATGCAATTAAAATGGGATATGCAAAGGATCTAGAATTGCGTTATAACTCAAATGGAGTTGAATGGCGCGAAGACTTATTTGATCTATGGAAAGAATTTAAATTAGTGCGTTTCCATTATTCAATAGACAGCATTAAAGAAATGAATGATTACATTAGATATCCTAGTACATGGAGCAGACAAGAAGAAGTATTTCACATACTAGACAACGACACACCTAATAATACAGAAGTAACAGTTGCCTGTGCTGTACAAGCACTTAACATATATTACATACCAGATTTTATTAAATGGAAACTAACACAAGGATTTAAAAAAATAAACATGTGGCCATTTGGCGCAGGAGGTGTAAACTATCACTTTGTTTATCATCCACCGCATTTGAATGTAAAAATATTACCTAAATGGTTTAAAGAAGAATGTCGTAAAAAGTATGAAGAATTTTATCCTTGGTGGGAAGCAAATTGGGAACTTGGAGTTCCTAGTTGGCACAAAGGTAAAGTTACTTACGAAAAATGGCGTGAAGCAAGTTATGGTATAAGCAGATTAGAAGGTATGTTAAAATTTATGGAAAGTGAAGATTGGACTCAACGCTTACCTGAAATGCAAGAGTTTTTAACTCTGTGTGACAAACAACGTGGTATTTCTTTTGCTGAAACATTTCCGGAAATGAAGGACATATTCAATGGAATTTGATGTATCTTTAAACAACTACGGTTATTCTAAACACGGCATAGATAAAAATATTATGCAACCTTTAGACAACACATTTTTTCCTTTGGATACCTCACTTAGTAAGATTTGTGTACATTTGAGTGGAGGCGCAGATAGTGCCTGCGGCACAGCTATACTTTGTGACTATATTACAAAACTAAAATTAGACATTACTGTTTATATTATTAGTTACATTAGAGTATGGAACAACAGGCCTTGGGCAGAGTATATTAGTTTAGATGTATATAATAAAATACAAAGTATGTTTCCGAATGTAAAAATGAAAAGAGAAACGTGTTTTGTTCCTCCAGAATTAGAAGATGCTAATTTAGGTACTCCTAATGTAAAGGGCCTTGGAAAAAAAGTTAATCTAATGCAGGTAGTTATAGATAGTCATACTAATTATTTTATTGCAAAGAATGATATACAAGCATTATATAATTTTACAACAGCAAATCCAACTCATTTAGCTGATCACGAAAGTGCAATGCTGTCAAGAAATGTTACGCAAGAACATATAGATAATGGACGTAAAATGCAATATGACAAACGTGATCTATATGATGAAGCTAGTCCTTGGGTGCTTTTGCAAAAAGATTTTATTATAGGACAGTATTATAAAAGAGGTTGGGAGGATTTATTAGAAATCACACGTAGTTGTGAAGGTGATAAAAAATTTTTTAATAATTTAGATGACAATCCTTTTGTTGATTATACAGAGTACAAACACGGAGTGACGCCCTTGTACGAATGTCATCAATTAATAGCAGATGTCAATGAACAATGTTTTTGGTGCGCCGAACGACAATGGGCAAAACAGAAAGCAAAAGAGAAACTATATGAGTAATTGTACATTTTGTCCCCTGCCGTGGAATAGCATAAACATGCGTAACAACGGAGATTTACGTATTTGCTGTAATACAAATAGTTACAGTCCAAAGCGTGGTATCATGTCCAAAGAAGATGGTACTCCTTATAATGCAGGTAAGGATGATTGGAATGAAGCTCGCAATGCAGAAATATTAAAAGAAGTTAGAAAGTCAATGATGGAGGGCGAGTGGCATCCTGAGTGTGAACGTTGCCGCCAAGAAGAAGTAAATGGTATTCGTAGTAGACGTGAGTACGAAAATGATGATTGGGGTAAATGGTTTGGCGATATAAGTTTAGAAAAAGTATTACCACACACCAAAGAAGATGGTACCATTGATGCTGAAAAATTACCAATAGAGTTTATGGATGTGAGATATGGTAATTTTTGCAATTTAAAATGTAGAATGTGTGGTCCTACCGATAGTCATAAATGGTATGATGATTTTGTTGCAACAACAGGCAGAACACATTATAAAGATACGCACGAAACTATACAACTAACAAAAAATAAAAAAGGTAAATGGCATACTGATCAATATGATTGGTTCCAAAACAATAACAGATATTGGAGTAATTTTGAAAAGTATGGTCCTCATGCAAAAAAACTTTATATAGTTGGCGGCGAACCTCTTATTATTAAAGAACACCAAGAAAGTCTTGAAAGGCTTGTTGCAAGTGGTAAAGCAAGCAAAATACAATTAGAATACAATAGTAACCTTACAATGGTTCCTGACAGATTAGTTTATCTATGGGAACAATTTAAACAAATAAGAATTGGTGTCAGTATAGACGGCATAGGTGATGTGTTTAACTACCAACGTACTCCTGCAAAGTTTGATGCTGTATATAAACATATGATGACACTTGATAAGAATGAAAAAATTAATCTTAAAGCGTGGTTTGCATATACTGTAACACCATATAATGTATTTCATTTAGCAGATTTTATGAAATGGAAATTAACGGAAAGCGGATTAGAAAAATTTAATCCAATAAATGGACCTAGACCTATCATTACACACCATATGTGCCACAGTCCTAAATATTTCAATGTAAAAGTTTTAACTCCTGAATTAAAACAAAAAGTGAAAGAATATTATCAGGAACATAAAGACTGGATTGAAACTACTGATTTCAGTGACAAGGTAAAAGAAAATTTTGCTAAGGTTTTAAATGGCGTGGAAAAATTTATGATGAGCGAAGATTACTCAGAAGAATGGTTAGATCATTTTATTGATCAAACAAATAAACTTGATAATGTTAGAAATCAAAATATACTAGACATAGTTCCACAATACAAGGATTTATTTAATGCACATAACAAGTGATAACATAGATTGTGCTATTGTTACATTATTCATTCATAATGTTTGTAACTTTAATTGTAGCTATTGTAGTGATGAGCATAGAGACGGATCATATCGATGGCCTGAAGATTGGACTAAGTGGGTAGGATTTATAAATGAATTAAAAACTCGTAACAAATACTTATATGTAGAAGTATTAGGTGGCGAACCTACAGTATGGCCTAAGTTTCAAGACTTTGTAGACTTAATAAGTGACGATAATGTATTTGTAGAATACGGAACAAACGCAAGTAGAACCTTAAGATATTGGGAAAAATTTAGGGCACAAAATACATTTGTATTTTTAAGTTGGCATAATGAAGAATGTGATGACGATCACTTTGTAAAAGTTGCTGAAATAATGCAACATAAAGCAAGTGTAAGTATACCTTTAATGATAGTACCAGAAACTTTTGAACGTGCTAAAAAACTTTATGAAAGACTATCAAAACTAAATGTAGAAATAACTCCTAAATTTACAAGAACAAGTATACATGGACATGACTATTTTAATTATACTGATGAACAACGTGAATGGATTACTAATAGTTATTTTAACAAAATGAAACCATTTGGAATAAGTTGGAAAATTCCACGTACTTTGAGATTTGATGGTAAAGAAATAAAATTTATGAATGTGTTAGACCAAGGTTTACATAAATTTAAAGGATATACCTGCACAGCAGGTATAAAACGTTTTATGATTGATCCAGATGGAACTATTAAAAGATGTACAAAAAATGTAGGCGGGCCTATAGGTAATATTAATACTGGTTATGTTTTGCCTGATGATCCTGTGGTATGTGATTATGCAGCATGCCCTTGTAAATTAGATGCGATTGTAGAAAAATGGATATGAAATACGAAGATTTAACTTTTGAAATGCTAGGTACACGTAGGCAACGTCCTATGTATCTTAGTAAGTTTACTAAATTTAGGCAGAGATTAGATATGAATACATATCCTAAAGATCCACATGCTTACACAGAAACCTTTTTACAAACTATAGACGAATGGATAAATTCCCACAAACACATATGCTATTCAGGCTTAGATACGTTTACACGCAGAGATGCAATACTTGGCACAACACACCAGCTAGACGAGTTACATCAGCTACACGGGCGTAATATAGCTGTTTACAAAGGCGAATACAAGTATCACAGAAGACTTACTGATTTTAGTGTTAAAGAAATTACACACTATTCGGATCTATCTAAAGGTGATGTTTTTATTGCAAGTTACCCAAGTTGTATTACAACAGGATGTCATAACGAATTTGATAAACTTTTAGATTATTGTCATGATAAAGATATTCCTGTTCACATCGACGGCGCTTGGTTCGGACAGTGCAGAAATTTTGATTTTGATGTGACACATCCAGCTGTACAAAGTGTTAGTGTAAGTTTAAGTAAAGCACTTGGGCTAGGAAGTCAGCGTATTGGTATAAGATATACAAGAGAACGTGTAAATGGCCCTATTAGTATTATGAATGATTTTGCATATGCTAATGTAAGCGATATGTGGTTAGGGGTAGAAGCCATGAAACACTTTGGTACAGACTATTGGTGGAGTAATTATGGAAATTTATATACTAAGGTTTGTAAGGATTTTAATTTGCTTGAGTCAGACAGTATACATGTTGCTTGGAAAGATAATGAACAGTTTGGTATAAGAACTCCTTTGAGAATGTTAATTGAAGGCGTGTTTGATGAACGTGGTACAGACAAAGGATTGAATAAAATTGAAAGGGAAGAACGTGCTTAGAGTGAAGAAGAGATACACCGCAGGAAACAAAACTAATTTAGGAGTAAAATTATCCGGAGGAGCAGATAGCTCTATAATTTACTATGCATTGTGTGACAAGTTTAAAGATAATGATAATGTAAATATTATTCCGATAACAGTAGGTACAGATGAAAAATGGTGGTATCCTAAAGGCGCAGAAAAAGTTATTGATATTGTAGGACAAATAACTGGAAAATATCCTATTGAACACATGGTGTTAGAAAATATTCCTCATACAATGGAAAATTATATTGGATCACAAAATGACATTGCAAAAAAGGCAATGAAAAAATATAAAATATATCCTTATAATTTTTACAGTGGACTCACTTACAACCCACCTATGAAAAAAATGGTAACTTATTTTGAAAGAAGACATAAACATCACGGCTTAGATTTAAATGAAGTAATGCTTAATATAAATTCAAGAGACAAATCAAGAGATAATAAATTTCAAGGACATTTAGATGCAACTATGCGGCCTTTAAAAGATAAACTTGATACCGCACGTTGGTATAAACATTATAATGCAATGGATACATTATATCCACATACATTTAGTTGTGAAAGTCCACAAACAGAAAAACTTGAACATTGCCATCATTGTTTCTTTTGTTTAGAAAGATATTTTGCATTCGGGAGAATAATATGAAACAATCAGAGATAGATTTTATACAAGAACAATTATATAATTATGGGCCTAAAGGAAATATGTTAGGAATAGCATGTGATAGTCAAGTGTTTAATTATATAGAGCAAAAATTTCCGCTTTGGAAATTAAAAAGTATAAATGAATTTGAAGATATAGATGATACTGAACAGTATGATGTTATTAGTGTAGGCTGTACAACAGATGTAAACTTTAGCGAGTTGTACGAAGCTGCAAAGAAAGTTTTACAACCTAACGGAATAATAATTGCACGAGAAATTGATAATAAAAAATATATGCAAAGTGTTAAGAAAGCATGGAGTGATAATGCATTACGTCCTTGTAACCTACCAAACGGTGACGCTGTAAAAAAATATCCTACTATGCCTTGGGGCACACATAACACTGAAATAGATTTAAACTATCATCTTGAACAATCTAACAAAATGCTAGGTAATGAAGATACATGTAAGTTTACAGGCAGGAATCAACTCAATAGATTTAGTAAGATACCATTTAAAGATAGTAAAACATTAATGAAATATCTTAATGGAAAATTTAATGAATATTTTGATTGGCATTTTGAATACTTTAGATCAGGAGAACCTGCAGGTTTACATACAGATTATGAAACTATCACTTGGGATCATTGGGGAGAAGTAATAGACTGTCATACTATAGTTGGAATAATTATTCCGTTGCATTGGAACTGTAAACAACCTTATACAGTAAATTATAATAGAGCGTCATCTGTTCCTAGAAAATTAATCTATAGGAAGGGAGAAGTACGTTACACAGATACTAACGAAATATATCCTTACAGAGATAAATGGGAATATGACGAAGAAGTATTGAAATATAATCCAAAAGGTACTGAGTATTATAAGGAATATGCAGATTTAAAAGTTGAAAGTGTATACGAATGGAAAGTTGGCACAATGATGTTGTTTGATACATCACGTTGGCACAGCAGCAGTTGGTTTTTAGATGACACACGTATACCAGAAAGTAATACAGTGTTTAAACAATCAATTGTAGGATTTGGATCGGTAGATGTTTTGCGGAATTAACCATACAAAAAAAGCAGACTTTAGTGTAGTATGGGATCTAGGTCGTAGATGCACCTATGCTTGCACTTACTGTTTAGATCATAGGAGTAATAAAACTTCGCCATTTGTTGGTTTAGAAGAATTGAAAAAAACTTTAGATGGAGTAGTTGAATACGGACAACTCATGCAACAATATAGGAGTTATGAATTACCTATAGATTTAGCTTTCACAGGCGGCGAACCAACAGCACATCCAGATTTTTTTGATTTCTTAATATATGCAAAAGACAAGTATCCTTTTATAAGAACAAATTTAACAACTAACGGTTGTTATACAAAACGTAAAGCAGAACTGGTTATGAAAACTTGCCACAGTACTACAGTTTCATATCATGCAGAAGCGACAGCACAAGAAAAAAAATTAGTAATAGATAACATAAAACTCATGTATGAAAAAGACTATAATTTTAGAATAAATGTTATGTTTCATAAAGACTATTGGAAGGAATGTGAAAAACTATGCAATTGGTTGGAAAAAAGAAATATACGACATACAGCTCGACCAATAGGAGATAGCGGAAATCCAAAAGATTACTTAGACGGCTCTGCACATTTGTACTCACAAAAGCAATTAGATTATTTTGCTAACCAATGGGAACGTAAAAAACCAAAAAACAAATCACCAAAAAAAGATGTTATGAATATGGCACAAGGCCGAGGTCGTAGAGCAGAAAAAGCAATAGGCAGACCTTGTTGTAACGGAAAATGTCTAAGTATGAAAATGGGAGACAAATGGGAATCAGGATTTAGAGTTCCTTCAACTAATTTCAACGGCTGGCATTGTATGGTAAATTGGTACTTTTTGTATATCAACAGTGAGCTTGACGCTGTATTTCACCATCAGACATGCCAAGTAAATTTAGAAGGTGAAGTAGGACCTATTGGAAAAGCAAGTGATTTTAATTCAATTATAGAACCTTTGCGTAAAAAATTAAGATCAGGAAAAATGCCTGTTATTAGATGTCCAAAATTTCATTGTGGCTGTGGATTGTGTGCGCCAAAAGCATTGCATGAAAAAGATGCTAAGGAAATATTTGAACAAAGAACAAAACATATAGAACCTCAGTTTAGTAAAGATATAGCACCATTAGAAGGTAAATCACTTTTTAGAATGTTCAAAGATCTAGATGCTTTGGATAGCGATAAGACATAATTTTTTTGTCACCACAAGAATGGGCATGATTAACTACTTTACCATCCAACACACATTCAGTTCTGTCAAATCCTTCTAGAGGATGTCCTATACCTAATGCTACCATAGGATCTCTTATTTGTCTACCAAAGTGTTTCATAAAAAATTCTTCTGTAAGCTCATCATTTATGCATTTACAAAAACCTGTTTTGTAACCTAAACTTGCCGCTGTAAGAGCCGCGGCTGATGAACTTATGCCGCAAGACATACTAATATCGTTATATGGGTCATGTTTGTAAAATCCAGGAGCACACGACCATATTAATAGTAAAGGTGCATAGACTTGTGAATTCCTGTATTTTACTCCGTCGTCTTCACAGCATACAACGTAAAATTCTCTAGCCAGCGGTTCACTTTCTATAGCTGAAACATTATAGTATTTTTGATTTTGTTTGGTTGGCATACAAGTTGCTACATCTAATATATACTTAACATGCTTGTTTGGCAATGGTTTTGACCAATCGAAATTTCTTTGGCATCTTTCTACAGTTTTTGCCAAATTCAACATATCTCTCTCTTTTTTCATTTTGTGCTACTCCTGCAACTAAATAAATTTGTCCTTGACATATACAAGTATTTATTATATAATAACAGCATGACCGAAAACTTAAAATGGAGCAATTACGATTTTACTAAAATACCCTTTGACGATATTGTTAGTGTGGGTCAACGTACTCTGTTGTATCGTGATTTATTTACAGTATCATGGCTACTTGGTAGATTCTGTAACTACAGATGCTCCTATTGCTGGCCTTACGCAAGAAGCGATCGTAAAGACCACCGTCCTACCGAGCTCTGCTTGCTTACGGTGGATGAAATTAAACGTCAAGCCAGACTCAACGGCTTCAATTCTTTCCACTTCTCCCTGTCAGGAGGAGAACCTACTTTCCATCCTGGATACTTGGACATACTAAAGCATCTAGCAGATGATGTGGAAAATACAAATTATACCAGCATACACATGACTTCTAATTGTAGTCGTCCTTTGAAGTGGTTTGAAACATATGTAGAGTATGCAAAGCCATTTCATAGAGCAAGCATAACAGCAAGTCTGCACGTAGAACACGTAAACAATAAAGAGAAGATGCAAGACTTTGCAGACAAGTTGATCTTCTGTCAGGAGAACGATGTACAAGTTACAATTAATCAGGTCATGGTGCCTGAACACTTTGAAAGGGATTGGGAAAACGCTTTATTCTTCCATGAACGTGGTATCAATGTCACTCTTAAACCTCAGTCCGATCCAACAGCCTCAAGAGTGGTTGAAGGATACAAGGAAGAAGATCTTAAAAGACTCTGGAACGGAATGCCCCAAAGAGCCTACACAGAAAACAAAAGGATTTGGGCAGAAAGGCCTAAACCATCATTTCAAATACCTAAAGGAGTAGACGGCAAATTAGATACAAGTATTCCGTGGCACATGCAAGTAGAACTTAAAGATTCAAAAGGTAAAAAATGGTATATGGACCAAGCAGAACGCTTTAATGCCTTTAATTTTAATAATTTCGAAGGATGGGCATGCAATGCCGGTTACAGCGGAATAATAATACGGGAGCCTGACGGTAGCATAAAAAGAAGCTATTCGTGCCATGATGCACCACTTGGCAACATAGAAACAGGTTTCGAACTATTTAAGACACCTCAAATTTGTATAACGAAAAGTTGCGTAAGTTCTGCAGATTCAAAAATACCAAAAAGGAAAAGTATATGAAAATAGGTTTATATGGTGATAGTTTTGCATGTAAGAAAATGCGAACACATAAAAGATATGAAGGACATCCAGGATTTACAAAAATAGGAAAACCTTGGTTCGAATACTTGCCTTATGACATAACAAGTTTTGGAGTGTCAGGAAGCGATCTTTACTATAGCTATAATCTTTATTTAAAAAATAGACATAAGTTTGATAAAAATATTTTTATTGCTACTGATCCTGGGAGACTAAGTATAAAAAATTTGAAGGATACATACTTACACTACAATCACCATGTAATTGCTGAAAAGCATAAAACTAGAACAGGCGGACTTGAAGCTGATTTTTTAGATAGTGTGATAAGGTACTTTAAGCATATTTTAGATTATGATAAAGAAGTTACAATTTGTGAACTTATTAAAAATGATATAAAGCAAGATAAAAATTGTTTGCTTATAGACGGATTCGGACCATCTGGTCTTGTAAATTTATTTCAAATGGAAAATAAGATCTGGAATATTAAGTTTAAAAATAACCATAATCCTGTTATAAGAGATTTTCGCTATTGCCATATGACCGAATCTAACAATATTGTTTTTTCTGAACAAGTACAAGACTGTTTAGAGAATAATAATCCTTATGTTTTTGACATTACAAGATTCACAAAGCCCTCTATAGACGAAAAAAACAGATATATATTTATGACAGAAGATTTAGAGGCTTGGTTAGGAGATATAGATGGCAGAAGAGTATAATGAATTAAATCATGACGAAGAATGTTGGTTACCAAAAGCAAAAGATATAAGTGTATGGCACTTTGACAAATGGAAAGTAGACAAACCTGAAGACGTATATACAGATGTATGCACATTTGATTTAGATTTTACTGAAGATATTAAAAAAGCACTAGAGCATCTTGTTATAACAAAAATTCCTGATAGACATTATGAATTTTGGGAAGAACTTGGACATCCTTTTCAATATCATTATACAGATTCCACAAGAAAATTAAAGTATGCCGAATTTCCTACCTTTAAAACTATTGTAGAACATCTAGGACTAGTAGAACATCCTGAATTTGATATTAAAGTAAAATTATTTAGACAACAACCTGGACAATTTTTACCTTCACATATTGATAATTTTAAAAAATCTCATGAAGATGAAGTTAGACCAATGGCTTATCATGCTAAAAGGTTTGCTGTAGCACTCGAGGACTGGGATTTTGGTCAGTATTGGCATTTTGGAAATGCATTTTGGCATCAATGGAAAAAGGGTAATTGTGTTCATTGGCATAGAACTATGGCCCACGGAACCGCTAATGTTGGGCACAGCAATAGACATACTTTACAAGTTACAGGAATACCCTCCGAAAAAACAGAAGCACTCTTAAATAAGAATTAACTGAGCATATAATTATTTAGGCTAAAAAATGCATGGTAAATATACATATGAGTCTAAAAATCCTTATATCACAGCCTAACCTCTACGATTCTAAAGTTTTTATGCCATTAGTTTTTTTGTGTCTCAAAACTTATGTCGACAACAGATCTGATCTACAACCTGTTACATGGTTAGATCCATTATTTAGGAATACAGATTGTAAAACTATGTTAAAAGACGTTGATACAAAAAATTTAGACATACTAGGATTGAGTTGTTATGATTGGAATTGGAATTTACAGTTAGAGATAGCAAAGCAAGCCAAAAAGGATAATCCTGATGTGCTTGTAGTTGCTGGTGGTCCTCATCCTGATTGGAAAGATGAAGATTTTTTTAAAAAATATCCACAAATAGATATTGTTGTGTATAACGATGGGGAAAGACCTTTCGCAGAAATTATAAAAGCTGTTCAAGAGGGAACAAGTTTTGATAAAATAGATAATTTAATAATGCCGCACTTAAAAACTCCTCCAAGTGATTTATTTAAAGAGTTTGAAATCAGTCCGTGGTTAGCAAACAAACAGTGGGTGTTAGACTTTAAGAAAAAACATATTGATAATGGAAAAAATAAACACTTTACACTTTTATGGGAGACGGATAGAGGTTGTCCATTTAAATGCTCCTTTTGTGATTGGGGGAGTGCTACTAATAGCAAGGTAAGAAGATATTCTGACGACAGAATTAAAAAAGAAATAGATTTCTTTACAGAAGAATTAGGTGTAGATGTGCTTTATCATGTAGGTGCTAATCTAGGTATTTTTCCTAGAGATTTAGATTTTGTAAAATACATATGCGAAAAGAAAAAAGAGACTGGATATCCAAAAAGTTTCCAATATAGCACTAGCAAAAACACACCTGAAAGAACAGTTAACATAGCAAAGTCTTTGTATAATGCTAAATTGTTAAAGAAACATGTAGTCAGTTTACAGCATACTAAACAAGAAGTGTTAGATTGTATTGATAGATATAATATTCCTGTAAAACGACAAATACCAATGATAAGAGATTTAAACAAAGCACGAATGCCATGTATAAGTCAAATGGTAATGGGAATGCCAGGAGATACACCAGATCTTTGGATGCAAGCTCTTACAGATACAATAGAATGGGGAATACATTTTGAATGTAGAATATATGACTTTCAGCTATTGCCTAATGCACCTGCAGCACAAAAAGAATATATGGACAAATGGGAAATTAAAACAAGAACACGTAAACATTTTATAAATGGTTACCATAAAATGGCAGAACAAGATCATTCATCACCTCCTAGTTCTAGTGAATTTATTGTTGCTACAAAAACCTATGATTTAGAAGATTGGCTACAAATGAAACTATTTGGAAAAATGTTTATGGCATTACATGGCGGTAGTATTACAAAATGGGTCAGTATGTTTTGTAGAAATACACTAGGCATAAGTTATTATGAATTCTATAAAGGCATATATAACGATTTCTTTAAAAATCCTTTTTATACGTATACAAATTCAATTTATAATACAGGATATGATCATTTTAAAAATTTTATTGACGACGAAGATGCCACAGACGAATTACAACTACCAGAATTAAACAACGGTAGATATTATCAATTAGAAGAATATATTCTTTGGAAATGTTTATATGATAAAGATTTTAAACTAAATCAAAAGTTTTGGAAAGAATTGCAACAATACTTAGATACAACATATAACAACGAAATGATATCCGACTTACTAGACTTTAATACAAAAATGATTCTTAACTTTGATTATAACCCAGAAGTTGGTAAAGATATAGGCTGCAACAGAGATTGGTTACAATATATTGATTCATGCACATGGAACACTGTAGATAATACAGAAGAAAATTTTGACTTAAATTCCAATTTGATAAGTGTACCAGTGGCTTTTAATAAAGAAAAAGTTTGGTATACTAATGATAGAAAGATAGGACAGTTTCCTATGGGGCCAGCACAAGATATGGACTGGTATGATAGTAAAGAAATGTTTGTAAATTGTATTTTAGCACCTACTTATATGCGTGGAACAAGAACAGTTTTCAATAGGGGTGAATATGTTTAATTGGGATAACATGCAAGTATTTAATGTACCGTATAAATTTGCTATATGTGATAATTTTATAAAAGATTTTGACGAAGAACTTTTTCCTGACAAAGAATGGCAAAACAAAAATCTATTTACAAGAGAAAATAATGTTACAAAAGCTATTAGTGCAAAACAAAGTTTAGAGCTTGTAACAGATATGCAAAAAAATCTACTAGAATGTATACTTTCCCAAAACTTTCATAATAAGGTATGTTCTATTCTAAATATTCCCCTTCAAAATGAAACTACAGGTGTAAGAAAAACAAATGGCAATTATAGAATTGCACGAGAAGCAATGTATGTAACAAATTTAAAAACAGATAATAATATTTTAGATGTGCATTATGACAGTGAAGTTACTATATGGACTGGATTACTTTATTTTTCAGATAGTAATTCTGGTGGCAGTTTTAACATCCACAGCCATAATAAAAATTTATTTAAGAAAATTCCTATTAAAAAGAATAGATTAATTTTAACATATAACAGCGACAACAGTTGGCATAGTGTGTCGCCATGGAATAATGAAGAGCCAAGAAAAAGTATATACACTACAAGCGAATTTAAGAATTTTGGTAGAGACGAAAACCGTAAACCTATAGGAGCAACAGAATTATGGATAAAATAAAAAAATATGGATTATATGATTACAAACAATTTACCTTTGAAGATTTAGTAAAAAAATATAACATAGGTATTGATGCAGATATTATGGTTAAAGAATTTAAAAATCTCCTTCCTGATATAGAAAAATTAGGTTGGTGGACGCAAGGAAAACAAGGACATCAAGCACAATTTGCAATTCAATCTCGAAAAGGTAGCAATGATCCATACTATGAAAGTTGCGGTCCGCAACCAAATCTTAATAAAGAATATGAAGGATATACTCTCACAGAAGGAAGTTATGATACAACGAATGAAATGTTTAAAGATACATATTTCGAAAAAATTTTACATATGTTTCCTTTTCCTATATGTAGAGTAAGGTTTTTAAGATTAAGCTCTAAAGCCTGCTATAGATTTCATAGAGACATGACATATAAGTTTCATTTACCAATTGTAACAGATCCAAGCAATATGATGATATGGTCAGAACAAACACATAGACATATTATACACATGCCTGCTGACGGTCATGTTTACTTTACAGAAACAGCAATACCTCACACAGCAATGAATGGTGGTCAAGACTATAGATATCATATTGTTATAAGCAGTATGGCAGAAAGAGATGAGGTGTTTTCTAAACTTAGCGAAACTAGTTTTGACAGATCAAATTATCCCTCTTTATCTCCGGAGGGTGAATGGAAATAGTATTGCTTTCTGACGTTTATGCGGAGGGCTATATCAGAGGAGCAGGTGCTTACCGGCTAGCCACTGAATTACGCTCTGCTGGATTTACGACACAAGTGATAGACTTCGCAAGTAGATTAACAGAATTAGAAGCAAAAAAATTATTTGATAAATTTATAACTAAAGAAACTTTGTTTGTTGGCGTTAGCAACACATTTATGAGTAATGATATAAACAAAATATTTGAGCAAGCATGGATGATTCCTTTGCTACAAGAGTACAAAGACAGATTTAATCTTAAATTTGTTATAGGCGGAAACAGAGGAGGACTTGCTCATTATGAACGAGCATCTCAAAATTTATTCGATATACTAGTAAGTGGTTTTGCAGATATTGCTGTAGTTGAAATTGCTCGTGCATTAAAAACAAAAACACTTGATAGTATTAAAGGACAACAAATAGGACAGCAATTTTTTATTGATTGTAAGAAAGATTATGAATTTATAAATTTTAGTAAAAGTAAAATTATATGGACAGAACAAGATTGTATTACACACGGCGAAGCATTACCTATAGAAACAGCAAGAGGTTGTAAGTTTAGATGTGCATATTGTTTTTATCCTGGCAATGGCAAAGGAGATACTTATAAGCATCTAAAAGAAAAAAGTATTTTACAGGAGGAACTGGTTAGGAATTATGAATTATTTGGCACTACGGTATATGATATCATGGATGACTTACTAAATGATAGTCCTGAAAAGTGTGAATACTTATATGATGTTTTTAGTAATTTACCTTTTAAGGTTGCTTTTGGAGCATATGCAAGAAGTGACTTGCTTATTGCACACAAAGAAACTTTGCCAATGCTTAATGAAAGTGGAGCGGTAGGATTACAATTTGGCATTGAAACGTTACATAAAAAAGCAGGTAGTGCTATAGGCAAAGGAATGGCAAAACAAAAAACTATAGAAGGTTTACATTATATTAAAGAAAACAGTAATCTAAGCATAGGCAGTGGATTTATATTTGGATTACCTTTTGAACCAATTGAAAGCATACAAGACACTATTGAATGGTTAGATAGTAGTAATTGTCCTTTAGATAATAAAGAAGTTTATGCTTTAAGTATACCTAGTTTAAAAAGTCATTTTGATCATAGCAAACTTATGGTGAATCCCTTACAATATGGATACAAAGATTTAGAACCAGATAATGAAAGTAAAATGGTTTGGGATAATGGGCACTTAACTTATAATGATGCTGTAGAATTAAGGAATGAAACTATTGCACGTATTAGAAAACATAATCATTTTAATGCACACCAAATTTCACGAGTATATAACACAGGTTACGACTTAGATACAGTTATAAATACTCCAGCATATGGATTTAGACAGAAGTATGAAAGCATAAAGCCTCAAAGTGCAAAAGTTCAATCTATCAAAAAAAAGTATATAGAGAAGTTGTATGACATATAAAGTTACACAAATACCAAAAGATATGGATATAGTAATTGCAACAGTTCCTAGTATTGAACTACGCCCACCTATTGGCCCTGCACGAATAAAAGCATATCTAAATACTGTAAATTTAAAATGTCATAACATAGATCTTAATTTAGATTTATGGCATAGACTCAAACAGGATAAAGAATTTTTTCAAAGTGACGAAGACCGTTTTTGGGAAGGTAGTGATAAATGGCAGTTGTGGCAAGATAAGATTATGTTTGACGACTTTTATGAAGTTACACTAGGAGATATAGTAGAAGAATGGACAGACATAATTGCAGATGCTAATCCTAAGTTCTTTGGCATAAGTGTACATTTTTTACGTAGTCAAATGACTGCCAAAAGATTATTGACTAGTTTGAAACGTAAAGCACCTCATATACAAACAGTGCTTGGCGGAAGTGCGGCAGAATATTTTGGACTTGAACTAGGTTGGGATATATTAGATTGGATAATTGTAGGGGAAGGCGAGCATGGTGTAGAAAGCCTTATTACAGGAAAAATTGTAGACGGAGTGTTTAACAAAGATACCTACAATGTTGAATGGGATTTAGAAGCACCGCGTACACCAAAAGTTGATATAACAGCGGTTCCTTATCCCGACTACAGCGATTTTAATTTTAAAGAATATCCTAAAGATGCGTATGAAGTTGCAGAGGACACAATGGGTGTTGCAAGTTTGTTTATTGAAGGTACCCGTAGTTGTGTGTTTGATTGTAAGTTTTGTAATGTAAGAGGCGAATTTGGCGTATACAGAGCAAGGGACGGCGAAGCAATCGCAACTGAAATGATACATTATTATGAAGAATATGGTGTGCTTGATTTTGTTTTTGTTGATAATATTCTAAATGGTGTTTTAAAAAATTTAACGGCAATGATAGATGTATTAATAAATTATCAAAACAAACACGGAGTTAAATTTGCTTGGACAGCATATTTTGCTATTCGTGCAAGAAAACAAATGCCACCTGAAATGTGGGATAGATTACGCGAAAGCGGATTGCATCATATAAAACTAGGTATAGAAAGCGGTAGTACACAAACACTAAAGGAAATGGATAAAAAATACACTAAAGAAGATTTATTATATTGTATGGAACAATGTCATAGGGTAAACATTACCACTAGAAGCATGTACTTTGTTGGTTATCCAACAGAAAGTAATGATGAATTTTTAGATACTATGGATACAATAGAAAAACTAAAACCTTATGATGATATACTTAAACCATTATACATAGGAGTGTTAATGAGAGTCAAACCTAATACTAGAGCAAAGACCGAGTATGTAAAAAAAGGATTTATGAAAAAAGACAAAAGATTTCCAAACAAGTATCCATATAGAATGTATTGGATATATGATGATGGAAATGTTTATAATGATATACAAACAAGAGTAACAAGACATAAACAACTTGCTACTAGATGTAAGGAATTAGGATTTAAGTATTTCGAAGATCCTATGCAATTTGAATTGCCTAAAATAGAAAAAGAAATTGATAAATTTATATCATAATTTTTCTTAGCCATTCAAAACGGCCATCGTTAGGTTTTCCCTTTTCAAATCTCCAATTTAAATTATTGCCCATTTTTCTATACTTGCCTTGACCAAACCAACTAGCTATAAACATTGCAAGACTTTCTGGCTCCCATCTGACACAATGTGGTTTAGGCAACCATGTTTTAAAAATAAATTCATCCATAATTATATTTTCACAGTCTTTAAGTTCTTCTACAAAACAACCAAAGAACATAACTTTATAATTACCAGACCATTCTTTTGCTTCGTCCTTAGTAAGAACAATACAATCAATATTATGCGGATACACTGTATCTATAAATGCTTGTTTAGCATCTTTATTTGCTAAAACAATTAAATTTTGTATGTTACACAGTTGGAATGCCGAGTCCACTTTTTGGGTACCTCCATGGTATGTCAGTTAATTTATCATACATTTCTCTATACAAATTTTTTCTTCCTTTGTGTGTACTAGGTATATTTACACAAGTTTCTATAAACATATCATCTGCAAATGGATGTACCCATTTGATGTCATCAAGGCCATAATTAAACAATCTATATGCTCCTTCGTCTTGTAATCTGCTGAACATGACTCTGTTTAGCACATCAGGATGCCTATCCCATTGCTCGAATCGCTTGATAAAATGTTCAACACATTCTTGATATATGCTGTCTTTATACATAGGCACAACGCTATTATATCTTCTATAACTTCCGCAAACATTTACATGCCAGTAAGATAGCTCTTTAGGCTTGTATCCCATCATTGCTGTATATTGCAATGATTGATTAACTTGCATTTCTCCTGTACCTATTTCGCCTGTAAAAATTGTATGCTTATCTAGTTTTAAATCTTTTAATGCTTGAACCTTAGCTGTATACGGATTTTCTATCCAATAATCAAAATGTGTTTTTGGTATTTTATTTAATTTATAAAATTTTACTTTTATTCCTAGTTGTTTTGCAACTTGGTATACAATATGTTTTTCTGTTGTAGGACTTACATCGCTATAAAGACTTAATGCTGTAAAAGGAATATCTAGTTCTTTCATTGCGTGTGCAAGTGCTGTACTATCTTTCCCTCCTGATAAAAATATTACATTTTGGTCTGTTGCATATTTTAACAAAACATTATTTAATATTTCTTTAAGCATAATTGGCTTATAATTATATATTTTATTTTTCGGAAGAATTTCAGTAGAGGCTCTACGTTTCAGTCCCTTAATAGGATGTCGTTCACTAACAGTCCATCCTCCTAGAAAATCTCTTTCTGTAAAGAAGTCTTTGTTTGTATCTCCGTGACCCGGATCAAACGTGCAATCAAAATAATTAGTGTGGTTTAAATTCATAATCTAATTCTGCGTGTACATAACAGTTAGGACCAAACTCCATACCTTCATTGAAGAAGTCGCTTGTTTGCTCAAAGCCAACTTTTTTATATGCGGACAGTGCATCTTTTCTAGGCACACTCCAAACTGATTTACATTGTTCTTTCATTGCTTGCCCAAATGTTTCGCAAAATAATATGCCTGCTACTCCTTGATTCCTATAAGCTGGATCAACCCATATGCCTCTTGACCTATATAGTTCGTCAGTAGTTCTGTGTCCACTATTTACGCCGATAATTTTGCCATTGTTGTTATATACAGCAAAAAATGTTGGCAAATATTTTTTGTAAATTTCCATATCATATCCGCCTTTGTAGGTCATGCTACTCATTGACTTTATTTCAGACTCTCTGTTCGGCCATAGCTTGTTAGTCCAGATGTCTTTGATATCTTCAAATTCTATTAGTGATGTTTTGTATTTTATTTTGCTTGTAATGAACGGACTACGCATTTGTAATTCTCTGCTGTTAACGGCACATTTAGCACACATTGGACGCTATTATCAACATAACTAAAAACACTATGTTCTTTTCTTGTGTTAAAAAAGTAAGGTCTGCCTGGTTCTAATATTACTTTTTTATCTTCATATAAGAATACAAATTGTCCTGGTTCACAGTTTTGACACATTGTAATAATCCTAAAACATGTGACATCTAGTATCTTTCCATCTCTATGTGGCGGAAAAAATCCGCCTCTATTTAAGCGGATAAAGTGTGAGCGTCCAAGTGTATCAAACGTATCTAAAAGCCGCTGTATGACGCTTATATTGCTGGCAACAGGCGTTTTTACGTTGATATTAGCTTCTGTAATACTTGTATTATTCTGCTTATTGTATTCAAATAAACTGTCTAAATCGGGTATACCAGACAGTTTACCATCCAGACTTGTAATACTTAATCCTTGTCTATTGTTGGGTTTTCGTGGATTATAAGTTTTCCAATCATTTGCGAATGGTTCTAATTCTTTTTCTAATTGATTTATATTAATGCGAAAATCTAGGGGAACAATATCCCCTAGACTTGAAAGATGTAATAACAGATTTGCATCTGTATTAGTCAATTGCTTTGCCTTCAACGTATGTTGCAGTTGACCATTCCATTTTGTTTTTAGCAAAATCTACTAATGTCTGTAATCTTTCCTTAGTTACATAACTGTAGAGTGATTCCATAATTACAGAACTGTCTTCACCAAAGTACATTGGATAGTCGCCTAGTTTACTAACTAGATATGCACGACTTTCTTCATTAGCCATCATACGTTCAAATGCATCAATTACTTCTGAACTATTTGCACCAGGGTGCATAAACAATCCTTTTTGTAAACCATCACGCCATACCGCGGCAAGTATATATGCTTCGTATACATCACCTGTTGGTGCTGTTCCAAATTCTTGTGTGTATAAATCTACAGCGGTTGGAGTGTCAGGCCAGTTGTAGTCCTGTACAAATCCATTGTCTGGTGTAAACATACCATGATTGAATAAACGTAATGCAGATCCATCATCTACCATACCTGCTGTATTTTTAATGTGTCTACTTGCAGGTTCACGGATGTATTTGAAGTCACCACGTAACCATGCTGTTTTAGCATCACCTGCACTCATCTTACGAATGAAGTTGATGTTATCCCAACCTTTTAACATTGTCCATGCAAGTGTTTCCGGAACACACCCTGAACAATCTGCAAGATCTAATTTTTCATTTTTCCAATCCCAATTTGATGCTACAGTAGTTGTAATATTATATGGTTGGATAAGGATTGGTGACCAATCTTTAAAACTCCATTTAACATCTTCAATCAACCATGCATTGGCGTTACCACCATGTGCAAGCAAAATTGTTTTTGGATCATCTTTGTATTTTGTTGCAAAAGTTTCAAGACCAACATTGCCTTTTCCACCTTTGATATTTTCAACAATAATTCGTTCACCTAAATATTTCTCTAGTTCAGCGGCGACAACATCGGCCCAAATTGCTGTACCTGTTCCTTTCGGACTGGGAACAACTAACCTATAATCAGCCATTGCAGTACCTGTCATCATTATTAATGATATAAAAAACGCTAGAATATTCTTTTTCACATTTATCTCCTTTTTTATTTTCTAACATATCTAACTCCAGCAAATGCTATTAATAGTGTTGCTATCAACATCGCAATAAAAATTGGACGATCTAACAAACTAGTTATATTATACAACGAAACCGCTTGTATTGTCAAGGCCTCAATTTTAGTAAATAAAATAAAAGCCAACAGCATCGCTGGTCGATTTAGTTCAATACGTTTGGAAAGTAGGCCTAACGCTGAACATACTACTAAAGTAGCAATATCATAAAACGTATGCGATATTTGATAACAACTCCAACAAATTAGGATTAATATCAATGGCGCATAAATTTTAGTAGGGATTCTAAGAAGTGCTGTTATAGGCTTACTAAGTGCTACACAAAGTACTCCTACTAGGACAGTACCTCCTAAAAAACCTGCTGCAAGATATTTATAAAAGTCATTATCTTGCTGAATAGAAACTGAGCCTAAGTCAAAATGTAACATGTAAAATATGCTTAGTATGATAGCCGCAAAAGGTGTGCCAGGAATTCCAAACACTACAGTTGGCACAAAGCTCGCCGCATGAACAGCATTGTTTGCACCCTCAGGACCTACCACTCCTGCTATATTTCCGTTACCGAATTTTCTATTAGGATAGCTTGCTCTAGTTTGAGTATAAGCTAGCCAGTCTGCTACTATGCCATGAACGCCAGGTATAGCACCAACTATTGCTCCTATAATTCCTCCACGTAAACTAACTTTCCAATATTTTACATAAGCAAAAAATCCTAGTTTAACTTGTTTCCAACTACTGTCTAACTTTTGTAATTTTGTTTTACCAATAAACATATCCAATAGTTCTGGTACAGCAAATAGTCCCGCGGCAAATATTAATATGCTTATACCATCTTGTAAATAACTTGTACCAAATGTAAGTCGAGGTGCATTGTTTTCATCAATGCCTACATAACCAAATACAAATCCTATCAATATGCTTAATATACCTAAACTAATTCTGCCTTTAATTAAAAAAATTACAGCCACAAGTGCAATTATATTCAACATTAATAATTCTGGTATGCCAAAGATTAAAAGTAATTTACTATACACAGGCATAAAAAGAAAAACCAGACAACCAAACAGTAATCCATTTACAGTGCTACTTGTAAAAGCCGCACTCAAAGCAAAAGTTGCTTTGCCTTTTTGTGCTAAAGGATAGCCATCTATTACTGTAGCCGCACTTGAACTTGAACCTGGAATTCCCAATAGTATACTACTCCAAGTATCGCCAGTAGTACATGCCGCAACCATTGCTGTATAAAAAGCAACGCCTAAATAAGGGTCACTATAAAAGTAAGGAAAGAACATGTAAGATGTTAATAGAGCTGTAGTTGGACCAGCTGTCGGAATAACGCCAAATACTAATCCCCAGCATACACCTAGCAATATAAAAATCAATAATTCCATAGTGTTAGTATACTATCTTTTGGGTTTTATGTCAAACAAATTCGTATAGTTAACAAAGCCGCAGAAGCCTCTTTTAACTAATGTAAATAATTCTCTTGGATAATGTGTATACATGTTTAGTTCCATTGTGTCATAGATTTCTTGATAGAAGTCATCGTCAGGATGAAAATGATCTGTTTTATCTTCGAATATAAGCTCTGGCCAATCGTGTTTCTTTAATGCAATCGTATTGCATACACCTTTGTTATGTTTGCCATAACTTAATTTAGGATGTGTTGCTTGACTTTTTATAAGGGGTAATGTACTGTTAAAAAATGTGTACATGCCTTTGCGTTTTTGCAAGTCTGCATATAACCACCAAATTATTTCAGTAGGCGGACAAGGTATTATTATTTCTTTGCCCCAATCTTCGCCTATACAATTTTCTGTTATTGTTCTGTATATCCAAGAGTCTTTTTCAAGTTCACCTAAACCACCTACTATAAATTGTTCTTCTGGAATCTTATCAAACATTCCTAATGTAATTAAAAATCCTCTGCTCATAGATCCTAGTTTTACACTGTAATGATTCATACGTTCTTGACATTCTTTTAGATCTGCATTTAGTCCTATCCACTCGTATCCAAGTTCATGTGCTACCGCTTGGCTACAAAAACTATAGTGTACATCTGCCCAAGGATAGTCTTCGTAATATATAACAGCGTCTTTGCCTGCTTCTTTACAAGCTCTTGCAACAATTTCGCTATCGCCTCCGCTCACAGGTATTGCTAATTTTGTATCAGGTAAAAGTTTTGCAGCTTCTATACATTCTTCTCTAAAACTTTTTGCTTGAACAGTTTTGTCTGCTTTTATTGTATAGTCGAATTTTGTTAAAGGAATTTGTCTATCAAGAAAGTCTGTAAATTTAGCATAAGGAATATTATTCACAGACCAAGATATATGTTTAGGAACTTCTAACATACAGTATATATCTGTTATTTTATATGATTTATATTAAGTTGGCCCAAGCGCCGTTTTCATAGCCTTGGAACTTATTGTCAGTTGTGTTGTAAATGACCATTCCGTTAACGGCTGTAAGTGCATCACGCTCTACAGTTGTCATACTACCAAATTGGACATATCCACTGTTAGACACAAAATGATCTGCTGTAAATGATCCGTCATTATCAAAAGTAAACACTTTGAATGAGCCGCTTGTCTCTGCAATGTTCATAGTCGCTTGCCCAGGAGCAACATCATTTGAAATAGCACCTGTAGCTCTAAATCTTAAAAAACAATTTTCTCTATTTGCTGTACCATCAAATGCTTGTCCTACTAATTCCATTGTTCTATCATTAGGTTGATAACTTAATGGATTATCTATAGTGCCTCTATGTTTTACCGCTTTGATATCTGAAATATTATCACCGTTTTGATAAGTGCTGATAGCCATAGCAATTCCTGCACCACCTGAACGTTTAATACCTATTTGACCGCTTACAAATGTTCCGTCTGATTGTTCTGCACCAAAGTTTGCATTACCAGCTCCAACATTGACTGTATTTGCTTCTAATAGTAAATCATTATTTTCTGCAATTACACTTAATGTATCAATTTTATTTGACACAATGTCAGTTGTTTCAAGGCCACCAAGTAAAGTACCTTTGCCGCTTATACCGTCAATTAGCACCGCACTATCATCAGCAAAAACTGAACCTGTTATATCTCCTGTGTGATAACCTGTTGTGTTACCTGTAACATTACCTATTACAGTACCTGTAAATGTTCCTTGTAATTGTTCTGCTGGAATTTTTCCTGTTGCAGAATTGAATACAACAGTACTGTCTTGTGCAATTAAATCACCTTCAAATCTTTCTGCTGTAACTTGACTATTAACATTCAGTTGTGAAATCCATGCTTCGTTCCATTGCCTAGTTTGACTTCCTATATTTCTTGTATCACTTGCATCTGGAATTAAATCTCCAGCAATATCTCCGCCTAATGTGATTATATCACCACCAGCGCCGTCACCTAAGTTAATGTTTCCTGTAGCATTAATTGTACCATTTATATCAATATTACCTGTACCAGTAATATCATTACTGTTTAGATCTAGTGTTCCGCCTAACTGAGGACTTGAATCAGCTAATAAAGAGTCAATAGTACCTGCAATTGATGCATTTCCGCCTGCTGTAGTTCCGTCACCAACATAAAGCTGTTTGGTGTCTATTGTATATATTAATTCGCCTTCGGCAGGTGTAATACCTAAACGTTCTGCATTGGTACCGCGTCTAACTTGTAAAGCCATCTATTAACTCCTGAATATTTGTTATATGTATTTATGCCTATTACTTTCTTTTCTTCATAAAGATTTGAGTACGCTTCTTTATATCACGTTTTACTTTCATAGTATCCAGCCTAAAATCTATATTTTTAATGCTACTTTCGTACTCTCTGAAAAGATCTTCAAGGGCTACTTCAATGTCTAAGTTGGGTTTATTTAGACTTTTCTTTACATCTATATCCCATACTTTACCATCTGTAAAATACACCTTGACGCTATGCAAATATTCAATAGGTACTACATCTATAGTAATATCTTTAAATATTTCTGGCCAGGCGTTGACAATGTCTGAGGGTAATTTGCCCTTTTTAGCCATCCGCCGTAGTCTTTGACTTACGCTTGGTAGGAGAAAGCTCTTCTGCTTGTTCTCTTAGACGCTTTGCTTCTTTGAACATAGTGTCTGCTTGCGAACGATACTGTGCCGCAAGTGCTTCGTCTGTTAAGACTTCGGGTTCAGTGGATGCTGTATTAAGTGCTACAGGATCAATTGTTGGCTCTACTTTGTTCACTACAACTTCTCCTGTGCTAGGATCTTTCATAGCAAGCTCTGCTACAGTTACACCTTTTTGTTTTGCTATTGTTTCATTTAGTTCAGACAGCAAAATAGATGTATTTGTATTAGGAGTCATTTCAACTTTGTTAGTAGCAACTTTTTGCATTTTTCCTGTTTTGTGAAATGCTGATAACATTATTCGACCATCCGATAATGTAGACCTTGCCATTGCTTCAGCAAATTCATCTGCTGATTGTGCGGCATTTGATTCAATTAATTTCATTAACGAATCATGATCTGCAGCATCTAGTGACTCTGTCATTACAACTAGGCAATTATCAGGATCACCTGGTAACACTCTATATGCTACGGCACATTTCCTTTTTGTATTTTGTATTCTTCCGACATGCTTTAATGCCATACTATTCTCCTTTCGTTCCTTCTGGGGCCGCTGGCTGTTGTGCCGCTACCGCAGATAAAAACGTTTCTAGTTTGTTATATGTTGAACCAACTGTCATCATCTCACTTGGTTTGAACGCTCCTCGCTGACTAGCTACATCAATGATTTGCTTTAATGCTGTCAAATCGTTAATAGTTAGTTCAGTATTTGGCTGTTCTTGTTTTGGTGCTGGCGCTTGAGCTTGTTCTGGGGCTTTTGCGTCAGCATTCTTTTTATCTTCGCTCATTTATTATCTCCTGTATGTTTATATAAACTACGCATATATTTACTTGTATTTCAAAAGTGGGCATGCCAAAGTGAAATAGGATAATTCTTTAGTATCTTCAAATCCTATTTTACATACGGTTTCAGTACCACCTTCTGCCCTTATTGATACACTTGTACCAATATAGTATCGTCCTTTTAAGTTATCAATAATCCATTTTTGAATACTACGTTCTAAGTTATATCTTAAAGGTATTTTAATATAATCGCAATGGGGACTAGGCACCTTAAGTTGCCTAATACCTAATAAATTTAATGGATTGGGTTCTTTTAGTTTGATCATGCCGCCTTTTCGTCATAATGGGCTGTTACACCAAATGGTGCTTGTAAGTCTTTATCTCTGTGGCTATGTATAATAAAAACAGTTTCACAGTAATCTGGATCACCCCAACTGTTCCAAGGATAACCATCTGTAAACATAATAAACTTTTTAGGTTGTATATCATGTTCTTTCATGTATGTCCAGTTGACATCAAAGTCAGTACCGCCACCACCTATGATTTCATAGTCTAGTAAGTCGCTTCCAGCTTCTGCACTGAAGTCTTGTTCATTATATACCTTTGTATCAAAGCACCATAATTTAATATTGTAAGATTTGTATTCTTCCATAATGCCTTTGATCTCACTGAGGAAGTCTTTTGCTTGATCGTCTCCTATTGATCCGCTCATATCTAATCCTATACAAACATCAATTTCGTCATCAAAGTCCATACCAGGAAGTATTGCACCAGTATGCCAGCCTTTACGTGATGGACGAGCAAATGTAAAGTCATGTTTAATTGTTGACTGTATTTGCTGACGTAGTATTTCACGCCAGTTCATTTTAGGTTCTGTAAGTTCTTTAATTAGACGTTGTACTTCTGCAGGAGTATTACCTGCACCTGCGGCTTGTGCGGCACTAAGCATACCTTCTTTGATCTCGTCTTTGATCTTTTTCATTTCCTCTTTGGAAAATTTAGGCTTTTTCTTGCTTACTTTGTTTCCGTTTTTATCTGTTTCTTCACCTGCATCGCCGTCACCTTCAGCATCGTTACCCATACCTTCTAGGTGTTCGTCTAGCATTTCACCTAGTTGTTTTAGAAATTCTTTTCCGTTTTGTTTTGCGGTTTCAAAGATGTCTTCATATACTTCTTCTGAAGTCCAACCATCATATTTAAAATCTTGATAACAGTCAATGAAGGTAGGCTTCTGACCGATGTTATCTCTTACAAGTAAATTGTTTACAATATAGTCTGCCGCAATGTTATAAATTTTAGGATCACGGTCTTCTCTACGTATTAAATGATCAAACACACAATGTAGGATTTCATGTGCAATAACAAATTCAATTTCTTTGTTATTCATTGCACTAAAAAATTGTGTGTTAAAGTATAAGTTTCTGCCATCGACAGCAGCTGTAGGGCACCAATCGTCTGCGGCTAAAATTTTAAGGCGTGTAGCCATGTTACCAAAGAAAGGATGTCTTAGTAGTAAGCCTACTCTAGCAACAATAATACGTTCCATTACTTCTACACGCATTTCTTCTAATTGTTCTGGAGTAATATCTGGATCTGGTTTCCAGTGTTTTGTGCCTTCTACATTATGTAATACATCGGATTTCATTGTGCCTATTCCTTATTTTATACTTATAGTATACACATATTTACACTATTTGTCAAGTGGAAATGGGTGTTTTTTTGAAGAGATCACCCAAACTCTTTTTATGGTCTACGCCTGTTGTGCGGCTGTAATGTACTTACCAAAACGTTCATGGAACTCATCAAAACATGCTACTTCGTCTGGATCGATCGGAAGTGAATATTGTGTAAGAGCAAGTTTGATACCCATTACAACCAATTCTGTTTCGAAGTTGTCCATTGCAAAACGTAAAAAGTTATTTACTTTATCGTCAAACTTTTTATCGTTTTTATCAGACGCTTCTTTAAGTTCATAGCAGAGTGAGACAGTCAAGGAATACATGGCACTGATTTCTTTTGTCTTCAACTCTTTTACTTTGCCATCCAAAATATCTGTTGGATTAGGCATAGATGCCGCTACTTTACGGTGTGCCATAAATTTTACAGCAAGGCCTTCGCCTACTGAACCACTAACTAAGTCAGTAGTTGTACTTTCGTCATCGTCATCTTCGAGCAATTCTGATACAAACGACCATGAACGAGGTGTTGCAAAAGAACGACTTGGTGACTTAGGATCGAAATCGTATAAATCCTTTTTACTAAATGTAAGGTAACCAACTACGTCGGCATGCTCACCATTTTTAACAGCCCACTCAAACCAATCATCAAATGATACAGCAAGTTCTAAGTGAACAAATCTATTTGCCAACGGTGCAGGCATTCTGTAAGTAACACCTTTGTCAGCTTCTCTGTTACCAGCGGCAACAATAAGAACATTATCAGGCAGTTTGTACTGACCAATACGTCTGTTAAGAATTAATTGATATGCAGCTGCTTGTACACTAGGTGCCGCAGAGTTCATCTCATCTAAGAACAATACCACATAATCAAACTTTTTTGCAAATTCTTCTGTCGGAAGTTCTTGCGGTGGTGCCCACATCATACAGTTGTCGTTTGCTGCATAATACGGAATACCTTTAATATCTGTTGGTTCCCAAAGTGATAGTCTAATGTCTATCAAATGCGAATTTTTTAGTTGTTGTGTAATCTGTCCTACAATGTCTGACTTTCCAATGCCTGGAGGTCCCCACATAAAGATTGGACGTTTTTTCTTGAATGCCCTAATAATGCTTTTCTTTGCACCATTTGGTGATACGGTACGTAGTGCTGTTTGTTCCATGTAATATTCCTCTTCTTTCGTTTTCAGTGCCATAACTTAATTCTAAGTATGTATATAATATAGCACCACTTATAACAAAAGTCAACCTATTTTGGATTCTTTTTTCTGTCTTGTAAGGGCTTTTTGTAGTCCATATTTACGTACATCACCACTAAAAAGGCTCAATTCCATTGCCTTTTTTTCGTCTGTAACTATAATAGAACGATTGCTTAGATAATATGGACAATTAATAAAATTATCCATCCAAATTATAGTATTAGTAGTAAGTTCAAAATTTTGGGGGTATGGTATTTCATATGTTTGCAGATCTATTTGTTCTTTTATGAATTCATATCCTGCATCGGTTAAACGTAAACCACCAGATTCTTTATCTCTAGTGTTTTTCCACCATAGAGGAAGATATTCTTTTACAGCCAACTCTGTTATACTTTTGCCTGCTTGTTTTAAGAATACTTTTGTGTATGTTTCTTTCCAGTTCATTCTTCAACTGTTTCGCCTGCGGTTAATTTTACTACTGTAAACAACTGAGTCTTAAACAGATTGTTTAATTTTGAAGCGAGATTGTGAGCGTGTCCAGGATTAGAAAAACTTGTTTTCTTATATTTAGGTCCTGGATAACTTGTAAGAACATTAGAACTTTTTAAGTTAAAAGGCCGGTTTTCATAAAAAACAGCCCAGATGGCTTCAGCCTGTAAAACTTGTTCTGCTTTGTAAGTCTTTTTATCTATATGTTCTGCAAGAACTGTAGGTTTTGGTCTACTCATATGCGTTCCTATCTTATTAAGTACGCATATATTTATCTCTTTTTTACCAGTTAGAACCGCTATCCATGTTAATTTGTATTACATCATCAGCACCACTTGCTTTGCGAATTATGATTTTTTCTAGATCTCCGTTTAGTCTAGTCATAACTTCGCCTAAAGTAAATGCAAGTCTTTTTGCTTGCTGAATATCAAGTTTAATTTCTCTGGATTGTCCGCTATCTGCACTCTTAACTTGGGAAATAAATTGTTGTATTGGGGCTGTATTTAATGGTTCATTTTGCGTTGACACGTGATAACTCCGTTCTCATTTCTAATTCTGTTTTGAAAGGACCTCTATATTCATATCTTTCAACAGTAATTAGTTTAGGACAAAATGATTTTACCCAGCCTTTCTCAAATTTTATTGTGTAGTAACCAGCACAATAAAGGCTTTTGCTTTTTGAACTTTTTGTA